>ENA-ORLY01000756-ORLY01000756.1-human-gut-metagenome-genome-assembly--contig:-NODE-756-length-43057-cov-3.781852_pt1 | contig 43057 bp, 25 predicted proteins | sample MGYA00243071_ERZ508832 | MGnify/ENA primary metagenome ERZ508832 (study PRJEB26277, sample SAMN04329777) | human gut metagenome | biome: human-associated habitat | host: Homo sapiens | place: USA... | reverse complement strand
GCACGGTCTCCGGTATTAGTTACGGTGACGGAGGCTACCAGTTCATTGTCCATTCCGATGGACGAACGGTTCAATGTGATGTCACTGAATCGGAAGGTCGTATACGACAGTCCGTATCCGAACGGATAGAGAGCATCATTGTCCACGTCAAGATAGTTACTGCGGAATTTCTCGAACCATTTGCCTTCTTTCAGCGGTCGTCCGGTATTCTTGTGTGCATAATAAAGTGGGATCTGTCCTACACTTTTCGGGAAAGTCATGGTCAGTTTTCCGCCCGGGTTGACTGCACCGAACAATACGTCTCCGATAGCCGGACCGGCTTCCTGTTTTCAGCAAAGCCTCCAGCAGAGTGTGCTGTACATCCGGCAGATTGAGGTTGGTGCGGCTACTGCTTTCACCGCTCATCTCCGACGATTCACCCAATGCGGCAACAATCACGTCCGCTTGTGAAGCTATTTTCAGCGCTTCGTCCAGCAGTTGTTGATCGGTGCGGTTATCGCGGTTCAGCGAACGGCCGAACATGGTTGCCCTCTCTTCATAAGCAGCATCACCGATCAGGTTACTGCCTTTGGCATAAAGTATTTTTCCCTGATTGCCCACCCATTCGGTCAAACCTTCTACCAGAGAAGGACTTTTGTCCAGTACGGCAGCTACGCTCCATGTGCCCGGCATATTCGAACGGGTGTTGGCCAAAGGGCCGATCACTGCAATAGTACCGGTAGGAGAGAGAGGAAGTACAGGTGCGAGGGTAGGTGAAAGTCCTTCATTTTTCAGTAGCACGAAGCTTTCTCCCGCAATTTTCCGGGCTGCGGCACGGTGCTCTTTTGTGAAGATGTCACGTGCCGGACGTTTCGGATCACAATATTTATAGGGGTCATCGAATAGTCCCAATTTATATTTCGCTTCCAGAATACGGCGGCAGGCGGTATTCAAAGTCATCATAGAAACTTTACCCTCTTGAATGGATTTCTTCAGAGTGCCTACAAATCCGTCACTTACCATATCCATGTCCACACCGGCATTGATGGCACGGGCGGAAACGGTCTGTAAATCGCCGATACCGTGATCTGTCATTTCGGATATTCCAGTATAGTCCGTAACGACGAAGCCGTTGAAACCCCATTGACCGCGCAGCACATCACTCATCAACCATTTGTTGGCAGTGGCAGGTATGCCGTCCACTTCATTGAATGAAGCCATTACGCTGCCTACTCCCGCTTCGATGGCGGCTTCGAAGGGAGGAAAATATTCATTGTACATCCGTTGGCGGCTCATGTCTACGGTGTTATAATCACGTCCGCCTTCGGCAGCACCGTAAAGGGCGAAATGCTTTACGCAGGCCATGATTTCATCGTTCCGTTTCAACTGGTCTGCGAGTTTTTCTCCCTGATACCCCTGTATCATTGCCCGGGCGATAAGCGATCCTAAGAACGGGTCTTCTCCCGATCCTTCGGAGACACGTCCCCAGCGTGGGTCACGGCTGATGTCCACCATCGGGCTGAAAGTCCAGGAAATGCCGTCTGCACTGGCTTCGATCGCTGCAATACGGGCCGATTCTTCAATGGCTTTCATATCCCATGTACACGATAATCCCAATGGAATGGGGAAGATCGTTTCGTATCCGTGGATAACATCCATACCGAATAATAAAGGTATGCCAAGGCGGGAATTTTCTAGCGCTAATTTTTGTACATCCCGGATTTTTTCCACTCCTTTCAAATTGAAGAGTCCGCCCACTTCACCGCGTTTGATTCTTCCGGCAATATCGCTGCTCTTTGCCTGTCCGGTGGTGATGTCTCCGGTGACAGGAAGATTGAGCTGTCCGATCTTTTCATCTACTGTCATTCGCTTCATCAAGGCGTCAATGAAACGATTCATATCCTGTGGAGATTTTTGCGCTTGCATGCCACTAACACCTATAAATGTTGCCGCAAGCAGAATACTGAAAGTTTTTATAAATCTGTTCATGGTTAATAATTAAGGCCTCTCCCCCAACCCCTCCCCGTAGGGAGGGGGGAGAAAGGTACATTTGTAAAATCGAGTGTTATATATTATTGACCTCATTCCTGATAGAATGTCTGATAAGGCATTTTACTCCCCTCCCTACGGGGAGGGGTTGGGGGAGAGGCTTAGTAATTCGGATTTTGTACCAACACCCCTTTAGACTTGTCTATCTCCGTTTGCGGAAGCGGTAGGAGGGCATTCTTGGGCTGGTAGTTCATCTTTCCGGCTTTATGCAATACCTCTTCGGCAATGCCCCACCGCACCAGATCGTAGAAGCGGTCGAATTCCATTCCCAATTCCACACGACGTTCATGACGGATGGCATCGCGGAGTACCGTTTGATCCAATGATTCCACTTTGGGCAGGACGTTCGGGTTATTGCCTCTCGCACGGGCTCTTACCATTTCAAGATCAGCATTGGCCTCTCCTGTCTTTCCGAGTTCATTGGCGGCTTCCGCAGCCATCAGTACTACATCGGCATAACGGATGAGCCGGATGTTTACCCAAAAACCTTTGTTGGTATATTCACGGCGCATAGCAGGATCGGTATAGGCTTTTTTGTTGAATGCCCGGCCCATGGCTTGCGATACGGGTGATTCGTTATAAGGTGTATTGGTGTTTTCGGGAGTAATCGGGTCTGTCTCGTTTTTGCGGAAGTAAAGAAGGGTAGCGTCCCGGCGCGGGTCTCCCGGTTCGTAGGCATCATATAATTCCTGGGTTGCCATATTCCAACCCCAGCCTAAATCCCATTGGTTGGCACCGCGCACTCCCTGGACTTCACAGAATTGACTGCCTATGACATCGCTGGCCGGTAAGGCTGCCGTGGCTGTACATTGCAGTTCGAAAATAGAACCGCCACTGTTTTCACCTTCGTCCGTAAATATTTTATCATACGGTGTGTTCAGATTGTAAAGGCCGGATGTCATTACGTCATTGGATGCTACATAAAGACTGTCCCAGTTGTTGCGCATCATAAACGTGCGTGCATGGAGCGAACGCGCAGCACCCCAGGTGAGTCGTCCTAAAAACTCGGTAGCCCACTGTTCGGGCAGTAAGGCTTCGGCGCCGGCCAGATCCTTGTCGATTTGCTCATATAGTTTTTCGGCTGTGGTTTTCGGTACATTGGCTTCTGATGAATCGTTTACTTTGAATGTAATCAGAGGTACTTCGCCAAAGGCACGTACCAGATTGAAGTAGCAATATGCACGGAAAAACAGGGCCTCTCCACGGTTCCGGAGGTCTTCTTCGGTTAGCTTTCCGGTAGCTTCTGCTTCATCTATCGATTCGAGAATATCATTACACTGAAAGATAATGGCATAATTCTGGCTCCAGTAAGCCCCGAGTTGTCCGTTAGTAGCCGTATACATAAAGTCGTCATACATTTCTGCTACTTCCGAGCCGTCACTGCTCGTACTGCCTTTCTCTGCATCCTCACTGCGGAAACTGTGAATGGCAAATGCCGGAGTTCCTGCCGTAATATCAAATTTACGCATCATCGTATAGACGTTATAGATCTTACCGTTTACCAAGGCATTCGGGTCATCGTCTTCCGTGAATTGCCCCTGCGGGCTGCGATCTAAGAAATCATTGCAACTTGTCACCATCATCGCCCCAATTGCCAGTGACAAGGATAGTATATACTTATATAATTTCATATCAAAATCAAAATATTTAGTTTATTAATTTCCCCTTTTCTCTCTCTTTCCTTCTCCCCTCTCCATTCTCCCTTCTCCCTTTTTTAAAAAGTCAGGTTGATTCCGAACGTATAAATCGCCGGTACGGGATAACTGCCGTTGTCCACTCCGAAGGCGATGGCCGAACCTCCTAATTCCGGGGTGTATCCGGTATTATGTTTCCATGTTTTCAGGTTTTGCACGTTGAAGTACATTTTCAAGGCCTGCAAACGTATCTTGGAGATGAGAGCCTTATCGAAAGAGTATGCCAGTTGCAGGTTACGGATACGGAAGAACCGTCCGCTCTCTACATAATATTCCGAATTTTCCCGGTTGATGGCATGTTTCGTATTCAATAGCGGCTGACTGTTTGATGTCCCTTCACCATGCCAGCGGTCCAACCGTTGCTCCATGTAGTTGAACTGGGCGAAGTTGTAATTATCCCAGGTACGGTAAATCTGATTACCTCCTTGGCCCATCATTTCAATGCTGAGATCCCAATTTTTATAGGATACGCCCAGTGAAAGTCCGTAAGTGACATCGGGAGTCGGGTCACCGATCATCGTACGGTCTTCCGGAGTAATCTTGCCGTCACCGTTCACATCTGCGAATTTCAGGTCTCCCGGAGTGACGGTAGCCAGTGTGTTTTCGGGAGAAGCGTCAATGTCCGCTTTCGATTGGTATACTCCGTCCACTTTGTAACCGTAGAAGTAGCCGATGGGGTATCCGGCCATTGTGTAACTTTGATTCTTGTCACCGGCTATGATTGAATATCCTTCCTGCACGAGACTTTTTACCTTATTACTGATGGTCGTCAGGTTGGCACTGATGGAGTATCCCCAGTCACCGATCTGGTCGCGCCAAGTAGCTGCAAGTTCCACACCGCTGTTTCTGATCTCTCCCAAATTACCGATGCCTGGAATGGTGCCGGCGATGCCCGGGACTTCCGCAAGCAAGTCTTTGGTATTCTTTTTGTAGAAAACTCCTTCAAAGTGTAACCGGTTGCGCAGCAGGTTGGTTTCGAAGCCTACTTCCCAGGCTTCTACCTTTTCCCAGCGTAAATCCGGATTCGGGAGGTAGGCCAGTTGATATCCCGGGTAGATGATGGACGGCTTGCCGAAAACGGCGGAAAAGGCATTCTTCAAAAGCGGTTCTGCCGGATAAGCGGAACTTAAATTCTGATTACCTAAAGTACCCCATGAACCTTTCAATTTCAGCATATCCAACCAACTGATATCTTTCATGAATTCTTCTTCGCTTATCAGCCAGCCTGCGCCCACGGAATAGAAGTTCTGCCACTGGTTTCCGGTGTACGAGAAAGCTGACGAACCGTCCCGGCGGTAAGAACCGTTGAACAGATATTTTCCTTTATAATTATAGATCAAGCGGGCCAGCATGGATACGGTGGTTCGTTCCCACTGTGTACTTCCGTTAGTGGCGGTAGCCGCATCGCCGATACTGACGAACCATTTATCGGGATCATCGGGGATAACAAGACCGACTCCCTGTTTACGAGCTCCGTCGAGTCTGCTTAGCGAGTTGTAATAAGTTGTGAAACCGGTTGTAGCAGTAAGGTTATGTGCGCCGTCGGCAAAACTGTTGGTGTATGTCAGTACATAATCGCTCTGTACCTTCGTCTCATTCTGCTTAAACTGGCTGACTTCTGTCTTACCGGTTCCCAAAGTCGAAACATTTCCTTTTACCGTCGGGTCGTATACCTTAATAATAGGTATATAGGTTCGTCCGTTGTCCGATGCATAATCCATCGAGAAGGTGGCGCGTGCCGTGAAATGCTTCAAGAAATTTAGCTCTCCGTATACACTGCCCGAAGCCCGGTAATTTTCGGCTTTAGTGGTATTGGCTTTTAATGTTACATCCACCATCGGGTTGTTCATCTGCGCTTTCTGGAATTCGGGCAAGGCAGTGTAAAGACCGTATTCTGCATTGTACACCGGGGCCACCGGAGTGGTGCGGATGGCTCCTAACACCTGTTTGGCATCGGCAGGCAACATACGCGCCCCGTTGAATTGGAAACCTACTTTGAAGTGGTCCGTCACTTTGTATTCATTGCTCGCATTGATCGTCACTTTGCTGAACTTCTCATGCTTGATGTTGCCCTGCTCGTGCGAATATCCTACACCCAAATAGAAACTGTGTTTCTCCGAGGCACCTGTGATGCTGATATTATTGTTGGTAATAAATCCTGTTTGGAATATTTCATCCTGCCAGTTTGTATCGGCATTCCAGTTGCTGAAATCGAAAAGTGGGTTCTCTTCGTTGGTAAGCTGCTCGGTGTACAGTTCTTTAAATTGTTCGGCATTGGTCATGGCAATCTTGTCCGTCACTGATTTCCAGCCGAAAGAGGTATTGATATTTACCCTTGTCTGTCCCTCTTTGGCCTTTTTGGTGGTGATGATGATCACACCGTTTGCACCACGTACTCCGAAGATGGCCAGTGATGACGGGTCTTTCAGGACTTCCATCGATTCGATGTCTTCCGGATTGAGGAAGTTGATATTGTCGTTGAAGAGTCCGTCTACGATATATAAAGGTTTGTAACCGTTGATGGAGTTTGTACCCCGGATACGAATCTCCGGATCGTCTCCGGCACGTCCGTTATTGATAATTTGTACTCCGGCTATCTTGCCCTGTAAGGATGATAGTGGATTGGTAGCAGGCTTGTTGGCAATCTCTTCACCTTTTATATTGGTGATAGAGCCGGTCAGGTCGCGTTTTTTGGCGCTACCATATCCGATGACAACAGTTTCGGCCAGCATTTGCGAGTCGTCTTTCATTACGACGTTGATCACTGTCTGCAGTCCTACGCGGATGTCTTGTTTCTGCATGCCGACGTATGAGAATTCAAGCACATTTTCCGGCATCACGGAGATAGAATAGTTGCCGTCGAGGTCGGTAACGGTTCCGCTTGCGGTACCCTGTATCAGTACCGAAACTCCGATCAGGGGTTCGTTCTGCGCGTCGGTTACCGTACCCGTCACCGTTTTTGTCTGGGCAAATAGGGGTGAAGCGGTTAGTAACAGACATGCCAAGGCAAGGATACTCCTTAGCCAGGAAAGTTTCTTCTCTTTAAGAAGAGGTTGTAAAGGTTTAGGTCTCATTGCATCAAATTTTACTATTATATGAACTACTTTATTAGAATGTTTTTTCATCCGCCTTTCGTATCGAGCGACGGCAAAAATATTAAAGTGAACAAATAAGTAGTAAAAAAGATTAGGGCAAGCGTGTTAATACTGATTTTTAACACTGAGAGGGGGGATTAATGGGAGAAGGGAGAGGGGAGAAGGAAGAGCTTTTTAGGCGATGAGTTTTATCTTATTGGAACGGTGAGTTTCATACTGTTGGAACAATGAGTTTCATACTGTTGGAACAATGGGTTTTATCTTATTGGAACAATGAGTTCCAATCGCTTGAATCAAACGGAAGAAAGAGAGGAATGTAATAGGCTGCGCTATTATGCTGCATAGCACTTCTCCCCTCTCCATTTTCCCTTCTCCCATTAACTTCCTTTTTCCATTAACTCCCCTCTTTTTTAGAGGGAAAAACAGGGAAGTATCTCTTTGGCATGTCTCATGCAGTGGAGTATGTCTGCTTCTGTTCCGCAGAATGGTCCTGATTTTTCTATTTTTAGTGTAGACATTGCAGCAGCAAAACGCCCGGCTTCTTCGATGCTTGCTCCGGCTGCCCGTTGATAAAGGTAGCCGATAGTATAGGTATCCCCGCATCCGGTGGCATCTGTGATAACGGCCGGTTCATATGCCGGGATCTGATGGAATGTCTTACCATCGAATATTACCGAACCCATACTGCCGAAAGTCAGTAATACTTCTTTGACACCCCATTCATAAAGCTTCCGGGCGGCTTCCGTTACACTGTCATATCCGGTCAATACTTCCATTTCGTGCTCGTTGACTTTCAGAAAATGTACATATTTCAGTGCTTCTTTCTTTTCCGGCCAGTCCACCGGATACACGCGGGTATTACGTACTTCACGGAGGTAGCCCTGCGAGTCAACGGCTACCAGTCCTTTCCCGGCCAGGTGTCTGATGACATCCACGGGAAAGTCATCGGCCAGCAGGGATCCCAAGTGATAAATATCCGCTTCAATTTCTTTTAAATATTGTGAGGTGAACGGATCTGCTTTGGCAAGCACCCTTTGTGTACGGTCATTTTGATTTTCTCCGTATATGTTTTCGAAATAGACGGAATGTTTGCTGGGGAGGGCTGTTACGTTGATACCGGCGTTGCGCATTCTTTCCACTACATTTAACTCACTTTCTCCTACGGCAGTAACCAGTCTATATTCGGTATTGTTGAGATGGCGCATGGCATATGAACAATAATAAGCTGTTCCTCCCGGCATGTAAACTGTAGATTGCGGGGTCACTACTTTATCCAGGGTGATATGTCCGATACAACAGAGGGTCTGTTTCTTCATTATTCTGTTCCTTTTATTGAATGAAAAAGCCTCCAAGAGTATTTCTTGAAGGCTTTTTAGTTTTTGTGCGGATGATAGGACTCGAACCTACACGTCGCAAGACACCAGATCCTAAGTCTGGCGCGGCTACCAATTACGCCACATCCGCAAACTTGTTGTGGCTAATTTTTCTTTAGCGGTGCAAAGATAGATATATTTTTTGTTTTCCCAAACGAATGCGAAAGAAAAGTGTTTATTTCAGTAATTCCCGTGCTTTTTCTATGATCGTATCGCTGCCTTTTACCTCATCTTCCGACTTCATATCTATTTTTACATCCGGGTTGATGCCCCATTCGATCTGGTTCATGTCCCGGTCGAAATGAGGACTTGCAGAAAAGCGGACTGTCCATCCGTTGGGTAACTCTGATGAAAAAGGCATACCTGAACCGCCCCCTGTCTTGTCGCCTACAATTACTACATTGGGCAGACATTTCATGTGTTTCACAAAGTCGTTGGTAGCACTATATGAATGCCGGTTGGTAAGCACGGCTACTTTCTTTTCCCAACGGATGTTTTTGGATGGTTCCAGATAGATGGCATAAGGCCTTGAAAAATCGTGATGTCCGGGTCCTGTTTTATGCTGGATGTATCCGGTCAGTATTTTTTCATTGGTGAAACGGGAGGCTATCTGGGTTGAGTTGGTTGCGTTGCCCCCGGAATTCTGACGGACATCGAAGATCAGCGCCTTGCAATCGGCCAGATAAGAGAAGACCACGTCCAGGTCGCTGTTTCCAATGCCGTCGGCAAACGTTTCATAATAGATATAGCCGATATTATCACTTAATATCCTGTATTTGAGACCTGCAATCTGGCGGTAATTCCGTCCCAGATAGTGGGTGTTCTCAATGAGCGATTCGTTGAAATTGACCGGAGAATCGGTCCAAAAGTCAAAGTGACTTTGATTCTCTTCGGAAGTCAGATTGACATGTCCGTCTTTGAGTTCGTACAACATATCGTTCAGCACTCCGAATAATTCCTGATTACTCATTTCCGGATAAAGCCGGCTGCGGTATTCCGTTCCGATGGCATCCCAATCGATATCCTTGTAATCGAGAAAACAGTATTTCTCATCAATTATCTTCCATAGCTGGTCGAAGTTCCCTTCCGGATCATTGACGTACTCTTCCTCTCTGATGCAGGCCGTCAGCCCAGCCAGACAACAGAAAAGAATCCATATCCTCATTACTCCCTTTTTCATCTCTTTCAACTAAATTTATTATCCGCCCGTTGGATGGCGTTGCCAATTCTCCCTTCTCCCTTTAGTTAATACGCTCTCACCGCCGCCGGCAATGGGGTCCCGTTTTTATTCCGGATCAGATACAGGTCTTTCACGAACCCTACCATGAATACATGTGAGTAAGTATGTGTCTTGATATTGTTGACGTCCGATTGTTGCAGATCAGCCATGTAACTGAACCGTAACTTGGCATACCGGACCGGAAAATCGATCGACAACATCTGGCGTACGGAAGGTTGGTTGTGTAATGAAGTGAACTGTATTACTCCGTCGGAATTCCCTAACGTGAAAATCTCATAATAAGATTGTCCGTAGTGAGGTGAGAACATGGCCCCCACTACCGGTACATTCACCTGATAGCGGAACGTCAGAGGATAATTCTTTATTTTTGCATGCCAGATGGCCATTGCAGAAGCATCCAGATTGATGAATGCTCTTGCCGAAGCCGGATTGTTCGTATTGCGCAGGTTGTATACGAATCCACCGTTTATATCTGCCAACGCACCGGCCAATAGCTTAAAGTTTTCGGTGATACGAAACTGATAATGCAGCCCGTAATTCCAATTCACCAGACCGTTGAATGTGTTGTTGTTTTCTGCATGGTTGTGTGTATACCCTATATTGGCCTGAAAAAAGTTTTGTACGGATACATTTCCGTCCAATAGCTTGGTCATGCGCATGGTTTCCCGGGAGATACGGAAGTCTATTCCTTTGTATTCCTGCGGTGACAGATAGGTGTCGAAGACATTGGTATAGCCAATTCCATACATGGTGGCACGCGTGACGTAGCGATTGGCCTGCTGCGAATCTGCCTGTGCATATATTCCATCACAAAGAGCAAGCAGGCAACAGCCGATCAGCCCCATTTTTAATAGTATGTTCCTTTTCATTGGCAACCCAATTAATTTTAAATGAATCAGAACAGTTTCATCTGTCCCGTCATTTCGTCCAGTATGTCTCCTTCGCTTTTACCGTGATCCGGGTCCAGTATTTCCGGTTCTTCCTCATTCTCTTCTATTTTATCCGGTGCCGGAGGATCCGGGAAGCGGGTAGGCTCCAATTCATTGATTGTTTCCACAGTATATGTGGTGATACGTTTTCCTTTTGCCTTAAAGCCTTTCACGGCAATAAATTCATCGGCCTCGATGACCATCGGATCGCGGAAACTATCATGTCCGCCAAAGATAACTTCCAGGCGCGGATAATATTCATCTGTCAGCAGAATCAGTTGGGTCGCTTTGTTGTCTCCCAGATAATTTTGCTTACGGGTGGTACTTTCGAAACAGAAGCGTTTCAGATACGGATAGTTCTGTTGGTCGGCATCGTATAAGGCTGCCGTCCACACCTTGTTACCGTCGAATTTCTCAACGATACTTACATTGTTTTCATAGTGATTGCTCACGTCGAAATTTGTCGTATAGAATTCGCCGGTGTTCAGAACTACCAAGATGCTGTCGTCACTTTGGAATTCTCCCAGATATTCGCCTCTGCCGTCATAGTTGAGACGCAGTACATCCCGGTCGAACCAGACTTTTCGTCCGCCCAAAGTAGAACCGCCTCTTTGTTTCAAGGCTATTTTATGTACCGGCAGGCGTGTCAGGATAACACCTTGTGCCTGACGGCTCTTGATACCCACTTCGCTGAAGTCGCGCTCGAAGATGATACGGCGTACACGTGGATTGGGTTTTAGGGTTATCTTTATGATTTCGGCTTCTCCGTTAGGGTTGGCGCTGAAATAGGTAATCCGTGATTCCGGAGTTCCCTGAGTGACGTCATACTCACGGTCGCGTACGATGGAGGTCACGGCAAAACGTTTGATATAGGTCGTTCCCTCTTTTCCGTCGCGGTAGGCCACGTTGTAGATGGTACGCTTGTCGTTTTTCTTGAATACGTTGACGTACAATACATTCTTACCCACGAATTTCTTATCGGCAACCGGGGTTATCATGTATCTGCCATCCCGGTAGAAAATGATCACATCATCCAGATCCGAGCAACAGGCCACAAATTCGTCTTTCTTCAAAGCTGTTCCGATGAAACCCTCTTCCCGGTTGATATATAGCTTCTCGTTTGCTTCTACCACTTTGGTTGCTTCGATGGTGTCGAAGTTACGTAATTCTGTCCGGCGTGGGAAGTTTTTACCGTATTTGTCTTTCAACATCTGGTACCAGTCTATCGTATATCCCACGATATTGGCCAGATGTGCATCTATTTCGGCAATGTCCGATTTCATTTTGGCAATGATTTCTTCCGCTTTGTCTGTGTTGAATTTCAAGATGCGTCCCATCTTGATCTCCATCAGTCTCAGTATATCTTCTTTTGTTACCTCACGGATGAATTGCGGATAGAAAGGCGTCAGCCGGTTATCGATGTGCTCGCATGCGGCATCCATATCTTTGGATTGTTCAAACTCCTTGTCTTTGTAGATACGCTCTTCAATGAATATCTTTTCAAGGGAGGCGAAATGCAGGCTTTCCTGTAATTCGCCTTTGTGTATTTCGAGTTCCTGCCGAAGGAGGGCGAGCGTGTTGTCAACCGATTTTTTCAGTACATCACTGACTTTGAGGAAGTGCGGTTTATTGTCGTCGATGACACAGCAGTTGGGTGATATGCTTATTTCACAGTCGGTGAAAGCATACAATGCATCTATTGTCTTGTCCGAAGAGGTACCCGGTGCCAGGTGTACCAGAATTTCTACATTGGCCGATGTGTTGTCGTCTACCTTGCGAACTTTTATTTTTCCCTTATCTACAGCTTTCAGGATGGAATCTATCACTGTGGAGGTTGTCTTTCCGTAGGGAATCTCTTTGATTGCTAAGGTTTTGTTGTCTACTTTGTCGATTCGGGCACGTATCTTTACCGAACCGCCGCGTTCTCCGTCGTTGTATTTGGATACATCGATGGAGCCGCCTGTCTGGAAATCCGGATATAGCTTGAAATCCTCTTCGTGCAGATAGCTGATAGCGGCATCGCACAACTCATTAAAATTATGCGGTAATATTTTGGAAGAGAGTCCGACGGCAATACCCTCTACGCCCTGTGCCAATAGCAAGGGGAATTTTACCGGCAATGCGATCGGTTCTTTGTTTCGTCCGTCATACGATAGCTTCCATTCGGTTGTTTTAGGATTGAATACTACCTCGAGGGCAAATTTGGAGAGACGCGCTTCGATATAACGGGGAGCTGCCGCACCGTCACCGGTGAGAATATTACCCCAGTTTCCCTGACAGTCGATGAGCAGATCTTTCTGTCCCAGTTGTACCAATGCATCTCCGATGGAAGCATCGCCGTGCGGGTGAAACTGCATGGTATGTCCTACGATATTGGCAACTTTGTTGTAGCGTCCGTCGTCCAAACGTCTCATGGAGTGTAAGATACGGCGTTGTACCGGTTTTAGTCCATCAATGATGTGGGGCACGGCGCGTTCCAGAATCACGTACGAGGCATAGTCCAGAAACCAGTTCTGATACATGCCTGTAAGTTGATGTTTTACGCTTTCGTTATGTGAGTCCGCCGGCTTATAGTCCGAATGTCCTTCGCTCCCTTCCGGGAGCTCTTTGTCCAAGTCGTCTTTCGGTGCTTCAAAATCTTCGCTCATATTGGTTTGGGAATTGTCTGTTCAAGATTAACTGATTTTCTCAGTTGCAGGCAAAAATACAAAATTTATCGGGAAAAAATGCAAATCATTCTAAAAAACAAAAGTGAACCCGATAAGCTTGGACAAATGAGAGGATCCTATACTGGAAATGGAGAATTAAGAAAAGGGGTGTATCTATCTGTCCCTGTGCTTATGTTCTAATGATGGTGTTTGGCTTGGTGCATATAAATGTGGATGGACAAATTTAATAAATTCCCGGATATGCTGTCTCATAACGTTAAAAGTGAAGTGATAATTGTTTAATTCAACTGAAATTGCGTATTTTGCGTTACGTAAAATACGTTACGCAAAATATGGAATGTATGAGAGACAAACAAAAAAATATCGAATTGAAGAATCCGTTCCTGGTGTATGGATACGTGAGTCCGCATTACTTTTGTGACCGTGAAGAGGAGAGCAGAAAGATGCTTTCGGCTCTGAGTAATGAACGTAATGTCACCTTGATAGCTCCCCGGCGCATTGGAAAGACGGGGTTGATAAAGAATGTATTCTATCTGATGCGACAACAGGAAGTAGGTGTTTCCTGTTTCTATATGGATATATTTGCAACGCGTGATTTACCTTCGTTTGTACGCTTGTTTGCGGAGACCGTACTTGGACAGCTTGATACACTTAGCGAAACGGTGCTTCATAAACTGACCTCTTTTTTTCGTTCCTGTCGTCCGGTAATCAGCGCGGATCAGTTGACGGGAGCACCCACCGTTTCATTAGATTTTGTGCCGGATAAATCTGAACAGACGTTGAAAGAGATCTTAGAGTATATGGCAACATCCGGTAAAAAATGCTATGTGGCTATTGATGAATTTCAACAGATAACTTCCTATTCCGAGAAAGGGACTGAGGCTTTGCTTCGTTCCTATATCCAATTCCTGCCGAACGTGCATTTCATTTTTGCAGGTAGTAGCCGGCATTTGATGGAGGAGATGTTTACTTCTGCCAAACGTCCTTTTTATCAGAGTTCACAACTGATGGTGTTGTGTGAAATAGAAGAAAATACCTATTACTCTTTTGCGGCCACTTTCTTTGAAAAGAGAGGAGGAAGGTTGGAGAAAGAGGTTTTCGGCTGGATATACAAACGCTTTGAAGGGCATACCTGGTACATGCAGGTTTTGCTTAATCGGCTATATGAGCAGTACGAAACCGTTACTGATATCCGGCAGGCAGAATTCATACTGGCACAGCTGTTGGAGGAGAATACCCCTGTTTATCAGAATTTTATATCTCTGCTTACCGATAACCAATTGCAACTGATGCAAGCCATTGCCAGAGAGGGGAAAGTAGCAACGCCGAACAGTGGAGAGTTCGTTAAGCGTTATGGGCTGAAAGCTTCCAGCAGTGTGAATACGGCCTTGAAATCCCTGCAAGAGAAAGAACTGGTTTATAAGTCTGACAAAGGTTATATCGTATACGACCGCTTTATGGCATTATGGCTGGCAACATTGCCATGACTTCTCTTCGGAAGTGGTAAATAAGATAAATTAATACCCCCGGCACCCTATTTATAAGATAAATAGCTATCTTTGTGGCGCTTTTTAGCTGAATAATGATTTCAATTTAATTAAAGATACAACAAGAAATGGCACAAGAAGACGTTTTTAAGAAACTCGTATCACATTGCAAAGAATATGGTTTCGTATTCCCCTCAAGTGATATTTATGATGGATTGGGAGCTGTGTATGACTATGGTCAAATGGGTGTTGAACTCAAAAATAATATAAAGAAATACTGGTGGGATAGCATGGTGTTGCTGCACGAAAATATTGTCGGCATCGACTCTGCTATTTTTATGCATCCTACTATCTGGAAAGCTTCCGGACACGTTGATGCATTCAACGATCCGTTGATTGACAATAAAGATTCTAAAAAACGTTATCGTGCAGACGTGCTTATCGAAGATCAGCTTGCCAAATACGATGATAAGATCAATAAAGAGGTAGCTAAAGCTGCCAAGAAATTCGGTGATGCTTTCGATGAGGCACAATTCCGTGGCACAAACGGCCGTGTCATTGAGTATCAGGCTAAACGCGACGCCCTTCATAATCGCTTTGCGAAAGCGCTGAACGATAATAATCTGGATGAGCTTCGCCAGATCATCGTAGATGAAGAGATTGTTTGTCCCATTTCCGGAACGAAGAACTGGACGGAAGTGCGTCAGTTCAATTTGATGTTCTCCACAGAGATGGGTTCTACTTCGGATGGTGCCATGAAGATCTATCTGCGTCCGGAAACGGCACAGGGTATTTTTGTAAACTACCTCAATGTTCAGAAAACAGGTCGCATGAAAGTTCCTTTCGGTATTGCACAGATCGGTAAGGCATTCCGTAATGAAATTGTGGCCCGTCAGTTCATTTTCCGTATGCGTGAGTTTGAGCAGATGGAGATGCAGTTTTTCGTAAAACCGGGCACTGAGCTGGATTGGTTCAAGAAATGGAAAGAGATCCGTTTGAAGTGGCATAAAGCCCTTGGCTTTGGCGATGATCACTACCGTTATCACGATCACGATAAATTGGCGCACTATGCCAATGCTGCTACCGACATTGAATTCCTGATGCCGTTTGGCTTTAAAGAGGTAGAGGGTATCCACTCCCGTACCAACTTCGACCTTAGCCAGCATGAGAAGTTCTCCGGCAAGAGCATCAAGTATTTTGATCCGGAATTGAATGAATCTTATACTCCGTATGTAATTGAAACTTCTATTGGTGTGGATCGTATGTTCCTCAGCATTATGAGTGCCGCATATTGTGAAGAACAGCTTGAAAACGGTGAAAGCCGTGTAGTACTGAGGCTGCCTGCTGCTCTTGCGCCTGTGAAGTTGGCTGTGATGCCGTTGGTGAAGAAAGACGGACTGCCCGAAAAGGCCCGTGAGATTATTGACGATCTTAAGTTCCATTTCCACTGCCAGTATGATGAAAAAGACAGTATCGGTAAGCGTTATCGTCGCCAGGATGCCATTGGTACTCCGTTCTGTGTAACTGTCGATCATCAGACATTGGAAGATAATTGCGTAACTTTGCGTAATCGCGATACTATGCAACAGGAGCGTGTGGCTATCTCTGAACTGAATAACATCATTGCCGACAGAGTAAGCATTACTTCGCTTTTGAAAACAATCCAATAAAACCTTGACGAATGAATAAAAAAATCTATTTATTACCAATTCTTTTACTGGCTTTAGTTTTTGTTTCTTGTGAAGAAACAAAAGAGGTGAGCATATATGATAACTGGCAAGAACGTAACGAAGCGTTTATTGATTCTCTGAGAAATGAATTTATGACGAACCGGGAAGTAAGCGGATTAGATACTATTCATTTGTTGAGCGCTCCAGATGATTATATCTTTTATAAGGAGAAAACTCCAGTAAAGAATGAGCCTGAGAACCCTGATAATATATATGAGTATATCGAGGGATATGTATTTGAAGATATTCAACCTTATTATACGGATAGTGTATATACATATTATAAAGGTACTTATATAATCGGTACCAGATTTGATGGCTTTACAGGGAAGAACCCTACAGTGTTTGATTCACCGAGTAGATTTTATGTGAATAGTGTCGTTACAGGCTGGTCTGAGATGCTTCAACGTATGAAAGTTGGAGAGCGTAGGGAGATTTATATTCCTTGGAAATATGGTTATGGTGCAAGTGGCTATGGCAGTATTCTTGGCTATTCTACGTTGGTATTTGATGTGCAATTGTATAGCATTGAGAATCGTAGTTTAAATGCACTGTCAGTACTGGATATAGAAGAATAATAGATTTTTGTATATGAAAAAGTTACAGCCTGTTTCTCATTTCAAAGAGAAACAGGCTGTTTTTGTAATCTATTTGTTCCATAGATGTTTATGAAATCATTAAGAAAGGAGGGGATTTGATGATTTGGGATATTTGATGTTGTGTGTTTGGAAGACTAACAACAAAAAGATTAAACTCAAAATGTTGGTTTTCAGCAATAGTAACTCCAGTCCATGTGGAAAGATTTAGCATCTTTTTTTCAAAGTGTAGCATCTTTCAAAAAAAGACGTAGCAAGCTTTAAAAAAAGACTTGATATCTTTTATTGAAAAATGTAGCAGGTTTCAAAGAAAGATATAATATCTTTTTTTGCAAGCGTTTTCTTATTTCTTCAGAATACCTGTTCTATATATTTCTACCCCCTTCATCGGCTTCACCTTTTAGACTTAAACTCTTTGTTCATCAGAGATACAGGGTGAAGGTATACTCCGGATTTCCAAGCATCGTGCTCATTGTTCGTGCGCCCGGTGCTTATTGTCCATACACTCGGTGCTTACGGACCGTATGCCCGATACCTGAGAGGTATTGGTATGTAGATGAGAAGACGGGAATAACCCTTCACCCTGTATCTCTGATGAACAAGGAGTTTAAGCCCAAAAGGTGAAGCCGGTGAAGGGGGGGATTCTATGTGGATAATGCGCCAAAAAAATCAAAATAAATACTAACAGTATCATTTTCGATTCCTTGAAAGAGGGAACTCGTCGGTAACCTAATTTGAATAATTCATGATCAGTAATAAGCAGTTAAGTAGTAAACTAATAGAACCACATCAGATGAACTATTTTTACTAAGCTACTTGACACTTATTACTTGATTACTGTCTATGAATCATTCAGGTTAGAGATATTTCCTTAATTTCTTACTCCATATTTTATATCCTTCTTCCGTCAGATGCAGTCCGTCATTGGTCAGTTCTTTCCGCAATACATTGGTTCCTTTCTCTGTAAAGAGGGGGAAGAGATCGATAAAAGTTATTTGACGGGATACAGTTAGGTCCTTCAATTGTTGATTGATTGCCGGTACAACGTCTGTTTTCCCGATCATGGTTTTGTATTTACATACGGATTCGTTGATGGGCAGCAGGCTTTGGAGGTATATCTTTGTTTGGGGGGATTCCTGTTGTATCCGGTCTATCAGACGGGTGATAAGTGTCACAACACTGTCTGCTGAAAGGTCGTGGGATACATCATTGATTCCGATCAGAAGGAAGAGCTTGGCAGGATGTCCGGGGAGTATTTGATGCAGACGGTCGTACACTCCCATAGCTTCGTCTCCGATGATGCCACGATTACGGACATTTTTCTTTTTCAGGCGGGCCCCCCAGTCTTTTCCGGCTTCTGTGAGGCTATTGCCCAGCATGACGATGTCTTCCGGGCCGATAGCCGGTTCTTCTTCGAACTGAAGGAAACGTTTGTAATAATGGTCTGTATAGGTGCGTTCGGTAGGGTAGATAGATGCTGCTACGGCATTGGCTACCAATGAACGGAGGCGTATTGCTTTGCCTTTATCGTCCGGATGTACGCTGTTGGTCAATAAGATGACAGAAGTATCGCTATCCGGGTCGAGGATGATGGAAGTACCTGTATAACCGGTATGCCCGTAAGTGTTCGGACCGAAAAGGTCACCGTGATTGGAAGCATACGGTGAAAAGATGTCCCAGCCCAAACTGCGTCCCAGCGCGCTAACCTGACGTGGGATGCTCCGCATGGCTTTTACCCCTAAAGGACTCAGAATGCGATGGCCGTTGTATTCGCCGTCATTCAACAACATGGCGGATAGTATGGCCAGATCGTTGGCATCGGAGAAAACACCGGCATTGCCTGAGATACCACCGTTCATGATGCGCGCCAAAGGATCGTGAACCACTCCTTTCAGAACACTGCCGTCTTTTTGTTTTTCAGTGGGGGCACAATGTTCCAGTATTTCTCCTGTGGGGCAATAATCGGTGTGGCTCATACCTAACGGATCAAATATATTGGCTTTGGCAAAATTGCGGAGGCTCTGTCCGCTGATGGTTTCGATGATATGTTGCAAGACGATGTAGTTAAGGCAACTGTATTGAAAATCACTTCCGGGCTTGAAAACGGGTTTACAGCCTGCTATGTACTCGATGAGTCCTTCCGGGTTGGGAGAACCGTACTGCTCGACCAGTTTGTTTACGGGAGCATATGCCGGTAGCCCGGAGGTGTGTGTCAGAAGGTCGGTGATGCGGATCTCTTCGGAAAATGCCGGCAGGTAGAGATTTACCGGGTCTGTCAGGCGGAGTTGTCCCCGTTCGGTAAGGATAAGGGTACAGATGGCGGTTGATATGGATTTACTGACGGATGCCATGTCGAATACAGTATGGGTATCCATGGGCTCACGGGTAGGAAATGTCTGTTTACAGCCATAGGCTTTCAGATAAGCTAATTTTCCGTGACGGACAACGGCAAGTACGGCACCAGGAATGTCTTTGTTGTTTATTGCTTTTTCGATAGCTTGGTCGGCATATGTGAGATGGCGGGAGTTCATTCCGACTTGTTCGGGAGCGACACGTTGTAGCGGTTGGGCTGAAATTTGAAAAGTGAACAGGAATATGTTCAGGATGATAAACAGTGTTTTCATGTGGATAGTGTTCGGATGAGGAATACAGATGAACGTAAATTTGTAAAAAACAATATTCTATTTACGTTCATCTGTGGTTTTATTAATTATATTATGGGAGCTTTGTCGTTCCCGATTTGTAAGCGTCTACTGCTTTTTTGACAGAACCATGCATCAGGAGTAATGCCTTTGCCCGGTCGTAATCCAATCCGAGTTCTTCGACAATCATGCGTGTACCCCGGTCTATCAATTTCTGGTTACTAAGTTGCATATTGACCATTTTATTACCTTTTACACGTCCTAACTGAATCATAACGGAAGTAGTGATCATGTTCAGGATCATTTTCTGTCCGGTACCCGATTTCATACGGGAACTTCCGGTCACATATTCCGGACCGACAATCATTTCGATGGGGATATCGGCTTCCGCGGCCATTGGAGAATCCGGATTACTGGTAATACAGCCGGTCAGGATGCCATGTTCACGTGCTGCATGCAGTGCACCGATCACATAGGGGGTAGTGCCTGAGGCAGCAATACCGATTACGGTATCTTTATCGTTAATGTGGTGTTCGACCAGTTCTTCCCATCCCCGCCGGGTATTGTCTTCGGCATTTTCCACCGGATTGCGGAGGGCGGTGTCGCCACCGGCAATCAGTCCGATAACCAATGTAGGCGGCATACCGAATGTCGGAGGAATCTCCGAAGCATCGAGTACCCCCAAACGACCGCTCGTGCCGGCTCCCATGTAGAAAATGCGACCGCCTTGTTTCATGCGGGGAACGATTTGGCTCACCAGCTTTTCGATTTGCGGAATCGCTTTCTGCGTGGCAAGGGCTACTTTCTGGTCTTCTGCATTGATGTCTTCCAGTATTTCCCGGATAGACTTTTTTTCTAAATCGTTATAGAGCGAAGGTTGCTCTGATATTTTGATAAACATGTTGTGATTTATAAATAATGATTTATGATTTATGACTGATGAAAGGTCATGAGACCTTGCATGGGGCTTTTGACGATGGTTGTTATTTGTATCTCTAATTCGCGGGCGGCTTCGTGCAATATGTCCTGATAGTGGTAGGCGACGGAGCCGATGAAGTGAACCGGATGATTTTTGTAATCGTATTGCATGACATTACGCTGGAAGAAAGCCTTGAAACTGCCGAGAACTAATGCATGTACGGAGGGCTCCTGAATATTTTCTGCCAGGAATGGAGAAAGACTTGCCAAGAAACGATTGGGGAACGGCTGCCGGTATACCCGGTCGATGATTTCGGGAGGAGTCAGTCCGGTCTTATTCAGGAATTTTTCTTTTAATTCCGGCGTCATCTGGTTTTTCAGCATGTCGCCTACCAGGAGTTTACCCAATACCGCACCGCTACCTTCATCACCTAAAATGAATCCTAACGGTGAAACGTTACTTGCTATTTTTTCGCCATCGTAGAAACAAGAATTGGAACCTGTACCCATGATACAGGCAATACCCGGTTTGTGTCCGCACAATCCCCGGGCAACGGCAAGCATATCCGTATTCACTTCAATACCGTTCTTGGTGTTGAGGTGTGTGGAGAGTGCATTATGCATCATCGGAACCTTATCCGGAACACAACCGGCTCCATAAAAATAAACAGCATCGAGCACGTTCGTTTCTAAATGGGGAATCAGTGCCGTAGCAATCTCATTCTCTATTTCTTCCTCTGATTGAAAGAAAGGATTCATTCCTTTCGTTACTATCTGTCGGACGAGTTGTCCTTGTCCTACAACACACCAATCGGTCTTTGTAGAACCACTATCTGCTATTAATATCATATCTTTATATATATTTTTTTCTTATACAATATGTAACCGATGCTCCAATTGAGTGCAACAAAAAGGAGCGCAAATGCCAGTGAACCCGGATAATCGCCCAAAAGCGGTTGGAGGATACCTTTGTAAATGTAGCTGTGCAAACTGGTAGTCGTCCCGTCGAACGGTACGCGGATATTACCTAATAAAACGGCAAGTACTCCGGCCATGACATAGATGAAAAGCGGATTTACACCGAATGATTCGAAGAAGCGGCTCCACGATTTGTATCCTTTTACATCGATGATCCAGATGAGTAATGCTAAAAAACTGGAACCCAATCCGCAAGTGACAATGGCGAAAGTGGGCGACCATATTTTCTTGTTGATGGGGCAGCCGTAACTGAGCAGGAAGCCCAGAAAAGTAAGGATCGTGCCGATGAGGAACAACCGTTCGAGTTTCTCGTTGATGTCCTTTACTTCCATCAGCAGTTTTCCGACACAAAAGCCTATCAATACGTGGGCGATGGCCGGGATCGTGCTTAATAATCCTTCCGGATCGATTCCGTTGTCTTTATACATATGCGCTTCGCCTAATACGGCACGGTCTACGACCGAAAGTATATTGGTACTGTTGTACTCGAATCCGTTGCCGGTGACGAGCAAAATGAAGTAACCGATCAGCAGGGTCGCAATCAGGTAGGGGATATGCTTGTGCTTCATGGTCAGGGCAACGATGGCAGTTGCGCCATAGCAGAGTGCCAGCCGTTGCATAACTCCCAAAATGCGGATATGGTCGAATGTCCAAATAGATTGTCCGAGACGGGAGAAGAACGAAATTTCTTCAGCAGACAGGGAGTTCCATGTACGGCAGAACATGGAGAACCATGCAAGCCCCAATCCGATGGCGAAAATAACAATGGTACGTTTGAGTATTTTCAGAGCGGCTGAATGGCTGAATTCAAAATTGTATTTCCGGAGAGAAATATAAGTAGATATTCCCATGATAAACATGAAAAAGGGGAATACGAGATCGGTCGGTGTCAAACCGTTCCATTGGGCGTGTCCCAATGGTGCGTAGACGTACGACCACGACCCGGGGTTGTTCACCATAATCATTCCTGCGATGGTGATACCTCTCAGTATGTCGAGGGCTAAGAGGCGTTTACTGGTGGTTTTATTCATTTTCTGTAATTTTTATGTGTTAAGTTTTTTAGTTTGATCAACGGGCTTTTGTACATTCGTCTACAAGGTAGGCGATGGATACGTAAGTTACACCTGTATGGGTAGCTAATCCTATTTCACAGGTACGGCTATTGGAATATCCGGTCTGTATGCCTGCCTTTTCTAATTGAGGGCGTAGCTTACGCAGTGCATAACTATTCACTTCCGGGTGTGTGAAGCCCTTGTCTCCTGCAAAACCGCAACAGCCCACCTCTTCAGGAACGATCACCCGGGTGGAGCATAAACGTGCCAGAGAAAGGAGGGTATCGGCCAATCCCATCCTACGCATGGAGCAGGTGATATGGATAGCTACCGGACGGTCGACCGGGCAGAATTCCAACTTGTCGCGCAGGAAGGTATAGATAAACTCGGCCGGTTCATATAGCTTCATCTTCCGGATTTTTTCACGCATGCGATGCAGGCAGGGGCTTTGGTCACAGAGCACAGGGTATTTCCCTTTTTCGGAAGCTTCCCACAAAGCCTTTTCAAGTTCTGCCGATTTACGGTCGGCAATATCCGGCATACCTTTACTTTCCCAAATTGTACCGCAACAGAGTTTCTCCATATCTTTCGGAAAGATCACTTCGTATCCGGCCTTTTGCAGTAGCGATAACATCTTATCTACGAGTGGTTGCTTCTCCCTGGATTTCTTAGGAAGTCCCATCGTCTGATTAATACAGCTTGGAAAATAAACGACCTTGTTTAGCTGAGAGCTGAAAGCCTTTTTTTTAGTTGAAAGTTGAGAGTTGAAAGTTGAAAGTTGAGAGCCGGTATTGCTGTCACTTTGACTTTCCTCTCTTTCCTTCTCCCTTCTCTTATAGCTCTTGGGCATGAAAGGAGTCCATTGCGGAATACCTAACAAGTTGTGCATTCCTGTAGTGAGAGTAAGCATTGCCGAAGTACCTAATACGGTGTGTGCTGCGTTGGCTAAGGTCAACATAGGGCGCAAGCTGCTCTTTATACCGGCAAAATGGTTGGCGGCAAAGTTGCCTATGGAGTAAGCGAAGCTACCTTCCGGTAATTCCTGTTGGCGGATATAATGAGTCAGATCGCCGGTATTGATTCCCATTGGACAAGATGTAGAACAGAGACCGTCGCCGGCACAGGTTTGATTGCCGGGATAGCGGTATTGTTTTTGCAAGGTTGTCAGCCTTTGGGGATTTTCACCGCTTTCTTTGAGTCGGGAGATTTCGCGTTGTAGCACGATACGTTGGCGCGAAGAAAGAGTGAAACCGCAAGTCAGGCAGTTTACTTCACAGAAGCCGCATTCGATACACTTGTCTATTGGGCCGATATCCGGTGTACTTTTATTGTTTTCTGCCGGTTGCCGGTGGGAACTGCCTAATAGAGGCAACGGTTTAAAATTCTTGATATGACATTGGGGATCATCGTTGAAGATAACTCCCGGATTAAGTATATTCAGCGGGTCGAAGAGTGTTTTGACGGCTTGCATCATACGATACGCTTTTTCTCCCCATTCGTATTTTACGAACGGAACCATGTTGCGTCCGGTACCGTGTTCTGCTTTCAGTGAACCGTCATATTTGTCTATTACTAAAGTTTTGACATCATTCATCAGTTCTTCGTAGCGTTTTACTTCAGCATCCGTACTGAAAGACTGGTTGATGATGAAATGATAATTACCTTCGAGGGCATGCCCGTAGATACAGGCATCGTCATATCCATGACGGGCTATCAGTTGTTGCAAGTCGGCAGTTGCTTCAGGTAGGTCTTCGATGTGGAAGGCCACATCTTCGATGAGACTTGTGGTTCCCGGTTTCCGGGTTCCTCCTACAGAAGGGAAAATCCCGGAACGGATGGCCCAATATTTGGAGTATTCCTCCGGTTTGTCCGTAAAGTGGACGGGAATATAAGTGTTGAAGGGTTTCAGCGTTTCCTCTATGACAGCGATATTTGCTGCCAGTTCTTCTTTACTGTGTGCTTTGGTCTCTGTCAGTACGGCGGTGAGTCCTTCTCCTGTCCGATCATTGACCGATGCTAACGATTTCCAGTCGAGTAGTTCGGCACCTTTTACAATCCATTCTTTCTTTTCGTTGGTTAACTTCTTCAATGCTACTACTGCCCGGCATGCTTCTTTGATGTCTTTAAAATAGAGCATGGCGCTGGCCTTGTGCGGATAGTCGTATTCTGTGCTCATGGTGACTTCGGAAAGGAATGCAAGTGTTCCTTCCGAACCTACCATTAAGTGAGTGATGATATCGAACGGATCATCGAATGTGATGAAAGGTAATAAATTCAGTCCCGTTACATTTTTGATTGAATATTTATAGCGAATCCGGGCGCTGAGTTCTTTATCGGTACGAATTTGGTCACGCAGAGATTGAATTTGTGTGATAAACTCTGCATGCTTCATTGAAAAAGCCTGTTTGCTGGCATCATTGCCGGTATCGAGCAAAGTGCCATCTGCCAGTATAATACGCGCAGATAATAACATCTTATCGCTGTTGGCATGTGTCCCGCAATTCATACCGGAAGCGTTATTCATCACAATGCCGCCTATCATGGCACTTTTTACTGAAGCCGGATCCGGGGCGAATTTACGTCCGAATGGCTGTAACAGTTCGTTGACACGCTGCCCGATGATGCCGGGTTGCAATGTGATCCGGTTATGATCGGGAGAAATACTGTATTTTTCCCAGTTTTTTCCGGCTATAATGAGAATAGAGTCGCTGATGGCTTGTCCGGATAAGCTCGTTCCGGCTGCACGGAAGGTTACCGGCAACTGATGTCGGGTTGCCGAACGCAATAAATCCGATATCTCCTGCTCGTTGTTCGAACGAATGACGATCTGGGGAATGAGCCGGTAGAAACCTGCATCTGTTCCCCATGCCAGCCGACGTAATTCGTCAGTGTAGATTCTTTCTTGCGGGACAAACTGTGATATTTCCTGCAGAAAGGCCTGGTACTTATTCTCCTTATCCATTTTTATTTATATAAATAATATTTTTTAGACAATTGCCGGAAGCTGTCTACATCTTTATACCAATAGTCACGAATGTCTTCCCAACGGTTATGTTTGCTGAAACGTTCGCGTATTTCATTGGAGCCGCTTACTTTATCGAACATGTCGAAACGTCCTTTGTCTGCATGATCGAATACAGTATGTTCCGGATAAAGAGCAGCCACCTCTTGCATTACCAGAAATTGTATTTCACTTAATGCAGCTTTCCGGTAATCCATAATATGCACTTGTACTCCTTGCAGATGCTCTCCTTTCCCTACGGAATAAAACGGCTTGAGATGTATCGGACGGAAAACGATACCGGGCAGTTGCAATTGATTTAGCTTGCCGGCCAGTTCTTCGGCTTTTATCCATGGGGCGGCAAACATCTGGAATGGAATGGTATAACCTACTCCGATGGACAGATAACCCAGTTCTCCGAGTATGCCCGATACCGGATAGAAGAAGGCTGAATGTGGATGCGGAATGTGGGGGGAGGAAGGAATCCATTGCAAGCCGGTTTGCACATAGTCCATCTTGCGTTTCCATCCTTTCATTTTCACCACGTGCAGATCGCACCGCTTGCCCAGCATATTTTCACCGTTCAGCATCAAAGCTAATTCGCCGCAAGTGAGTCCGTAAAGGTACGGAATCTTAAATTGACTTACAAAAGAAATGTATTTATCTTCTACCAGATTGCCTTCCACCTTTTCACCACCCACCGGGTTTGGACGGTCGAGCACGATAAATTCCTTTCCATTTTCGGCTGCGGCTTCCATGGCCACTCCCATGGTACTGATATAAGTGAATGAACGACAACCGATATCTTGTATATCGTATACTAACACATCGATGTCTTTTAGCATCTCAGGGGTTGGTTTGCGAGTCTTTCCGTAAAGTGAATAAACCGGTAGGCCGGTAGACGGATCGGCGGAGTTATCCACTTTGTCTCCGGCATGAACATCACCGCGTACACCATGTTCCGGCCCGTATAGAGCTACCAGATTCACGTTGGGGGCTTCGTGAAGGATGTCGATGGTCGATTTCAAGTGATTGTCTACTCCGGTCGGATTGGTGATGAGGCCGACACGTTTTCCTTCGAGGCATTTGAAGTTCTGTTCTTTCAGAACCTCAATACCGGTTTTGATTTTTATTTTTTGTGCCTGTATGGTGAGGGACAGCAGGCAGCAGGTGCTAAGAATAATAAATCGGAATTTGTTCATAAATATCTCTGTTTCGAATCGTTATTGTTTTATTTTTGGGTTTCTTTAATTTCTTCTGTTTCTTCTTTTTTACCGTAATTCGGATCGATCTTGATGAATGCACAGACAGCTATTGTAGCAGCACAACAGATCATTACCCAGATAAAGAACTTCTCGTATCCGATAAGTTCCTGTAGCCAACCGGCCATCATACCCGGCAACATCATACCTAATGCCATGAAAGCGGTACAAATGGCATAATGTGCTGTCTTGTGTTCACCGTCGGAATAATAAATTAAGTAAAGCATATAAGCCGTGAAACCGAATCCGTATCCGAACTGTTCGATAAATACACAAATATTGATTGTGAGAAGATCTTGCGGCTGAAAATATCCCAGATAAACAAATGTAATGCAAGTGAGTGATATACTCCATGCCATTGGCCATAGCCATTTTTGTAGTCCGCCTTTTGCCGCGCAAATACCGCCGATGATTCCTCCGAGAGTGAGTCCTATAATACCGATAGTGCCGTATACCCAGCCGACTTCGGCTGTACTCAGCCCTAACCCGCCTTTTTCAATAGGATCGAGTAGAAAAGGATTGATAAGCTTTACCAATTGTGCTTCCGGTAAGCGGTAGAACAGCATGAACAATATGGCAACTCCGGCTTGCGGCTTTTTGAAGAAACTTGCGAATGTGGCAAAGAACTCTTTGAATATGTTGTTCGCGGTCACATTGCCCACTGCCGGCTTGTCGGATGCCGGATGAGGCAAAATGTAACTGTGGTATAAATAGAATGCAATGAAGAGTCCTGCAAGGATATAGAATGTAATACTCCATGCCATGGCTATGGTAGAAGTACGCTTTTCCAGTTCTCCGGCCAGTACGACCAGAAGTCCTTGTCCGGCTATTGTTGCAATCCTGTAAAAAGTACTTCGGATGCCGACATACATAGCTTGGTCCCGGACGCTTAAAGCCAGCATGTAGAACCCGTCGGCGGCTATATCATGTGTAGCCGAACTGAAAGCTACCAGCCAGAATATGGCAAGGGTTATCTGAAAGAAATTAGGCATTGGGATGGTGAAAGCTATTCCGGCCAGTCCTGCTCCCACCAAAATCTGCATGGTTACTACCCACCAACGTTTGGTTTTCAGTAAATCAATAAAAGGGCTCCAGAATGGTTTGATAACCCAAGGGAGATATAACCAACTGGTATATAGGGCGATGTCTGTGTTGGAGATACCGAGCTTTTTATACATAATGACAGAGATGGTCATCACAGCTACGTAAGGTAGACCTTGTGCAAAGTACAATGTCGGTATCCAAGCCCACGGTGATAGTTTCTTGTTTTTCATGACGGTATATATTTAATATAATTTCTCGATAGCGGCACCGATGTAATAGTGCAACAATATTTCATCGTAAGCATAACCTTGTTCGCCCATTACGGCGGCACCGATCTGGCAGAGCCCTACACCATGTCCCCAACCGGCACCTGTGAGAATAAATTTTCCGGGAATACCATTTTTTACCTCTGTTTTGTCCACAACGAATGCCGAACTGTATAAGTGGGAAGGAGACAGGGTTCTCCGGATTTCCAGTTCCTTACCGATGATGAGCGTCTTTTTCGTTCCTATGATTTTTAACTTTGAGATACGGGCGGATGTGCCGCGTTCTATAGGGATCAAATCTATAACCTGCCCATAGTCGATGCCGGAACGTTGGAAAATAAGTTTGGCCAGTTCTTCCTGTGTATATTCTACTTTCCAACGGTAAAAATCGGTAGTTTCCTGATCGTAGTTGTTCAATACCTGACTGAGTATTCTCTTTTCTTTCGTATTACAGAATGCATCAGGAGAGGTCCGTATCCACTTCTCTGCTTCTGAATGGATACGTAGATCGGGTAGGAAGGTCGCTTTTTTACTGTCTCGTTGTTTGACAAGATAGGGGTGTTTTACGTCTTCCCAGCAGTATTGAAATTCTTCGAAGGCCCCTCCGCAACATTTAGAGAAGCGGGCATCGCAGATTTTATCTTCATAAGTTAATGCTTGTCCCCGCGTGGCTTGGATGGCTTGCTCTACCATTTCAGTGCTTGCCCGGGTGATTCCTTGGTAGCGTTGACAATGATCATCGGCGCATACGTCAAAGTGCATATGGTCTTCCCGGTCGTACCAGCGGATGAACTCTTTTTCTGTTTGGACAGAAGCTGTATAAGTAGCGTTAATGTCTGCTATTTCTTTGTTTTTCTGTATTTGGGCTAATAACCAACTGCGCGAAATGACTGCATGGGCTTTCAGCAGTTCCAAAGAAGCGGTTGCGCTCATTTCCGAGGAGATGACACTGGTTAAATAATCTTCTACGTGGATGACATTGATACCGGTTATCTTTTCATCTTCTACAATAAATTTCAGTGCTCCGTGAAAACGTTGGTTCTCCTTGCGTTCCCAATGGAAATTGATGCCGATCGTTACATCTAATAATTCGAAAGAGTCAGTCTCTTCCCGCAAGGGTTCAAACAGCAATTCATCGTAACGGTTGTTTTTCCAGAGAATCTTACCATTATCAAAAAGGACAAGTTGTTTTCCGGATACTTCTTCTTCGTTGACACGATAAGTATCCGGAAAAATAAATTCTATTTTTGTTTCGGACAGGATGCCGACATGTACTTTGGGCTCTCTCATAATTGTTCTTTTATGCGTTGTCTTAGTTTACGAAACTCATCTGTGTCCAGACAGACTTCTCCGAGTATAGACATAATGTCTGTTGCCGTTAGCTTTTCAAAGTCTTTTTCCTGCGGGGTGATGAATACGCCTCCCATATCTACGGATGCCGGACTGATGAGGATATTGGCGTCTCCTGCTGCCGCATAGCAGGACGGGCGGTGCTTGGCGCGTGGAAAAATGCAAACAATCCATTGGCTGTTTTCTGTCCATGCAAGAATGTTCATCATGGGTTCGTCTTCTCCCGGTTTGAGTTCCATTGCGTTGTATACAAGGTTGAATAGTGCGATGGCGTCTTCCCGGTTTCCGGTTTCTATAACCAGAGTGGTTCGTGGAGCATCATCCAGATAAGAAAGAGACGCTGTCCTGTAGGTGACAATCTTTCCGGCTTTCTTATTCCTCCATTCTTGTTCAAGAGGGAGAAAACCTTTATTGCCAGCTTGAAAATGAGCATGGTCGGGAGCGGAAGCACCACATTTCGGACCGTTATAAAAAACGATGTAATCTTCGGCAATAGCCGCCAGATCGAGCATGTCTCCAAAACGTTTTTTTATACGTTGGTCCACGTGTTCTAAAGCCGGAACAGTAAGGTGCTTCGGGAAAATCGGAAACGGGTTAATCAGTATCTGATAATTATCTTTGAATGGAATCCCTCTCTGCATGGTAGGGAGGTTGGCGGGGCAAAGAAAACATTTCCGTTCTTGTATGGATTGGGCATCTATTTTGGCTGCCGAAGAGACAATGCGTGCAGGATTAAATTGTACTTTATAGTGCATCCCGTTTACATTTAGGTCTTTGACTTTAATCCGGGCTAATGCTGCATAATTGTTTCCGGCCAACTCCCATGCAGAAAGCTGGTCGGTTAGCAACCGTTCTATTTTCTGTTTTGTATCCATCTTTGTCCTTACATTTGATGACGGTTCATGGCAATGCGGGCCTGTAATTCCCAAGTGCGGATACGGTCTTTATACAGGTTGTGTCCGTTCATTTTTATAGTGTCCAATGAAGCGTCGGAATTATCGTCCCAACGGCGGCATAAATATACTACCTCGTAAACACGGCCTATCTGGTACCGGCGGGAGAAATTGAGTCCGAGAGCATAATCTTCTCCATAGCTGGTGTTGGGGACTTTGATTTCTCGTAATACCGGTGTGTAAAAAGCACGTGGAGCACCCAGCCCATTGATACGCAGGGCATTGTTGCGTCCGTTTTCGGGAGTCCATTCTTTATGGTCGATGATGCCCGGAGCAATCATATTCATGTGGAAATCCGTCATCATATAGGTACCTACCACCATTGCACAGTTTTGTTCATAGAACGCATTAACCATTGTTTTTAGGGTGTTTTCGTCCTTGTATACATCGTCACTATCCAATTGTACGGCGAATTTTCCACATTTATCATGATGCACTCCGAGATTCCAACACCCGCCAATACCTAAGTCATTGCGTTCGGGCAGGATGTGAATGAGACGGTCGTCGGATGCAAATTCACGGATCGCATCTGTTGTACCGTCAGTAGAGTGGTTGTCGATGACGATGAGGTTGAATTTGAAATCCGTTTTTTGGTTTAATACCGAACGGATGGCATCCTTGATGGTACGGATGCGATTGCGTACCGGAATAATGACAGAAGCTTCATATTCAAAATCGGTGGCATCGAATTCGATCTTTTTGAAGGTAGGAGCCAGATAGCCGCCTATCTCTTTCAGATGTTCTGTGCAAGCTTGTTCCATCTCTATTTGTACTCCTCGATTTTTGGGGTCTACATAATCGAATATTTTTTCACCGCTTTTTCGGGTATCGTTTTCTATTTCCGAATAGAGATACTCGTTGATGTGAACCAGCGATTCCTTTTGCGAGAGTTTAAGCCGCAGGTCATACAGGCCGGCAAATTGATAGTCGGTTTTCATTCGGGTGACGGCTTCTTGCAGGGCACTTGCCTTGTATAGCAAAACCGATCCGAAGTTGAAATCATCGCGAAGACTGCCAAACTGGTAATCTATTACAGGAGCATTTTTTTGAATCCCTTCTGATACTTGGTAATGGTCGGCGTATACCATGCCGGCAACACTGTCTTCTGCAATGCGGGTCATGCGTTCGAGGGCAAACATGCCCAGTTTTAGTGTAGTGTACTTAGTATAAAACAGTGTGTAGTCGGCATCGGAGTGGGCAGCTATTATGCGCATGGTTGCAGTGGAATTGAGTGCCGGCACGTGCAGAATCCGGCATCCCTGGAGAGGAACTTCCGTGTCTTCCGTTACTAACAAATATATATCTTTTACCAGGTTTGACGATTTCAAACCCTGTATTGTCTTTTCGGCCTGTGCTGCATCTGCAAAAGGGATGAAGCAATTAATTGTAGTTTTCATATTTCAGTTTTATATATTTTTATTTTTCTTATTCTTTTGGTTCTTTCCACTCTAACAGTCCGGTTTCTCCACTGGTAGCCGTGAATAATACCTGATGGCGATTGATAGGGACGACGGTATTAATCAGAGAGTTACCGATTTTGTACTTCCATAGAACTTTGCCTGTTAATGGCTCCAGTGCAAAGATAAGCCCTCCTTTCGTACTGCCGAACATTACTCCGTCTTTTTCGACTTGCATGGAAGGAGCATGCTCATAACCAAAGCCGACATTGGAGCTCCATAACTGGTGTGGCTTGTCTCCTTGGGTAGAGTAGCAGACGATGCTGTCATTCATTGTCTTACTGTATACCCGTTTTTTATCGGCAGACAATCCGATTGTTTCGCGTACGGTAGACTGGTAAGTACGCCATATGGTCTCTCCTGTTGCCAAATCGATGGCAGTCATGGCACGTTGCGGGTCAGTAATGAATACTTTGCCATTAGCGGCTACCGGCCATACTGCTGCAGGAGAGAAATGCATACGGGTTAATCCGCCTGTCCATTTCCACAGTTCTTCTCCGGTATTCTTGTTGAGGGCGTAGAGTGTGTTATCCCATGCTCCAAAAATCACCTTGTCTTCTTCAATCAGAGGGCGGGTTTCTATATAACCTTTTACACCTGTGTATGTCCATTTGATTTTTCCGGTATAGAGATCGATAGCGCGGAATGTATGATCGCTGGCCCCTATATAAACTATTCCGTTATCAATGGTCACAGCACCCAGGACTGGTTCTTGGGCTTCTACTTCCCAGCGTAATTCTCCATTGTTTGCGTTCAACGCGTAAATCTTCTTATCGGCTGAGCCGAATACGACTATGCCGTCGGCTACCGCCGGTGTTCCTACTATACGGTTGCCGGAATGGAAACTCCATTGTTTTTTCCCTTTTTGAAGGCTATAGGAGGTCAGAAAGCCCATATCATCACCTACAAAAACTTGCTTATCGGCTATTGCCGGTGAGCAATAAATACCGATACCGGTTTGTACTAACCATTTTTCTTTTACTTGCGGATACTCTTTGTTTACGGAGTAATCGGGATATTTGTCTGTTGCTCCTTTTTTGTCATAATATGAGTGGACTAATGAGAGCGAGCACCACTTTTGAGGCTCCTTACCAATTTTCTGTTCATAGACAAGAAGGGAATCCGGGGTGATTTCATAAATGTTGTACCCACCAATTGCTTCTTTTCCACGCAGATTGGAACGGTTGATGATTCCGGGAATACCATCGTATGAGAAGAATTTGTTGAGATGGTAATGCCCGCCCAGAAAAGCGCGGATGTTATAAGGGCGCACAGCGTCTGTTACGTCGTACCAATTATCCACATCGCCTTTTAGCATCGGATAATGAGTGACCAGAAATACGGGTTTCTCTTTTCCGGCCTCTTTCAATTCTTTCTTAAGCCAGGTGATGTCTTGCGGAACGACATGACCATCGGCCATACGCATTAATGGTCCGGAATTGAATCCTAAAAAGAGAAAGCCTTTATGTTCGAATTTGAAACGTTCTCCGCCAAAAACATGCCCGAAATCCGTCACTCCGCTTTCGCTCCATTTTGTTTCATGATTTCCGGGAATGATATAATATTTGACTTTTAATTGGCCGAGAGCTGCTTTCACTCTTTGCATGGAAGCACGGTCACCCTCTTCTGTGATGTCACCCGTTACCAGTACGAAGTCGATATCTTGCGTTCTGTTCACTTGGTGAATGGAGTTTTGGAGATCGTCAAAGGCGGTTCCTTTTTGGGTGACATGAATGTCTGTCAGGAGAGCAAAACGAAAGTGCTCCCCGATCTGCGCCCGGATGCCGGTTAATACAGCGAACAAAAATAGAATACCGGTATATATTTTCTTATTCATACGGCGTGATACTTGATTATCTGATTAAAAAATTATTTTTTCTTTTTAATAAGCAGGCAAAGACCTATAAAAGTGAACAATGCATTGAATATCAGTAACTCATAACTGAACTGATATCCGTTAAACCACTTCTCCGAATTTTCTTGCAGGATAAAGCAGAGGATGGGAGAAACAATGGCTACTATGGGGATATATTTATCGCGTACCTGTTTTTTTGTGAAAATGCCAAAAGCAAAAAGTCCTAAAATAGGTCCGTAGGTGTAACTGGCCAAGATGTAGACAGCATCGATTACGCTGGTGTTATTCAATTGATTGAACACGAAGATGACAATGCCCATGATGATGGCCATGCCGATATGTACACGTTTGCGTATCTTTACCAATTCATTTTCTGCTTTGTTTTTTGCTCCTAATATGTCTACTGTAAAAGAAGTTGTCAAGGCGGTCAGAGCCGAACCGGCTGCCGAATAAGCAGATGAAATCAGTCCGATAATAAACAGTACGCCCACTATGGCCGGGAAATAATCACCGGTAGCTATCATCGGGAATAATTCGTCGCTTTTCTCGGGGTTTTCAATTCCGTGTTGTGCGGTAAATGTGTATAATAACACTCCTAACATGAGAAATAACAGGATGACGAAGAATTGGGAAATACCGCTGGTAATCATATTCTTCTGTGAATCCTTAAAATTTTTACAGCTTAAATTGCGTTGCATCATGTCCTGATCCAGTCCGGTCATAGCGATCATTGTGAACACTCCCGCCAGGAATTGCTTGAAGAAGTAGCGCTTATCATTCACATCATCGAAAAAGAACATTCGGGAAAAATCATTCTCGGAGATGGTGGCTATCATACTTCCGAAACCTAACTTAAGATCGGAAGCGATATAATAGATACATAGAACTACGGATACTACCAAACAGAACGTTTTCAGGGAATCGGTCCATATCAGTGATTTTACACCGCCACGGAAAGTGTATAGCCAGACAAGGGCTACGGTAATGATGACATTAAGAATAAACGGCAGGTGGAAAGGCTCGAATACCAACAGTTGTAGTGTAAGGCAAACAAGGAATAACCGCACGGCTGCTCCTAACATTTTTGAGATGAAAAAGAACCATGCACCGGTCTTGTAAGAAGACAGACCGAACCGGTTCTCCAGATACTCATAAATGGATACTAAAGTCATCCGGTAGAAAAGCGGTATCAAAACAAAGGCGATAATGATTTGCCCTGCGACGAAACCGAGTACCATCTGCAAATAGGAGAATCCGCTTGCCGCTACCATACCCGGAACGGAAACGAATGTCACTCCGGATATACTGGAGCCGATCATGGCAAAAGCCACTACATACCAGGCCGATTTACGGTTCCCAACGAAAAAACCTTCATTATCGGCCTTTCTGCCTGCGATGTATGAAACCGTAAACAGGATAATGAAATACGCCACGATTGTGATTAAAATAGAAACTGGAGTCATGCGGTCATTTATAATTTAATAATTTGTAATTCATCAACAGGAAAGTACCGGTCATTCTTCATATATAAGGTAAGGCTTGCGTTGTATCTTGAATTTCTCTACATCTTCTTTCCACATCGCTTTGATCTCATCCGCATTTTTACCTTGTTTTATCATTTTTCGTACATAATCTCTACCTGTCAACAGCTCGAAAAACGGCCGGAAAAAGTAATCGTCCATATTCAGATTCCGGTAGGCATCGATAAGATAACTCAAATCTACTCCTTTTTTCCATATTTCTTCATTGCTCAGTTCACTTAAATTCACACCGTGGCAAATTCTGTTGAGTTGGGGAGGATTTTTTGCACCCGGTATACTTTGTGGTGTGAAGGTGTAATCATATCCTAACATATTAGGGTGTCCGTATATTTGAAAAGGAAGCTGTGTCCCCCTACCCAGACTGACGGGAGTTGCCTCGAAGTAGCAGGTAGAAGGATAAAGGTACACAGCTTTCATATTCGGCAGGTTAGGGGAGGGAGGGATCGGCAATTCATACATTGTCTGGTGTGTATAGTTCTTGCATTTTATGACTGTTATATCACAAATGCGTGAAGCCGGCAACCACCGTTCGCCATTAACCATTAATGCCAGTTCTCCTAATGTCATGCCGTGTACTATCGGAATGGGAAGCCATCCGACGCTTGATTTGTATTTCATGTCTAAGATGGGGCCGTCTACATAGTGACCGTTCGGATTAGGACGATCCAGTATCAACATTTTGCGGTTATACTCTGCACATGCATCCATCAAGCGGACCATGGATGCATAGTAGGTATAAAATCTTAATCCTACATCTTGTATGTCGACTATCAGCAGGTCGAATTTCCGCATCGATTCTTCACTGGGCCTACCTAATTTACCATCGTATAACGAGAGGATGGGCACGCCGGTTTTCGAATCCACCGAGCTTGAAACGTGTTCTCCGGCATCTGCGTTACCACGAAACCCGTGTTCGGGAGAGAATATGGCTACTACATTTATCTTATTCTCCAACAACACGTCCAGTAAGTGCTTATTTCCGATCATACCGGTATGATTGGAAAAAATAGCTATTCGCTTATTTTTCAATAAGGGGAGATAAACGTTTGTTTGCTCTGCACCTACAATCACCCGGTTTTGATTTGCCTGACAATAGAAAGTGATGCATGTTAAAATGACTATAAGTAGAATTTTTTTCATAATGTATTATATAAGGGGAAGTTCTTTATCTGCAAAGATAATATATGATTTAATATTAGAAACATATATTTTTTTATTTTTAGAATTATAATCAATAATTTGCAAACTTGTATTTACACGTTTAAAGGTGTGTGGTAAACAGGTGTAAATATATATCCGGCTGAATACATGGGACTTGAATGTCCTATTTTACTTCTATATTCATTTGATTAATAGGTGATTATAAGAGTATGTACTTTTGTGTGCCAAGAGTATATACTTTTATGATGTAAGAGTATACACTTTTGTATATGTAAAGTATATACTTATACTTCACCTGATGGCAATAGGAAAATAGCTGTGTACTCCATTGTTCGATACTTTGTTTTGTGAGCTGACAAGGGACCGGTAATATTTTCTTTATGGTCTCTTGTCAGCTTATTATTAATTTGCAATGACTCGTTTATCGGTTTCGCAGCTTTTATTTACGAATGATTCGGTAAGTCATGCCGTTTATTTTGATGATATAAACTCCGCCGGACTGTTCGTAAAGGCTGATTGTTTCTTTATTTGTATTCAAATTGTTCATATTCAGAATGGTTCGCCCGTTTATGTCGAATACCTGGATAGAATGAATGGTTTCTTCTGATTCGATGTTTACCGGTCCGTCTGTCGGATTAGGATAGATGGAAGTGCCCATCGTCGATTCTTCTATTCCGGTTATTTTGATAGAAACGGTTGCTTTTTCTGTTTCGTAAGTTCCATATACGGCAGTTACACTGTATGAGTATTCACCGTCTTCCGAGATTTCGTCTGTGTAAGTGGTTCCGGTTACTGTGGTTATTAATTCTGAACCACGGTATATATTGTATTCCGGAGTTCCTACAGAACCTTCGGGTTCTTCCCATGATAAGGATATACCTTCGGGTGCGGCGGTAGCTTCGAGATTTACAACGGTACCTATCTCTTTAGAGATGGTTTGAGAAGATGGTGCGGGTGTGGCAGAAGTGTTGTCTGCTTTAGGTAAGGCCCACATTCCCAAGCGTTCTCCGGAATTGGAGATTAGATATACATTGCCTCCCCAGTCGAATGCCAGGCTATTGGAGTTAGCTCCGATTCCTGGTTTTATGGAGTGGAGGCGTTTGATGGAAGGTATTCCTTCTTCGTTATAACTGATACCCAGTATTTTTATTTCGTTGTTGCATCCCATGGCGATGCGGGTTCCGTCAAGGCTGATAGCCATACCGCCATTCCGGGAATTCTCGATGATCGTAGGATCTGTTTTACCAGATACAAAATCTACTTGGGTGCCGTTATAGTGGATCAGAGAAGGAACGGCTGCTTCATCGGCTGCCCGGTATTGAGAGATCCACCAACCACCGCGTCCGTCGGGGAGAATCGTTGAATTCATATTAGCTTGATATCCGCCGGTAGCCGCATTGTTGAATGCGATGCTGGGTGCTTCTGTCCAGTGGGTAGTTGTTCCAATGTTGTATTGTAGTATATTTCCTGCTTTACCATCCACCTTATAATCTTCATCAAAAGTATATAATATTGTGTTTTCGCCGCTTCCCGTCACGTAGCAAGAGGAGGAAGAGCCGTGTACGGGTTCGTTGTTTGTATTGCTGGCAAGTCCGTTCGTATCTCTGGTAAGCCCTTCGAACAGGCTGATGAATTTTTCATTCGGCTTAGACGGATCCATAACATAGATACCGGAATTACCGTCACTGAAATCGCACATAAATACCCTGCCATCCGGTGCTATGGCCAGACGGAACGGGCTATTGCTGCTACTCCAGGTTATTCCGCCGTCATAAGCTTTGTTGGATTGATTTGTGATGTCTCCGAACAACGGATCCATTATGTAGATACCTTGGTCGGTGGTTCGCCCGGCTGAAGTGCCTCCTTTACTACTTGCTACGTATATACGGCCGAAGTAAGGGCTTTCCGGATTGTTGTCTATGGCAACTCCATATGCATTATAGAATTTAAGAGTTTCTTCATCTCCAGTCATTTTTACCGGACGGGCAACACTTTCGGCGGTCGCTTTAATCTGCCAATGCATATCTTTGCCGGCAGGAATTTCCGCTTTTGTCATTGAAACCGTATGGTTACCTTTGGATAGAGTACCTGCGCTATATGATTTTAATATCTTTTCGCCATTGACAAATTCAATAAATACTTCATTCGCATTTTCGTTAAGGATGAAACTGAATTTATATTCTTGTCCGGTGCTTTCCAATTGAAGTCCGGAAGCATAGATGTTGGCCGTAGCGGTGGTGGTGATAGTTTGATAACGGGCTATGCCTGCGTTTTGTGCATAAAGATAAAGATCGATATCGTATCCGTTAACAATTCCTGCTGCCATCATGTAGGGTACGGCATTTTCACTTAAACCGTCATCTGGCATCTTTTCTGATATTTTAACAGCCTTGTCCAGCCCATCGGTTATATCAAATAGAATCGCACTTACGTGGCTGTGGTCGGCACTACAATCGGGTGATATCATGAAAGAATGCCGTGCATATTGGAAGAAATTAGCACCTTTGGCTTGAGGGGAAAGGATTCCTTCGTTTATTGCGCCGTGTTCGGTTAAGGGACTACGGTCGGCAGCCGCCCAGTCAAATCCGAATTCTGTTGGCATTAATTTTTCACTATCTATGATGAGACGGTCTGTTCCGAGAGGCGAGATCGTGAAAGTGAACGTTTCTCCCCAAAGAGCTTCTGTGTATTTGGTGGTATCCATCATGTATTTATAACCAATTATGTTCGGAAGTTCCTCGTCTATCTGATAGCCTACTATACGGATTTGTTTTGAGGTGCCTGTGGTGATGGCCGGCGTGTATATGTTACATTTCCAACGTGGACCGCTGATGGCAAAGGTTTCTCCAATGGTAGAGGCTGAGAAGTTTCCTTGCTGAGTGGTTTCGAAGAAGAGTATAGGATCTGACTCGTCGTCATTCCATGTGTAAACTTTAAACTTCTCTCCGTCTGCCGGTAGAGTAACGATGTTTTTATTACAAGCCATCAGGTATCCGTCGGCAGAAAATGCGATATCGCTTATTGGTAGAATCCCTCCTTCGATGCCGGTAAGTTTTAGCTCGGAAATCAAATCACCGGTATTTGGATCGGCTATATAGATTTTGGGTTCAGTGGTAAGGATATATAGCTTCTTGTTGTGTAACAGGCTTTTTCGGATATTTTTGTCTTGAAGCCATTCGAAGGTATTTTTTGAAATTTCCTGAGTTTTGTAGAAAGGCATGGCTACGGTTCCTGCTTCTTGATCCGGCTCCGGATAATCTGCTGGCACTTCTTTTTCGGTGACTACGTTTTTGTTTTCAATTTGCGTTATTAAAGATGTAGTCTCTCCGGCTTTTACTTCAGTTTCTATATCTGCTGCTGCATAGTTTTCTGCTGTTATTTTTAGTTTGTATTTTCCTGGCTCTAAGTCAAAGAAACTATAAAACCCGTTGTAACACTCGTCGGTTACGTAAGAGTCGATGAGTGTACCGTTGTTGTCGAATAGTTCTACTTTAGCTTTATTCACGGGAAGCCATTGGTCATTTGTGCCTGTTTTATAAAGATATAGTGGATTATTGATACGTTCGTTTGAACTCTTTACGAGACCGGCAAGTATTCCTTTTGATGCTTGATCTGCTTCAAAATAGTCACAGAAATAACGGAAAAAACGTGCAGATTCTAATTTGCGATAATCTTCATTGAGCAGTCGGTGCGTTTCCGGCAGGTAGTCGTGAAATTCTCCTTCTGAAAGAAAGCCCGGTACGGTATTGTTTCTTAATACGCCTAAATGGTAGCCATAGAACGAGTAGTCGCCACGTACATTCATATTAGTTGCACTATAATATGTCCAGTTGGTGAGCGGGTTGTCATACATCCTGGACCAACACGCCTGTGCCATTGGTTTGCTTAATGCCGGATCCGGTTCGTCGTCGGTTCCGCGATACAGTAACAAGAGGTAATTAGTGCCCTGGTTTACGCCTACAGCATTGCTGTGAATGGATAAAAATGCATCCATGCTGTTTGCTGAGGCTTCTTCTGCAATCTCGGTCAGATTCCGGTCGTCTTCATCTCTGTTTTCTGTACGTGACATCATGACGGTTGCTCCGTGAGCCTCCAGCATATCTCTGAGAGCTAATCCTTTTGTCAGGCTGCAAGAAGATTCCCAAAAACCGTTTATATCATTGGCGGCATAAGGGATGGTTACTACGTTTCGGTCGTTGGCTGCATCGAAACCTCCGTGTCCCGGATTGATATAGATTCTCACCCCTGTAAGATCTTTCGCAGTTACATCTGTACATATTATTATGTATAAGCAGGCTATTATAATTGACTTTAGTGTTTTCATATCTTATTTGGCTTTTTGTTTGATATTGATTTTCATGAGGTAAATATCTCCGTTGTCACTATTGAAAGCGATAGATGAGTTGTCGGTTGAGACAGCCGGAAACATGGCTATCGTGGAAGGATCGCTGAGGGTTTGATGTTTTTGTCCGTCTATCGAAACGGCTTCAATGGATGAAGAGAGGATTCGTTCTCCGTTATCTTTATCATTCATCCCTATAATCCATTCATTCCCGAGCCAGACAGGGGCGTTTAAATTAGCTATTCGAATCGGGCTGCTGCCGTCGATATTGGAGATGAATGTACCTTTGCCGACAACTTTATATAATAACTTTGTTCCATCGGGCGAGATGGAAGGCCATAGATAGCTACAGTCTTTTCCGTTGGGAGAGATCTCTTTACGTTCACCGTTCCGATATAAGACCAATTGCCGATTTTCGATATTGACAATATCCGGTACTGTTTTTATTTTTTCTCCATATATTCTTTTGGTTGATAACTTATTGTTTTTTACATATACAAGGTTCCCATTTATGGTCTTATGTAATTGAAGGTCTCGGGTAGGAGAGATAAGTTGGTTTTCCTTTTTGTTAGTTAAGTCTATCTTCTTCAGGGCGGTCTCCCTCATGTTTCGCTTGTTGAATGACTGCTCTCGATAGATAATGTTATTCCCGTCCGCACTTATTTGTACGTTGTATCCTGCATTGGGAGCTTCGGTGATAATGGATACTTGCTCATTTTTCAAATCAAATTTTTTAAGCCCTGAATAATTATCAGAGGTTAGAAGTAGGTATTCTCCATTAGGGCTGAATTTGGGATGATAGCTTTTACCGATGCTTGATTTCGGTAATTGTTTCACGGATACTACACTGATTTCTTGTGCATGAACTTGTTGGACTAAGTAAAGTAGCAACAATAGAAAAAACTTTCTCATGATCTAAAAGAATTAAAAGGTTAATAAATGGTATTTTATATATTAAGCTTAATACTTTTTGACGAAATAGGTGTTGAGGAATAGATACATCCGTTTATTTCAAAGGATGTTTAGGATACTTTTACTCATCTTGCTTCTCAAATATTCATTAATTTATTATTAGAAACAAATTTTTAGGAATTTAATTAACGTGTTTTATACTATTAGTGAATGTTTTTAGCATATTATGATTTTTTTTTACTTATTTTGTATCGAAAAATGATTTTTTGAAACTTTGTAAAAAACGTTGTTTTTGCTCTTTTTCTGATTCTCGTTTTTGTTTCAATAAGTTTACATGTAGTATGAAGGTGTTGTTTTCCTCTCTCTGTTTATTGTGTATTATTATAAATAATAAGTGCTTTCCTCGTAGACAAACCGCCCGTTCATCGTAGAGGAATGGATGGTTTGTCTACGAGGAACGGGCGGTTTGTCTACGGGGAAAATAGTGATGATATCTGCGTGCTGATTATCAATTTGTTACATCTCCTATTTACTGTATGCTATAATTACCTAATGCTGCTTGCATGCCTTTTTGTTTGTAGTGATTTGTTTGTTTTTAAATACTTACATTTATTTATTGTCCTTCTGTGTTTCTATTAAGAAATCCGTTTGAATATTATGTAAATAAAAAATAAATTAGTCTGTATTGTTGTAATGGTGATATATTTTGATTGCTTAATCGAAAATTATTTTCTGTTTTTTATATTTTACCAAAAATTTCCTCTGTAATTGATATTATAGTTTTTGATAAATTTTTCTTTGTTGAAATGGTGGGATTAATAACTGTTTTCTGCTATCATTATTTGTTTATGAACTTAATGTGTTATATGTGAATGTAGTATGTGATTTGCAGAAAATGATTAAAGACTTTTGAAGGGTGTATAGCATGATTATTCTGCTTATATCTTTAAATTATCTATGTCAATTACTTTAATTTAGCTTTTGTTAAATAGAGTGATTCCTTTTTTATATTTTTTGCTGTTTTTATAAAATAGTCTTTTGTTTGTGTTGCAATTCTTTGTGTTATCAAAAAGAAATGATATTGACTGTTTACCAAGTTCTATCAGAACTAAAGACTTCTTTTATTTTTGAATCAACTGAATACTATTGTTGTAAAAATGTACCTGATTAACAGTTCTCAACTTGTTTTATATGTCAAGAATACCGATTGAATATTATAAAATTGCACAGCGCTATTTTTCAATCTTTATCAGAATAATATATGTATATTTAATGTTTACACCAGAACGTGAGGTTATATCCAATCGATCAACCCCGTCTTTGCAAATATTTTCATAACACGCAATAACATCCTCATTATAAGTATCTTATTTATATATTATTTATAATAATGTATTGTGATATAAAACAAAGAATACATAAGTAATGATAGGTGCGATTCTGGTTGGCTACTCTGACGGTATAGTATAAAAAACTTTAGGA
>ENA-ORLY01000733-ORLY01000733.1-human-gut-metagenome-genome-assembly--contig:-NODE-733-length-43805-cov-8.417536_pt1 | contig 43805 bp, 46 predicted proteins | sample MGYA00243071_ERZ508832 | MGnify/ENA primary metagenome ERZ508832 (study PRJEB26277, sample SAMN04329777) | human gut metagenome | biome: human-associated habitat | host: Homo sapiens | place: USA... | reverse complement strand
ACCAGAGGTTGCATCACCTGTAACCGTTGTGCCACAACGCTTTCTTAGCTCTGGGGCTTCATCGTCGGGAACAGGATGACGTCGCGGATGGTGTCTGCGCCGGTGAAGAGCATGACAGCGCGGTCGATGCCCATGCCCATGCCGCCCGTGGGGGGCATGCCGTATTCGAGGGCGGTGAGGAAATCCTCATCGAGCATTTCGGTCTCGTCGTCGCCGCGTTCACGCTGCTCGACCTGCTTCATGAAGCGTTCGCGCTGGTCGATGGGGTCGTTCAGCTCGGAATAGGCGTTGCCCATCTCCGCGCGGCAGATGAAGAACTCAAAGCGCTCGGTCAGGCGCGGGTCCTTGGGGCTGCGCTTGGTCAGCGGGCTGACCTCGACCGGGTACATGGTGATGAACGTCGGCTGCACCAGATGCTCCTCGACCTTCTGGTCGAAGCAGGCGTAGAGGGCGTTGCCCCAGGTCTTTTCAGCGGCGTCGGCAAGCTCAACGCCGACTGCCTTTGCCGCCGCAACGGCCTCTGCATCGTCGGTGATCGCATCGAAGTCGACGCCGACATACTTCTTGACGGCTTCCACCATCGTCAGCCGCGGCCAGCCGGGGGTCAGGTCGACCTTCTCGCCCATCCATTCCAGCTCATAGGTCCCGAGGTATTTCTGTGCGAAGGTGGTGTAGACGCCCTCGGCGATGTCCATCATATCGTGGAAATCGGCGTAGGCCTGATAGAGCTCGACAGTAGTGAACTCGGGGTTGTGCTTGGGGTCCATGCCCTCGTTGCGGAAGATGCGGCCGACCTCATACACGCGCTCCATGCCGCCGACGATCAGGCGCTTGAGGGGCAGCTCGGTCGCGATGCGCATGTACATGTCGATATCGAGCGTATTGTGGTGGGTAATGAACGGACGCGCGGCCGCGCCGCCGGCAATGGTGTTGAGGACGGGGGTCTCGACCTCGATATAGCCCATATTGTCCAGATAATCCCGCAGATGCTTGATGAACTGCGAGCGGATGATGAAGTTGCGCTTGACCTCGGGGTTCACGATCAGGTCGACATAACGCTGACGATAGCGGGTCTCCTTGTCGGTCAGGCCGTGGAACTTCTCGGGCAGCGGCAGCAGGGATTTGGACAGGAGCGTGATCGTCTTCGCGCGCACGGACATTTCGCCGCGCTGGGTGCGGAAGATCTCGCCCTCGACGCCGACGATATCGCCGATGTCATATTTCTTGAAGCGGTTGTACGCGGCCTCGTCCATCTCGTCCTTGCGGGCGTAGAGCTGGATGCGGCCGGTCTTGTCCTGCAGATCGCAGAAGGAGACCTTGCCCATGCCGCGCTTGGACATGAGACGGCCCGCGATGGAGACGGGTTTGCCCTCCATCTCGTCAAAATGGTCCTTGATCTCCTGTGCGGTCGTGGTGCTGACGAAGCGGGTGATGGTAAACGGGTCCATCCCCTCGGCCTGCAGCTGCGCGAGCTTTTCGCGGCGGACCTTGATCTGGTCGCCGAGGCTGACCTGCGGAGCCGCGTTCTGCTGATTCCTGTTTTCCTGTTCCATATCGTCCCTCTTATCTGTTTCTGTGATTCGTTACTTTTCGACCGTCAGGATCTTGTACTTGAGCACGCCGATGGGCGCTTCGACATCGACGATATCGCCGACCTTATGGCCGAGCAGTGCCTTGCCGAACGGAGAGTCGTCGGAGATGCGGCACTCCATGGGGTTGGCCTCCTGCGAGCCGACGATGGCGTAGAGCTCCTCATCGCCGGTCTCCATATCCTCGACCTTGATGGTGCAGCCGAGGCTGATCTTGCCTTCGGAGTCCTCGGTCTCGTCGATGATGACGGCGTGGGCGAGGATGTTCTCGACCTCGGCGATGCGGCCGTAGAGCTTGGCCTGCTCGTTCTTGGCCTCGTCGTATTCGCTGTTTTCGGAAAGGTCGCCGAAGGAGCGCGCCTCCTTGATCTGCTCGGCTACTTCCTTCTCACGCGTCGTCTTCAGATAAAAAAGTTCCTGCTCCAGCTCTTTGAGGCGGAGCGCACTGATCTTGAATTCTTTTGCCATGATTGATCGTTCCTTCCATATTCGGTCGGGCTGGAAACGCCCGGTAGTTACAGGGATTCAGCAGACATTATATCGGTCAAAGATATGGATGTCAAGAGATTTTCTGGCGGATGGCGCGGATTGCGGCCTGTAATTGTGCGTCATCCGCGTGTGCCAGCTGGCCGTAGAGCAATTTCGCCGCGTCTTCGTCGGAAAGCTCCACGGGCTCGTCCGGCGTGACGCCGATATCGGTCAGGCTGCATCCATTCGGGGTGAAGTACTTGCCGATGGAGAGATTGAGCATGGAGCCGTCGGAGAGCGTGAAGGCAGTCTGGAAATTGCCCTTGCCGCAGGTCTTCGTGCCGACGACGGTCGCCCAATCGTATTCCTGCAGGGCAGCGGCAAAGAACTCCGCGGCGGAATAGCTGTCCTGGTTGACGAGGACGGCCATGGGCAGCTCGATGCAGGCCGCGTCGGAGCGGTCGGTCTGTTTGTTCCCGCTATAGTCCTCGCTCTGGAACAGGATTCCCTCCGGCAGGAGCCGGTCGAGGATCTTGACGAGCTCGTCCTTATAGCCGCCGCCGTTATTGCGCACGTCGAAGATCAGGGCCTGCGCGCCGTCATCGAGCAGCGCGTCGATGGCGGCGGAGGTCTCGTCAAAGCAGCGGGTATCGAAGTTGGCGATCTTCACGTAGCCGATCTGATCGTCCAGCATTTCATAGGTGGCCACAGCGGTCTCGATGCTGCGGCGTTCGACCGTCAGGGTCAGGCGCTCGCCGCCGCGGAGGATGGTCAGGGCCACGGAGGTCCCCTCCTCCCCTCTGACCTTTGCGCGGGTGCCGGCCATGCCGAGCGTGAGCGTGGACTCGCCCTCGACCTCGGTGATGATATCGCCGACCTGCATGCCAGCCTCCTCGGCCGGGCCGCCGGCGGTCACCTGCTCGACGCGCATACCGCCGCCCTGCTCCTGCAGGGTGATGGTGACGCCGATGCCGACATAGGCGTTCTGCATCTGCTCGTCATAGCTGCTTTTTTCCTCGGCGGTGAGGTAATAGCTCCAGCGGTCGCCAGTCGCCTCGACCATGGCGGCGGCCGCCGCGTCGGCGAGCGCGTCCTCGTCATAGTCGTCGATGAAAAAGCGGTCAAGGTAGACGCTGACCTCCGCGGCCTTGTCCTCCGCGGGGGTGCCGCCGCGGGTGAGCAGCTGCATCGTCACGATAGACGAGCCGAGGATGGCGACGGCGAAAGCGAGCACGAGGAGGAGGATCTTCTGCCATTTTTTCACGATGGATACCAGCCTTTCTGGAATGGGATGTTTCTTTTTTTGCCTCCGGCGGCCCAGTCTTTTCTCTCGCAAGAGAAAAGACTGGGGAGAAAAGAGTGCTTGGTTACGGTTTGATGCCTGCTGCATCTGCATTCAGGTGGGGACCAATGTTTTGGATGTCGTTCCACTCGATACTCACCCTACGGGCGTCTTGGTACGCGCCGCCTGATACGGAACACCAGATTTGTGGGCAGCTGCGTTTGAATATTTGCGGTAAACCATCCTGCGGTTGAGATTTTCGGCGTGGTGCGGATGCGCCGGGCGATTGCAGCAGATAAAAGCTCTCCCACAGCCTGGGGGCAGGCTGTGGGAGAGGGGTTTGGATCGGGTCAGCCGATGTAGTTGAAGGGGTTGACGTCGGAGCCGTTGTAGTAGATGGTGAAGTGCAGGTGCGGGCCGGTGGAGTAGCCGGTGGAGCCGACATAGCCGATGGTCTGACCCTGCGTGACGTAATCGCCAACCGACACGGACAAAGACGGCTGGTGGGCGTAGAGGGTGGAATAGCCGTCGCCGTGGTTGATGACGACGTAATAGCCCCAGGCGCCGGAATAGGCCGCGGTCGTGACCGTGCCGGACTTCGCGGCGAGGATGGCCGTGCCGGCCGCCGCGCCGAAGTCGACGCCGTTATGCCAGCTGTACTTCTTGGTCAGCGGGTGGATGCGGTAGCCGTAGGAATCGGTGACCTGGCACTGATACGGCAGCGGATACAGCCAGCCGCCGGTATTGGTCGCGCCGGAGGAATTGCTGCTGGAGCCTTTGTTGTTATTCTGGCGGTTGAGCGCGGCAATGCGTTCGGCTTCTTCCTTGGACAGGGCCGCATAGTAGGCAGACTCGGACTTGGCGATCTCCTCGGAAAGCGCGGCCTCGTCCGCCATGTTCTGCATGTAGTCGGCGTTCATTTCTTCATACGCCGTCAGCATCTCGGTCAGAAGCGTATCCTGCTCCGCGCGCTGGGCCTCGAGATCCTGCTCCTGCTGGTCGAGCTCCTGGCGCGTCGCGTCGAGCTCTGCCATCTGCTGCTCGAGCTCGGCACGCTCGGCCGCGATCTGCTCGGAGACGGCCTTCATCTTCTTGAGCATCTGCTGGTCGGCCTTGGCGATCTCCTGGATGACGTCGATCTTGTCGAGCAGATCGGAGAAGCTGTTGGCGCCGAAGAGGATGGCCCAGTAGGAGATGCTGCCCGTCTCCTCCATGGAGCGGATGCGGGTCTTGTACTGCGTGTTGAGGCGCTGTTCCTCGGCCTGTGAGGCCTCGAGGTCGGCCTGCTTGTTGGCGATGAGCAGACTGTACTGCTGGACCTGCTCGTTGAGGTTGTCGATGGAAGCCTGCGTCATGCTGATCTGCTGGTCGATATCGGATTTCTTTTCGACGAGCGTCTGGGTCTTGGACTGGTTTTCCTTGATCTTTGCCTGCAGGGCTTCGCGTTCTTTCTTGAGTTCCGCCTGCTGGCTGCGAAGGCCGTTGAGCTCTTTTTTGATCTCGGAGCTCGAAGCGGCGTTGACCATGATGATGAGGGCGCTCGAGATGAGGCCCAGGAGCATCACGGCGACCAGCACCAGGCAGACGATCCGGCGGCCGGAGCCGCTGTTTTTGGGTTTCATAAGTGCGGATACCTCCCGGTTTACACCTTCAGGAACTTGCGGATGGAAAGTAAGCTGCCGAACACACCGACGAGGAAGCCGGTGAGCGCGTAGGCGATGGCCACGATCTCGATGACGTCCGTAAAGGGCGTGAGGACAAACAGCTTGAGCGTATCGAGCTGCTGGATCTTCGTCAGGACGAAGTCATACAGGCCCCATTCGAGGAAGAAGGCCGCCGCCGCCGCGATAATACCAATGATAAAGCCTTCCACGACAAAAGGCAGTCGGATAAAGGCGTTCGTCGCGCCGACCATCTTCATGATGGCGATCTCCTCGCTGCGGGAGTACATGGCGAGCTTGACCGTATTGGAGATGATGAACAGCGAGACGACGAACAGGACCGTCACGATGACGAGCGAGGCGATGTTCAGCACGTTCTGCACGGTCTGGAAGCCCTCAGCGATCTCGAAGTGTGCAACGACCTCGGCGACGCCCTCGATCTGCGTGAGCTTGTCGTAGGTCTGCTTCAGAAGCGAGTTGTCCTCGACGGTAACGACGTATCGGTCGCGCAGCGTATCGGGATCCAGACCCGCGAACGCATCCGGATCGTTCAGGGTCTCGACAAAGTCGTCGAGCGCCTGATTGCGCGAGACAAAGGTCGCAGAGCGAACGTTGGTGATGAGGTTGATCTGTGAGCCGACGGATTTGGCCTTGGCCTCGGAATAGCTCTCGTCGATGTAGACGAGCATCTCGTTTTCCTGCTCGAGCTCCTTGACCATGGCGCTGGTATTGTAGAGGATGAGGCAGAACGAGCCCATGATGATGAGGCACGCCACCGTGACGCAGATGGCCGCGAAGGACATGAAGCCGTGCAGGAACACGCCGCGGAAGCCTTCGCGCAGTAAGTAACCGATATTATTCTTCTTCATTGAGATAGTACCCGTCCATTCCGTCGCTGATGATTCTGCCCTCGCTGATGGCGACGACACGCTTCGTGAAGCGGTTGACAAGCTCCCGTTCGTGCGTGACGACCAGGACCGTGGTGCCGAGGGCATTGATCTGCTCCAGCAGCATCATGATCTCGAGCGAGCGCGCCGGGTCAAGGTTGCCCGTCGGCTCGTCGGCAATGATGACGCTGGGGTTATTGACAAGGGCTCTTGCGATGGCGACACGCTGCTGCTCGCCGCCGGACAGCTCATTGGGCAGACGCCGACCCTTGGTCTCGAGCCCGACGAGCTCGAGCACGTACGGTACCCGCTTCTGGATCTCCTTCTCCGGCGCGCCGATGACGCGCATGGCGAACGCGACGTTCTCATAGACGGACTTGTCGCTGATGAGGCGGAAATCCTGGAAGATGACGCCGAGCGTGCGGCGCAGATACGGCACGGCGCGGCCGCGGAGCTTTTCAACGGCAAAGCCGTTGACGAGCGCGCTGCCGGAGGTCGGGCGGAGCTCGGCCGTGAGGATCTTGATGATGGTGGATTTGCCGGAGCCGGACGGGCCGACCAGGAAGACAAATTCCCCATCGTCGATCTTCATGGAGATGCCGTTGAGCGCCTTGGTGCCGGTATCGTAGGTTTTATGCACATCCTGTAATTCGATCATTGTTTATCTCCGATTTTCAAGGCTTGCGCCCGGACTCAGATGAGCCGGTTCTCGCGCGAAACAAGATACTTCTTGACCATGAGCGCGACCTTGAAGATGATCGCGTCGTCAAACTCACGCAGGTCAAGGCCGGTGAGCTTCTTGATCTTCTCAAGGCGGTACACCAGCGTATTTCTGTGGACGAAGAGCTTGCGGGAGGTCTCGGAGACGTTCAGGTTGTTCTCAAAGAACTTGTTGATGGTGAACAGCGTCTCCTGATCGAGCGTATCGATAGAATTCTTCTTGAACACCTCGGACAGGAAGATCTCACAGAGCGTCGTCGGCAGCTGGTAGATGAGGCGGCCGATGCCGAGGTTTTCATAGTTGATGATTGTCTTTTCCGTCTCGAAGACCTTGCCGACCTCGATGGCGACCTGCGCCTCTTTGTATGCGTCAGCCAGCTCGCGCAGGTGACCGGCGACGGTGGAGATGCCGATCACGGTCTTGACGAACAGCTCGGACCGGAGCGTCTGCTCGATGGTCTGAGCCGTCTGCAGAAGCTCTGCCTTCTCCGTGCCGGGGGCGAGCTGCTTGACGATGGCGATGTCCGTCTCGTTGATGGAGAGGACAAAGTCCTGCTGCTTGTCGGGGAACATGCCGGACAGCACGTCGACGGAGGCCACGTCGGCCCGGCCGACCTGCCGGACGAGAAAGACGGCGCGCGGCGCGTCGGTGACGAAATGCAGTTCCTTGGCGCGGATATAGATGTCGCCGGGGAGGATATTGTCGGTGATGATGTTCTTGACGAAGGTGCCCTTGTCGTGCTTTTCCTCGTAGTAGGTCTTCGCACCGTTGAGCGCGACGTAGGCCATGACGCAGAGGCTTCTGGCAGTCTCATCGTCGCCCTCGGCGAACACGGCATAGTCAAAGTAGGCGCTCCAGGAAACGAGCGGCTTGAAGGTCTTTTTGTCGACGACAACGACGGAGTCCGGGGCGCTGTTGAGCTTGATGACTGCCTCGGGCCATTTTTCGCCGATCAGCGAGGTGTCGCTGCAGGAGATCACGTTGCTGTCAGCGTCAATGACGCCGATGACGCGGTCGGTGGCCTCCTTCATCTGGACGATCACACTCTGAAAAACGCGACTGGACATAGTACGCCCTCCCTAATTTTCAGGCAGCGCCGCGCCACATGCCTGCGGCCCGCCCTTGCTTTTTACACAAACAACCATTGACATAATACTACGTTTTCGGCAAGAGCGCAAGGTCTTTTTGACATTTTATTTGAAAACGACTATCTTTTTTTGTGGCATTTTCATAGTTTTTCGTCATTTGCCCCAAATTCAGGGGCCTACACTCTCAAATTATGCAAGTTTTTTCTTCCGTCAAAATCACAAGATATTCAAAAGAAGCTGCTCCGCTTCCACAATATTCAGTTCTTTTGTCTGCCCGAGCGGCAGATCTCCGAGGGTCAGGCGGCCCTCGGCCTCGCGGCGCAGGTACGTGACCGGCAGGCCGCGGCTGGCGAGCATCCGCCGCACCTGGTGGTACTTCCCCTCCTGCACCTCAACGACGGAGCGGCCGGGGCCGAGCGGCGTGAGCTTCGCGGGCAGGCAGTGCAGGCCGTCGGCGAGGACGAGGCCTGCCTCAAAGGCGCGGACATCCGCGGGGCCTGCCGTGCCTTCATGCTCGGCATAGTAGCGCTTCCAGACGCCGTGGCGGGGCGAGAGGATGCGGTGGGCAAGGTCTCCGTCGTTCGTCAGCAGGAGCAGGCCCTCGGTATCCTTGTCGAGCCTGCCGACCGGCATGACGCCGAGCTTCCGGTATGCCTCCGGGACGAGGTCCATGACGGTCTTCGCTTTCGGGTCGTCCGCGGCGGTGAGATAGCCCGCGGGCTTATGGAGCAGGATAAGGACCGGCCCGCGCAGACGCACGGGGCTGCCGTCGACCGTCACGCGGACGGCGGTCTCGTCAAATTTCCGGCTCTCGTCGGTCACGGCTGCGCCGTCGACCGTCACACGCCCGGCGCGGATCATCGCGCGCAGCTCCTTCCGGCTGGCGACGCCGGCTTCACTTAAAATTCTGTCGAGTCTCTGCATCCAATCGGCTCCTGTCATAAACAAATTTGATCTGCATAGGTTGTACCATCTCTAAAAAAGAAGATCGGAGGAATCGTACCATGGTGATCATGACTGCCAAGGTCCCCAAGCGGAGGATTTTGCTCGTGGTGCTGCTGCTTCTGGCGGCGGCGGTGGTATTGGCGCTGTGTCTTGGCGGCGCGAAGCATGGCGGCGAGAAGCCGCAGCGCACGGATGCAAAGGGCGGCACGAACGAGGCGCGCATCGCCTTTCTGGCGGAATACGGCTGGGAGGTCAGCGCGGAACCCGTGCAGACCCAGCAGGTCCGCGTGCCGGAGGAGCCCGGCGAGGTCTTCCTGCGCTACAACGAGCTGCAGGTCTCGCAGGGATACGACCTGCTGCAGTACAGCGGGCAGGAGCTGACGCGCTACGTCTACCAGGTCACGAACTACCCGGACAGCAGCGGCACGTACTATGCGACCCTGCTGGTCAAGGACGGGCAGATCGTCGGCGCGGATATCGCTTCGAGCGCGAAAAACGGGGTGATGCACGGGCTGAAGATGCCGTAATAAAGGCAAACTGGCTCCCCTTCCAGGGGCCGATTCCCCCTATCAGGGGGAAATGTCCCGAAGGGACAAAAGGGGTAGGGATGCTGTCACCGAAGGTGACTGAGAGGTTGCCGCAGATTTGATACGACCTCTCCGTCTCGGCTTCGCCGAGCCACCTCCCCTGGAAGGGGAGGCTTTGGGATCGCGCCGCCCAAGGCTTCCCCTATGAGGGGAAGGCATTTTTCTGCTACATCCACAGCGGGAGGATCTCGATGCCTTGTTTGGCGGCGAAGCGGAGGGTGGAGGCGGTGCCGCCGGGGGTGCCGTCGAAGACGGAGATGAGGAGGGAGGCTCTTTGCACCATGGCGCGGTTGCGGCGGAGCATGCAGCCGGGAGTATAGACCGGCTCGAGCACCTCGACTGCGCTGCAGGCGGCAAGGAGCGCGTCGTAGCGCGCCTGCTCCCCGGCCGGCCAGCCGTCTTTCTGCGAGGGGCACGGGACCATGGCCGTAAGGATCGCCTCCGGCGCAGTCCCGGCGGCGCGGCAGGCAAGGACGGCCTCGGCAAAATACTGGTCGCAGCCGCGGGCCATGCCGCACAGGAAGGTCCGGAAGCCGCGGTCATAGACCTGCTGCACCGTGCGGCGCAGCAGGATCTTCAGCGCCCGGCAGCGCGGGTCGTCCTCGTCCCGGCCCCAGGGCAGATGCTCCGGCCGGTGGCCGGTAAAGGCGCAGATCATGGCGGCTCCCCTCCCCGTCGCGTTTTCCACAGTATAGCAAAAAAACAGCCTCTTTACAAGCGGCCCCCGGCGTGCTATGATGAGGGCGAAAAGTGAACAGATCTTCAGGGCAGGGTGCGATTCCCGACCGGCGGTAAAGTCCGTGAGCGAAAGCTGAACCGGTGTGATTCCGGTACCGACAGTACAGTCTGGATGGAAGAAGATTTTCTTTGGCGGGACCGGTGGAAAATCAGGCCGTCCGACTGCAGCACCTGAAGATCTCTTCAGGTGTTTTTCATTTTTATCGCAAAGGATGGTCTGTATGCACACATTTCTGGAAACCCTCTCTGAAAACGCCCAATTCGTCCTGCTCTGCCTGGGGATCACGGCGGGCGTCCTGCTGCTGGCCTGGGTCAGCGAAAAGCTCGTCATGCGCCGCCGTCACCGGCTGAACGCCGCGCACACGATCACCACGATCGCCATACTGGCCGCCATCTCCGGCGTGCTGATGGTGATCGAGATCCCGCTGTTCTTCGCGCCGTCATTCTACAAGCTGGATTTCAGTGAGCTGCCGGTGCTGATCTGCGCGTTTTACCTCGGGCCGGTGTCGGGCGTGGTGTGCGAGTTTCTGAAGGTGCTCCTCAAGCTGCTGCTCAAGGGCACGTCGACCGCGTTCGTGGGGGATCTGGCCAACTTCCTGGTAGGCTGCTCGTTCGTGCTGCCGGCGGCGATCGTGTATCAGAAGACGCTGAGCAAGAAGGGCGCGGTCGTCTCGCTCGCGGTGGGCACGGCGGTGATGACGGTGTTCGGGAGCTTCTTCAACGCCTGGTTCCTCATTCCCCGCTTCGCGGTCATGTACGGGATGCCGCTCGAGGCCATCGTCTCGATGGGCACGCAGATCAACGGGGCCATCACGAATCTCTCCACGCTGGTGCTGTTCGCGGTCGTGCCGTTCAACCTGCTCAAGGGCGTGCTGGTGTCGCTGCTGACGTTCTTTTTGTACAAACGCGTGGAGAAGCTGTTCTTCCGGAAAAAGCATACCGCGTGATTTCGGACAGAATTTTATTTCTGCCCAATCTTCATAAAAGTTTAACAAACGGAATCTTGTTTTTTTCGCGCGCATCGAGTAGTATTCTCTTTACCAAAGAAGGAGAACGAAGGATATGAAGGAAAAGTCCCGCCAGAAGCGTCTGCGGCTGCTCGCAGAGGCGAAGAAGAAGCCGGCCGTGTTCACGGTCTACGTCGTTTTGCGATTGATCGTCGTTGCGATCCTCGTTTCTTCGATCCTGCGGGGCGAATATGAAAACGCGGCGATCTGCCTGCTGGTGCTGTTTCTGTTTCTGCTGCCGCTGTTCGTGCAGCGGAACTTCGGCATCGAGCTGCCGGGCACGCTGGAGATCATCATCCTGGTCTTCATCTTTGCCTCGGAGATTCTGGGCGAGCTTGGCTGCTTTTTCATCAACGTACCGAACTGGGATTCGATCCTGCATACGACGACGGGCTTCCTCTGCGCGGCCTTCGGCTTTGCGCTGATCGATATCCTCAACCGCAACGACAAGATCAAATTCCAGCTGTCGCCGATCTACGTGGCGCTCGTCGCGTTCTGCTTTTCGATGACGATCGGCGTGCTGTGGGAATTCTTTGAGTTCGGTATGGACCGGCTGTTCCACATGGACATGCAGAAGGACACGATCGTGCACACGATCTCCTCCGTCATGCTCGACCCGACAAACAAGAACATCCCCATCACGATCGACGGGATCACCTCCGTTGCCGTCAACGGCAAAGATCTGGGCTTTGACGGGTATCTGGACATCGGCCTGTACGACACGATGGAGGATCTGCTCGTCAACTTCATCGGCGCTTTGACCTTCAGCATCTTCGGCTACTTCTATATCAAGCGCCGCGGCAAGGGCCGCATCGCAAAGGCGTTTATCCCTACCATCACCACAGAAGACAAGGAGCTTGATGCACCTCATGAGCAACTCCAAGCACAAGACCGGCCGGAAGCCCCTGAAGCTCGGGACGGTTGAAAATTATCACCACCACTGGTATCTGCTGATCTGGCTCGTCTATCTGACGCTGTTCGCCATTGCGGAGCATGTTGTGACCGACAATTACTGGGTCTCCTATCTGCCGCTGGATGACAAGATCCCCTTCTGCCGCTATTTCATCATCCCCTACTGCCTGTGGCATCCGCTGCTGTTTCTGATGACGCTCTATCTGATGTTTTACGACGCGGAGGGGCTCAAGCGGTACATGCTCTATATCGGCCTCGGCTTCGGCGGGTCGATCCTGTTCTGTCTGATCTTCCCGAACGGGCAGGATCTGCGGCCGACAGAATTCGCGCAGCACGATCTGTTCACCTGGCTGGTGCAGCGCATCTATGCCGCCGACACCAACACGAACGTGCTGCCGAGCATGCACGTCATCGGCTGCGCGGCGCTGACGCTCGCCTGCTTCGACTCCGAGCCGCTGCGCAGACGGCACCTGCAGTGGGTCATGCTGCCGCTGGGCCTCGTCATCAGCATGTCGACGGTGTTCGTCAAGCAGCATTCCATCCTTGACGTTTTTGTCGCCATTCCGGTGTGCGTGATCCTGTATTTCATCATCTATCACCGCGCCTTTGTGAAGAAATTTGGGAAGGCAGCAAACCGGGACGCATAAATTTCAGAAAAAAGCGCGGGAATCGCGCTTTTTTCTTGACTTTCTCCGGAACCTGTGAGATATTAGCAAAACTTCTCTGTAAAGGCTGTGTAAGATATGAGTATTCTGGAAATCCTGCTGCTGGGCATCGGTTTGTCGATGGACGCGTTCGCCGTCTCGATCTGTAAGGGACTTTCGGCCAAGCGGCTGCAGACCAGGCATTATCTGATCATCGGCGCATGGTTCGGCGGCTTTCAGGCGTTGATGCCGACCATCGGATTTTTTCTGGGCTCGACGTTCGAGCAGTACATCACAGCCTTTGACCACTGGGTCGCGTTCGTGCTGCTGTCCGCCATCGGCGCGGGCATGATCAAGGAGAGCCTGTCCAAGGAAGAGTCCAACGGCAACGACTCGTTCAGCTTCAAGACGATGCTCCTGCTGGCGCTGGCCACGAGCATCGACGCGCTGGCCGTCGGCATCACGTTCGCGCTGCTGCCGGACGTCAATGTGCCGCTGGCGGTCTGTCTGATCGGCATAACGACGTTCGTCTGTTCCGCCGCGGGACTGAAGGTCGGCAATCTGTTCGGCCTCAAGTACAAGGCCAAGGCGGAGCTCGCGGGCGGCATCATCCTGATCCTCATCGGCCTGAAGATCCTGCTCGAGCACCTCGGCGTGATCAGCTTCTGAATCTTTCCCGCCGGCAGCAACAACTGCCGGCGGGTTTTTCTGTGCTGGAAATCCGGTGGGAAATGTGCTATGCTGGATACAGAAAATATACAAATAAAGAAAGGGATACGCTCTATGATCTACAAAGCGTTTCAGGATCTGCAGCTGTCGCAGCTCGGCTTCGGCACGATGCGGCTGCCGCTGCGCGAGGACAAAAGCATCGACGAGGAACTGACCGCGGCCATGACCGACGCCGCCATCCGGCAGGGCGTCAACTACTTCGATACCGCCTGGTCCTATCACTCCGGCAAGTCGGAGACTGTCATCGGGAAGATCCTGCAGAACTATCCGCGGGAGAGCTTCTATCTGGCGGACAAGTTCCCCGGCCATCAGATCGCGCCTACATATGATGTGGCGGATATCTTCGAACGGCAGCTGAAGAAGTGCGGCGTGGAGTATTTTGATTTCTATCTGCTGCACAACGTCTACGAAAACTCCATCGGGGTCTATGAGGACGCGCGGTGGAACATCATCCCGTATCTGCTGGAGCAGAAGAAAAATGGCCGGATCCGGCATCTGGGCTTCTCCACGCACGCGGGGCTGCCCGCGCTGGAGCAGTTTTTGCAGCGGCACGGGGAGGAAATGGAGTTCTGTCAGATCCAGCTCAACTATCTGGACTGGACGCTGCAGCAGGCGAAGGAAAAATGCGAGCTGCTGAACCGGTACAACATCCCCATCTGGGTCATGGAGCCCATCCGCGGCGGCAAGCTGGCGAATCTGCCCGAAAGCATGACGGCGGAGCTGCGCGCGATGCGGCCGGAGGCGTCGGCGGCATCCTGGGCGCTGCGGTGGGTGCAGCAGATCCCGGGCGTGACCATGATCCTCAGCGGCATGTCGGATCTGGCGCAGATGGAGGACAATCTCGCCACCTTTGACCATCCGCAGCCGCTGAGCAGCGAGGAGACCGCCTGCCTGCTCCGCTTCGCCGAGCAGATGAAAAACGCCGTCCCCTGCACGGCCTGCCGCTACTGCTGCGACGGCTGCCCGCAAAGAATCAATATCCCGCAGATGCTGCGCGTGCTCAACGAGATCCGCATCGCCCCGTCCACGAACGCGATCATGGCGGTCGAGGCTCTGCCGGGGTCGCAGCAGCCGTCGGCCTGTCTTGGCTGCGGCGCATGCGCCGCGATCTGTCCGCAGAAGATCGATATCCCCGGCTGCATGCAGGAGCTGACCGAGCGGATCGCAAAGATCCCGAGCTGGGCCGAGATCAGCCGCCAGCGCGCAGCCGCGCAACCGTGAATTATTTGTGAATTCTTCATTTGGGAGATGATTTTCGCGGCGCCTGCGCGTATAATGGGTACTTGAAATCTTAAGAGGATTTTCATAAAATCTTTATCAAATTTTCATCTTCGGCAGGTGTTCGTTGATCATGCTCTATGTATTTCTCGTGCTCGCGCTCCTCGCCAGCTGCGCGCTGACGTGGGCAGCGTCCGGGTTCGCTACGCTCTACGCGCTGTGGCAGGTGCCGGTATTTTTCGCGGGGAGTTTTCTGGCGCTCGTGCTGCTGTTTTTGCTGGTCGTGCTCATCTCGTGTCTGTTTGTCGACCCAAAAAAGCTGCTGGAAAAGCCCAGCGGTTACTTCCGGTTCCTGCTCAACGAGTTCTGCCGGCTGGCGCTGGCACTCGGCGGCGTGCATGTCAATGTGACGGGGCTTGAAAAAGTCCCGCGGGACAGCCGCTTCCTGCTCGTGAGCAACCACCGCTTCGCATTTGACCCGCTGGTGTTCTATTCGTCCATGCCGTGGGCCGATCTGGCGTTTTTGTCAAAGAAGGAAAATTTCTCGATCTTCGTCGTCGCGCAGATCATGCGCAAAGTGCTCTGCCTGCCGGTCGACCGGAATAACGACCGCGAGTCGCTCAAATCCATCCTCAAGGCCATCCAGTTCATCAAGGACGACAAGGCCTCCATCGCCGTGTTCCCTGAGGGACGGACGAACCGGACGGCCGATCCCCTGCTCCCCTACCGCTGCGGCGTATTCAAGATCGCGCAGAAGGCCAATGTACCCATCGTGATCTGTTCGCTGGTCAACTCCCGCGCGATCCTGCGCAACATGTTCCGCAAGCATACGGAGGTGTGGCTCGACGTGCTGGACGTCATCCCGGCAGAGGAGCTCGAGGGCAAGACGACAATTGAGGTCGGCGAGCGTGTCCACGCGGTCATGGAGGCGGGCGTTGTGCGCCGCGAACAGGCGCAGGGGCTGCGCTGAGGCCGGTTTCTCTGAAAAAAGAACGCCGGATGCATTTTTTTGCTGTATCCGGCGCTTTTTTACTTGTTGTTTTTCCGATTTCATGCTATGATATACACAATTTAAAGTGTAAAAAAGAAAGAAAGGGAGTGTTTGCGATCGCACTTACCAATGCAAGCCTGCCGGCAAAGCGGCGGATCCTGAAGGTCTGCGTCAAGCTGTTTCTGGAGCAGGGCTACAAAAAGACGACCGTCGCGGAGATCATCCAGAAGGCAGAGGTCTCCAACAGCAGCTTTCAGAACATTTTCCGCGCCAAGGACGGCGTGCTGACCGAGCTGGTCGGCTTCATGTTCTCCAATCAATTCAGCGCCGCGAGGCAGGCGGCCGGGACGAAGCTGCCGCCCGTGTTCGTCTATGCCATCGAGACTGCTCTGCAGATCACGCTGACGGAGCTGAACGAGAATCTGCGCGAGATCTACATCGAGGCCTATTCGCAGCGCGAAGCCTCGGAATATATCTTCCGCGAGACAGCCAGAGAGCTGTATCAGATCTTCGGGCCATACCAGCCGTCGCTCACGGCGCAGGATTTTTACACGCTGGAGCTCGGCTCGGCGGGGCTCATGCGGGGCTATATGGCCCATCCGTGCGATGAGACGCTGACGCTCGAGCAGAAGCTGGAAGCCTTCCTGTCGCTCAGCCTGCGCGGCTACTGCGTGCCGGAGGACGAGCTGCAGAAGGTTTTGCAGTTCATCGCGGGAATGGATATCCGCGCGATCTCCGAAAAGGTCATGCAGGATCTGTTCCAGGCGCTGGCCATGCGCTACGATTTCACGCTGCCGGAAACGGTGTAACGACATAAAAGCTCCCCGATCCTTTGGATCGGGGAGCTTTTTTCAGCTTTCTTTCTGCACAGGCTGCTTTTTGCCGGCGGCTTCGCCGGAGAAAAAGAGCCAGATGCGGCCAAAGAAGGGGCGGTTGAAGTAGAACAGCCAGACCGCGAGCGCGCCGAGGCCGATCGTCAGCAGCGACGAAACACACACGTCCGAGAGGAAATGCGCGCCCATACGCAGTCTTGTAAAGGCGACGACGGCGGTCCAGGCTGCGCCGATGGCCATAAAGAGCTTTTCCTTGTCGTGCAGGCGGCGGCAGATCGTCGGGACGAGGATCATCAGCATGGCGCAGGCGGCGCAGGCCGTATGGCCGGACGGGAAGGAGCGGAACTCATCGGACGAGACGCCGTCGGCAACGAGCTTTTTCTTGAGCGCCGTGCCGGCCTGCCACCAGTTGGTGAAGTAGGTGTCGTTGCCGGTCGAGTAGATCAGGCGCATCCGCGCGCGGCCCCAGGGGACCTTGATGATGTTGATGAGCAGCATGATGCCGACGCAGACGAAGATGACCGTGCACAAAAAGCGCAGGAGCGTCTTGGCCTGGCAGCCGCGCGTCATAAAGAGAAAGGCGAAGGCCGCGAGCGCGTCGACAAAGAGCGTCACCAGCAGTGCGACCGCCGTGGGGAGCGCGGGGACGTTGTCCGTCGCCTCATGGATGGAGAGGAAGACGCTGCCCGCGATCAGGCAGACGCCGAAGGCCAGCAGGATCATGTGCAGCTCCGGGCGGAACTCACCGCGCCGCACGATCAGCAGCACGCCGCAGCTGGCCAGCAGCGCGAAGGCCGGCAGCTCGCCGAAGGCGGCGAAAAACTGGCCGAAGGAGCTCTCGTGGCCGGGATAGAGGAAGCGGGAGATCGGCAGGTCGGCAAACGATCCGGCGATCAGCAGCGCAAGCAGCACCAGCGCCGTCAGACCGGCGCAGCGCGTATAGGTTCGTTTCAGTTTTTTCATGGAATACCTCGGAATCTGGAAAATCGTCCTGTCAGTATAGCACAAAAAGTGGGCGCTGGCAAGTTGACGCAGGGAAAGAAAGCTGATATCATCGGAAAAAGAAATGAGGCGAGGATATGAAGCACGTGCAATTTGATTATGTTAACCAATTTCACTGTCTGGCGGGCGGCTGCCCCGATACCTGCTGCAAGGACTGGCAGATCATTCTGGACGAGGACGCGCTGGCGCGCTACCGCGCCATGCCCGGTCCGCTTGGCGAGCAGGTGCGCGCGGCGCTGGTCACGGAAAACGGCGAGACACGCTTCCGGGAGGAGGGCGGCCGCTGCGTCCTGCTGCGGGATGACGGCCTCTGCCCCATCCAGGCGGCATACGGCGCGGAGGCGCTCTGCCGGACGTGTTACACGCACCCGCGGTTCACAGAGGAATATGGGCAGACGGCGGAGCTGACGCTGTCGCTGTCGTGTCCGGAGGCGGCGCGGCTGCTGCTGACACATGAAGCGCCGCTGCGGATCGAGACGCAGGACGACGGCGGGCCCGTTGTGCCGAATGAGCTGGACCCGGAGCTGTATCCGGCGCTGCTGCCGGCGCGACAGGCGTTTTTCCGGCTGGCGCAGGATCGGTCGCGACCGATCGAGGACCGGCTGGCGCTCATTCTGCTGCTGGCGCGGCGGGTGCAGCGGCTGCTGGACGAGGGCCGCGAGGAGCTGGTGCCGGTGCTGGCGCGGCGGTTCTGCGGGCGCGGATATCAGGACCGGAGTCTGGTGCGCCTGGCGCGGCTGCGCAGCCGGGCGGGACGGTTTTTCCCGTGCTGGATGGTTCTCAACAATATGGAGCACCTGACGAAGCGGTTCGAGTCCATGCTGGATGCCGCCATGCATCAGGATGCGCCGCCCGCGGCGTTCCGGGCAGAGCTGGCCGTGCCGTATGAAAATCTGCTGGTCTATTTTCTGTTCCGCTACGCACTCAAGGCCGTGAATGACCGGCAGCTGCTGCCGCGCGTCGCGGCGTGTGTGTTCCACCTGCTGTGCCTGCGCGAGCTGCTGGACGACGCAGGATCCGAAACGGCCCTCTGCGCGGCGGCCAGCCTCTACAGCAAGGAGGTCGAGCACTCGGAGGAAAACCAGAAGCTGCTTTTGAAGCTCTTCCGCCGGAAAACGCTGACGTGGCAATACCTCGTGTCGGTGCTGGACGCGTGAGGAGGATAACCTCTCCGTCTCGGCTTCGCCGAGCCACCTCCCCTGGAAGGGGAGGCTTTGGACTTTGGCATTCTCATGGCTTCCCCTGTGAGGGGAAGCCATTTTTACGCTGCGGCGGATATAGAAAAGCCTCCCCGGGTGGGGAGGCTTTTGGGGTCAATGGTCGGATTTGAGACCGGCGCCGCACATGGTGAGGAGGGTGTCGGGGGTGGGGCCGTTGAGGCGGCGGTATTCGAGGTAGGCGGCGTAGTTGGCTGCGGTGGTATGCTCGCAGTAGACGCCTTTGCGGGCGAGGGCGGCGCGGGCCTCGAGAATTTTGTCCTCCGGGGCGTGGACGAAGCGGACGCCGTGCTTTTTGGCCAGCCGCAGGATCTCCTCGCCGCGCATGGGCTTGCCGATGGAGATGCCCTCGGCGATGGTGGGCGTGGGGGTGACGGCCGCGGGCTCCAAGGCCCCCTGCGCCGCGGCGCGCAGAAGCGGGTCGCAGTTCTGACTCTGCAGGGCGATGATCTGCGGGAAATGGTCGATGACGCCGCTATTTTGCAGGTGCTCGAGCGCGTAGATCGCACCGAGGAAGAGCGTGCCGTTGCCCACGGGGATGACGAGGTTGGCGGGGATGCGGCCGAGCTGCTCGAAGACCTCATAGATATAGGTCTTCGTGCCCTCGTAGAAGAAGGGGTTATAGACGTGGTTCGCGTAATAGACGCCCTCCTGCTCGACCTTTGCGCGGCAGACGTCGGCGCAGTGGTCGCGCGAGCCGGGGACGATGGTGCAGGCCGCGCCGTGGGCGCGGATCATGTCGATCTTCTTGGGGCTCGTGCCCTCGGGCACGAAGATCTCGCAGGCGATGCCCGCCTTGGCGCAGTAGGCCGCGACGGCGTTGCCCGCGTTGCCGCTGGAATCCTGCACGACCTGATCGACGCCGATCGACTTGCAGTGCGCGATCAGCACAGCCGCGCCGCGGTCTTTGAAGGAAAGGGTGGGCATGAAGTAGTCCATTTTGAGCAGCACGTCCTCGTCCAGACGGACGACGGGCGTCATGCCCTCGCCCATGGTGACGGCGCGCCAGCTCTCGTCCTCCAGCGCCATGAACTTCCGGTAGCGGAAGAGGCTCCATTCGTGCGTGTCGACGCCGGAGAGGTCAAACGCGGGCAGATTGGCTTCCAGTTTCCACAGGCCGCCGCAGGTGCAGTGGGCGGCGCGGGTGATGACGGCCTCTTTGCGGCCGCATCTGGTGCAGACAAAGTTCATATCGGTTCCTCCCTTTCAGTTTTTCAGTTCAGCGACGGCTTCGATCTCGACCAGTGCGCCGTGGTGCAGCGCCCGGGTGGGGACGACGACGCGGGCGGGCTTATGGCTGCCGAAGAAGGCAGCGTAGACCGCGTTGACCTCGTCCCAGAGGGCGATATCGGAAATGTACACGCGGCAGAGGACCACGTCTTCCCTGCCGCAGCCGGCGGCAAGCAGGACACGCTCGACGTTGTGCAGGGCGTCCTGCGTCTGCTGCGCAAGATCCGGGGCCATGGGTGCGCCGGTCTCATGGTGGACCGGGAGCTGGCCGGAGATATAGAGCGTTTGGCCCGAGATCATGCCAGGGACGTAATGCCCGGCGTTGGGCAGCTTCGATTCTAATGTGATGGCTTTCATCCGCGTTTCCCCCTGACTTCGTCCAGATAGCTGTAGATGGTGACTTTATTGACGCCGAGCTTTTCCGCCGCCTTTTCGATGCTGCCCTTCATGAGGAAAATGCCCTTGCTGTCCATGAAGCGGATCTTCTCAAGCCGGGCCTCACGCGTGAGCGGCGGCTCGTCGCCGATGATGCGGTCCATGAGGTTTTCGATCATCACCGCGACATGCTCCGCGCCGGTCTGCGGCTCGGGCGGCTCCGGTTCCGGCTCGCGCGGCTGCGGGAGCAGCGACTGCAGATAGGCGATCTGCTGCGTGAGGCGGGTAGTATCAAGATTGAGGCAGAGCGCGCCGGTCAGGCGTCCATCACCGTCGCGGATCAGGAGGGTCGAGGAGCGGATGCGCTTGCCGTTTGGGGCAGTAAAATAGTAATTGGCGACGAAATCCTCTTTCAGCTCATTCGAGAGGATGACCTGACGGACGAGCTGGTCGAAGCTCTGGCCGACTTTCCGGCCGGTGACAGACGGGTTTTCCACATGGACGACGGAATGCTCCGGGCAGTCCAGATCGTGCAGCACGACCTCGCAGTCCTGCCCGAAGGTCTGCGCCAGCATCCGCGCCAGCGGGACATAGGGCGCAAGCGCCGGTCTGATCTCCATAGGTTTTTCCTCCTTACTGCAGCTTTCCGCGCCCGGCGATCGGGAGCGTCTGCACCACGTCGTCGCCGGAGATCAGGTATGCCTGATCGTAGAGATTGCAGACGGGGCAGATATGGACGGGAATGACGCGGACCTTCTGGCCGATCTGAACACGGTCGTGGAAAGCACGGTCGAGAATGATCGCGTGCTCGTCGAAAACCTTTTCGATGTGGACCTCCGGGCAGTCGTAGAGCGTGCCCTTCCCCGGCACGGCGCAGATGCCCTCGGTGCGGGACTGCATGGTCAGGCCCTTCGCGCCGACGTCCAGAATGGTGCGCGTGTCAGTGGGCTTGCTGATGACCGTCGCCAGCACGGTCGCCGCGCAGCGGTCCAGCGTGCCGATGGCGTGGCCCTGCGAGGCGTCCATCAGGGCGTAGGTGCCGGGGCGCAGCTCGGTGATGCCGGGGAGGATGGGGACGTGGTTCATAAAGGTCGGCGTCGCGCCGTAGCTGACGGTCCGGCAGGGCATACCGTGCGCGGCAGCCAGAGCGGCAAAGCGCAGCGTGCGGCGCTGCGCGCCCTCGGACAGAGCGAGGAGCGCGGGAAGATCCGCCGCGCCGTAGCTGTTGCCGTCGTGGGAGAAGATGCCGCCGAAGATAACGTGCGGGCAGGTGCGGAGCGTATCGAGAAGGGTCAGGAAATCCGCCTCTTCGATGACACCGGAGCGGTTCTCCCCGACCTCGATCTCGATCAGGACGGGGACGCTTACGTTCTGCGCGGCAAAGACCTGCTCGGCCTGCGTCACCTGGCAGGGCGTATCGACGCCGAAGGAGATCGTTACGCCGCGCGCGGCCAGCGCGGCGATGCGCCGCAGCTTCTGCTCGCCGACGATCTCATTGGCGATAAAGACATCCTGCAGGCCATTTTCCACCAGGACCTCCGCCTCGCCGGTCTTTGCAGCAGCGACGCCGCAGGCGCCCTGCTGCAGCTGCAGCTTGGCGATGGCGGGCATTTTATGCGTTTTGGTGTGCGGGCGGAGCTGCACACCATAGCTGTCGGCATAGCGCTGCATGTCCGCGAGATTTTTCAGCAGCCGCTCCCGGTCGATGAGCAGGGACGGCGTATCGAGCTGATCGAGCTTCATGATGGTTCCCTCCCGGTGATCTGTAATTTTTTCTTCTTGTATAAAAAATTATATGCACAGGTTTTTCATTTGTCAAGAGAGAATTATAAAAAATTATATGGTGTGGATAAATTATTCTTTCCATTTGCAGATTGAATAGGCAGACCGCGTAATTTTTGTGAAAACTTACAATTTTAACAAACGAGTGCATTTTTTCTTGCATTCTTTTGATGATTATGCTATGCTAACATCAGAAAATCACAAGAGGATACCTGCCCGGAGTGTTGAGCATGGGGACAAGCGGACTAATCGTGCCGTCTGTTTTGCATGCTTTTTTTCATTTTTTCGGGATCCAGATCATGGAGAAAGGCGGATCAGATTGGAACAACGACTCTATGAAGCCCTGCAGTCGAACCCCATCATTGCCGCGGTCCGCGACGACGAGGGGCTGGAGGCCTGTCTGCAGGCAGACGTGCAGACCGTCTTCGTGCTCTACGGCGATATCTGCGGCATCGCCGGGATCGTCCGGCGGATCAAGGACGCGGGAAAGATCGCCATCGTCCACGCGGATCTGATCACGGGCCTTGCCGCGAAGGAGATCTCCGTCGATTTTCTGCACAGCACCACGCTGGCCGACGGGATCATCTCGACCCGCACCAACATGATCCAGCGGGCGAAGGAGCTGCAGATGATTGCCATCCTGCGGGTGTTTCTGATCGACTCCATGGCGTTCGACGCGGCGCTGGGCGCGCGGAATCTCAAGCCGGACGCCATCGATATCCTGCCCGGGCTGATGCCGTCGATGATCCGGAAGGTCCGGCAGATGACGGGCATCCCGGTATTGACGGGCGGGCTCATTACGGAAAAACGGGAGGTCATGCAGGCGCTCGAGGCCGGTGCGCTCGCCATTTCCAGCACTGCGCCGGACGTCTGGCAGATGTAAGGAGGAAGCGCGATGTGCAGCGATACCAAGGAAAAGATCGCAGAAGCCGTCGAACAGATGATGCTGACGAAGCCGGTCAGCAAGATCACCGTCCAGAGCGTCATGGAACAGGCGCAGATGAAGCGCCAGACCTTTTACTATCACTATCAGGACATTTACAGCGTACTGGAATGGATCGTGGTGCGCGAGATCTGCACGCCGCTGCGGTATGACGAGAGCGTCAGCGCGGAGGACTGGTGCATGCAGGCGCTGACACTGCTGCGGGCCAGACAGCCGCTGCTGCGCAGGATCTCCCCTGCCCTCGGCCGCGAAACGCTCTATCAGCTCACCGCCGGGATCCTCCGGCCGCAGCTGGCGCGCTTTCTTCCTCCCGCCGACACGCAGGACGCCGGGACGTACCGGCTCGCGCTGGATATGCTCTGCTACGCCGCGTTCTGCACGCTCGACAGTCTTGTCGTCAGCCGGACGCCGCTCAACGTCGAGACGTTCGCGCGGAACATGCGCGCGCTGTTCGTGACGATGCGGCAGGCGTCATGAATTTTACGGAAGCGCTTCTATTTTCCGGTTTTGCGCATACGATGTTATGTGCATATCAGCTATAAATCAATCGATAGAATTTTATTTTTTGGTGATTTTGACATTTCCCCAAGCTTGTCTAAAGACACCGGGCGGATTTTCCGCTATACTGTTTTTTGAAGATACCACCATGGAGTGATCATAAAAATTTTCAAGAAAGATAAGGAGGACGTATTCATGGCAAAATACATCATGGCCCTGGACGCCGGCACGACTTCCAACCGCTGCATTCTCTTCAATGAGAGCGGCGAAATGTGCAGCGTCTCGCAGCGCGAATTCCCCCAATACTTTCCGAAACCCGGCTGGGTCGAGCACGACGCAAATGAGATCTGGGCCACGCAGCTAGGTGTCGCTGTCGAGGCCATGCAGAAGATCGGTGCGACTGCCGCCGACATCGCCGCCATCGGCATCACCAACCAGCGCGAGACCGCGATCGTCTGGGATAAGGTCACCGGTGAGCCCATCCACCACGCCATCGTCTGGCAGTGCCGCCGGACGAGCGAATACTGCGACTCGCTCAAGGCCAAGGGCCTGACCGATTCCTTCCGCGCCAAGACCGGCCTCGTCATCGACGCCTATTTCTCCGGCACGAAGGTCCACTGGCTGCTCGAAAACGTCCCAGGCGCGCGTGAGCGTGCGGAGCGCGGCGAGCTGCTGTTCGGCACGGTCGAGACGTGGCTCATCTGGAAGCTGACGGGCGGCAAGGTCCACGTGACCGACTACTCCAACGCCTCGCGTACCATGCTCTTCAACATCAACACCCTGCAGTGGGACGACGACATCCTCAAGGAGCTCGATATCCCCCGCTGCATGCTCCCGACCCCGATGCCCTCGAGCTGCATCTACGGCGAGACCGATCCGTCGCTGCTCGGCGGCCCGATCAAGATCGCGGGCGCAGCCGGCGACCAGCAGTCCGCCCTCTTCGGCCAGGCCTGCTACCATCCCGGCGAGGCCAAAAACACCTACGGCACCGGCGCGTTCCTGCTGATGAACACCGGTGAGAAGCCCGTGTTCTCCAAGAATGGTCTGGTCACCACGATCGCCTGGGGCCTGAACGGCAAGGTCGAATACGCGCTCGAAGGCTCCGTCTTCGTTGCCGGCGCCGCCATCCAGTGGCTGCGCGACGAGCTGAAGATCATCGAGTCCGCGCCGGATTCGGAATACTATGCCGGCAAGGTCAAGGATACCAACGGCTGCTACGTCGTCCCGGCGTTCACGGGCCTCGGCGCGCCGCACTGGGATCAGTACGCGCGCGGCACCATCGTTGGCATCACCCGCGGCGTCAACAAGAACCACATCATCCGCGCGACGATGGAATCCCTGGCCTATCAGGTCAACGACATCCTCGTCGCCATGCAGGCGGACTCCGGCATCAAGCTGGCCGCGCTGAACGTCGACGGCGGCGCTTCGGCCAACAACCTGCTGATGCAGATGCAGTCCGATATCTCCGGCGCGCCGGTCCAGCGGCCGACCTGCGTGGAGACGACCGCCATGGGCGCGGCGTATCTGGCGGGTCTTGCCGTCGGCTACTGGGCAAGCAAGGAGGACGTCGTCCACAACCGCGCGATCGACCGGGTCTTCCATCCGGAGATCTCCGCCGAGGAGCGCGCAGCCAAGGTCAAGGGCTGGAACAAGGCCGTCAAGTGCGCCTACGGCTGGGCAAAGGACGAATAAGACACGTTTTCATAACACAAAAGGAGAATCCACGCAGAAAAGGAAGTATAAAGGCAGCAAAATCGAATATTGATGTATGACAGGGAGGAAAATTCATGTTCTTAAAGTACTTATGTGAGTTCCTTGGCACAATGATGCTGATCCTTCTCGGCGACGGCGTCGTTGCAAACGTAACCCTCAACAAGTCCGGCATGAAGGGCGCAGGCTCCATCCAGATCACCATTGCCTGGGGCCTTGCGGTCATGGTTCCCGCGTTTATCTTCGGCGAAGCCTCCGGCGCAAGCTTCAACCCGGCGCTGACCATCGCACTGGCGGTCGGCGGCATGTTTGACTGGGCGCTGGTTCCCGGCTACGTCATCGCACAGATCCTCGGCGGTATCGTCGGCGGCATTCTCGTCTACATCCTCTTCAAAGATCATTTCGATGCAACGGAAGATCCGGGCACGAAGCTCGGCGTCTTCTCCACTGGTCCTTCCATTCCCAATACCGGCCGCAACATCGTGCAGGAAGCCATCGCGACCTTCGTGCTGGTCTTCGCCATCTGCGGTCTGAATCAGGTCCCGGAGCTGGCTGCCGGTGTCGGCAAGCTGCTGGTCTTCGGTATCATCGTGGCCATCGGCATGTCCCTCGGCGGTCTGACCGGCTATGCGCTGAACCCGGCGCGTGACCTTGGCCCGCGTATCGCACACGCCATTCTCCCCATCAAGGGCAAGGGCTCGAGCAACTTCAAATACGGCCTGATCGTGCCGATCTTCGGGCCGATCATCGGCGGTATCGTCGCTGTCCTGCTCTACAACGTCATTCCCTGGTAAGCATATTTGAATATTCTCTGCTCTAAGTGAACGTGTCGGGCAGTCCAACCCTCCCACCGGAAGGCTTTCTTGGGCTGCCCGACATTCTTTGGCAGAAAAGGAGGAATCTTTTTGTACGACATTATCATCATCGGCGCCGGTGTGACCGGCTGCGCAGTCGCGCGGTATCTGTCGCGCTACGAGGGCCGGATGCTGGTGCTGGAAAAGGCGGAGGACGTGTGCTGCGGCACCTCCAAGGCCAACAGCGCCATCGTCCACGCGGGCTTCGACGCCGCGCACGGCAGTCTGATGGCGAAAATGAACCTCGAGGGCAATCTTATGATGCCGCAGCTGGCGAAGGATCTGGATTTTGCGTTCAAAATGAACGGCTCGCTCGTCGTCTGCATGTCCGAGGAGGATCTGCCGAAGCTGCGGGCGCTGTATGAAAACGGCGTGAAAAACGGCGTCAAGGAGCTGGAGATCGTGGACGCGAAGCGCCTGCACGAGCTGGAGCCGAACGTGTCGAAGCACGCGGTCGCCGCGCTCTGGGCCCCGACCGGCGGCATCGTCTGCCCGTTCAATCTGACGATCGCGCTGGCAGAGAATGCGTTCGACAACGGCGTGGAATTCCAGTTCAACACCGAGGTCACCGGCTTTACCTGGGAAGACGGCTACTGGACCATCCACACGAACCACGGCGATTTTGAATCGCGGTACGTGATCAACGCGGCGGGCGTCTACGCGGACGTGCTGCACAACATGGTCTCGACGCGCAAGCTGCACATCACGCCGCGGCGCGGCGATTACTGCCTGCTGGACAAGAATACCGGCGATTTCGTCTCGCATACCATCTTCCAGCTGCCCGGCAGGCTCGGCAAGGGCGTGCTGGTCAGCCCGACGGTCCACGGCAACACCATCGTCGGCCCGACGGCCATTGACATCGACGACCGCGAGGGCACGAACACCACCGCCAAGGGTCTGAACGACCTGATCGAGAAGGCGGGCGCGACCGTCGAGCATCTGCCCATCCGCCAGACCATCACGAGCTTCGCCGGTCTGCGCGCGCATGAGGATCACCACGAATTCGTCATCGGCGAGGCCGAGGGCGCGCAGCAGTTCATCGACTGCGCGGGCATCGAATCGCCTGGCCTGACCTCCTCCCCTGCCATCGGCCTGCATGTGTCGGAGCTGATGCGGGATCTGATGGGTCTCAGAGAAAAGGCGCACTTCATCGCCACGCGCAGGGGCGTGCTCGACCCGAAGACGCTCTCCAAGGAAGACTATCAGCAGCTCATCCGCGAAAAGCCCGCCTACGGCCAGATCATCTGCCGCTGCGAGCAGGTCACGGAGGGCGAGATCCTCGACGCCATCCGCCGTCCGCTCGGCGCAAAGAGCCTGGACGGTGTCAAGCGCCGCACCCGCGCGGGCATGGGCCGCTGCCAGGCGGGCTTCTGCAGCCCGCGTGTGATGGAGATCCTGGCGCGGGAGCTGCACGTGGATCAGAGCGAGATCACCAAGTGCGGCGGGCAGTCCCGGCTCATTACCGGCACGAACAAGGATTCCATCGGGGAGGTGCAGGCAAAATGAAATATGACATTGTCGTCATCGGCGGCGGCCCTGCCGGTCTGTCGGCCGCGATCGCGGCGTATGACGCCGGATGCCGCAGCATTCTGATTTTGGAGCGCGACGTGCAGCTGGGCGGCATTCTGAACCAGTGCATCCACAACGGCTTCGGCCTGCACACCTTCGGTGAGGAGCTGACCGGGCCGGAATACGCCGCGCGGTACATCACGCAGGCGCTCGAGCGGAAGATCGAATACAAGCTCAACACCATGGTCCTCTCCATCAGCGAGGACAAGCACATCACGGCCGTCAACCGCGAGGAGGGCCTCCTTGAGATCGACGCGAAGGCCATCCTCCTCACCATGGGCTGCCGTGAGCGCAGCCGCGGCGCGCTGAATATCCCCGGCTACCGCCCAGCAGGCATCTACTCGGCCGGCACGGCGCAGCGGCTGGTCAATATGGAGGGCTATATGCCCGGCCGCCGGGTCGTGATCCTCGGCAGCGGCGATATCGGCCTCATCATGGCCCGCCGCATGACGCTCGAGGGCGCGAAGGTGCTGGTCGTGGCGGAGCTGCTACCCTACTCCGGCGGTCTGAAGCGCAACATCGTGCAGTGCCTCAACGACTTTGACATTCCGCTGAAGCTCAGCCACACCGTCGTGAACATCGAGGGCAAGGAGCGCGTCTCCGGTGTGACGATCGCCGAGGTCGGCCCGGACCGCAAGCCCATCCCGGGCACGGAGATCCACTATGACTGCGACACGCTGCTGCTCTCCTGCGGCCTGATCCCGGAGAACGAGCTCTCGCGCGGCATGGGCGTGGAGATCTCCCCGGTCACGAACGGCCCTGTGGTCGACGAGAGCCTGCAGACGAGCATCCCGGGCGTCTTCGCCGCGGGCAACGTGCTGCATGTGCACGATCTGGTCGACTACGTCTCGGAGGAGGCGGCCGCCGCGGGCCGCGCCGCCGTGCGCTATCTTGCGCAGGGCGAGACCGGCGAACGGCATGAGATCCCCATCACGTTCGAGGGCGGCATCCGCTATACCGTCCCGGCCAGCATCGACCCGAAGCTGGTGCAGGACGATCTGGTGCTGCGGTTCCGCGTGGGCGGCGTGATGAAAAAGCGTGTGGTGAAGCTGTATCTGAGCGACGAGGCTGTGGTCTCGCGCAAGCGGCCGGTCATGGCCCCGGGCGAGATGGAGGAGCTGAAGCTCACGAAGGATATGCTCGCCGCGCATCCCGGCCTCAGCCGGATCCATATCACCGTGGAGGAGGCATAACGATGGAAAAACGAGAACTAACCTGCATCGGCTGCCCTCTCGGCTGTTCGATCACCGTGACGCTGGAAAACGGCGAGATCCGCGACGTCACCGGCTACACCTGCAAGCGCGGGCATGACTATGCAAGGAAGGAAGTCACGAACCCGACGCGCATCGTCACGAGCACGGTACGGCTGACCGGCAGCCGCACCGGCGCGTGCGTCGTCAGCTGCAAGACGGCGCAGGATATCCCGAAGGGCAAGATCTTCGAGATCGTCGCGGCGCTCAAGGGCGTGACGGCTACCGCGCCCGTCCATATCGGCGACGTGCTGCTGGCCGACGTCGCCGGGACCGGCGTCGACATCATCGCGACCAAAAACGTCCAATAACCTCCTTCTCTTTCTTCCCCCAGCGCCCCGGGCGCACCGAGAATCTTCGGTGCGCCCGGGGTTTCCGCTTCGGCACGCACCGGCTCCCCTTGGCAAGGGGAGCCGGGGAATGCAAATGTTCACAAATCCTTTGGGATTCGTTCATAGTTCTGACATGATTGGCCGATATACTCATACTCGTAAGCAAGCCAATCTTTTCTTTCCTCTCTTCTCTTTCTTCTTTCTTTTCTACACCAACGAAACCAGCCTGCCGCGATGCGGCAGGCTGGTTTCGTTTTTTCTGCGGACAGCGGCCCGGCCGCAGCGGTGTGGGCTGCGGCCGGGCGGGTCAGGAGAACCAAATGGGATTGGGGTCAGATGATGTTGTACTCCTTCAGGAGCTTTTCGATGTCGGTGCCCTTGATCTTGCTGAGGGCCTTATCGAGGGCGACCTTCTGGACGAGGGAGAGCTTCATGTCGGTGGGCTTTTTGCCGTCGCGGAGCTTGACGGTGGCGTCGAGCAGGTCGCGGACGTCATAGACGCTGCCCCAGACCTCCGGCACGCCGCGGTCGACGTTCAGGAGGGTATAGACGGCCTCCATGCCGGTGCGCATGGAATACTCGGTGGTGAAGATGGTGTCGCGCGGGGTCTCGGCGAACTGGCCGAGGAAGGCGAAGTTCACGGAGCCGTCGGGCACGACCTTCGGGCGGTCGCCGTAGGCGCGGGGCATGAAGAACGCGTCGATATACGGCATCATGACCGGGACGGTATTGGCGCTGTTCGTCGCCAGTTCCTCGATCTGGTCCTCGGGCACGCCGATGTGGTACAGCCACTCCATGCAGATCTCCTTGCCGGTGCATTCGCGCATGGGCTTCTTGATATAGTCGCCGGGCTTGTCGGTAAAGAGCGAGTAGACCCAGACGAGGCAGTGGTCCTTGGGCTGCGCGCGGAACTGCGGCTGACGGTTGATGGTCCAGCTCATGAGCCAGCTCGAATCCTTGACGGTGACGATGCCGCCGGTGACGACATGGCCGGTGAACGGATCGCGCTTGCAGATGTTCTTGATATAGGGGATGATCTTCTGGTCGAGGGTCTCGACGGTGGCGCTCATCCAGTTGGTCTGCTCGGGGTCATAGCAGAACTTGTCGGGATGGCCGAAGGACGGATCCTGCGCGGCGATCTTGCGCCACATGTCCCAGCCGCCGCCGGGTTTGATCTCGGTGTTGTAGGGGGCGGGCTCGTTCTGGCTGCCGCGGGAGGAATTTTCGACGCAGCCGCCGTTGGTGATGAAGACGAGGTCGTTCTCGGTGAGGTCGATGGCGTCTTCCTTGCCGTCGCGGAGGATGTCGATGCGCTTGGCGAGCTTGTGGGCCGGGTCGGAGCAGTCAAACTCCACGTTCACGACCTGCACGCCGTAGTGGAACTGGACACCGAAGCTCTCGAGATACTTGATCATCGGGAGGATCATGGACTCATACTGGTTGTACTTCGTGAAGCGCAGCGCCTTGAAGTCGGGCAGACCGCCGATGTGGTGGATATAGCGCTGGATATAGAGCTTCATCTCGAGCGCGCTGTGCCAGTTTTCAAAGGCGAACATCGTGCGCCAGTAGAGCCAGAAGTTGGAGTTGAAGACTTCATCGTCGAAGAAGTCGGTGATGCGCTTGTCCTGCAGGTCCTCGTTCGGGGTGAAGAAGAGCTTCATGATCTCCATCGCGCCCTTGTCGGAGATGTCGAACTTGCCGTCGGTATGGGCATCCTGGCCGCGGTTTTCGGTGGCGCGGCAGAGGGAGTAGTTCGGGTCCTCCTTGTTGAGCCAGTAGTACTCGTCGAGGACGCTCACGCCCTCGGTCTCGATGGAGGGGATGGAGTGGAACAGGTCCCACATGACCTCGAAATGGTTGTCCATCTCGCGGCCGCCGCGCATGACGTAGCCGACGTTTTCGAACTTGTAGCCGTCGCAGGCGCCGCCGGGGATGGAATCCTTTTCGAGAATGTGCACCCGGTCGCCCTTCATCTGGCCGTCGCGGACGAGATAGCAGGCCGCGGTCAGCGCGGCCAGGCCGCTGCCGACGATATAGGCCGATTTGTTGTCCACGCCCTCGGGCTTTTTGGGTCTTGCAAATGCTTCATAGTTGCCGCTCGAATAATACATGATCAATACCTCCATAAAAAGTCTGGAAACGATGTTTTATGTTTCCCTTTCGATGGTATGAGCATACTACAGGTCCCGAAAAAGCGCCATAAGCAGAAAATGCCCGGTGATAAAGTTCTTATCACCGGGCGGGAAATTGTATAGTTTTTTATCAAACGGGTGGATCTGATGGGGCGTCGAGGCGGAAGCGCTCCAGCGCGGCGGTAACGCTGCCGTGAATGACACGGTCGAGCCGGTCGATGATCTGCTTCGGCTCGCCCTTCATGTCGTGCTTGATCCAGTCGAGCATGAGGCCGACGAAGGCGTATTTATAGACGTTGGCGATGAACGCCTTGTCCTCCGGGCGGACGGACATGCCGGCCGCCTGCTCCTCCACCACGCCCTCGAGCAGGTCATAGGTGAGCTGGTAGAGGTAATTTTCCACCTGCTCGCGGCTGACGGAGTGGTAGACGTTCATGATGAAGGGCTTGTTGGCCAGCACGGCCTCAAAGATCTGCTCAAAGCCCTGCTGCCAGGTCTCGTAGGTCTTCTTCCCGGCCAGGGCCTTGGCCGCGTCCTCCTGGCAGGACCACTCGACAAGGTCATAGATGTCCTTGAAGTGGTAGTAGAACGTCATGCGGTTGATGCCGCAGTCGTCGGCGATGTCGCTGATGGTGATCTTGTTGAGCGGCTTCTGCAGCAGCAGATTCTTGAGCGACTGCTCCAAAGCGCGCTTGGTGAGTTCAGACATGGGGACCTCCTGTGGGTGGGATGATCGTTGAGGGACGCCCGCATAAAGGAACAGGCTATCCGGATCTCTTCTGCACCTTCTATTGACGGCAGACATTCAAAGGCAATCAGTTGCAAATTTGCTTCCTACATATCAGGCGGCGCGTAGTATGACGCCCGTAAGGTGACTATCGTGTGGAACGACGCCTGAAACATTGGCGCTTGCTTAAATTCAGAGGCAGGAGACGACCTCTCAGTCAGCCTGCGGCTGCCAGCTCCCCTGAAAGGGGAGCCTTTTCTTTTTCAGAGTATCCGGTTTCGGGGGAAATGTCAAGGGCGGGGTTGACAAGAAAGTGTGTTATCTGTATAATACAGTTATCAAGTGTATGAGTCAAGTAATACGGTGGTGAGGATATGGTTTCATTTGACGCGTTCCGGGCCGTGGATGGAACGCCGGTGTATCTGCAGATCATCCGGTATATCAAGCGCGGCGCGGTCGCCGGGACGATCCGGGACGGCGATGAGCTGCCGTCGCGGCGCGTGCTCTCGGCGCTGCTGGGGATCAACCCGAATACGGTACAGAAGGCGTTCCATCTGCTGGAGGAAGAACAGCTGATCGAATCGCGCACGGGCGCGAAAAGCTGCATGACGCTGCCGGAAAAAACGCTCGCGGCGCTGCGGCAGGAGCTTTTGTCCGAGGAGCTGCGCAACGCGGCGCGGACGCTGCGGCAGATGGGCATCACGAAGGAAGACGCGCTGCGCCTGCTCGCGCAGGCGTGGGAGGAGGAAGAGACATGAAAAAGCAGCTTTCGGTATTTGCGCTGCACGCGCGGGCCGCGATCGGGCGGCTGGCGCTGGTGCTGCTGGGAATGCTGGCGCTGGACGCGGCGGCTTACGTCCTGTTCGGCCTGCGCGGGTTCCGGGCTTCGCTCACGGGCAGCGAGCTGGTCACGGCGCTGCGGGTGATCTTTTCGCTGGGGCTGGTCGCCTGCCAGCTGCTGCTCGCCAGCTGCTTCGGCGCGGGCAGCCGGTACGGCTACACGCTGCGGCGGCTGCAGATCCCGGAGACGCGGGTGCTGCTCTGGAGCGACGTGTGCAATGCGCTCTGCTTTGCGTGCGTGTGGTGCGTGCAGCTGATGGCTTCGGTCGGCACGGCGGCGCTGCACGCGGCGGACGCGCGGTATGCGGAGGGCGCGCAGGGCATCTTTGTGGATTTTTACCGCAGCGAATTCCTGCACGGGCTGCTGCCGCTGGCGGACGGGTATCTGTGGGTGCGGAACGTGGTGTTCGTGCTGGCGCTCGGGGTATTGACCGCGTACATGCAGCTGGGGCTGCGGCGGAAGAACGGCGGGCGGCGGCTGGCGCTGGTCGTGCTGACCGGACTGATGCTGCTGGTGCTGCCGGTCGGGTTCGGCTCCGGCCGGACCGCGGGGATCCTGCAAAGCGTGGCGGCGCTGTTCGCCGCGGGCATATGCGGATATCTTGGATTCCTGCAGGCGCACAACGGAAAGGAGGGGCCCGAGGATGAACTGGACTAAGAAGCTCGCCCGCTTCGCCCCGCCGGGCGACGATCTGCGGACGGCGTTCATCGCCTACGCGCTGGCGCTGCTGGTGTTTGTCGTGTTCTGGGGGCTGGGGTTCTTCAGCGGCTATCGGCAGGCGCTGCGCGAACTGTATGAGTTCCGCTACGGGGCGCTGGTCTTGCGCAATGGCGCGGTCATGGCGAGCCTCAACAGCCTCATCCGGCACCGGCTCTCGGGGTTCTGGGTGTATCTGCTCGTCTGCGGGTTCAACGCCGCGGCGAACTACGCGTCATTTTCCCGGCAGTCGAAGAGCATTTACGTCATGAAGCGGCTGCCGAGCGCAAAGGAGCTGCACGTGCGCTGCCTGACGATCCCGGCGGTCGCCTGCGCAGTCGGTTTTCTTGTAAGTCTCATACTGCTCGCGATCTTCGCGGCGGTCTATCACCACGGCGTCCCGGCGCGCTGCATGCCGCCGGCGGAAACTTTACAGATCTGGGAGGCGTATTTCTGATGCTGGAAATCAAGGATCTCTGCAAGCGCTATGCTGACAAGCAGGCGCTCGATCACGTGAGCCTGACGGTCGGGCCCGGCGAGATCGTCGGCCTGTTCGGCGAGAACGGTGCGGGCAAGACGACGCTCATGAAGTGCATCCTGTCGCTCATCCGCTATGACAGCGGCTCGGTCACGCTGGACGGCGCGGCCATCACGCGCGCAAATATCGGCCGGTTCTCCTTCGCCACCTGCGAGCACAGCTTCTTCCCCGCCCTTTCGGCCCAGGCGCACCGGGAATTTTATGAGGAGCATTTTGAGACGTTCCTCTCCCGCCGCTTTGAGGGGCTGATGGAGTTTTTCGGTCTGCCGATGGACAAGCCCATCCGCAGCTTCTCGACGGGGCAGAAAAACCAGTTTGAGGTCATCATGGCCCTGTCGCAGGGGGCGGACTATATCCTGATGGACGAGCCGTTCGCGGGGAACGACGTCTTTAACCGCGAGGATTTCTACAAGGTCCTGCTCGGCATTCTTGAGCCGCACGAGACGGTGATTTTGTCTACGCACCTCATCGAGGAGGTGACGGGGTTCATCGGGCGAGCCGTGCTGCTCCACGAGGGGAAGATCGTCGGCGACGCGCAGACCGCGGCGCTCGACGAGCAGGGGCTGACGCTGATGGAATACGTGAAGCAGACGTTCAGCTATCAGTCTGACCGCGTCTCAAAGGCGCTTGCCGAGCTGACCGGCAGGGAGGACGACGATGCGTAAGACTCTGATCGTATTTCTCGCGCTGGCGCTGGTATGCGCGTGCGGCGCGGCGGTCTGCACGCACGCGGTGGCCGCGCCGCGCGAGGACGTGACGTTCGACGAGCATGTCTTCGCCGGGGACCCGGCAGCCGCCGCAGGGCTGCAGGTACAGCTGCAGGCCGCGCTGCGGCAGAATCTGTTCTGGGACAGCACGGTGCGCTTCTCCGGCCGGGACTATACCGCGGATACCGCGTTCCGCTTCTCCCCTGTCGCTGTTTCGCGGGAACAGCCGCGGCAGTATTCCGGCGTGGAGGTCGACACGCGCGTCAACGTCTGGACCGACAGTGACACAAACCCCTTCGGCTACGGAAAGGCCTATCAGGAGATCCTCGACACGCTCGAGCCCGGGCAGACCGGCACGAAGGTCATCCGCGTCGCGGATTATTATGACGAGTATCCGCTCTGGTTCTCCGTCGATCTGCCGCACCTGTTTATCACCACGCTTGACAGCTGGGACGATCACGACGCATACGCCACCGATGCAGAACGGGACGCCATACATGCCCTGCGGGACTTTTTCCGCATCCCGGTGCTTCCGGACGAGTACGTGGAGCTGCAGATCGACAAGAATATGGACGGCAGCAGCTCCAGCTATGGCGTCTCAAGCGTGCAGCAGGGCGACCGGTACTGGCCAAGCTCAGAGAGCGTCGTGACGGATGACGCGTGCTTCTTCCGGCTCAGCAACCGGACGGAAAACGGCAAGCTCGTCGACATGAGCCGCATTCCGGGCGGCTATGGGATCTATATCCTGCCTTATGTCCAGTCGGAGGCGGACAGCTTCCCGGACACCTATCTGTGCGCCGACCAGCTCGCCTGCTTCTTCCCGCTGGACCCGGCGGTCGAGATCCGGCACCTCGGGCTGACGCCGGACGGGTCGGCACTGGTGCTGCATACGGTTGAAAATAATATATATTATGTAACCTTAATCGACGTCAAGACCGCCGCCGTCCTGCAGAAGCTGGCCGTGATGGACGACTTCACGGACGAGGATTACACAAATATCACCGAGACGGACGATTTTACCTGCATCCGCGTGTCGGAGCGGCGCATCTGCGTGCTGACGCAGGAGGCAGACGGGCAATTCCAGGTCGCGCTGACGTCCGATTTTGATTCGGAGCTGCCGTTTGCTGTCGGCTACTCCAGCATCAGCGAGATGGCGTTCGACGGTGAGCGGCTGGCCCTCGTGCGCAACGACGAGACGGTGCTGGTCAACGGTGCGGCGTCCACCAAGCGTTATCTCGCCGGGAGCACCGCCGGGCTCATCACGGAGGACGGCATGTATGTCGACAACTGCGGGTTCACCGTCGCCGTGTTCGACGCGTCGGGCCTTGCCTACTACGGCGGGTACTGCAGCAGTCTGGAGGGCGTGAACTATATAAACGACACAGTCTCCGGCAGCCGCCAGCTCGTCCTGCCCCAGTCGATCCGGCTTTCCTGGGAAGCGTGAGGGGTGCAGGGGATCGCACAAAAAACGGCTGATTATAAAAAACAGGCATGACCGCTTCGGTCATGCCTGTTTCTTTTTTGGCGGCACATCCACGGGAATGTGGCTCACAGAGTCATATTCGATATGTAATTTTTATTCCTCCAACCGAAAGGTCAGTCCATCATAACATTGCCCGTCGACCTCTCGTGTGCCTATGTTGCGATTGCATTCAACAAAGCCGAGCTTTTCGGCGCAGCGGATCATACGAACATTGCCTGACCAGGTCTGCGTGTAAATTTCGTCCGCGCCGATTTTTAACTGGTAATTTATAAAGGCACGCAAAGCGTTTGTGCCGATCCCATTGCCCCATAAATCATGTTCGCAAATACCAACGCCGACAGCCAGATGGACCATCTGCCCACTCTCGGCTGCTCCGATCCATTCGTAGTTTTCGTCAATGTGATAGGCGTTTACCGAGCCGATATGCCTGCCGTTCCATTCGATCTCAAGCCTGTAACGGCGGACATCATCTAGAAGATTTTTCCTGGATTCATAGCGTTCCGTCCAGCTTTTCCGCTCAGCTTCCGCATTTGTGTCCTCTTTCTCCCAGGGAGCATCCCAGTTTTCCCATTCACGCTCCACAGTGAACCAGCGCACATAGTCTTCAATGTCGGACTCTATCATATCCCGAAGGACGATGTTTTCAAATTCGATTCTCATCATGAACTCCTATTCTTTCATCTGTTTTACTTTCATTCGCCCCCCGCCCTGTACACAGGATAGCACAAAAATATGGTATGTGCATCCATCTGAGCACTTTTTTTATTTGGGGGTTGACTTTTCTGTTGCTATCTGTATAATAATATTAGTAATAATTATTGTTATTCTAAAGGAGGAACACAACATGAATCAGAAGAACACATCTTTCGGTCTTACCAACATGAACGGGATCTCGGATGACAGCGGCCGCAGCTGCGCGCTAGGCGATATGAACTGCCGCAAGGGGCAGCCGGAGCAGTCCCCTTCCCTGCAGGATATGAACGCCGCGAACGCGCAGCCGGACAGGACCTGCAGCCTCACGAACATGAACTGCCGCCGCGATTGAGCCTTGGCCCCGCCTGTTTTTCGGGCGGGGCTGCATATTTCGCTTCTGTGCCGGGAAAACCAGCAAAAAGGAGGCGCTTGATATGCCGAAAGGAAAAGAACCGTTCAGCCTGAAAAACATGAACGGCATCTCACACGACGATACGCGCAGCTGCGCGCTAAGCGACATGAACTGCCGCCGGGGGCAGCCGGATGCGCCCGCGTCGCTGCAGGACATGAACGCGGCCAAAAAGCGGCCGCACAAAAAATACTCTCTGACAGACATGAACGCGCAGGAGGGCCGCTGAGGCGCTCCTGCGCGTTTGTTTATCGCGTTTTCTTCATTCCCAGCAAACAGATGAGCATCAGGGCCGGGAAGATGAGCGCGGCGAGGATGCCCGCGCGCAGACTGCCGCCGCAGGCGCTCGAGACGAGGCCCGCCAGCGTCGGCCCACCCGCGCAGCCAAGGTCCCCGGCCAGCGCCAGCAGGGCGAACATGGCCGTTCCCCCGTCCCGGATCGAGGCCGCCGCACGGCTGAACGTCCCCGGCCAGAAAATGCCGACCGAGAAGCCCGTGACCGCGCAGCCGATCAGACTCAGGACCGGCGAGGGCACGAAGACGATGCAGCCGTAGGCCGCGATGCACAAAAGGGCGCTGGCCTGCATATACCGCCCCAGGTCGAGCTTCCCGCCGTACCTGCCGAACAGTGCCCGGGAAATGCCCATGGCCGCGGCGAAGGCCATCGGACCCGCCAGGTCCCCCACCGTCTTCGACACGCCGAGGCCCTGCTCGGCAAAGGCGGAGGACCACTGGCTCACCGCCTGCTCCGCCGCACCGGCGCAGAGCATCATGAGCATGAAGACCCAGAACAGCTTCTTCCGGCACAGCTCGCGCAGCGGCAGGGCCCCGGTCTCGCCGCTCTGGATGGGATAGAGCGGCGCGCCGGCGAAGAAAATACCGTTGGCCAGCGGGACAAGCGCCCACAGATGGGCCATGATCTTCCACTTTTCGATGCCGAAAACAGCGAAAAACGCCGTGGACAGCAGCACGACGGCCATATGGCCCCAGCAGTAGAACGAGTGCAGGAGGCTCATGTAGCGCTCCTTGTTGTCCGTCGGACAGGACTCCATGATCGGGCTGATCAGCACCTCGAGGAGCCCGCCGCCCAGCGCGTAGACGGCCACGGCGGCCGTCAGCCCGGCCGCGGGATCCGGAAACACATCCGGCAGGATCGTCAGCAGCACGAGCCCCGCCGCGGAGAACGCGTGCGAGAGCAGGATCGCCGCGCGGTAGCCGATGCGGTCAAGAAACCAGGTCGACAGCAGATCGACGCCCAGCTGGATGCAGAAATTCACGGTGATGAGCAGCGTGATCCTGGACAGCGGGATCTGGTAGCTCCGCTCGAACATAACGAACAGCAGCGGGACAAAATTATTGACGACCGCCTGCACGACATAACCGGCGTAGCAGGCATAGATCGTCCTCTGGCAGGAGTTTTTCATGGCGGGGCCCCCGAATAAGCAATATCTCCGCTTTTTATAGCATATGGGCGCGCCATTTGCAAGCATCTGGATAGCCGAGGAATTTTGTCGGTTTACTGAAAAAAACACTTGACAAACCAGTTTGGCCGCTGTATAATCTGAGCCAAGATGAAACCGTTGATGCAGACGAGTAAGCAGACAGGATTTCTCCCAGAGAGCTGCCGGATGGTGCGAGTGCAGCAGAAAGACGTTTGCCGAATGGACTGCGGAGGGCAGGTTGAACGCGCAAGCAAGTAGGTCCTGACGGAGTTCCCACCGTTACAGGGGAAGATACGTGTCAGCGTATCATGAGCGGACAAGCAATTGTCAATTTGGGTGGCACCGCAGAAGTTTTCAGACTTTTGTCCCAAGAGATCAAACCGAAACCGGTTTTCTCTGTGGATGAAGGTCTTTTTTGTTGCCCTTCTCCCGGAGAGACCAACATGCGAAAGGAGAAGCAACCATGAAAACCGAAAACATTCCTTACAAGATCTATCTGTCTGAGTCTGAGATGCCCCAGAATTGGTACAATGTCCGCGCGGACATGAAGAACAAGCCCGCGCCGCTGGTCAACCCCGGCACCGGCAAGCCCATGGGCTTCGACGATCTGCGCCCCGTCTTCTGCGACGAGCTCATCGAGCAGGAGCTGGACAACGACACGCCCTATATCCCCATCCCGCAGGAGATCCGCGATTTCTACAAGATGTACCGTCCGTCGCCGCTGGTCCGGGCCTACTGCCTGGAGGAAAAGCTCGGCACGCCGGCGAAGATCTATTACAAGTTTGAAGGCAACAATACCTCCGGCAGCCACAAGCTGAACTCTGCCATCGCCCAGGCCTATTACGCGAAGAAGCAGGGTCTCAAGGGCGTCACGACGGAGACGGGCGCCGGCCAGTGGGGCACCGCGCTTTCCATGGCCTGCGCGTATCTGGGCCTCGACCTGAAGGTGTTCATGGTCAAGTGCTCGTATGAGCAGAAGCCGCTCCGCCGCGAGGTCATGCGCACTTACGGCGCGAGCGTCACCCCCAGCCCGTCGAACACCACGAACATCGGCCGCGCCATTCTGGCGAAGGACCCGGATACCACCGGCTCCCTCGGCTGCGCCATCAGTGAGGCCGTGGAGGTCGCCACGACGACGCCCGGCTACCGCTACGTGCTCGGCAGTGTCCTCAATCAGGTGCTGCTGCACCAGTCGGTCATCGGCCTTGAGACGAAGATCGCCCTCGACAAATACGGCATCACGCCCGACATCATCATCGGCTGCGCCGGCGGCGGCTCGAACCTCGGCGGCCTGATCTCCCCGTTCATGGGCGAAAAGCTGCGCGGCGAAAAGGACTACCGCTTCATCGCCGTCGAGCCCGCCTCCTGCCCCAGCTTGACGCGCGGCGTGTTCGCGTATGACTTCTGCGACACCGGCATGGTCTGCCCGCTGGCGAAGATGTACACGCTCGGCAGCGGCTTCATCCCCTCGGCCAACCACGCGGGCGGCCTGCGCTACCACGGCATGAGCCCCATCCTCTCGCAGCTGTACCACGACGGGCTGATGGAGGCCCGCAGCGTCGAGCAGACGAGCGTCTTTGAGGCCGCGGAGTATTTCGCCCGCACCGAGGGCATCCTCCCCGCCCCCGAGTCCAGCCACGCCATCCGCGCCGCCATCGACGAGGCACTCAAGTGCAAGGAAACGGGCGAGGAAAAGACCATCGTCTTCGGCCTCACCGGCACCGGCTATTTCGATCTCGTCGCCTACCAGAAGTTCAACGACCACGAGATGACCGATACCATCCCGACCGACGAACAGCTGGCCGCAAGCATCGCACAGCTGCCGAAGGTGGAGAGCTGAAAATTTCCGCATACAGCCTGTTGACATTTGTCCGTCAGGTGTGTATAATAACGCCGTCAATTGAATACAGGAATCCCGTTGATCGTCTTCAGAACGCCCGCGCGGACTGGAGACAGAAGGAATCTCTGGAGAACTCATTGAGTTGAGTGCCGAAGGTGCAAGGCGTGAGCCGAATCTCTCAGGCAAAAGGACAGAGCCGCAGCTACAGCAATTGTAATACGGCATTTCAATGAGCAGACCGGAGACGGCCTGCTCATTTTTTCATTTCTATCGTATATCAAGTAAGGAGACACATCGCAATGGCTAACGTACTCGAAACCAGCATGAACTTCCTGCAGACGCAGGACCCGGAGATCGCCGCCTGCATCGAAAACGAATTTCACCGTCAGAAGCAGAACATCGAGCTGATCGCCTCGGAGAACATCGCCTCCCCGGCCGTCATCGCCGCCATGGGTTCCGTCCTGACGAACAAATACGCCGAGGGTTATCCCGGCAAGCGGTATTACGGCGGCTGCGACTATGTCGACGTGCTGGAGAACATTGCGATGGAGCGCGCCAGGGCGCTCTTCGGCGCAGCCTATGCCAACGTGCAGCCGCATTCCGGCGCGCAGGCGAATCTGGAGGTCTACGCCGCCCTGCTGCAGCCCGGCGACACGCTCATGGGCATGGATCTGGCCAGCGGCGGCCACCTGACCCACGGCGCGCGCGTGAACCTCTCCGGCAAATACTACAACAGCATCAGCTACGGCGTCGACCCGCAGACGGGCCGCATCGACTACGATCAGGTCGAGGATCTGGTGCGCCGCTACCATCCGAAGCTCCTTGTGGCAGGCGCGTCGGCCTATCCCCGGGCGATCGATTTTAAGATCTTCGCCGACATCGCGCACCGCAGCGGCGCGCTGCTGATGGTCGACATGGCACACATCGCGGGTCTGGTCGCGGGCGGCCAGCATATGAACCCCGTCCCCTACGCCGACGTTGTCACCACCACCACGCATAAGACGCTGCGCGGCCCGCGCGGCGGCATGATTCTCTCGCGCGACGAGCAGTTTGCAAAGAAGCTCAACAGCGCCGTCTTCCCCGGCACGCAGGGCGGGCCGCTGATGCACGTGATCGCAGGCAAGGCCGTCTGCCTGCGCGAGGCGGCGCAGCCGGCGTTCAAGGTCTACGCCGAAAACGTCGTCAAAAACGCGAAGGCGCTGGCTGCGGCGCTGCTCGACCGCGGGTTTGACCTTGTCACCGGCGGCACGGACAACCACCTGATGCTGGCGGATCTTCGCAAGAAAAACATCACCGGCAAGGACCTGCAGATCAAGCTCGACGAGGTCCACATCACCGTCAACAAGAACGCCATCCCGAACGACCCGCAGAAGCCCGGCGTCACCAGCGGCGTGCGCATCGGCACTCCGGCCTGCACCACGCGCGGCTTTACCGAGGAAGACATGCCCGTCGTCGCCGACTGCATCGACAAGATCGCGACCGACTACGACGCAAACCGCGAAGCCGTGCTCGCCGCCGTGGCAGCGCTCGTCAAAAAGCACCCGATCTACGAATAAGCATCATAATAAAAACCACGCTGCCTGGGAGCCGGGCAGCGTGGTTTTTTATGATCTATGGCGGTTGGAGAGCCAGACGACGAGGGCGAGGAGCGCCAGCGCCGCTGCGGCGAGCCAGCCCCAGGACAGGCCGCCGGATACGAACACGGCGGTCGGGCCGTCCGCGCCGCCGATGATGCCGATGGAGGGCAGCATCTTATGCGTCCTCCCCTGCTTCGGCCTCTTCGGGCTCCTTTGCGTCGGCCGGGCGCGGCTGCTTGGTCACGACGACGGCCTCGACCCGGTGGATGGGCGTTCCGAGGGCGTAGAATTTTTCCTCATAGCCGGTCATGATGCCGACCGGGCCGTTCGCATGCAGATCATCGGTGACATTGCGCAGCTCGAGGAAGCAGCTCTCCATCTCCGGCAGGCTCCAGGCAAAGAGGTTGGCGTTGTCGGTCTTGAAATGGATCTGGCCGCCGAGCTTCAGGACCTTCTTGTATTTTTCCAGGAAGGTGTGGTAGGTCAGGCGGCGCTTGGCGTTCTTCTTGCGCGGCCAGGGGTCGCAGAAGTTGATGTAGAGCAGGTCGATCTCATCGTCGGCGAAAAACTGGTCGATGTTCGCCGCGTCGAGCGAGACGAAGAAGACGTTTTTGAGGCCCTTGCGGATCGCGGCCTCCATCGCGAGCACCAGCGCGTCCTGCACACGCTCGATGGCGATGAGCAGGACATCGGGTTCGGCCTCCGCGGTCTCAACGGTGAACTTGCCCTTGCCGCAGCCGACCTCGACGCGCAGCTCACGGCAGCCGGGCATGAGGCTGCGCCAGCTGCCGCGCAGCGCCTCCGGCTCGTGGATCCAGACGGACTCGCAGGCCTCCATCCGGGGCGCGAGGTTGTTTCTTCTTCTCATTCGCATGGCGGTTTCCCTGCACTTTCTGATAATTGGTTTTACTATATCATGGATCCGGTGAAATTGCAACGCGCGATTGCGCCGCACAGGCAAAACGCGCAGCCCGCGGATGCGGACTGCGCGTTTTCTGCTGTTTTTATTTGCAGCTCTCCGCCCAGGTGCGGAGCGCGTCGGCGCTGGCGCTGAGCTTGAAGACCTTGCCTTCGAGCAGCTTTGCGCCCTTGCAACTGGGCGCGAGGGCCTTGTTGGTGCTGCCCATGCCGCTGCCGCCGGAGGTGGCGAAGGGGACGACGGTCTTGCCGGTCAGGTCGCAGCTCTCGAGGAAGGTATTGACGATCGTCGGCGCGATATACCACCAGATGGGGAAGCCGACGAAGATCGTGTCGTAGCCGGAAAGGTCCGGGCCGCCCTCGGCGATCTCCGGCCGGGAGGACGGATTCTGCATCTCGATGGTGCTGCGGGACTGCTTGTCCATCCAGTTGAGGTCGGCTTTGGTATAGGGGATCTTCGGCCGGATCTCAAACAGGTCCGCATCCACGGCGGCAGCCAGCTTTTCGGCAAGCTTCTTCGTCACGCCGGAAGCGGAAAAATAGGCGACAAGTTTTTTGCTCATAAAACATACCTCCTGTGGTTGGTTCCTGATTTCAGTATAGCAAGGCTGTCAAGCACCCCAAAAGGCTCCCCTTCCAGGGGAGCTGGCAGCCGCAGGCTGGCTGAGAGGTTGCTGCAGATTTGCATAGAAAAACCCAAACCGCAAATTCAGTTTGCGGTTTGGAAAGGAAGAAACGAG
>ENA-ORLY01000731-ORLY01000731.1-human-gut-metagenome-genome-assembly--contig:-NODE-731-length-43829-cov-19.531153_pt1 | contig 43829 bp, 36 predicted proteins | sample MGYA00243071_ERZ508832 | MGnify/ENA primary metagenome ERZ508832 (study PRJEB26277, sample SAMN04329777) | human gut metagenome | biome: human-associated habitat | host: Homo sapiens | place: USA... | reverse complement strand
TGCTGCCTCCCGTAGGAGTCTGGGCCGTGTCTCAGTCCCAATGTGGCCGTTCAACCTCTCAGTCCGGCTACCGATCGTCGCCTTGGTGGGCCGTTACCTCACCAACTAGCTAATCGGACGCGAGGCCATCTCAAAGCGGATTGCTCCTTTTCCCTCTACCCGATGCCGGGTCGTGGGCTTATGCGGTATTAGCAGTCGTTTCCAACTGTTGTCCCCCTCTTTGAGGCAGGTTCCTCACGCGTTACTCACCCGTTCGCCACTCGCTCGAGAAAGCAAGCTCTCTCTCGCTCGTTCGACTTGCATGTGTTAGGCGCGCCGCCAGCGTTCGTCCTGAGCCAGGATCAAACTCTTTATAAATGATATTTATCACTTAAAAGTGTTAAATCTCTCTTCGCTCAGCACGCAATCGCTTGCGTCCTGTGTGAATTACTTTGTTTGGAATTGTTTAACGTGTTTTTCCAACACGAAAATAGGTTCCGTTACAAGTTTTTCGATATTGTTCAATTTTCAAGGTCCTGTAGCGCCTCAACCTTGCGGCTGACAGCTTACTTATTTTACCACCGAAGTGCCAGATTGTCAAGCACTTTTTTGAAGATTTTTTGAAGTTCTTAGGAGAACCAATCGACCTTCGTACTTTTCCTGTCGCTTTTGGTAGGTATTTGTGTCAGACGTCCGCCTGACAGTAATGTATTTTATCACATACCCCCTCAAAAAGCAAGTCCTTTTTTCACTTTTTTTGAATTATTTTGCGGTTCGTCCTTTTGCCCAGTTTTTTCTCTCAGATTTGGCCGCTCTGTCCATCATTCGTCCAACAGCCTGTCCCGCATCACCTTTAATATCTTGCGCTCCCGCCGGGAGATCTGTACCTGCGTGGTATGGAGCAGTTTTGCCGTATCACTCTGGGTCTTGCCCCCATAGAAACGCAGCTGGATAATAAGCCTGTCCTCTTCGGGCAGGCTCTTCAATACCTCCGCCAGACCTATCTTATCCGCAAGCTCTTCCTCCGGCGACTCTACCGGAATATCCATCTGACGGTCGCTCTCTTCCCGGTTCTCCGGAGTCAGACTCAACGCAGGCTGCGCCGCCTGGATAGCCAGTGTGATATTCTCCACGCTTTCTCCCAGCTCCTCTGCCAGCTGCGACAGAGTAGGCTCTGCTCCGCAAAGCTTGCTGTGATGCTCCCGGGCCGCATTGATGCGCAGGCTCAGTTCTTTGAGTGACCGGCTCACCTTTACGGTGCCGCCGTCCCGGAACAGCTTTTTGATCTCGCCCAGAATGACCGGCACGGCGTAGGTGGAAAAACAGACGCCACGCGACTCATCAAACCCGTCATACGCTTTTACCAGCCCCATACACCCGGCGCTGTAGAGGTCGTCGTATTCAATGCCTCTCCCCCGGAACCGTCCGGCACAGGAATGCACCAGTCCCAGATTCTGCTCGATGAATGTGCTCCGCCGGGTCTTGTCCGTTACCATTGCGACGCCCTCTTTCTCTTTATTATGTAGAGCGCTCATCCAGACGCTTGGTCAGCACCACCCGCGTCCCCTTTCCGGGCTGAGAGGACACCTTGACCTTATCCATAAAGCTCTGCATCACCGCAAAGCCCAGACCGGAGCGCTCTTCCGGGTTGCCGGTGGTGAAGAGAGGCTCCATGGCCTTTTCGACGTCCGGGATGCCGATTCCCTTATCCGTCACCGTTATCTTCACCAGCCGCTCCGGGTAGACGGCGATGCTCAGGGTCACGGGACCGATGGCATCCGGGTAGGCATGGACGATGCAGTTGGTCACTGCCTCGGACACCGCCGTCTTGATGTCGGCCAGCTGCGGCACGGTGGGGTCATACCGAGCCAGAAAGGCCGCCGCTGCGCCCCGGGCAAAGGCCTCGTTGGCACTGAGCGAATCAAATTGGATCTTTGCACTGTTTTCCGCTTTCATTTATACCCCTCCTGATACTTCCCCGCCCGGCTCGGTGCAGGGGATGCTTGCAAGCTGTAAGACCCGCCGGAGCTGTTCCGGCGCGTGCTGGATGCGCAGACTGCCGCCCAGCGTCCGGGCGCAGCGCTGCCGCCCCAATATCAGCCCGATGCCCGACGAATCCATGAATCCCACTCCGCCGAGGTCCATCACCAGAATGCGCGGGCTGCGGGTGAGCAGGGCGTCGTCCAGCTGGATGCGAAGCCCCTGCGCCGCGTCGTGGTCGATCTCGCCGGCCAGATAGGCGTAGAGCACATCGTCCGCCGCGCTGAAGGTCACTGTCGCCATATCCTCATCTCCTTTTTTCTGGCATAAAGAAAAGACCTGTACACCTTTTCAGTGTACAGGTCTTTCGGGTTATTTTTTAGAGAACGGTGTCGCTCAGCGGTTCTCCAGCAGCTTTTCCGCCTCGAGGGCGATGGCCTCACTGCCGCAGACCAGCAGGCCGCGGCGGCTGTTGGCTTTCGCCTGCTCCACGGCCTCGGCCAGCGTCGGGCAGAACACCGCGTCGAAGTGATACCGTGCCTTTTCGGTCAGGCGCTCTGCCAGCGCCGCTTCCGTTCCCGCCGGGGCGACAAGGAAGACTTTGTCGAAGGGGTTCTCGCCCATGCCGGGCATAGTGCTCTTGTCCTTCTTCTGCTCTTCTGAAGTCAGTCCGGTCTCCAGTGCGGCAAGGAACGACTCCGCGCCTTCCTCCTCAGTCAGGCCGATAACGGCGCTCATATGGCGTACTTTCGCCATATTGAGGACGCGCAGAAGGGCTGCAGCCTGCTGCGGAGTACGGCAGGCGTCGAGGATGATGAGGGGCTTCTGGGACAGGACGCGGATACTGCTGCGGTTCTCCACAGCGGCAAGACCCGCCAGAATGGCCTCATCGGGGATCTCAAAGCCCTTGCGCCAGAGGGCCAGCGCCAGCTCGACCGCGACGGCAGCATTGCCCGCCGCGTGACGGCCCAGGAAGGCCAGCGGGGCGGTGTATCCGCCGTAGTCCACCTTGCTGGTGAACTTTTCCGCCTCGAGGAAGGTGATGTCCTCGGCGTCGGGGACGACGAGCTCACACTCGGCCTTGGCCGCCGCCACCACCAGCTCACTCAGAACAGCCTTCGGCTGCTCCGGCGCAGTGACGCAGACGGCGTCCTTCCGCATGACGCCTGCGGCCAATGCGGCCAGACGCTCCACTGAGCGGCTCACGCCGTCCGGACCGATGGCCGTGACGGCGCAGACCGGCATCTGGGGCAGGGCCGATGCCAGACCGGCATCCGGCAGCTCCACCACAGCCAGCTTGCAGCCCGCCGCACCAAAGCAGCGGGCTGCAGCCGCCAGCTCTGCCGCCTCACGGGGCAGAGCCTTTGCGGCATTGAGAGCCTCGGCAGCCTGACAAAGCAGCACCGGGTCCACCGTCACGCCGCCGATGGCGATGCGGGCCGACAGCGGCTCACAGCCGGCGCGGTAGAAGCCGACGTGGAACGCCGCCTCCCGCAGGATAGCCGCCAGCAGACCGGCAGCAGCGGTCTTGCCCGCCGTGCCGGCCACACCGACGAACTGCACCTTCTGGACATCCGCCGTCAGGGCAGCGCGCAGCTCCTCCGCCGGGGCAAAGCCCTCGGGCAGAGAAGAGAAATATTCGTTTGCCTGTTCGATGGTCATTGCGTCAATCCTCGTTTCGATGTTTGTAGAGCAGCCAGCACATCCTGCACAGGGCCAGACAGAACAGGCCCACCAGAATACCGGCCATCACGCCCGAAAAATCCAGCCAGACGTCGGTGAGCTGGCTGCTCCGGCCATCGCTGAACATCTGGATGGTCTCGTCCGTCAGGGCCGTGAGCAGACCGCCCAGGATCGGCCACGAGATGTGAACGAAAAAGTGCCGGGTATAGACCCGCAGGCAGAGAGTGAGCAGGAAGCCTTCCAGCGCATACTCACAGAAATGTGCCAGCTTGCGCACGATGTGGTCTGTCAGATGGTTTGCCACGCCGGGCATTCCCAGACGGGTGAACACCTTTTTCATCAGGAGCAATACTCGTCCGCTTGCCGATTCCGAGACATCACCGATCTGCATGGAGTTGGAAAAGATGAAGACGATGCAGGCAATGAGCGCAAAGGTAAAGATGACTCGTGCCGCAATGAGCCAGGGAGAAGTTTTTTGCATATCAGGACCCGTTTCCCGCATCAGCCCAGGGCCTTGATGCTCTGCTCAATGTTGGCAAGCTTATCCTGGCTCTTGGCGTGCTTATTGCGGATGTCCTCCACCAGAGCGGCGGGAGCGCGCTCGACGAACTTGGGGTTGTTGAGCTGGTTCTCGAACATGGCCAGTTCCTTCTCGGCCTTGGCCTTTTCCTTGTTCAGGCGGGCCAGCTCCTTGTCGCGGTCAATGAGCTCCATCATGGGGATGAAGCCGCGGGCGGCGTGGGTGGACACCTGCACCATGCCGTCGGTGCTGCCCTCATACTTTTCGGTGAAGGTCACATCGGTGGCGAAGGCGAACTTTGCCAGATAGATCTCGGCGCTCTGGAAAGGAGCCGGGTCAGCCGTCTCGATGATCATGCTGGTCTTCTTGGCGGGGTGGACGTTCATCTCGGTGCGCATGGTACGCACAGCCTTGATGTAGTCCATCACCTTCTCGAAAGCTTCCTCTTCGTCGGCCCAGTTGTGAGCTTCATCGAAGGTGGGCCAGCTCTGGGTCATGATGGTCTCGGCAGAGCCGGGCAGAGCCTGATACAGCTCCTCGGTGATGAAGGGCATGAAGGGGTGCAGCAGCTTGAGGGCCTTATCCAGCACATACACCAGCACACGGCGGGCAGTGTCGGCCTGCTCGGCGTCGCCGGAGTTCAGGCGGGGCTTTGCGATTTCGATGAACCAGTCGCAGTAAACGTCCCAGATGAAGCTGTTGATCTTGGCAGCGGCCAGACCCATCTCGTAGTGGTCGAGGTTGTCGCTCATGGCGCCGGCCACCTGATTCAGCTTGGTCAGCACCCACTTATCGCTCATGTCCAGCTTATCCTCGCTGGGCAGGCCGGGCTGGAAGTCCTCGGGCAGGTTCATCAGCACGAAGCGGGTAGCGTTCCACAGCTTGTTTGCAAAGTTGCGGGCAGCCTCCACCTTCTTCTCGCTGTAGCGCATGTCGTTGCCCGGGGTAGAGCCGTCCACGAGCATGAAGCGCAGTGCGTCAGCGCCGTACTGGGCGATGACTTCCAGCGGGTCGATGCCGTTGCCGAGGCTCTTGGACATCTTGCGGCCCTGGCTGTCGCGGACGATGCCGTGAATGCAGACGGTGTCGAAGGGAGCCTTGCCGGTGTAAGCCAGACCGGAGAAGATCATGCGGCTGACCCAGAAGCCGATGATGTCGTAGCCGGTGACGAGGGTGTTGGTGGGATAGAAATACTTGAGGTCTTCGCTTTCCTCATTGGGCCAGCCCAGAGTGCTGAAGGGCCACAGAGCGGAAGAGAACCAGGTGTCGAGGGTATCGGGGTCCTGGGTGAGCCTGGTGCCGCCGCACTTGGGGCAGGTGCAGGGTGCGCTCTTGGCGACCACAGTCTCGCCGCAGTCGTCGCAGTACCAGGCCGGGATCTGGTGGCCCCACCACAGCTGACGGCTGATGCACCAGTCGCGGGTGTTCTTCATCCAGTTCATATAGTTCTTGGTAAAGCGCTCGGGCACGAACTTGATCTCGCCCTTCTCCACGCTCTCGATGGCGGGCTTTGCCAGCGGCTCCATTTTGACGAACCACTGCTTGGAGACCATGGGCTCGATGGTGGAGTGGCAGCGGTAGCAGGTGCCCACCTCGTGCTTCAGGGGCTCGATCTCCTTCAGGAAGCCGCCCTCTTTCAGGTCGGCCAGAATAGCCTTGCGTGCCTCCAGCGTAGTCATGCCGGCGTACTTGCCGCAGTCCAGCACATGGGGCTCGTTGACGGTGTTCTTACCGGCGGCAAACAGAGCATCGGCGGCAGCCTTGTCGGCAGCGCCGGTCATGTGGCCGTCGTAAGTGAACACGCGCACGATGGGCAGGTCGTGGCGCAGACCGACTTCAAAGTCGTTGGGGTCGTGGGCGGGGGTGATCTTCACGACACCGGTGCCCTTGGTCATATCGGCGTGCTCATCGCAGACGATGGGGATTTCCTTGTTCAGCAGGGGCAGCACCACATGGCAGCCGTGCAGATGGGCGTAGCGGGGGTCCTCGCCGTTGATGGCCACGGCGGTATCGCCCAGCATGGTCTCGGGGCGGGTGGTGGCCAGTTCCAGCATCTCGCCGGTCTCCTTGACCGGGTACAGCAGATGCCAGAAGCTGCCGTCCTTCTCCTCGTACTCCACCTCGGCGTCGGAAATGGAGGTGTTGCAGTGGGGGCACCAGTTGACCATGCGGTTGCCGCGGTAGATCAGTCCCTTGTCGTACAGGCGCACGAACACTTCCTTGACAGCCTCAGAACAGCCTTCGTCCATGGTAAAGCGCTCGCGCTCCCAGTCGCAGCTGCTGCCCAGCTTCTTCAGCTGACTGACGATGCGGTTGCCGTACTTGGTCTTCCATGCCCAGGCGCGCTCCAGAAAACCATCGCGGCCGACCATCTCCTTGGTCAGGCCCTCGGCGCGCATAGCTTCCACCACCTTGGCTTCGGTAGCAATGGAGGCGTGGTCGGTGCCGGGCACCCACAGGGCGGCATAGCCCTGCATCCGCTTGGTGCGGATGAGGATATCCTGCATGGTGTTATCCACCGCATGGCCCATGTGCAGCTGACCGGTAACGTTCGGTGGCGGCATCACGATGGTATAAGGTTTCTTGTCCGGATCGGCCTTCGTGTGGAAGTAGCCGCCATCCAGCCAGAACTGGTAGATACGATCTTCCACCTGACTGGGATCGTACTGCTTTGCAAGCTCTTTCATAGTGTCCTCCAAAAAATTTGATGAAGTGGGACGCAAAAAGCCGCCCCACGGAGCGTTCCATGGGACGGCTGTAAATACATAACCGCGGTACCACCCAAATTGCGCGGAAGGTTCCGCGCCTCTTGATGCCCCTGTAACGTAGGGCAGACCCGAAAGCGGCTTACCGGCAAGGCTCACCGCTCCTGCTCCAAAGTGACAGTGCCCCGCCGGTATCCCGCCGGGTTTTCAGCTGCCCCCGGCTCTCTGTGCGGTTCCAGACGATGCACACTCTTTTTCAACGCATTTATAAAAAGAATATAACGTTTTTTGTGGGATTTGTCAATCAGTTTTTCAAACCTTTCACCCACCGCACCAGCTTCCATGCCTTTGCGCCCAGATGCGGGCAGTAGCTTACCATCAGCGCCTGCAGCTTCTGGCTTTGATTTCCCGGCGGAATCTCCCACGCAGCATGACGGTGCAGCTTTGCTGTTTTCAGCAGCGTTTTTTCCTTCTCGGAATCCCGCTCCGGCTGGTTGACCAGCCGGAAATATACCTCGGCGCAGGACATGACGCAGCGCTGTTCCGTAGTGCTGCGGAAGGGGTCCGGCTGCCCCTTTACCAGCTGCCAGATCTGTTCCCATGCCAGTGCCGCCGTGTAAAAGCGCAGGCTCGGCTCCTGCCGCACGGCAGAGCTTGGACGTTCAAGGTAAGCATACAGCGGGCAGTTCAAAAATGCCAGACTGCCTGCCTTGAGGAATTCCGTTACAAAGAACAGGGCATCCTCCCCGTAGAACAGCGCCGGGTCAAAGCGGACATCCTGCAGCACCTCCCGGTGGGTCAGCATCCGCCAGCAGTGCCCGCCGCTCCATTCCTGCATCCACGAGTAGTTTTCCGTCGTGATTTTCTGCGGTGCCGGGCACTCCGTCACCGTCCACAGAGTCTCGTTTTCCCGTATGCTGCGGTAGCGGCACATGGCAATGCGGGTACCGCAGCTGCACAAAGCATCGTACAGCCATTCCAGATACTGCGGCAGCACAAGGTCGTCGGAATCCACAAAGCAGATATACTCGCCCCTTGCCTGCTCCAGCCCAAAATTGCGTGCCGAGGACACCCCGCCGTTTTCCTTGCGGAAAATACACACCCGGGCATCCTGTGCCGCATACTGCTGCAAAATTTCCCAGCATTTATCCGGCGAACCGTCATCCACAAGGAGCAGTTCAAAATTCTGATACGTCTGCGCCAACAAGCTGTCCAGACATGCAGGCAGATACTTTTCCACCTTATAAACTGGCACGATCACCGAGATCAAGGGCTGCTCCTTTGCGTTCATTCCGCTCTCCTTTTCAATATCTTCAGTCCGCGCTGCTTCAGCGTATCATATTCTTCGCTGCCACAGTAGAACAGTACGATCACTCCTGCGAACACAGCTGTGTAAAGCAGCCCATCCAGAATAAAAATACCGAAATTGCCCACCGGGAACCGCTGCACCCACAGCACCGCTGCCGCAGAGACCGCTGCTGTAAGGAGTGTGCGCTTCAGATACTCTGCAAAATAATCCCGAAGTTTCTTCTGCCATGCATCCTGAACGCCATACTTCAAAAAGATGTAGGGTTCTACCCAGGCACAGGTACACAGCGTGCTGATGATGGTGCCCCAGATAATGCCGGTCACGCCGTACTGCCGCACCAGTACAAGCGAGGCCACCAGATTGATGATGGATTCCGCCACCGCTTTGTAGCGGTCGTTCCAGAACAGCCCCATGGCCTCCCGGAACAGCAGATTCGTCTGCCGCATTCGTGTAATGTAAAACTCTGCCACAATGACCATCACTGTGGTCATCGGAAAACAGTATCTTCCGCCAAACAACAGCGTGATAAAGGGGTTAAACAGCATCATCAGCCCACCGGTCAGGTAAGCGGACATGACAAAGAACATAAAATCCATTTCCTTATAGATTTTATACAGCCGGTCTGAATTTTCCATTACTGCAAAATTGCCGATACTGCCGGAAAAAGCCACAGCAAATTTTCCCATCAGGTTGTTCAGTGCATTGATCACCAACCGGTAATTGGAGTAAAGGCCCACCGTCGCAAGGCCAATAAAGGAGGACATCAGCAGACTGTCCGTATTGCGCACGATGATGGTTGACAGCTTGTGCATACTCATGGCACCGATATTTTTCAGGATGCCGTTCCGCTCCTCCCTTTCTGGCAGCTCATGGCATTCCTTCAGGTATGGAAACTCCTTGTCCACCATACAGGAAACCATAATGTTGGGTAAAAACTGTATCGCCTGCTGAACCGCCAGATACAGGATGAAGTTCCGGGTCAACAGCAGCACTGTGATCTGCGAAACAGTCTTGATGCACTCGCACGCCATACTCCATCCTGCGCAGATATAGCCTTTCTGGTAGGCCTGATAGATGGAATTTTTATAACTCAGCAGATAGGAACTTGCTGAACCGAGCACATATATCATATAGATCAGGGTGATATGTTCAATGCCCTCGCCGCCCTTGATGAGGTAGGGCAGAAACGGCAGCAGCACCAACCCGAACAGCAACACCGAGACTGCCACCGCCCGGTACATCCACTTGTACAGGTTCATCAGCCGCGCCAGTTTCTGCTCGTCATCCCGGGCTGCCGGTTCATACATGCTGAACACCATAGCCGTACCGATGCCCAGCTCCGCAAAATTAAGGATGCTGAGCACATCGGTAAACAGGCCGTTGACCCCCAGATATTCCGCTGAAAGGCAACGGATGAACACCATCCGGTTGATGAAGGACAGCAGCATCGTCAAAAACTGCCCGCCGATGTTAAACAGCATATTGATGATCGAATAACGTGTTCTCATGCGATTTTTAATTCTCCCCTGCCTTTGATGTTTCGCAGCCACATATATTCCCGCGGAAATAGCCGCAACAGCAGGCTTTGCAGCCAGAGTCCCGCCGGAACGGTACAATACTGCCGCGTCCGGTCCACCACATCAAACTGCATCCGCAGCATTTCCCGGCTGCGGGGTGCCTTGCGCAGCGCCGGGGGCAGCTGCCGGTACACCCGGCTCACGCTGCCCATCGTAAACTTTGCCGCATTTGCCAGCGCATCGTATACCTCGTTTTCCACGAGGCAGTTCCAATACCGCTGTGCGGCCTCGGCAGCATCGAAATGGCGCAGCGTTTTGCTTCCGTTCATAATGCTGCTGCCGCGCTGCACATAATAATACAGCTCCTTTGGCACCACCACGGCCTTTTGGGTGTTCAGACAGATTTCTGGGAGCACAAAAATATCCTCGTTCAGCTTACCCTCCGGGTAGCGCAGCTGCGCAAAGATAGCGCGGCGGTACAGCTTGTTCCACGCAGGCTGCGCCATCGTATTCGTGGCTCTTTTCAGCAGTTCCCGCCCGGTAAAGATCCGCTGTGCAAGCCCGGTGTACGGCGGCAGGCAGGGTGTGCCTGCCTCGTCCACCGCAGCGTAATCACACAGGGCAAGGTCTGCCCCGGTGCTTTGCACGGCCTTGTACAGTGTTTCGTACATTTCCGGTGCAATATAGTCGTCGGAATCCACAAAGCCGATCCACTCGCCCCTTGCCACATCCAGCCCGGCATTGCGGGCAGCAGAAAGCCCGCCGTTTTTCTGGTGAAGCACCCGGATGCGGGCATCTTTCGCGGCAGCGGCATCACACAGCGCAGAGCAACCGTCCGGCGAACCGTCCTCCACAAGGATCAGCTCAAAGTCCGTAAAGGTCTGTGCCAGAATGGAATCGATACATTTTTGCAGATAGTTTTCCACCTTGTACACCGGCACAATGATGCTGAGCAATGGTTTTTCGCAGGGCACAGCGTGTTCCTCCCGTTTTATCTTTTCAGCCCGTCACCTCGGTGCGCAGGCGGGCAATGAGCCGTTCCATCAGCGCCACCCGGTTGAAGGGGGTCATCAGGTAAAAGCCGTCTGCATAGGGCGCAGCCGCTTTGGCAGCCTGCACTGAGACTTCCAATCCCAGCTCCTCGCCTGCGGCGCGGTCCAGCCCTTCAAACTTCTGGATGATGGCATCATCCACATGGATGCCGTTGACCTCGTTTTCCATAAAGATGGCATTGCGCTGGCTGACCACCGGCAGGATGCCCGCCAGAATTTTTGCGCGCTCACCCAGCGTCTCCCGGGCTTTTTTCAGGTTTTCCACCGCCTGTGCCGACAGCACCGGCTGGGTAAGGAAGCCGCTCATGCCGTTTTCCAGCTTTTCTGCGGCGCGGCGCAGCTCTACCTCAAAATTGCGGGCGTTCAGGTTCAGCGCACCAAAAACCGTGATGGGTGCGGGCATCTCCCGCCCCTCTCCGGCCAGCGACACGATATACTGTGCCAGCTTGCGGGAGTTGAACTGGTACACATTTTTCACCTCGTCCCGCTCGGCGGTGGGAATGGGGTCGCCGGTAATAGCCAGTACCTCCCGCACACCCTCGGCGTACAGTCCCAGCAGCAGCGCCTTGGTGGCATTCAGGTTGCGGTCCCTGCAGGTCATGTGGGGCAGCACGTTCATGCCCAGCTCCCGGTGCACCCGGCAGGCCACCAGCGAGGAATCCATCCGCGCCCGGGCAATGGGGCAGTCTGCAATGGTCAGCAGGTCGGCACCGGCGGCCTGCAGGCGGCGGGCACCCTCGAGATAGGCGGTCAGGTCGGCGTCCTTGGGGGAGTCCAGCTCCACCGCGATGACCCGCTGTCCGGTGCGCAGCTTGCGCAAGAAGGCATCGTCCGTTTCCACTGCAGGCTTTGCCGCTGCAGCGGGCTTTGCCGCCGGGGCGGCGGGCAGCGCTTCCGGCAGAGCATCCAGCGCGGCGCGCAGGGCAGCAATGTGCTGCGGCGTTGTACCGCAGCAGCCGCCCAGAATGCGCACGCCCTCGGCGGCAAGGCGGCTCAGCTCCCGGGCAAAATACTCCGGCTTGCCCTGATAGCGCACCTGTGCCCGCGCCACCACCGGGTAGCCTGCATTGGGCATGACCGAAAGGGGCAGTCCCGCATCCCCCAGCTGCTGCACCAGTGCCCGCATCGCACCCGGGGCAGATACGCAGTTCAGGCCTACGGCATCCACCACGCCGCTCTGCGCCACGCGGCGCACAAGTTCGGCGCAGTAACGGCCCTCGCGGGTGTAGCCGTCCGGCAGCACCGCAAAGGATACCAGTACAAAGGCCTCCGGCACGGTCTGCTTCAGCGCACGAATCGCTTCCAGCACACCGTCCTCGGCGCTCAGGGTCTCGAACAGAAAATTCCGTGCTCCCAGCAGGGCAAAGCGCTTTGCCACAGCAAGATACACCTGCTCCGCCGGGAGATTTTCGGTGTCCGGCGCAGGGCCAAGGTCGGCAAACACTGCCGCGCCGGTCTCCCCGGCGGCCTTTGCTGCCAACTGCCAGCCTGCATCCGCCAGCTGCTCCCAGCCCGGCTGCTGTGCCGCTACCAGACGCGGCAGGCTGAAGGTATTGGTCTTGATGGCGTCCGCTCCGGCGGCAAGATACGCCCGGTGCACCGCCAGAATGCCCTCGGGGTCAGTCAGGTTTGCCTGCTCGCACTCCTGCCCCGGCTTTGCTTTATAATAGGTACCCATACCGCCATCGAACAGCAGCGGCCGCTGGGCTAACAGTTTGCGCACATCTAACATCGATACTTTCCCTTTCCTATAAAAAGACTTCATCTTTCAGTTTATCGTAGTTCACCCATCCGGTCAAGCGGTTTTCTTGATTTCGCTTGCAGCGTGGCCGTTTTTGTGCTATCTTAGGGATAACTTTTGAGAAAAGGGAGAGGATGGATCATGCGCCACACCGGCACACCTGAACTGGAGACCGACCGTCTGCTGCTGCGCCGTCTGCTGCCGCAGGACGCCCCGCAGATGTACGAAAACTGGGCAAATGACCCGGCTGTGACCCGGTTTTTGCGCTGGGAACCGCACAAAAGCCCCGCCGAGACCCGGGAACTGCTTTCGGCGTGGGCAGAGTTATATCCGAACCCGGATTATTACCAGTGGGCCATGGTAGAAAAGGCCACCGGACAGGTGTTTGGCTCCATCTCCGTATACAACGCCCTGCTGGGTGAGCCGCAGCAAAAGGCCAAGTGGGCGGAGTTGGATCTCTCCGGCGGCATCTGGGAGCCGGGCTACTGCATCGGGCAGAAGTGGTGGGGCAAGGGCCTTACCACCGAAGCACTGCAAGCTGTGGTGGATTTCTGGTTCAATCAGGTGGGCGGTGCCTTCCTCACCTGCTGCCATGCGGTGCAGAACCCCGCCAGCGGCCGGGTGATGGAAAAGGCCGGCTTTGTGTACCATCACAACGACGTTTACCACAAATTTGACGGCACCCCGGTGGAATGCCGGTGCTATCTGCTGACAAAAGAACGCTACGATAACAGAAAGGACTTACTTTGAGCGAGCTTTATGATATTCTGACCGAGACCCCTCCCACAAAGGTAGTGCTGCTGGCACTAGATCAGGGGCTGTGGGACTGCGAGCGCAGTCTGGCAGAACTTTCTGCCCTGTGCGAAGCCAACCACATGGAGGCCGTGGCGCAGATCACCCAGAAGCGCCAGACCCCGGAGACCGGCATCGTGCTGGGCAGCGGCAAGCTGGAAGAGGCTTCCCTTGCCGCCCAGACACTGGGCGCGGAATGCGCCGTGTTTGACGGTGAACTGACCGGCAGCCAGATCCGCAACATCTCCAACGCGCTAGGTGGGCTGGAAGTCATCGACCGCACCATGCTGATCTTGGAAATTTTCCGCAGCCGCGCCGTGACCAACGAGGGCAAGCTGCAGACCGAACTGGCGCTGCTGCGCTACCGTCTGCCCCGCCTGCAGGGCATGGGCGAGGCGTTGAGCCGTCAGGGCGGCGGCGGTGGCGGCGGCGGCGGTGCCCGCCGCGGTGCCGGTGAGACCAAGCTGGAACTGGATCGCCGCCATGTGCACGCCCGCATTGATGCGCTGGCCGAGAAGCTGGCCGAGATGGAAAAGCGCCGGGGCGAGAGCCGCAAGGCCCGCGCTAAGACTGGGATGCCGGTAGTAAGCCTTGTTGGTTACACCAACGTGGGCAAATCCAGCCTGATGAACGCCCTGTGCGGCCCCAGCGTAGCCGAAGCCGATATGTTGTTTGCCACACTGGATCCCACCAGCCGCAAGCTGGTGCTGCCCAGCGGCATGGCGGTGCTGCTGGTGGACACGGTAGGTTTTGTGTCCCGCCTGCCCCACAATCTGGTGGAGGCGTTCAAATCCACCTTGGAGGAGGCCGCATGGTCTGATGTGATCATCCGGGTGGCAGACGCCGGGGATGAACAGCGCGAGGAACAGCTTTCCGTCACCGACGAGGTACTGGACGGGCTGGACTGTACCGACATTCCCCGCCTGACCGTCTACAACAAGTGCGATAAGCCCAACACCCTGAGCTTTGACCCCGACATCCTGCTGACCAGCGCCAAAACCGGCTACGGGCTGGACAAGCTGCTGCAAAAGCTGGACGAGGTGCTCAGCGACCGTGTGCACACCATCCGGGTGCTACTGCCCTACGACAAGCTGGGGCTTGCCGCCCCCATGCGGGAGCGCGGCAGCGTACAGGTGGAGGAATACCGGGAGGATGGGCTGTATCTGGAAGGCATCGTCAAAACCGAGGATCTGCACTGCTTTGAGGGCTATCTGGTCTGATAGGCGCATCCAATTTAAATAGCCTCCGCTGTGCTCTGGCTATCATCAGCGGAATAATATTTTGATATAGAGCAAACCCGGAAAGTCTGCGGACTTTCCGGGTTTGCATTTTCACGGGTAGAGTCGTGACCGGAAACAGCTGCTCTATGGGTCAAGTACGTTGTCTACCACTGCTTTTTTCATAAATAAAAAGCCCCAACAAACACAAAAACCCGCCTGGCAGCGGGTTTTTGTGTATAGAGGGGTGGGAAAGTATATAAAGTGGTGAATCTCAATATCATTGGCAGGTTTTTGTGTGTTGCGCTGCCTTGCATGATGTATTATACCCGTTTTTCTTTTCTTGTCAAACAGGATTTTCGGATTTTACTTTAAAATAATACTTTACTTTTTTGCAAAAACTTTATATAATTAACATAGAATTTCAGAAACGAAATTTTATTCCATTTCCGTGGGTTTGCACAACATAAAAACTTTACTTTCAGAAAATTTTATACAATCCAACATATTTTTGAAGGAGGCTCTTCTCATGGACGATCTTGACCGCAAAATCCTCACTCTTCTGGCAAAAAACGCACGGATGCCCGTCAAAGAAATTGCGGAGCAGGTGTCGCTTACCAGCCCGGCAGTCTCCAGCCGTATCCATAAGCTGGAAACGGACGGCATCATCAGCGGCTACACCGTCACGCTGAACCGTCCGGCAGACCGGATGTATGTGGATGCGCTCATCAGCCTTTCGGTGGCCCCCTCCAAGCAGGATGCTTTTCTGGAACTGCTGCAAAACAGCCGCGAGGTGCTGCAGTGCTACCACGTTACCGGTGCGTACACCTTTCTGGTCAAGGTCAGCTGCGGCAGCATGGCACAGCTGGAGCACCTGATTTTGCAGTTCCAGAAGCTGGGCACCACCAGCACCCAGATCATCCTGTCCACCCCAGTGAACCATGGCGATCTGGACGCTTTGATGCTATAACCGAGTGCTGTTCATAAAACTGTTACTTTTTCCCTGCAATTTTGCGGTGCGGTGGTTCGTATCCAGAATAGCAGCCCAAAACCGGCACACACTACCTGTAACGTGTGCGCCCGGCTGCGCCTTCCACACACAGCACTATGAAAGGAAATGCAATACTATGAAAAAATTCATCGCTGCCCTGCTGGCAGGGCTGACTCTGTTTACTTTGGTGGGCTGCTCCGGCGGAAGCAAGGCCAACAGCTCCACCCCCAAGGACTACTCCCAGATCATCCACGACGCCCGCAGCGACGAGGACAACGAGTACGATATGATCTTTACCAAGGGCGAGGACGGCAAGTTTACCGCCATTGACGGTTACAGCGCCGAGTACAAGGCCGACCAGCTGAACGAGGAGATCCGGGACATCCTGATGCCCCTGCTGAATCTGGAGGACGGCCAGTACACCGCCTTTGCCGCCAGCATTTCCAGCATGATGGTGCGCAGCTACGCCGTTGCCATCGTGAAGCCTGCCGAGGGCAAGACCGATGAGGTAAAGGCCGCACTGGAGGCCTATGTTGCCAGCGAGCAGCAGTCCATGGAGCATTATCTGGAGGACCAATACCTTGTTGCCAAGGCCGCTACCGTCACCGTAGCTCCCACCGGCGAGGTGGTTCTGGTTTGCGCCGAGGATCACGACACTATTCTGGCCAACATCAAAGCCGCTCTCGCAAAATAATTTTCCCGCATAAACCCCGGCCTTTGCAGTATGTTTCATCTGCAACGGCCGGGGTTTGGTTTTTATGCTTATTCCAGATCCAGCTTATTTTTCATCAGCCAGCTGGTAAGGACAAAATAGACTGCGCCGATCAGAATCGTTACAAGAAGGACGAGCCAGAGATTGCCGCTGGCGGAATAAGCCATCGGCATCGCTGCCACAGAGCCAACGATTACCCGGATCCCGCCGCCTGCATCCAGTTTGCCCTGAATCAGCTGCAACAGGAAGAAGGCCAGAATGCTGGCAATCGTGGAATGGTTCCTGAACTGATGCCCGATCATGCAGGCGGCGTAGATACAGAGGATGAGGACTGCAACGCCCGCCAGACCAAGGACGATGATCCACGCCAGCTCGCTCCAGAATTCACCGCCGATGCTCTGGATCGCCTTCCAGCTGAATTTCAGGACATCGCCCCAGCCCGTCGTGATCGTCTCCCCATTGATGACCGTTTTGGGATCCTCGAAGGCGCCCAGGCCGACCAGCATCAGAAGGACGGACAGGATCCCGACCACTCCGCTGCAGATCACCCAGACCATGCTGGAAATGAGTTTGGACGCAACCAGCTGCTCTGGATGGACCGGAAGGGTGTGCATGAGATAGCCCTCCCGCCCCAACAGATTTTTGGTGAACCGCTGGATGATCGTCACAATACAGACCACTCCGATGGCAACCCCGATGGCAAAGTAGGCAAACATCAGGTATGCCCAGATCTGGCTGCTGCCATTGTCCCAGACTTCGTCCCGCATCGAGATCCCCATTGCCAGCGCAACCAGCAGCCAGACCAGATACAGGCCGCCATAGGTCCGTCCGGTCGCCCGGAATTCATACTTCAACAGATTTTTCAGCATTTGAATACCTCCCGGAAATATGCGTCCACGCTCATTCCCTCATTCTCACGGATCTCATCCACACTGCGGTGAGCAAAGATCGTTCCCTCTTTCAGGAAGATGGCCTCATCCAGCACCGGCTCGATATCCTCGATCAGGTGGGTCGAGATGAGGACGGTCGCGTCCTTGCTGTAATTGGACAGGATGGTGTGCAGGATATAATCCCGTGCCGCCGGGTCCACGCCGCCGATGGGTTCATCCAGCAGATAGAGCCGGGCATTCCGGCTCATGGCAAGGATGAGCTGCACCTTTTCCCGGTTGCCCTTGGAAAGGGTCTTGAGGACGTCTTTGGGGGAAAGTTCCAGATTTGCCAGCATCTCATTCGCCCGGGCCGGATCGAAGTCCTTATAGAAGTCCCCAAACATCTTCACCAGCTGCTCTACCCGCATCCAGCCGGGAAGCCAGTCGGCATCGGGCAGGTAGGATACGATCGCCTTGCTCTCCACGCCGGGCTTCATCCCGGCGATCCGGATGCTGCCGCTGTCAGGCTGCAGCAGACCGTTTGCCAGTTTGATCAGGGTGGTCTTGCCGCTGCCGTTCGGCCCCAGCAGGCCAACGATCTTCCCAAAGCCGATGTGCAGATCCACACCGTCCAGCGCGGTTTTTGCGCCGTAGTGTTTTGTCAGCCCTTCACAGGTCAGAAGTTCACTCATGATTCGGTTCTCCTTTCGTCTGACGGGCCAGCAATTCGGCGACCTGCGCCGGGCTGTACCCGATGCCCCGCATCTTTTCCAGAAATTCTTCCGCGAACTTTTCCGCGGTCGCGGCACGCAATTGTTCGATCAACATGGTATCCTCCGTCACATAGCGGCCCGCCGTCCGTTCGGTCCGGACAAGCCCCTCCGTTTCCAGCTGTGCCAGCGCACGCTGCATGGTATTCGGGTTCACCCCTGCGGCTGCGGCCATATCCCGCACCGAGTCAAGATGTCCTCCGGGCGGGTATGTCCCCGCAAGGATCTTCGCCTTCAACCGCTCTACCAGCTGCGCATAGATCGGACGGCTGGAATCAAATTGTTCACTCATCGTAGCCCTCCCTGCATTTTGTGTTTCTGTGTTAAGTGCCTAATACAATAATACTCATTTTTCAGATTGTGTCAAGGGGTTCATACAATTTTTTTAGCCAATTCTGTCACAGCTCCCCGGGCATTGCCTTGCAAACGAGGGCAGGCGTTATCCGAGAGGTTTGCATTTTTGCGATAATATGATATACTCTCTCTGTAATTGACGAAAACAGGAGTAACTTTTATGATAAAAGCGACCATCATTATCCCAAACATCAACGGCAAAGGCTGGCTGAAGGATTCCATCGAGTCCATCTACGCCCAGACTGAGCAGGATTTTGACCTGATCGTGGTGGACAACGGTTCCACCGATGAAAGTCTGGAACAAGCCCGCAGCTACTGCACCCGCCCCAATTTTACCCTGATCGAAAACGGGCGCAACACCGGCTTTTCCTACGCAGTGAATCAGGGCATTGCCCGGGCGCAGAGCAAGTATGTGGTGCTGTTCAACAACGACGCCTTTGCCGAGCCGCAGTGGCTGGCCGAGCTTTTGCGCACCGCCGATGCGGACCCCAAGATCTTTGCGGTGCAGAGTTTGATGATCCGGCACTTTGAGCGGGAACTGGCCGATGATGCCGGGGACTATGTAACATGGATGGGCTTTGCCTGCAAGACCGGCGATGGCCGCCGCGCCAGCCGCTACACAAAGCAAAAGCGTATCTTTTCGGCCTGCGGCGGCGCAGCGCTGTACCGCAAAAGCATTCTGGACGAGATCGGCGGTTTTGACGAGCACTTTTTTGCCTACTTTGAGGACGTAGACCTGAGCTGGCGCGCCAACAATGCCGGCTACAAAAACGTGCTCTGCCCAACTGCCAAGTGCTACCACATCTGCGGTGCCAGCACCGGCGCAGTGCGCTACAACGCCTTTAAAAGCCAGCAGAGCGGCCGCAACAGCATTCTGCTGCCACTCAAAAACGAGCCGCTGCTGATGCTGGTACTCAACTTTATCCCGCTGGCGCTGGGCTATCTGCTCAAGTGCTACAAGTTCCACAAGCAGGGCTTTGGCGAGGCTTGGGATAAGGGAATGCACGAGGCCTTTGCCCTGCTCAAAGCGGGCAAACTGGACAAGCGTCCCTTCCGCTGGCGCGATCTGCCCAACTACATCCTGATGGAACTGTGGATGATCTGGAACATGGTGCCATACCTGTGGTATCGGCTGGTGGTGGTCAGGTTTGATTTAAAATAAAACGTACAAAAAACACCCGACTGTGAAAGCAAACGCACAGTCGGGTGTTTTCATTTACATTTTACGCTGCGGTACTGGCGGCATCCTCAGCGGCAGGGGCTTCTGCCACGGCGCTGTCAGCGCTCGTTTCTGACTGCGCTTCCGGCTGCACAGCCGAGGCAGCAGCCGAATCTGCCGCAGCAGAGTCTCCGGCAGTGGCCAGAATGGCGTCCTGCACATCGCTTTCCGCCATGGGCTCCGGCTGCGCGGCCGCAGAGCTTGCGGCGCTTTCGGGCTTCGTCTCACTCTCGGTCAGGCCGGTCAGATACCAGCTGCCGCTCTGGCGCTCGAACAGGTAGTCCATATATTTGGTGGGGGTGTCCGAGGAGGGATTGATGATGCTGTCATCCGCGCTGGCGGTGGGGATATAGCCCACGGTAACATGCAGCTTGCCGCTGCGCTTGAACAGCTTGACCACAGTGGCGCGGTAGTAGCCCACCGTGCCGGTGATGGGGATCTTGTAGCACTGGGTGGTCTCGTCAAACTCGACGGTCATATCCTCCATGTCAAAGCTGCGGTGGGTCAGCTTGAAGCCGGGGCCCAGCAGCTTTGCCAGATAGGCATCCACTTCCACCGAGGGCAGCAGCAGCTGCTCGGTCTCGGGGTCGGTATTGTAATTCTCAAAGCCGCCCTGCGTCTCCTGAATGCTGTACACACAGCCCCACACAGCTGCCTCCCGCAGGGTCAGGTCATCGATGTTCTCAATGCCGTCAAAGGGCATGGGGTCAAACAGTACCAGGCCTTCCAGCTTGTCCTCGTATTCCTGCTTTTGTGCGGTATCGTCAAACAGGTTTGCCACAAGGCCCACACCGGCCCGCAGCACCGTGATAAACCCGATGAGCACCAGCACCGTGATCAGCAGACCCAAGGTCTGCCGCCAGCGGCGGCGCTTGATCCGGGCGTGTTCTTCCGGGGTGATCGTATTTTTCATTGGTCTGAGTCTCCCAAAGTTTTTTGTCTACCCAACAGTATACCACATCCGGCCGCAGAGTGCAAAACCTGTACCGGTGGTTTTTTTGTGAAAGCAGGTTTTTTATTCCCAGTCCTTCCATATTTCGGGCTGGTAGCCCACAGTGGCCTTGCGTCCGTTGCGCACGATGGGGGTCTTGAACAGCTGCTGATTTTCAAACAGCTTATCCTCTTTCTGCCAGTCCACCAGTGCATCCAGCAGCGCAAGGGTCTGCTTGTCCTTTGCTGCCGGATTTACCAGCGCTTCCCAGCCGCCCAAAGCGCGCGCCACGTTATCAAACTCGCCCCGGCTCATGCCCTTTTCCTTCAGGTCGATCATCTGGAATTTTATGCCGCGCTCCTTGAAATAGCGCTGCGCCTTTTTGGTATCAAAGCACTTGCTCGTGCCAAAGATCTGGATATTCATCTTATCTCCTCCTGCCGGTTCCCGGCGGTCTTATTGTACCACACCGCAAACCGCTTGCATAGGCATAATTTGCGGCAAAACGGGCAATGCTCTTTCCGCAAGGAGGTGTTTGCATGAACGCATTCGTAGACCCTGAACTGTGCATCGGCTGTACCCAGTGTGCCGGACTGTGCCCCGCAGTGTTCCGCATGGAGGGAGTTCTGTCTGTGGCAGAGCCCGGCCCCATCCCGCCGGAGGAGGTGCCGCAGGCCGTCACCGCAGCCCAGAGCTGCCCGGTAAGCGCCATCCGTATCGAGGAGTAAGCCCGGCACCGCTAAGGCTGCTGCACAGCTTGTGCGGCAGCTTTTTTGCCGCAGGACGATTTGAAATGCCCTCCGCGCTGCTCCGGGCATAAGCAGCGGAAGAACATTATAAATGATACGATTGTCACGGCTTACGAGCCGTGACAATCGCATTTTTACGAGAGACGGCATCACGAAAAGCAGCCACTTCTCTTTTTTACGCAAAAAGCTCCCGCGCGGTGCAGTTTTGTGCTATACTATAAGATGTGAGATTACGCAACGGAGGAACTGCATTATGCGTTTACTGGTCATTGACGGCAACAGCATTGCCAACCGCGCTTTTTACGGCATCAAGCTGCTGACCACCAAGGACGGACGTTATACCAACGCCATCTATGGCTTTTTGAACATTCTGCTCTCCCTGCTCAAGGAGTGCCAGCCGGATGAGGTGGCCGTGGCTTTTGACCTGAAAGTCCCCACCTTCCGGCATAAAATGTACGATGGCTACAAGGCCACCCGCCACGCCATGCCCGAGGAGCTGGCGCAGCAGATGCCGGTGCTCAAACAGCTGCTGGCAGACCTTGGCTACCGCACCGTTACCGCCGAGGGCTGGGAGGCGGACGATATTCTGGGTACACTGGCTGCTGCCTGCGCCGCCCGGAAGGACGACTGTTTCCTTGCCACCGGAGACCGCGACAGTCTGCAGCTGGTGAGCGAGAGCACCACCGTACTGCTGGCTGCCACCGTAATGGGGCGCAGCAAGACCGTGGTGATGGACGAGGACGCCATTCAGGAAAAATACGGCCTTGCGCCCAAGCAACTCATTGAGGTGAAGAGCCTGATGGGCGACACCTCGGATAACATCCCCGGCGTGAAGGGCATCGGCGAAAAGACCGCGCTTTCTCTGGTGCAGACCTTCGGCTCGCTGGAGGGCGTGTACCAGAACATTGACGACAAGCGCATCAAACCCAAGCAGCGGGAGCACTTGTTGGAAGACAAGCCCATGGCCGAGCTGAGCCACACGCTGGGCACCATCCGCACCGATGCCCCCATCGACACCGCCGAGGGTTCCTACACCGTGGGCGAGGGCAACAAACCCGCCGCCGTGCGGCTTTTGCAGGAGCTGGAGATCCATTCCCTGATCCCCCGGTTCGGGCTGGACGGCGTAGCGCCGGAAGCCGCTGCTGAGGAAGAGGCTGTGGAGCTGCCGGAAGCAGCGCTCACTCCCCTGCCCCTGACCCCCGCCGGGCATTATCTGGTGGCTGCCCGCCCCGCCGTTACCGGCAAGCAGGGCACCCGCAACGTGGTATTGCAGCCGGAAAGCTGGTACGCCGTGCAGGACACCACCGTCTACCCGCTGGAGGATGCTGAGCTGCTGCGGCTGCTGGACAACGCCGATGTAACGCTGGATGTGTTCAACTCCGCGCCCCTGTACGCCAAGGCCATGGCCGCCGGCGGCTGGGGCAGCAGCATCGTCTGGGACGGCAAGCTGGCTGCCTATCTGCTGGACGCCTCTGCCTCCAAGTACCAGATCAGCGAGCTGATCCCCGCCTACAAGGCTGCTGCCGCCTTTACCTGCACCGATTACCCGGACGCCGAGCGGCTGGCTGACCTGTTTGCCCGGATGAAGGCCGAGATCACCGCCTGCGGAGAAGATGCGCTGTATAACGAGATCGAGTTCCCGCTGGCGCAGGTGCTGGCTGATATGACCCGCACCGGCGTACTGGTGGATAAGGACGGCATCGAGCAGTTCGGCGTAAAGCTGCGGGAGGAACTGGAACAGGTGCTGACCCGCATCCACATGGAGACCGGCAGCGCTACCTTCAACCCCAACAGCCCCAAGCAGCTGGGCGAGATGCTGTTCGACACCATGGGTCTGCCCCACGGCAAAAAGACCCAGCGCGGCTGGTCTACCGATGCCGAAACGCTGGAAAGTCTGCGCGAGTACCCGCTGGTGGAGGACGTTTTGCAGTACCGCGCCTACCAGAAGCTGAACTCCACCTATGTGGAGGGTCTGCTCAAGGTCATTGGCGAGGACGGGCGCATCCACTCCACCTTCAACCAGACCGAAGCCCGCACCGGACGGCTCTCCTCCGATAATCCCAACCTGCAGAATATCCCCATCCGCACCGAGCTGGGCAGTCAGCTGCGCGCCTACTTTGTTGCAAAGCCGGGCTGTGTGCTGGTGGACGCGGATTACAGCCAGATCGAGCTGCGCATTCTGGCGCACATCACCGGGGACGCGCACATGCAGCAGGCCTTTTTGAACGGCGAGGATATCCACCGCAGCACCGCCGCCAAGATCTACGGCATTCCGCAGAGCGAGGTGACACCCCGGCTGCGCTCCTCTGCCAAGGCCATCAACTTCGGCATCATGTACGGCAAGGGCGCGTACAGCCTTTCCAAGGATATCGGCGTGACCGTGAAGGAGGCCGACGCCTTCCTTAAAAACTATCTGGCGGCCTTCCCCAGCGTGAGCGGCTATATGGACAAGACCATCGCGGACGCCAAGGCAAACGGCTATGTATCCACCCTGTTCGGCCGCCGCCGCACCCTGCCGGAGCTGGCCAGCACCAACTTCAACGTGCGCGCCAGCGGCGAGCGCATGGCCCGCAACACCCCCATTCAGGGCACCGCTGCGGACGTGATCAAGCTGGCCATGGTGCGGGTGTGGAAGCGCCTGCGGGACGAAAAAATGGCCAGCCGCCTGATCCTGACCGTCCACGACGAACTGATCGTAGAGGCCCCGGAGGCGGAGGCCGAGCAGGCTGCCCGCATCCTGCGGGAGGAAATGGAAGGCTGCGTGCAGTACGCGGTGCCTCTGAGCACCGATGTGCACGCAGGCAAAAACTGGCTGGAGGCACACTAAAATGATCATTCTCGGAATCGAGTCTACCTGTGACGAAACTGCTGCTGCACTGGTGGAGGACGGACGGCACCTGCTGAGCAACGTCATCTCCACCAGCGTCAAGGAGCAGGCGCTGTACGGCGGCGTCGTACCGGAGATTGCCAGCCGACGCCACTGCGAGTTTATCAGTGCTACGGTCAAAAAAGCCCTGCTGGATGCAGGCAAGACCATAGACGATGTGGACGCCGTGGCCGTCACTTTTGCGCCGGGGCTCATCGGTGCGGTGCTGGTAGGCGTGAATTTTGCCAAGGGTCTGGCCTACTCGGCGGGCAAGCCGCTGGTGCCGGTGCACCATCTGCGGGGACACATCGCCGCGCTCTACCTGACCCACCCGGAGCTCAAGCCGCCCTTTTTGTGTCTGGTGGCCTCCGGCGGGCACAGCCACATCGTGGAGGTGCAGGACTACACCCACTACCACATTCTGGGGCATACCGTAGACGATGCTGCGGGCGAAGCCTTTGACAAGGTGGCCCGTACACTGGGTCTGCCCTACCCCGGCGGCCCCAGCGTAGCCGCTGCCGCTAAGACCGGCGACCCCAAGGCCTACCGCCTGCCGGTGCCCCATGTGGAGGGCAAGTACAACGTGAGCTTTTCCGGCTTAAAGACCGCCGTGCTCAACGAGGTGAACAAGGCGCAGATGAAGGGCGAGGAAGTGAATGTGCCCGACCTTGCTGCCAGCTTTCAGGAGCGCATTGCGGGCATTCTGGCCGAAAAGCTGCTGCTGGCTGCTGCCGATACCGGGGCAAAGCAGGTGTGCCTTGCCGGCGGCGTAGCCGCTAACGGCCGTCTGCGCCAGCTGGTAAATGACGGTGCCCAGAAGCTGGGTGCCAAGGTTTACCTGCCGGAACTGAAGTTCTGCGGCGACAACGGCGCGATGATCGCCGCGCAGGGCTACTACCAGTACATTGCCGGGCATACCGCCGGGCTGGAACTGAACGGCCTGCCCACCCTGCCCATCGACTATGAATAAACACAACACCGGAGGTGTTCCCATGACCGAGCGCAACCCTATCCTGCAAAGCCTGTTCGACCGCAAGTCGGTGCGGGTGTATGAAGAAAAGCCCATCCCTGCCGAGATGAAGCAGGCCATTTTAGAAGCTGCCGCACAGGCACCCTCTGCGGGCTGTCAGCAGCTGTATACCATTTTAGACATCACCGACCCGGCGCTGAAGGAAGCGCTGGCCGAAAGCTGCGACCACCAGTCCTTTATTGCCAAAGCACCGCTGGTACTGGTGTTCTGCGCCGACTGCAAAAAGTGGTACGACGCCTACTTGGAAGCGGGCTGCACGCCCCGCACTCCGGGTGTGGGCGATTTGATGCTGGCAGTCACCGATGCTGCCATTGCCGCCCAGAACGCCGTGGTCGCCGCCGAAAGCTTTGGCATCGGCTCGTGCTACATCGGGGACATCATGGAAAACTGCGACACCCAGCGCAGTCTGCTGTATCTGCCGGACTATGTGTTCCCGGCGGTGATGCTGGTGTTCGGCTGGCCCACCCAGCAGCAGAAGGACCGCGTAAAGCCCCAGCGCTGCGCCATGGAGCATATCGTGCACGAAAACGGCTACCGCACCATGGACGGCGCAGAGCTGCGGGACGCCTTCGGCTACAAGGCTGGCAACGCCCCCTTTGACCAGTGGTGCACCGCCTTTTGCAACCGCAAGTATAACTCCGATTTTTCCAAGGAGATGACCCGCTCGGTGGAGGAATATCTCGACCAGTTCCGGTGATCTAAAACGTTTCTGAGCCACAAATTATAGCAACAAAAAGCGGCAGCTGCACGGTGTTTTGTGCAGCTGCCGCTTTTCTCGTTTATCTTTGGTTTTCCGCAAACAGTGCGCCCAGCTCCGGCAGGATATCATGCGGCAGCATCCCGTACTCACCGCGCTTTGCGGCGGAGCGGTCGGCGGCGGCACCGTGCAGGTATACCGCGCAGGCGGCGGCTTCGTAGGCGGGCAGACCGCAGGCCAGCAGCGCCGCCAGCATCCCCGCCAGTACATCCCCGCTGCCGCCCCGGGCAAGCCCCGGATTGCCGGTGGGGTTCACGCACACCCGCCCATCCGGGCTTGCCACCACGGTGCGTGCACCCTTCAGCACCACCACGGCATTCCACGCCTTGGCATACCGCAGGGCGATGCCCGCCCGGTCGTTGGCAAGCGCTGCCGCCGAAAGCCCGGTCAGGCGCGCCATCTCGCCGGGGTGCGGGGTAACTACCAGTTCTCCCGCCGGGTGCGGAAAGGGCTTGCCCTCGGCCAGCAGCTGGGCGGCGGCGTTCAGGCCGTCTGCGTCCAACACCGCAGCCCCCGCAAAGCCGGGCAGAAGCTGCTGCACCAGCGTGCGGGTCTCGGTGGCCCGGGCGGCACTTTGCGCCGTGCCGCCAAGGCCGGGGCCCAGCAGTAGCACGGTGGCCTTCTGCCGCCGGAGCAGCGGCACATTTTCCGGCGCAATGCCGCCCTGTGCGCCTTCCTTACAGGGGCACAGGCAGCACTCCGGCAGGCGGGTGACAGCAGCGCTGACCACCGGCTCTACGCTTGCAAGGGTAACGATACCCGCCCCGGTGCGCAGTGCACCCTCGGCTGCCAGCAGCGCAGCGCCCCGGTAAAAGGCACTGCCCGCCACCGCCAGCACGCTGCCAAAGGTACCCTTATGGCTATCCCGGGCGCGGGGCGGGATATTCTGCCAGACAAATTCTTCGGTAATTTCCACAGCCATGGGCGCACCTCCAGAGAACGATTTCAAATGCCCTCCGCGTTGCTGTGGGCATTTCTAGCGGAATCATTATTTTAAGATTGTCGGTTTGGAAAATCTGCGGATTTTCCAAACCGACTTTTTCACAAGAGAGGAAATTGGGAGGGATAGCATTTACGCCTGCCCCTGCACAAGGGCGCGGATCTGCTTTTCCACGTTCTGCACTTCCTCGTGGAACATCCGGGCGGAAACGCGCAGTGCGCCGTGGCCAAGGATAATGACCTGCTCCATACCGTCCGAGGTCGCCACCCGGACACGGCGGCTCTTGCCGATTTCATGGGTGACCCGCTCGATGAACATATCGGCGGTCTCGGCCTCCTTGGTGTAGACCACATGGATATTGTGGTACTGCTCGATGGCACCAGGGCTGCCGGGCACGCGGTAGGCATCGAACACCAGAATGAGCACGCATTTCTGGTAGCCCTGATAGTTGCACAGGATATCCATCAGCTTGCGGCGGGCAGCGTCCAAGCTTTCCTTTGCCAGTGCGTTCAACTCGTCCCACGCAAAGATGATGTTGTAGCCGTCCACCAGCAGATACTCCGGGGCAATTTCCCACTGCTCTGCGGCAAAATCCGGGCGTTCGGTCTTTTGCACCGGACGGAACGCCGCCAGCGGGTCCCGCTTGATGGGGCCGTAGGTTCGCTCAAAAATTTTGAGCAGCTCGGCGTCCTCCTCCAGCGTGGCGCGGTAGGCCATGGCGCGGCGCTGGGGCGCAGCCTGCACCTCCGGGCGGGCGGGCTTTGCCTTGCCCCAGCCGCTTTCAACGTGCATATGGCTGCGCACCTCGCTCCACGGCACCACAAAGCCCGCACCATGGGCGCAGAACACGGAATCTGCGGGGTTGTCCAGATCATGCTCCGGCTGGTAGCCGATCTCTGCAATGACCTGCTGCGCGTTGTGGCAGGGGCGGTAACCGTTCAGTGTCAGGCTCAAATGTCCCCTGCCCCGAGTGTAGCTGACCACCTCCATGGGGTAGCTGCGCATGGTGGATACCGGCGCAAAGCCGGTCAGGGTGGCAGTCTCCGCGCCGCTTTCCGGCGGATCAAAACTGCCCTCCATGCGCTGGATATCGCTCATGGCGCGGCCGATGTTCTCCACCGGCACTTCCAGCCGGAAAGCGTACCACGGCTCTAACAGCTGGCTTTTGGCCAACATCAGTCCCTGCCGCACAGCGCGGTAGGTGGCCTGCCGGAAATCGCCGCCCTCGGTGTGCTTGAGGTGCGCTTTGCCGGTGAGCAGGGTAATTTTCACATCGGTCAGCGGTGCGCCGGTCAAAACGCCAAGGTGCTGCTTTTCTTCCAGATGGGTCAGCACCAGCCGCTGCCAGTTTTTATCCAGCACCTCTTCCCGGCAGTCGGCGGCAAACTGCATCCCGCTGCCCCGGGGCAGCGGTTCCAGCAGCAGATGCACCTCGGCATAGTGGCGCAGCGGCTCGTAGTGGCCTACGCCCTCCATGGGCTCGGTGATGGTCTCCTTATACAAAATACCGCCCGGGCCAAAGGATACCTCCAGCCCGAACCGCTCCGCCAACAGGCTGCGCAGCACTTCCAGCTGTACCTCGCCCATCAGCTGCACATGAATTTCGCCCAGTGTCTCGTTCCACACCACATGGAGCTGGGGTTCTTCCTCCTCCAGCCGGTGCAGCTTGCCTAGCGCGGCGTGCACATCCGCACCCTCCGGCAGCAGCACCTGATAGCTGAGCACCGGCTCCAGCACCGGCACATCGCTGTCCCGCTCTGCCCCAAGCCCGGTGCCGGGCTTTGCATGGGTCAGGCCAGTCACGGCGCACACCTGTCCCGGGCCGATGGCCTCGGTCAGGGTATATTTTGCGCCGGAGTACAGTCGCAGCTGGTTCGCTTTTTCCGCCCACGGCTCGCCGTCCGCTTCGCCGGAGAGCAGGGCCTTTACCTTCAGCTCCCCGCCGGTGACCCGCAGCCATGTCAGGCGGGTGCCCTGCTCATCCTGTGATACCTTGAATACCCTTGCACCAAAGGCGTGCAGCGCCGGGGCGGGGCGGGTGTAGCGGTCCAGCCCCTCCAGAAGTGCATCCACCCCGTCCAGCCGCAGCGCCGCCCCGAACCAGCACGGAAAAACGTGCCGCCGGGCAACTGCGGGGATAATGTCTGCATCGGTCAGGGTTCCCGCGTCCAGCATTTTTTCCATCAGCTGCTCATCGCACAGCGCCAGTGCCTCGTTACGGGCGGCAGGTTCTGCGCCAAAATCCACAAAACCCTCGCCAAGGCGGTGGTTCAGCTGGCTGAGTAACTGTTCCCGGGTCATGCCGGGCAGGTCCATCTTGTTCACGAACACAAAGGTGGGCACATGGTAGCGCCGCAGCAACCGCCACAGCGTTTCGGTATGGCTTTGCACGCCGTCCGTTCCGCTGACCACCAGCACGGCGTAATCCAGCACCTGCAAGGTGCGCTCGGTCTCGGTGGAAAAATCCACATGGCCGGGGGTGTCCAGCAGGGTGATGGCGGTATTGCCCGCCGTAAGCAGCGCCTGCTTGGAAAAGATGGTGATGCCGCGCGCTTTTTCCAAGCTGTCGGTATCCAGAAAGGCATCTCCGTGGTCTACCCGTCCCAGCTTGCGGATAGCACCTGCGCGGTAGAGCATGGCCTCGGAGAGGGTGGTCTTGCCGGAGTCCACATGGGCCAGAATGCCCAGTACGATCTGTTTTTGCGTTGTTTCCATGCACTGCTCCTATAAGCCGTTTTCCTAAGTACTGCGCACCATTTCCAAAAACAGCTTTTAAAAATAATTTCCTGTTTATTGTAACACGCTTTGCGGGGAAAAGAAAGTTTTCGGGCGCAAATCCCGCAGGCAAAAAGCAGCACCGGACAGAAAGTGGTCTGCCCGGTGCAATTTTCTTAAAAAAGATCCAGCATATTGTCCAGATAGATTGCCTCCCGCACCTGCAGCTGGTATTCCGGCTTTATCATGTAGTAAAGCAGAAATTCCAGTACCAGTGCACTGCCAAGCCCCCTGCCCTCTATCTTAAACTGGGAAAAGCCTGCGGGCAGATACCGCTGCCGGATGTCCTCCACCCCAATAAATCCGGGGCTGCGCATCGCCTTGGAAAAGCGGTAGCCCTCGGCGGCATCCGGGGCGGCGCAGCGGTGGTCCGGGCAGTCCTCGCCCAGATTCTGACGGCTGACCGTCTCGTAGCAGCGCTTGCGCTCGGTGCAGCCGAACCAACAGCACTCGTTGCACAAAAACTCCACCTTGGCCTTTTGCTCCGGCGGCAGGGTGCGCAGCTGTTCCAGTGCTGGGTTCAGCCGGAAATCCGGCACCACATACCGGAACTGCGGCTTTGCCAATTCCTGCCGCAGCTCCGCAAACTCCGTGAGCACTTTTGTGGTGGAGGACACCAGATACAACTCCGGCCAGCGCTGCCGCAGATAGTCCGCCAGCAAATCAGAATGGACGATCACGCCGTTTGGCACACTGCCGCTTTTTGCAAACTGTTCACACAGGGCGTTGCACTGCGGGTCGGCAAGGTGCTCAGCCCGCAGCAGGGAGTTACTGAAGGTCAGCCGCCCGGAGATGCCGTATTCCCGCAGCAGCGCCAGCACCTCGCGCGCAGCTGCCCCGCCGCAGGAGATGCGTCCCCCGCCCCAGATACAGCCCGCCGGAGCGCCGTAGATGGAGCCGATGGTGCACCAGTCGTAAAAATATTCCCGGTGCTCCCGGTACAGCGGCAAAAAGCGGCGGTACAGCTCGTAAAACTCGAACAGGCCGGGCAGATGATAACAGGCAGCTGCGGGCTTTTCCATAGCGGTTCCTTTCCTTCAAATGGGCACTTCTGTGGTTTTCAGATGCCGCTTTCCATTACGACCCTTCTCGTGAAGATGCGTTTGGAGCGGCCCACAGGCCGCGACAAACGCGAAATATAAATAAGCTTTCCGCTGAAGATGGCCATAGCAGCGCGGAGGCCATTTCAAATCGTCTACTTGCCAAAAAGGCTGCTGCACAAAACTGTACAGCAGCCTTTTGCGTTGTATTTTGCCGCTATTACACAGTAGCGCCGACCTGAGGGGCACCACCGGCAAGCTGCTCTGCCGTAAGCGGCTGGGCTTCTGCGGGGGCGTTCAGGCGCTCCTTGGCCACCGCCAGCATCAGCTTGATGCGGTTTTCCTGATTGACCCGGGTAGCACTGGGGTCGTAGTCGATGGGGGTGATGTTGGCGCTGGGGTACAGCGCACGGATCTTGTTCACCATGCCCTTGCCCACGATATGGTTGGGCAGGCAGCCAAAAGGCTGCGCACACACGATGTTGCCGTAGCCGCCCTGCACCAGCTCGATCATTTCGGCGGTCAGCAGCCAGCCTTCGCCCATTTTTGCGCCCAGCGAGATGACCCCCTTGGGCTTTTCCACCAGCTCCTTGAAGGGGCCCGGCGCATAGAACCCGGCGTCCGTCTCTGCCTTGAGCATGACACGCTCCACGCTGTCCAACCAGTTGAGGAACTGGTCGGTGCCTACCTTTACAGCCAGCTTGCCGCCGTACAGCACATGATCCTCGCCCATGTTGAAGGCGCAGTACTGCACAAAGCCCATCAGACCGGGGAAGTTCACCTCGCAGTCCTGACTTTCCAGGAATTTTTGCAGTTCATTGTTGCCCAGTGGGCTGTACTTGACGTAGATCTCGCCCACAACACCCACCTTGACCTTGGGCACCCGGGTGACCGGGATAGTGGCAAATTCCTTTGCGATCAGCGGGAAGGTGTGCTTCATTTCCCGGGAAGTAAAGCCTTTTCCGGCCAGCAAAGCACGGCCAAGACGGGCGACCCAGCGATCCACCATGCGGTCGGCGGCACCCTTTTCGTTCTCGTAGGGAGCCACCTGATTGCGCAGCGCACACAGCATATCGCCGTAGAAGATGCAGGCGATGCACTTGCGTGCCAGCGGGAGGGTCATCTGGAAGCCGCTGTCCTTTTCCAGACCGGAAAAGTTCAGGCTTGCCACCGGGATCTGCGGGTAACCGGCCTTGACCAGCGCCTTGCGCAGCAGATGGATGTAGTTGGAGGCACGGCAGCCGCCGCCGGTCTGGGTGATGAGCAGGGCGGTATGGTCCAGATCATACTTGCCGCTGTTCAGTGCGTCCAGAAACTGGCCAATGACCAGCAGGGCCGGATAGCAGGTGTCGTTGTGGACGTATTTCAGGCCCAGCTGTGCCACGGCGCTGCCGCAGTTGCCCAGGATCTCACACTTGTAGCCGTCGCAGCGCAGGGCGTATTCCAGCAGCCGGAACTGGGTAATGGCCATGTTGGGGATGAGGATGGTGTGGGTCTGCTTCATCTCCGGGGTAAATTTGGGATAATTGTATTCCATAGGTTCCTCCTATGTATCAGGCTTCTGCCTTGGGGGCGGCCTTTTCCTCTGCCGCCTCGTCGCGCTCCTCCAGAGCGGCGAACAGGCTGCGCAGACGGATGTTGACCGCACCCAGATTGGTGATCTCATCGATCTTGAGCTGGGTGTAGAGCTTGCCGCCTGCCTGCAGGATCTCGCGGGTCTCATCGGTGGTAATGGCATCCACGCCGCAGCCAAAGGAGACCAGCTGCACCAGATCCATATCCTTCTGGGTGGTGCAGTACTTGGCCGCCGCATACAGGCGGCTATGATAGGTCCACTGGTTCAGCACACTGGTGGGGAACTTTTCCACCCGGTTGGAGATGCTGTCCTCGGTGACAACAGCCGCGCCGTGGCGGGTGATGAGGTGGTCGATGCCATGGTTGATCTCAGGGTCAACGTGGTAGGGGCGGCCCGCCAGCACGATGATGCGCTTGCCCTGACGGCGTGCCTCGTCGATGATCTCGCTGCCCTTCACGCGAATTTTGGCCATATGGGCCTCGTACTCGGCGTAAGCGGCGTCGGCGGCTTCCTGCACTTCCTTCTCGGAGATGCCGCCAAAATACTTGGGCAGCACGTTCTTGGCCATCTTGTGCACAAAGTCCTTGGGACGGTGGATGCCCACATAATCATAGATGAACTTTTTGCCTTCCAGCTCCGGGCAGTTGCCGGCCAGAACTTCCGGGTAGTAGGCCACCACCGGGCAGTTGTAATGGTTATCGCCCAGGCCCTCGTCCACATTGTAGGTCAGGCAGGGGTAGAAGATGGCGTCCAGCTGCATCTGGCTCAGGGCCTTGATGTGACCGTGGCTCAACTTTGCCGGGAAGCAGGCCGTATCGCTGGGGATGGTGGCCTGTCCGGCCAGATACAGCCCGCGGCTGGACACCGGGCTGGTGTGCACCGCAAAGCCCAGCTTGGTCCAGAAGGCCCACCAGAAGGGCAGCAGCTCGTAGAAGCCCAGGCACAGCGGGATGCCGATGGAGCCGCGCTTGCCGGGCACCGGCTGGTAGCTGGCCAACAGCTCCTGCTTGTAGGCGTACAGGTTCAGGCTGTTGTCGGCGCTCTTGCCGGTAACGGGCTTGTCGCAGCGGTTGCCGGAAATGTACTTGCGGCCATCCGCAAAGGTGTTGACGGTGAGCTGGCAGTGGTTGCCGCAGCCGCCGCACTTCACGCTGACCACCTTCTGTTCAAAGGCTTCCAGCTCCTGCTGGCTCATCATGCCGGAGGCGGTACGGTGGGCCTTGCTGCTCTGGCGCAGACCATACAGGGCCGCACCATAAGCGCCCATCAAACCGGCAATGTCCGGGCGGATGACCTCCACGCCCATCTCTTTTTCAAAGGCGCGGAGCACGGCTTCATTATAAAAGGTACCGCCCTGCACCACGATCTTGCGGCCCAGTTCTTCGGGGCTGGACGCGCGGATGACCTTGTACAGTGCGTTCTTGACCACGCTGATGGACAGACCGGCCGAGATGTTCTCGATGCTGGCACCGTCCTTCTGGGCCTGCTTCACCGAGCTGTTCATGAACACGGTGCAGCGGCTGCCCAGGTCCACCGGGCGGTCCGCAAACAGACCCAGGGCGGCAAACTTCTTGACGTCATAACCCAGGGCCTGGGCGAAGGTCTGCAAAAAGCTGCCGCAGCCGGAAGAACAGGCTTCGTTCAGGAAGATGTTGCTGATGGCACCATCCTCGATCTTGAAGCACTTCATATCCTGGCCGCCGATGTCGATGATGAAGTCCACATCCGGCATGAAGTACTTGGCGGCGGTGAAGTGGGCCACCGTTTCCACCAGACCGTAATCACAGCGGAAGGCGTTCTTCACCAACTCTTCGCCGTAGCCGGTGGTGGTCACGCTGGCCACCTGCAGGCCGGGGTGTTCCTTGTAGATTTTGAGCAGCTGCTCCCGGATGAGGGGCAGCGGGTTGCCGAGGTTGGGCTGATAGTTGGTGTACAAAATCTGGCTCTTCTCGTCCACCACCACCAGCTTGACGGTGGTGGAACCGGAGTCGATGCCGATGTGCACCGGGCCGCAGTGGGCACTGAACGGCACATGCGGCACGCTGTGGGACATGTGCCGGGCGTGGAATTCCTCGTACTCCTGCTTGTTGGCAAACAGCGGCGGCTCGCTGGCATAGGTGGCCGTGGCGGCATACTTGTCCAGTGCGTCGGCCACATCGGTGAGCACAAAGGATTTGTCCGCATACAGGGCGGCACCCAGTGCCACATACAGCAGGCTGTTTTCCGGGCAGGTGCCGGTCACGCCCAGCGCCTCGTCAAAGCTCTTGCGCAGCACGGTGCTGAAGGTGAGCGGCCCGCCCAGATACAGGATGTTGCCCTTGATGGGGCGGCCCTGTGCCAGACCCGCAATGGTCTGGTTGACCACTGCCTTGTAGATGCTGGCGGCAATGTCCTCGGTGCGGGCACCCTGATTGATCAGGGGCTGCACGTCGCTCTTGGCAAACACGCCGCAGCGGGAAGCGATGGTGTAGGTGCGCTGGGCCTGCTCGGCGGCCTTGTTCATCTCGTCGGCGCTCATCTTGAGCAGGGTGGCCATCTGGTCGATGAAAGCACCCGTGCCGCCGGCACAGCTGCCGTTCATACGCACTTCGGTGCCGTTGGTCAGAAACAGGATCTTGGCATCCTCGCCGCCCAGCTCAATGACGCAGTCGGTGGCGGGCACAAAGCGTTTGACCGCCACGCGGGTGGAGAACACCTCCTGCACGAAGGGCACGCCGCAACTGTCGGCCAGACCCATGCCCGCCGAGCCGGAAATGCTCAGCAGTGCTTTCTGCCCGTGCAGCTGCTCGGCGTCAATGCGGCGCAGCAGCTCCTGCGCCTTTTCCAGAATATGACTATAATGTCGTTCGTATGTAGAATACAGCAGGGTATCCTGCTCATCCAGCACCACGCACTTGATGGTGGTGCTGCCGATGTCAAGACCTACTCTCACGTTGTTTTTCCTCCTAAGGCATCGTCTGCCGGGGCACGCCCTGCACACAGACGGTTCAGTTTTGACTGCCGAAAATTGTTCGGTAACAAATCATCCTCACAGTTTGCATACAAGGTCATTATAAACCAAATTGTCGGCACATTCAATCTGGAGCCTTTATTTTACACGAAAAAAATAGTATTTTCCGCTCTAAAAGTTAAACATTTTGTGAACTTGCCGGACTTTTTGGTGCTGAATTTTTCCGTGGCAAAGGTTCTTTGCTGCGAGCAAAAAAGAGCACTGTACCGGGTGGTACATTGCTCCGTTTGCGTTGTTATGCCTGCTGCCGTGCGCGGCTGCGGTCCATATCAAAGTCAACTTTAAGCCAAGAGGTTTTTACAAAGTTTCCACACTCTATAAAAAAGGCGCAGAGCCTTCTGGTTTTCCAGAAGCGCTCCGCGCCTTTTTTCGTTGTCAGAACAGGTCCAGCATATTGTCGAGGTAGATCTCTTCCCGCACCTGCAGCTGGTGTTCCGGTTTGGTCAGATAGTACAGCAGAAATTCCAGCACCAGCGCACTGCCAAGGCCCCGGCCCTCGATCTTGAACTGCGAAAAGCCCATGGGCAGGTAGGTGCTGCGGATGTCCTCCGCTCCGATAAAGCCGGGGTTCCGCATCGCTTTGGAAAAGCGGTAGCCCTCCGCCGCACCGGGGGCCGTGCAGCGGTGCTCCGGGCAGAGCTCGCCCAGGTTCCGGCGGCTGACGTTCTCGTAACAGCGCCGCCGGTCGGTGCAGCCGAACCAGCAGCACTCGTTGCAGAGAAATTCCAGCTTGTCCTTCTGCGGCTGCGGCAGGCTGTCCAGCTGCGCAAAGGCTTTGTTCAGGCGGAAGTCCGGCACCACATAGCGGAACTCCGGCCGGGCGGTCTCCGCTTCCAGCTGTGCAAACTCCGTGAGTACCTTGGTGGTGGAGGACACCAGATATAATTCCGGGTAGTGCTCCTGCAGATAATCCACCAGCAGGTCCGAATGCACGATGACGCCGTTTTGCACACTGCCCTGCGCGAACTGCGCGCAGAGGGCGTTGCATTTAGGGTCGGTCAGGTGCTCTTCCCGCAGCAGCGAATTGCTGAAGGTGAGCCGAGCCGAGATACCGTACTCCTGCGCAAGGGCCAGCACCTCCCGGGCGGTGTGTCGGCTGCAGCCGGTCCGTCCGCCGCCCCACAGGCAGTCGGCCGGGGCACCGTAAAGGGAGCCGATCTCGCACCAATCGTAAAACCAGTCGCGGTGCGTCCGGTACAGCGGCAGGAACACCCGGTACAGCTCGTAGAACTCAAACAGCCCGGGCAGGTGAAAATACGCTTTTCTGATTTCCATGATCAGTCGTCCAGCCGGATCTTTTCCTTCAGCACCACGCAGCCGGCCATGGTGGCCAGTGCGGCAAAGGAGGCGATGGCACCGGTGATGTGCTCCTTATCCCAGCCAAACAGCGATTTTGGGGATGTTGTACCGTCTTGTGAGGAACTCATTGTGGAAACTCTCCTTTAAATTTTATCTTTCCTATTATAGCCCTTCCCGCCGGGGAGGACAAGACGGAATTTCACCTCACGGATGAAAAAAGGCAAAAAGGCAGAGGACACGCCGCATGCGCAGCATGTTCTCCGCCCCAAAGGGTCATTCCAGCCCCTGCGTCCGGATCTCTACGGTCCGCCCGCCGAGGTTTTCGTAAATGCGGTGGGACACCGACAGCACCGTGCGGCCCACCGAAGCACGGCGCAGGGCTTCCAGGACCCGGGCCTCGGTCTCGGCATCCAGATTGGCCGTGATCTCGTCCAGCAGCAGCACCGCCGGGTCGGCGGCGGCGGCGCGGGCAATGGACAGCAGCTGCCATTCGCCCTGCGAGAACATGCTGTCGGTGCACAGGGTGTCGCAGCCCTGCGGCAGCGCCCGGATGACGGCATCCATCCCAGCCAGCTCTGCGGCACGCCGGGCCATTTCGCGGGAAATAGCCGGGTCGCCCAGGGTGATCTGCTCCAGCACCGTGCCCGGCACCCGGGCAAGATGCTGCTCCACACAGCCGATGCAGGTGCGGCGCTCCCGGTCGGTGATGTCCGACACCTTCACCCCGCCGATGGTCACCGTGCCCGCTTCCGGCGGGTACAGGCCCAGCAGCAGCCTGAACACCGTGCTCTTGCCCGCGCCGGTGCGGCCCACCAGCGTGACCTGCTCGCCCTGCTTCACGGTCATGGAAAAGTCCTCAAGGACGTGCTTTTCGCCGTAGCCGAAGGTGACATGGTCCAGCACCACGTCACCCCGGGCCGCCGTGGCCCGTGCGGGAGGCTGCTCCCGCTCCGGCTGAGCGAGAAAGGCGTCGATGCGCTTCACGCCCGCCATAGCCGACTGGATGGTCTGGATCTCCATGCCAAGGCTCTCGATGGGTTCAAAGATGCGGGAGATGTAGTTGATCACGGCCACCGAGGTGCCCACCGACATGCCGAACAGCGTGAGCACCGCGGCATTGCCAGAGGCCGACAGCAGCATGACCGCGCCCACCACGACGGCGTTCAGCACCAGCACCACCGGTGAATAGATGGCATCGTAAAAGTTCGTGCGCTCCATGGCGGCGTAGCTGTCCCCGATGCAGCGGTCATACCGCTGCTCCCGGTAGGCTTCCAGCCCCAGGGCCCGGATGGTGCGGATGTTGTGCAGCGTCTCCGGTACCTGCCCGGACACGGCAGCCACGGCGCGGCGGTTGTCCAGCTGGGCGGCCAGCATGCGCTTCTGCACATGGCGGGTAAACAGGGCAAACAGCGGCAGCACCAGCAGCAGGATCAGCGCAAGGCCGGTATTTTTGACTGCAATGACCGCCAGGATGGACACGATGCGGCAGGCGTCCGCCGCCATGCTGATGATGCCGGAGGTGAACAGGGCTTCCACCGTGTCCACATCGCCGGAAAAGCGGGCTGCCACCTCCCCGGGGTTCTGGCGTACCAGCATGCTGGCCGGCAGCCGGGTCAGCTTGCGGGACATCTCGGTGCGCAGAGCGTGGGTCATCTTCTGGCCGAACAGCACCAGCAGGCTCTCCTGCGCGGAGGACAGCCCCCCTTCCAGCGCAAGGCTGCCAAAATAGAGCAGCACCGCCTGCACCGTCAGCGGGATGCCTGCCGTCAGCCGGTCGATGATGCGGGCCAGCAGCAGCGGCGGCACCAGCGACGCCCCCACCGACCCGGCCACGCACAGGAGGGTGCCTGCGGTCAGGACAGGATGTGCCCCAGCCGCCATGCGGATGGCGGCAAATACGCCGTTCTGTTCCGATTTTTTCCGGTTCTTCATGCAGGCTCGCTTCCTTTCGCTGCGGTCTGGCTCTCGTACAGCTGGCGGTACAGCGGCACGGACGCCATCAGTTCTTCGTGGATGCCCACCGTGGCCTTGCCGCCGTCCAGAAAAACCACCTGCTGCATCTGCGGAAAGTGGTACAGCCGGTGGGAGATGAGGAACACCACTTTGTCCTTTGCATAGGCCTGCAGGTTGGCAAACACCTTGTCCTCGGTGCTGCGGTCCAGTGCCGAGAAGGGGTCGTCCAGCACCAGCACCGGGCGCGGATGAGCCAGCGTCCGGGCCAGGGCCAGCCGCTGGGCCTGCCCGCCGGAAAGGCGGGTGCCGCCGCTGCCAATGACCGTGTCGGGGCCGTGTTCCATGGCAAGCACTTCGTCCTTCAGGGCTACGGCCGAGAGGTACGGCAGCGCGTCCTGCTCCCCGCCGCAGAGCACGTTGCTGCGCACGGTGTCGGCGCTGAGTTCCGGGTCATGGCCCAGATACCCGACGGTGGCCGACACCTGCCGCGGGGTCAGGGCCGAAAGTTCCGTCTTGCCAAACCGCACAGAACCGGCATAGGGTGCTTCACACAGGAACACCCGGCCCAGCGTAGATTTGCCGCAGGCCACCGGGCCGGTGATGCCGATGATGTTGCCGGGGTGGGCGGTGAGGTTCAGGCCGGAGAAGATGGGCATATCGCCATAGGCAAAGGCGAGATCTTTCAGGGTGACGTCAGCGGCCTGCGGCACCTGCAGGGGCTCCAGCTGCTCCGGCTGCTTCATCAGCGGCTTGATGCGCTTCCAGGAGACTTCGGCCTTCTGTACGGCGTTGAACAGCTTTGCCACCTTGGAGGATTTGACCACCAGCTTGGTAAAGCAGGACAGGAAGGTGGTGAATGCGGCAATGTCCCAGCGGCTCCACCCGGTGCCCAGCACATTTTTTGCGCCGAACCACAGGATGAACAGCACGCCGGCTTCGGACGCTGCCAGATACAGCGGCGGCAGAGCCGACTGCCACACATTGCTGCGCACGGCGGTCTTTTCGTACCGGTCCAGCGCGTCCTCATATTGTTCGGAGCGGGCGTCCTCACAGCCGTAAATGCGGTAGGTCACGGCGTTCCGGGCACGGTCCAGCGTGGCAGCGCTCAGGGCACCAGCCGCCTTTTTGTAGGCCGCACCGGCGCGCTGCACCGGCTTTTTCATCCATGCCGCGCACACATAGGAAAACGGCGTGAACAGCAGACTGAGCAGGGCCAGCCGCCAGTCGTACACCAGCAGCATGACCACATAGCCTGCCAGCGCCACACCGGTATCAAAGATCTCGGTGGTGAACTTGCGCATGCCCTCCACGCAGTCGTCCACATCCGAGATGGCCTTGGTCATCAGCTCACCGGCACCCTCCTGCTCCAATGCAGTCCGGCTCTGCCGCACCAGATTGGCATACAGGATGCCTTTCATCCGGCGGTTGATGTTGTTGGCAAAGCGCCGCACATAGAACCGCTTGATGAACCGTGCCGCCTGCACCACCAGGATGGTCAGGATATAGGCCAGCACCAGCAGGGCCATGCGGGCGGCGGTCTCGCTGCCGCCCAGAATGTCGGCCAGGCACTGGGCCAGACGGCCCTCGAACCACGGCGTGGCCAGCAGGCCGATGTTGTAAACAAGACCCGAGACCGTCACGAGGGTCAGCGGCAGCCACTCGACCCGGAAATAGGAAAGCACCCGGTCCGGGCAGAAGGTCTTAGTCGGTCGTTCCACGGGCAGTTTCACCTCCTGCGGTGTTCCGGAAGTGCGGGAATCCCGCACGGCTCTCGGTTTTGGACGCGGTGTACAGCTTGTTCAGCGCAGCCGCAAAAGCGGCGGCTTCCTCCTGCGTGAGCACACCGGTCAGGTACTCGTAAAAGGCCGCTTCCACCTCGGCTTTGGAGGATTTCAGGTTCTCGGCCTTTTCGGTGGGGAACAGCAGCTGGCTGCGCCGGTCGTTGGGGGCGTCCTGCCGGGTGAGGTAGCCCTTTCCTTCCAGATTTTTTGTGCGGCGCGCAATGGCGGCCTTGTCCGCGTGCAGAAGCTCGGCCAGCTGTGCCTGGGTGCAGCCGGGGTGGTGGCGCAGTGCATGGATCAGGTCGATCTCCGCCGTGCCGACTCCCTCTTCCCGTACGGTGAGCAGGACCAGCTTTTCCGCTTCCCGCGCGATCTTTGTGATTTTTCGCTGGGTGATGTCCATAGGTGTCTCCCCTGTCTCGTCGAAAGATGTATCTACATCGTTGTAGGTGCAACTATTATAGCACAGTTTTGGGCCGATGCAAGCCCCCTCTTGTTTCTGCCCCGGGCAGGCTTTATAACAGAAGCAGACCGAGGGCACGCGGGATGGTCTGGTGCTGCTGGCCGCCTGGATGACAGCATGGTGAGCCGATCCATCCCAATACGCAGAACAGGCCCCCGGATGGCTTTTTTACAGTCGTCCGGGGGCCTGTCTTTTGGTTATATTCAGTGGTCCAGCACGGTCTTGCCGGTCAGCGGGTCCGGGATGCCCAGCAGGGCCAGGATGATGGCCATGCGGATGTAGACACCGTTGTGCACCTGATCAAAGTAGGCGGCGCGGGGGTCGTTGTCCACGTCGGTGCTGATCTCGTCGATGCGGGGCAGCGGATGCAGCACCGGCATATCCGCCGGGGCCAGCCGCAGCATGGCTTCGTCCAGCTGGTAGCAGCCCTTCAGGCGCAGATACTCTTCCTCGTTGAAGAAGCGCTCCTGCTGGATGCGGGTCATGTACAGCACATCCAGATGGGGCAGTTCCGCTTCCAGATCATCGGTCTCGGTGTAGACCTGATGGGTGGGCTCCAGCGATTCGGTCTTGACGTAGCGGGGCAGGCGCAGGTCCTCCGGCGAGATGAACACAAAGCGGTTGCCCTCAAACTGGCTCAGCGCGGCGGTCAGGGAGTGGACCGTCCGGCCGAACTTGAGGTCGCCGCAGAAGCCGATGGTCAAATGATCCAGCCGCCCCTTGCGCTGACGGATGGTCATCAGGTCGATCATGGTCTGGGAGGGGTGCGCGTGGCCGCCATCGCCTGCATTGATGACCGGCACGCGGGCATACTGGGACGCCCGGAGCGGAGCCCCCTCTTTGGGGTGGCGCATGGCGATGACGTCGGCGTAGTTGCTCACCACGCGGGCGGTGTCCTCCACCGTCTCGCCCTTGCTGGCGGAAGAAAGCTGTGCCCCTGCAAAGCCCAGTGTCTTGCCGCCCAGCCGCAGCATGGCCGATTCAAACGAAAGGCGGGTGCGGGTGGAAGGCTCGTAGAACAGCGTTGCCAGAATGCGCCCATCGCACAGGTGGGCATAGGGTGCCGGGTCGGCCTCCATCCGGTCGGCAAGATCCAGAAGGGCCAGCTGCTCTTCCAGAGAAAAGCTGTTGGGCTCAATAAAGTGTCTCACAGCCATTCTCCTTTCAGCACGAACTTCTCGCGCTCGGCTCCGGTGGAGACGAACTGGATCTCATGGCCCAGTTGCTTTTCCAGAAATTCCACGTAAGCCTTGGCCTCTTTGGGCAGCTCATCCCAGCTCTTGCAGCCGGAGATATCCTTGTTCCAGCCTGGCAGCATAGTGACCATCGGCTTTACACGGACAAGGTCGGACAGCGGGTCGAAGCTGGGGACTTGCACGCCATCCAATGTGTAACCGGTGATCACCGGGATCTCTTTCATGCTGCTGAGCACATCCAGCTTCGTCAGGGCGATCTTGTCTGCGCCCTGACAGGTAAGGCCGTAGCGGCTGGCCACACAGTCGAAGGGGCCGACACGGCGCGGACGGCCGGTGGCCGCACCATACTCGCCGCCTGCCTTGCGCAGCTGTTCATTCCAATCCTCGCTCATGGCGTTCTCGGCGGCGAAGGGACCTGCACCCACGCAGGTGGAGTAGGCTTTCAGCACGCCCACCACATGGTCAAGACGGCAGTTCGGAATGCCTGCGCCCAGCGGCGCGTAAGCCGCCAGCGTGTTGGAGCTGGAAGTGAACGGGAAGATACCATAATCGATATCACGCATGGCTCCAAGCTGGGCTTCCAAAACCACCTTTTTATGGCTGGCAAGAGCATTTTCCAAGAAGCTTCCGGTATCGCAGATATAAGGCGCAAAAAGGGAAGCCTGTTTTTCACACCAGGACAGCAATGCCGGATAAGACATCGGCTCCTGATGATAACTGCCTGCCAGTTCCAGATTTTTGGATTCCAACATGGTTTTTATCCGAACCTGGACATTTTCTTCTTTTAAATGAAGCAAATCACCAAGACGCAGTGTTTTCTTCCGGTATTTATCGCTGTATGCGTAAGCAATGCCGCGGCGGGTGGAGCCGAAGGCAGCACCGGATTTCTCAAGACGTGTTTCTTCCAGTTCATCCTGAATCCTGTGCCATGGCATGGAGATGGTGGCACGTTTGGAAAGTTTTAAATGTTCCGGGGTAATAGAAATACCGCGGCTTTCGATATCTTCAATTTCATGGGTGAGGTGCTCTAAATCAATGACCATTCCATCCCCCAGTACGCATACCACATTGGGATGCAGAATGCCGGACGGCAGAAGATTTAAGACAAATTTTTCCTGTTTGGTTACAACGGTATGACCGGCATTGTTGCCACCCTGATAACGGACAACGACATCTGCATGTTCTGCAAGCAGATCAATGACACGTCCTTTTCCTTCGTCTCCCCAGTTAATTCCTGTTACGGCTGTAAGCATATCGATTCTTCCTTTCTGTAATCATGTATAAAATAAATAATTTTAAGCGTATAAAATTTATCAGGTGCAGTACCGGAAAGTCCGGTCGGTAAGTATTCTTGCAAAAATAAGTCCCAGCGGCAGGGCGATAATAATCATTATGGCAATGGAGAACCAGGAAACCGCTTCCGTTAAGGACATAATGCCAAAGTTATAGAAGGCGCGGTAAAGATATAGTCCCGGAACCATAATTACAATGGAAGGTACGGTTAAAGAGATTCGCGGATATCCATTGTTTTTCTTAATAAAGGATGCCAGCAGACCGGCGGTCAGTGCACCGATAAAGGCAGCAGCAACGGCTGGAATTCCGGTAAAGTCAACCAGTTCCAGACGTAAGGTATTGGCAACGGAGCCAATCAGTGCAGCAGTAGCTGCCATGGGAATGGAACTGTTAAACATAATAGAGAATCCAAATACGCCGCAGAAGCTTGCAATTAACCGCAGAACCAGCCGCGAAACATCACTGAGATTTACAGAGGTAAAGTCCTGAGGCTGAAGTCTAAGAAGCATTGCCATAATCCAGGCAAACATGGTAGCCACAAGAACAATGATGATGGAATAGGTCAGCCGCTCCAGTCCGGAACGAAGATCCAGTTTCGCAAGGTCAATGCCGCTTGTGATAAATGGAAAGCCCGGGATAATAAATAACATGGAGCACATGTATCCGGCTTCATGGACTGACGGAACATGGAAAAAAATTTCGTCAGCCTTAAAGCAGATGGCATACATAAGGCAGGCTGCGGAAATAGAGACCGCAATAT
>ENA-ORLY01000729-ORLY01000729.1-human-gut-metagenome-genome-assembly--contig:-NODE-729-length-43958-cov-8.724573_pt1 | contig 43958 bp, 39 predicted proteins | sample MGYA00243071_ERZ508832 | MGnify/ENA primary metagenome ERZ508832 (study PRJEB26277, sample SAMN04329777) | human gut metagenome | biome: human-associated habitat | host: Homo sapiens | place: USA... | reverse complement strand
TGCTCCCGTGCAGTTGTAGATAACGGCTGGAAGCCCAAGGATCTGCAGGTTGGACAGACCGGTAAGACCGTTCGTCCCCAGATCTACTTCGCAATCGGTATCTCCGGTGCTATTCAGCATGTAGCAGGTATGGAAGAGTCTGATCTCATTGTTGCCATCAACAAGGATGAGACCGCGCCTATCTTCGATGTGGCTGACTACGGTATCGTAGGCGACCTGAACAAGGTAGTTCCCGCTCTGACCGAGCAGCTGAAGGCTGCAAAGGCTGAGAAGGCAGCAAACTAATTCGTAACAACGGATTAAAAAAATATAAGAACTCCGTCTGATTCCCCGGTCCGTCCGGGAGTCGGGCGGAGTTCTTTTCTGCAAAAAACTGATGCAACTTGTGCAAGTTTCTTGCCTTGTATGCTTGCGCTGAGGGAAGCAAAATAGTAAAATAAAATGATACCAAGGGTAACAAGGTGAAAAATAAATTTTTCACCTGCAAATTTGTGCCTTCGGCTCAAAGTTTGCAGGTTGTTGAAAGGCGTGAGTAGTTTTATGGCAAAACAAAAAGAAGTAAAGACCAACGCAATGCGGATCCTGGAATCTTTGAAGATTCCTTATACCCATCACACCTATGAGTGTGAGGAATTCGTGGACGGTCTTCAGATAGCTGACAAATTATCCCTGCCCTATGAACAGGTCTATAAGACGTTGGTCACCGTGAGCAACAGCAAGAATTATTTTGTATTCGTTATCCCTATTGTGGCGGAGCTGGATCTGAAAAAGGCAGCGAAATCGGTAGGGGAAAAGAGCGTGGAAATGATCCACGTAAAGGACATTAACGCCATTACCGGTTATATCCGCGGCGGCTGTACTGCCATTGGCATGAAAAAGCAGTACGTGACCAGAATCGATGAAAGCGCAAAGACACAGGAGCAGATCTATGTCAGCGGCGGCAAGATCGGATCTCAGATCCGTCTGACACCGGAGGATCTGGCCAAGGCAGCGAAAGCAGAATTTGCCGATATTATCCGGCATGAAAATTAACCGGGAAGATACCGTAAGGATCTGACAATTACGAAAACATATATAAAGGAGTATCTATGGAAAAAGAAAAAACAATTCTCGATTACGACACCGTGGCACTGGATGAAACACAGGATGCGGTGATCATCATAGACCAGACCTTATTACCCGGCAGGATCGAACTGATCGCTTTACATACGGCACAGGAAATTTGGGATGCCATTTATCTGTTGAAAGTCAGAGGGGCTCCGGCCATCGGCGTAGCGGCGGCACTGGGTATTTATCTGCTGGCAAACCGCATCGAGACCGAAGATTTTGAAAAGTTTTATGAGAAATTTACCGAATATAAGGAATATCTGGATTCTTCCAGACCCACCGCAGTCAACCTGTCCTGGGCATTGAAGCGTATGAATGCCGTGGCTGTGAAGGCCGGCAGAGAAGAACACAAAACAGTGGCAGAAGTGAAGGAAATCCTGCATGATGAAGCCTTGCAGATTCGGGCGGAAGATGTGGAAGTATGCCGAAAAATCGGAGAATTTGGCTTGGAACTGGTGAAACCGGGAGATGGCATCCTGACTCACTGTAATGCAGGACAACTTGCAACCGTAAAATATGGTACTGCAACAGCACCTATTTATCTGGGACAGGAGAAGGGCTATAACTTCCATGTATTTGCGGATGAGACCAGACCGCTGTTACAGGGAGCCAGACTGACTGCGTTTGAACTGCATTCCGCAGGCGTGGATGTGACACTGATCTGTGACAATATGTCCGCTTCTGTCATGTCCAAGGGCTGGGTGCAGGCAGTGTTTGTAGGCTGTGACAGAGTGGCAGCCAACGGAGATACTGCGAACAAGATCGGTACCAGCGTGGTGGCAGCAGTGGCAAAACAGTACGGTGTGCCGGTATACATCTGTGCACCGACTTCCACGATTGATATGGCGACTGCCACCGGTGCAGATATCTGCATCGAGCAGCGTAAGGCGGAAGAGGTTACTGAGATGTGGTACAAGGAGCGCATGGCTCCGGAGGGTGTAAAGGTCTACAATCCGGCATTCGATGTGACAGACCATGAACTGATCGCCGGAATTGTCACGGAATACGGGGTGGCGAGAGCTCCTTACACGGAGAGCCTGAAGGAGATCATGGAACGCAAGGCACAGAGAGGCTGATGGTGTAGATATGAAGCGAAATGTAAGTCTTGCGGAGATATCCGACGGCCGTTTATACAAAGCAAGTGATATGGTGAAAGCGGATTGCGGTGGTTGCAATGGCTGTTCCCGGTGTTGTCACGGCATGGGCAATTCCATTATCCTGGATCCCTATGATGTGTACCGGATGACTACAGGAATGGGGAAAAGCATGCAGGAGCTATTAGCGGCATCGGTGGAGCTCAATGTGGTGGACGGTGTGATCCTGCCAAATCTGAAAATGCAGGGAGCAGAGGAAGCCTGTGCGTATCTGGACGGAGGGGGTCGATGCAGTATTCACCCGTACCGTCCCGGAATCTGCAGACTGTTTCCTCTGGGAAGATATTATGAGAATGGGGGATTTTCTTATTTTCTCCAGACCGGGGAATGTGCGAAGGAGAATCGCAGCAAGGTGAAGGTCAGCAAATGGATCGATACACCGGAACTGACCAGAAACCAGCAATTTACCTTACAATGGCATGACCTGTTACATGCCATGGAAGAAAGACTGACAGGAGAAGACGAAGGGAAACAGAGGGAAGAAAATCTCCTGCTGCTGCGTCTGTTTTATTTATTGCCGTATGAGGGGACGATAGATTTTTACACACAGTTTACAGAGAGGATGGAACATTGGAATGGACAGAACGGACAGATTTAACAGTTTAAACAAGCTCTCCATTGAGAAGCGCCTATTGAAAGTATTTCGTAAGACCACGATACTGCTGAGCATGACGGGTGTCATCGCCTGTGTGGCCATGGGAATCGTGAGTTATCAGTATTCCTACGCCTTGAAGCATTACGGTTTCGCGCAGGGTGACATCGGTAAGGCGATGATCGTTATCGCGGAGATGCGGAGTGAGACCCGTGCCGCCATCGGCTATGATGACGATACACTGATCGCTACAGCAAAAAATGCTCATGACCTGACGGCGGAACAGTTGGATACCTATATCAGTGCCCTGGAAGATGACATGATCACGGATGAGGGAAGAGCTACCTACCAGCAGATCAAGGACGGCGTAGCTTCTTATCAGCAGATCGAGGCACAGATACTGGAACTGGGAACAGCTTCCGATTCTGCTAAGCGGATGCAGGCACAGCAGATGGCAGGCGAACAGATGGATCCCGTGTTCCAGCAGGTCTATGCAGATATGACGAGCCTGTTGGACAGCAGTGTAACGAACGGAAATGCCATGGAAGCCAAGCTGAATGTTTTCCGTGTGGTTATTTTTATCGTAATCCTTCTGATCATCGGAGTAGGCTTTGCGGGATCTGAAAAAGCGGGAAAAAGAATAGCCAAAGGAATCGCCGGACCGCTGAAAGCGCTGGCAGACAGACTGGATGGGTTTGCTGCAGGTGATCTGTCTTCAGAGTTCCCGGAAGTAAAGACAGAGGACGAAGTGGCAGAGATGAATCGTGCCGCCATTGCAATGGCTGAAAATCTGCGAATGATCATTGAGGATATCAAGCAGGCTCTGAATGCCATGGCAAATGGTGACTGGACGGTAAAATTTCTTTACCCCGATCTCTATGCAGGGGATCTGGATGAATTGAAGGAAGCCCTGAGAGATATCAAATACAAGATGAACGAAGCATTGTACAATGTAAATTCCGTATCCGGCCAAGTATCCATGGGTGCCGGAAGTCTGGCAGATGCGGCGCAGTCTCTGGCAGAGGGCGCTACTGAGCAGGCCGGAGCTGTACAGGAGCTTCAGGCGACGATTACCAATATTACCTCTATGGTAGACAATACCGCAGAACATACGAAGAATTCCAGCAGGCAGGCACAGGAATACTCTGCTAAGGCAGATGAAGGCCGTATCGAGATGAATCATCTGATGGAGATCATGGAACAGATCAACGAGACTTCCGAGAAGATCAGCAACATCATCGGTGAGATCGAGGATATTGCCAGTCAGACCAATCTGCTGTCCTTAAATGCGTCCATTGAGGCAGCCAGAGCGGGAGAGGCCGGAAGAGGTTTTGCTGTGGTGGCAGACCAGATTGGTAAGCTGGCAGAGCAGAGTGCGCAGTCCGCTGTCAATACCAGAGAGCTGATCGGCGGTACACTGGAGGAGATCCATGCCGGCAATGAAGCTGTGGATCATGCGTCCCAGACGTTGAGCGTTATCGTGGAAGGTGTCCGCAGGATCGCACAGGATTCTGAGGAACTGAACCAGATTGCAGCTGCTCAGTCAGATGCCATGAATCAGGCGGAGAGCGGTGTGAACCAGATCTCCGAGATCGTACAGTCCAACTCTGCGGCAGCAGAAGAATTATCCGCTACCAGTGAGGAACTGCTGGCTCAGTCCGAGAATATGACCAATCTGGTAAAGCAGTTTAAGCTGATCGATGAGGAGAAGATTCAGGCGAGAAAAAAGGAGGCTGACAATGCCGGTATTTGATTTCAGCAGTATCCCGGAAAATGAGAAGAAGCAGGATCCCGTATGCACCTATACCATGTTCCGTTCCAATGAGGCTACGGCAAGTCCCGAAAAGCCGATCCTGATCCTGGACAACAGCAGCGAACCGTGGAAGCACCATGCTATCGGTGTCTTCGGCAATCAGAACAAACGCACGAATTTCGAATTCAGGGAAGAGGGCAGCAGTGCCTATGCCGATATTTTACAGATCGATGCAAGATTCGTAAGCCTCGTCAGATGGTTAGGAGAAAATCACATCAATGTCAGGCTTTCCGGGGAAAACCGGGAAGAAGGCTATGCGGTATACAAGATCCGAGAGACTGCATTTGGCGGCGGAACCAAGCTTTCGGCAGAAGATGGATTTTTACAGTTCATGATGGAAAGACTGTTCGCCAGCAGTGCTCCCGCAGAAGAGGAACAGGGGGAGGACGAAGAGGAAGACGGCGATGATATGAAGCTTACCAGCCTTCAGAGTATCTCCGATTTCATGACATGCGCCGGAAGGACTATGCCGGAAAACATCCGCCTGTGGGCCAGAAGAAATCTGGCGGTGGCCAGATCCCATGAGGTGTCTCCGGAAGAGAGAAGACATGCCCAGAGAGCGCTGTCCATCATGATGAACATTCAGTGGAAGGGCAATTACTTCGAAGCCATTGATCCGGTGGAAGCCAGACGGATCCTGGACGAGGAATTGTACGGTATGGAGAGAGTCAAGCAGCGGATCATGGAGACCATTATCCAGATTAACCGTACCCACACCTTACCGGCTTACGGACTGCTTCTGGTGGGTCCGGCCGGAACCGGTAAATCCCAGATCGCTTATGCGGTGGCGAGGATCCTGAAATTGCCCTGGACAACATTAGACATGAGTTCCATTAACGATCCGGAGCAGCTGACCGGAAGCTCCAGAATCTATGCCAATGCCAAGCCGGGCATTATCATGGAGGCTTTTTCCATGGCGGGAGAGTCTAATCTGGTATTCATCATCAATGAGTTGGACAAGGCGGCAAACGGCAAGGGTAACGGCAATCCGGCGGATGTGCTTCTGACACTGCTTGACAATCTGGGATTCACGGACAACTATATGGAATGTACCGTTCCCACCTTTGGTGTCTACCCCATCGCCACTGCCAATGACAAGGAGCAGATCAGTGCTCCGTTAATGTCCCGTTTTGCAGTGATCGACATCCCGGATTACACACCGGAGGAGAAGAAGATCATTTTCTCCAGATTTGCATTGCCGAAGGTGCTGAAAAGGATTGGACTGCAGGCAGACGAATGCACACTCACCGAAGAGGGACTGGATGCGGTGGTGGAGATCTATTCCAACACCAGTGGAATCCGTGACCTTGAGCAGGCGGCGGAGCATCTGGCAGCCAATGCCCTGTATCAGATCGAAGTGGACGGGGTAAAGGAAGTTGTATTTGATGCAGAAAAAGTGAAGAAATTATTTCTATAAGTAATAGAAGCAGGTAGTCGCAGGATGCGGTTGCCTGCTTTTTGTGCAAAGTCGGGGGCTTTTGCCCCGGCATTATTATAGAAAAACGAGTAGAGGAGAGGGACATGACAAAGAAAGTATTAGTGATCACGGATGCACAGAACGAATTCATCACCGGGGCGCTGGGAAACAAGGAGTGCGAGGCGGCGGTAAAGTATATCGTTGCGGCAGCAGAAAGCGGGGAATACTACAAGGTGATCTTTACAAAGGATACCCATACGGCGGATTATCTGCACACCCAGGAAGGAAAGCGTCTGCCCGTTCTGCACGGACAGGAAGGCACAGAAGGATATAAGATCCATCCGGATATCGTGAAGGCGGTACAGGAGCATTATGCACCGGAACAGATCCTTACGGTGAAAAAGCCTACTTTTGGCAGTCTGGATTTTGGAAATACGCTGAAGGCAATCTGGGAAGAGGTGACGGCAGCAGGAGAGGCAGCAGAGGGTGAATATCCCATGGAAGTGGATTTTACCGGATTCTGCACCGGAATCTGTGTGTTAAGCAATGTGGTCATGGCAAAGGCATTTGTACCGGAAGCGAGAGTGTGTGTCATTGAGAAGGCCTGTGCCTGTGTGACACCCCAGACGCACCAGACGGCCATCGCAGCTATGGGACCGATCCAGGCGGATGTGATTTAGAGAACATATCATATTTACACAGTTGTGAATCTAAGAGAGAAAGAGGATAAAATCATGCAATTACCACAGATCATCAACAGCTTACTGGAAAATGATATGTACAAGTTCTCTATGGGACAGTGTATCTACCACCAGTTCAGCGCTTATAAGACTACCTGGACCTTCAAATGCAGGAATACAGATGTATTTTTCACATCTGAAATGGTAGAAGAAATCAAGGCGCAGATCCGGGCCTATTGTGACTTACGTTTTACGGAAGAAGAACTGGCTTATCTGGAGAACGTAAAATGGATCAAGGGTTCCTATGTGGATTTTTTACGTTTGTGGCAGCCCAGATATGAGGATTTTGAGATCGGCACAGAGGCAGACTGCGGTCTGACCATCGAGACCAAGGGATCCTGGCTGAATACTTCTATGTATGAGATCCCGACGCTGGCTATTGTTAATGAAGTATTTTTCCGTATGAATTATGACTATGAGAAGCTGTATGCCTCCTTCCGGGAGCGTCTGGCAGACAAGCTACAGAAGCTGGTGGACGGAACGTATTGCCTTGGAAATTTCAGTGAATTCGGTCTGAGACGCCGTCTCTCTGCAGAGGCACAGGAACTGGCAGTACAGGAGCTGGTGGGTCACAATAAGGATTATAAGGACTCCGCCTGCATTGGTACCTCCAATGTCTATCTGGCAAAGAAATGGAACGTGACACCGGTAGGCACTATGGCCCATGAATGGATCATGTGTACCGGGCAGGGCAATCACAAGCACAATCCGGCATATTCCAACTGGTATGCCCTGGATGCCTGGGTGAAAGAGTATGGCATTTTGAACGGAATTGCTTTGACGGATACGATCACCACAGATTGTTTCCTGAAAGATTTCCAGCTGACCTATTCCACTCTGTTTTCCGGCGTGCGGCATGACAGTGGGGATCCCTTTGCATGGGGGGAGAAGCTGATATCTCATTATGAATCTCTGGGGATTGACCCGAAGCGCAAGACCCTGCTGTTCAGTGACAGTCTGGACTTTGCACGGGCAGATGAACTGCGTAAGGCATTCCGGGACAGGGTGACGGTGGCTTTCGGTATCGGAACCTATATTGCCAATGATACCTGCGAGGAACCGTTGAATATTGTCATGAAGACCACTGCCTGCAACGGCATGGATGTGGCAAAGATCTCCGATACTCCCGGCAAGGAAATGTGTAAGAATGCGGATTACGTGGATTATCTCACCAGATGTATCAGATGGAGACTGGAACATGACAGATAGGAAGCAGCAGAAAATCAGAAACGGCGGGAATACAGCATGGATGAAAAAAACAGAATAGAAAACAGAATCGGTGTGCTAGATGGAATCCGTGCCATAGCCATCGGGATGGTAGTGTGGTTTCATTTCTGGCAGCAGACATGGCTGACACCGTATCTTCGGATTCCAACAGAGTACACAAAATATATTGGACTCACGGAGATCAACCTAGCTGGATGGGTCAGATATGGATTCGTTTTTGTGGATATGATGATCCTGCTCAGCGCATTCTGCAATTTTTATCCCTATGCCAGATCTATTGTTCTGGGAGAGGACTGGCCGGATACGAAGAGATTTTACAGAAAGAGGGCAGCAAGAATATTGCCTTCTTACTATTTTATGCTGACGATCGATCTGTTTTTATATATTTTACCTGGGCATAAATATCGGAATGTGGGGGCATTGTGCAAAGATATTGTGACACATGTATTTTGCGTTGCACCAAACTGGTCGGACACTTATATATCCACCTCTTTTAACGGTGTGTTGTGGACGGTACAGATGGAAGTAATCTATTATCTGCTGCTGCCGTGGATCGCAAGATTGTTCCGCAAGTGGGCCTTTGCCACTTATAGTGTGATGTTGATGATTTCCGTTACAAGTACTGCGGTAATTCTGAACTGTTTTGCGGGAAAAGAAAGAAATTATGGAAATAATATTCTGACGTTTATGGGAATCTATGCCAATGGCATGCTTTGCTGCATCCTGTATGTCATGTGGAAGAAATACGTGACAGAAAATAAATATTCGCAGCTGGCAGGAACAGTGCTCTCTGTTTTGTGCATTTTTCTGATGAACGGGGTGATTCATAAATACGATGGGGATGTGAATCTGCAGGCAGTTCAGCTGCAGAGCAGGCTGGTGCAGTCGTTCCTGTTTGCATTGTTCCTTTTCAGCACAGCCTGTGCGGGAGAATATTATCAGAAACTATATTCCAACCGGGTGGCATCACTTTTTTGCAAATTTTCCTATAATCTGTATCTCTGGCATCAGATGATCGCCGTCTGGCTGAAAGAAAAAAGAATTCCTTATTGGAGCGGGGATACGCCGCCAAATATGACAGGTGACCGTGTATGGCAGTGGAAATATCAGATACTGATTATCGTGGTGTCTGTGGCGGTGGCGGTAGCGGTTACTCTGATCGTGGAAATTCCTGCGGCCCGATATCTGCTGAAAGACAGGGACAGCCATAAGGAAGAAGGAAAACAGCATGACAGGATATGAACATATTGAGCACACGTTTGCACCGGTGTACGATGCGGATTCGCTGGTGCTGATCCTGGGGACATTGCCCTCTGTGAAATCCCGGGAGAACCATTTTTATTACGGACATAAACAGAACCGTTTCTGGAAAGTGATGGCAGATCTGTGCGGGGAACCGGTGCCGGAGACCATAGAGGAGAAAAAGAAAATGCTGCTGACCCACCATATCGCCATATGGGATGTGATCCAGAGCTGCGATATTAAGGGATCCAGCGACAGTAGCATCCGCAATGTGGAGCCGACGGATATTCGAAGGATCCTGGCGGAATCACAGATCACGCGGATCTATGCCAACGGTAACAAAGCAGGAGAGCTTTATCGAAAATATCAGCTGCCCCTGACCGGCATAGAAGCCACGGTGCTGCCCTCCACCAGCCCGGCCAATGCGGCATGGAGGCTGGAGAGTTTGTGCGAAGTGTGGCGGGAGACGATAGTACTTTTATAATTTTTGAAAAAACGATAAAAAATGAAAGTACTATTGACAATTCATGAGATGTTTTATATAATTTAAGAAATGATACCAAAGGTATCAAAAGCAAAAGGGGATTATCGTATAGAACAGACTGCGCATCTAATAAGGATGCGCGGTCTGTTTTTATATATGGCATATAGTAAAATATAATTTAGTAAAGCATGATTGACTAAATTATAAATTAGCATTATGGTAAGGATGCGGAAATGGAGGGCAAGGGAAACTTGTAGATAGCGGAGAAAGGCTTGGTAATATAAAATGAGCAAGGAAAATGTGGATATAAAATATGAATTGATACCCTATGATGGGTTTATCGGCTCAAAAGAATTTGATTTTGATAAAGCCATTTATGATTTGAATAGTCAGATTGAATTATTATCAAGCCAGGCGGATAACTTGGATTATGTTGTCGCAATTGCAAGTGGTATTGCTTGTGGCCTATTGGACATTCTTTGGGTCGGAGAGTTTGATCTGACGAATGGACGCAGTATTGCCAGTGATAAAGTGGATGCCTTCGTAAAAAAGACAGCAGAAATGTTTGAGGGCGAGAAATTTGATGATGTAAAATCCGCAGTGAAAGCGTTGGAGAAACGATTCCCAATTCCGAGTGATGGAAATACACCTGATTTCGGTGGTGGACTGCAACATCATCTGAGAGATTTTGCTCACCATCCAACAATTGTAGGTTTGGCATTCTCTTTATTAACGCAGTTTACGGAAAAATCATATGGAACAGATGTTAACGGGGTATTCCTTGTTGTTGATGTTCCGGAAAAAAGCAAGCCTTTCATTGGAAAGGATGTACCGCAGAAGATTTTAATGGGAACTATAACATGGTTCTTCCATCTTGTAAGTGATGTTGCTGGGTCAAGCAGCACGGCGGGTGTTACCGGTGGTACGGGAATTCCTGGACCAATCCTTGCTTTGGCAAAGGAGATTTCGGCAATACCGTTTTTCAAGGATATAAAGGTCGATGATGATATGTCATTGTCCCTCTTTCTTTCAAAGTTGTTTAACGGTACGCTTATGATGCAGCGTGATGAAAATGGACAGATTATCAAGGAGTCCGTTGTTAAATTTGATTTGCGTGGCGAACTTGGTGTTGCTGTGGAATTATGTAAACAGGCTGTTCCGGTAATTGCTAACGAGTGCATTGTGCGTGCATTTTATTTTATAAGACGACTTGCAATGGCAATGAAAGAAAAATGTGTGAGTTGCCTTGCAGACATGAAGAAGATTGACTGGAATTCTGTTAAGCCCGCAAACAACCCGACCATTGCACGTATGCTGACTGTTTCAACGGGGGTATTTACTGCACTTGATATGGGTGAGGCAATTGCAACACAAAAATATTGGGTATCCATTAATTATGTAGGTGTGGGAAGATTTGCGGTTGCTATCGGTTCTGATGTGAGTTGGGGACTTAAGGCTCGAAATGTTAAAAAGGTTCGAGATGTGTATGAGAATATAAAGCAGCAGACATTCAGAAAGGCCGATGCAGATATCTATAAAAGAATAGGAGCAGACATGGATATACAGATGGATAAACTCGGTCTTTCGTTGGAGCAGACAGAGATACTTTATAACCTTGAATATTACAAAACACTCAATGATATAGAGCGTACCAACATTCCTATAACCAGAGAAGGCGTTAAAGAACTGAAAACTACATGGCTTCAAGACTGGGCGAAGTTTATCTCTGATGGTTTTGAGAGTTTTACACAGGTTCCTGGAGCGAAAATGCATTGGTACACTATGGATGAATTGCAACAGTGCATTGCCGGACAAAATCCTAATGAACCGTGGTATCGATTAATTCTTCTTGAAGCAATGTTGTTTGAACCGTATTATCCGCTTGGAATGGAGAAGGATAAAAAAGGTAATGATGTACCGTGCAAAAAATACAAGCATCTGAACAATCCGATTAACGGTTTCAAAAAAAGCGAAGGTGACCGATTCCTAAACGAGCAATTTACGGGCAAGTATTGTGAAAAAGAATATGTAAAACGATTGCGTAAGTCTTATGACAAGCGAATGAATGAACTTAATGAGGTCCTTAAGACTGTGATTACGTCTCTGTCCATCACTGCGGTTATTTCAATAGTTACTGTTGCAACTGCGGGTGCCTTTGCGGGACCGATTGCTGTGGCATTGGTAGGCTCAAATTTTGCCGGGCTTAGTGGGGCAGCATTGACCAGCGCCTGTCTTGCATATCTTGGTGGAGGTGCTATAGCAGCAGGCGGTGCTGGAATGCTTGGTGGAACAATTGCTATCGTTGGCGGCGGAGCTGCACTTGGAATAGGGGTTGGTGCCGGAGTCGGTGGTGCTGTTGGTTCAGCAGGACTTTTAGGTAAGAAAAATACCATTATGCAATCGGCAAAATTGCTCACTTCTGTACGAGAAATTTTCCTTAATGATGAACACGATGTCGAGTTTTCTAACAGCGTGTATGAGCAATATCTTCAGAATATTACTGAAGTCGAAAAGGGTCTTGTGGAACTCAGATTAAAGAAAGATGTTGCAAAGGGCAAAGAGAAAAAAACCATTGCAGAATCTATAAAAAAGGCAGAAGAATCTGTGGAAGCAATGAAAGTTGCCCGAAAGAATATGCTCAAGTACAACAGCTCTTTTGCAGAAGGCTTGCAGGTACAACGATAAATTGCATTGAGAAGCATTTGGCAAAAAGACGATACGAAGTGTGAAAACATCCGATGCAAAGCTGTTTCTTATAAAATTGCAACAGGAAGATGGGAAAAGCTACAGTTCCATTCATACCATCCGGGGAGTGCTGCGACCAGCCTTTCAGATGGCAGTGGATGATGGCATTCTGGTAAAGAATCCATTCGGATTTCAGCTTGCCGGAGTGTTGGTAAATGATGCAGTTACAAGAGAGGCAATTTCCAAAGACCAGATGAGAAAGTTCCTAAAGTTTGTGCATGACGATGTGGTGTATTGCAAATATTATGAAGTGGTGTACATACTCTTTCATACGGGAATGCGAATATCGGAATTTTGTGGCTTGACGCTGAAGGACATTGATCTTGAGAACAGAACTGTAAATATTGACCACCAGCTGCAGAGAACATCGGATATGCGGTACATCATAGAAACCACAAAAACGGATGCTGGAACAAGAGTATTGCCGATTACAGAGGATGTGGCACAGATGTTTCAGGCAATCATTGAGGATAGAAATGCACCAAAAGTGGAAGAATCCATAGACGGATATAGTGGATTCCTATTTTACGATGATAATGGAATGCCACTTGTTGCAATGCATTGGCAACATCGTTTCAATCATATGGTTGGCAGATACAATGACATTTACCGGGTGCAGATGCCAAACATTACACCTCATGTGTGCCGACACACCTATTGTTCGAATATGGCAAAATCAGGAATGAATCCAAAGACATTACAATACCTCATGGGGCATTCGGATATATCGGTCACAATGAATGTGTACACGCATATCGGATTCGATGATGCTGAGGAAGAATTGAAACGGATGGAAGAGTTTAGGAAGGCACAGGCGGAGGTTGAGCAGAAGAAAGAGAAACCGATGTCGCAGAAAATGTTTAAGGTAATTTAATATAGATGATAGGTAACGCTCTGGCTTTTGATGGTTGGGGCGTTATATTGCTATAGAAAAAACGAAAATAAGATTGTATAATATATTTTGGAAAAATTTTGCCTTGAAAAGGATGTGAATAGATAAATGGAAACTTTTTATTTGATTGATTTTGAAAATGTTCATAATGATGGCATTGTGAATATTGAAAGTATGACAAAGGAAGAACATGTGCATATTTTCTCAACACAGAATGCAACAAATATAAGACCGGGCATTTTTTGGTTAAAGGGAGATATCAAATCTCATTTAGTTCCAGTGCGAAAGCAGTCATTGGATATGCATCTGGTTTCTTACCTAGGCTATTTGTTGGGAGTGTATGGTAAGGAATGTAGTTATGTGATTATCAGTAAGGATAAGGATTACGATAACATAGTTAAGTTTTGGAAAGAGGAAGGCTATCCTAATATTTCACGAAAAGAGAAGTTGCCGGGAACTGCTTCTACTCAGAGGCAAAAAACACAGACAGTATCTCAAACAAAAAGTAATGTGCAGACTGTGAATAGTAAAATTAGTGCAGGTATGGCATATGAATTTGCAGGTGATGATAGAAGCGAATTAAACCTGTTTATGCAGCATGGACTTGTGGCTATAGGATATGATAGAAATTCGGTAAATAGAATCTGCAAGTTTGTTATTGCTCATTGTAATGATGAAAAAATGCTAAATGGAATTCACAATGACATCAAGAACTCCTTTAATAACTATTCCGAAGTATATGAGGATGTTAAGTCTATTCTTGAGAAATTTGTGCAATCAAAGAGTAAAGTCGCAAAAAGAGAATCGCAGGTTCGTTCTTTCTTTGGTCAGCACTTTAAGAAGAAAATATATGTGGATTGCAAAGAGGAAATCATTCAGATTATTTTAAAGTCAGAAACTAAACAGCAAGTGAATAATGGATTGTTAAAATTGTATTCAGATGGAACAGAGGTTTCACACATTTATAAGACAATACAACCATTGATTAGTGAGTTACCAGGTAAGTAGTAAAAATCCTTAGTAGTAAGAATCTTCGTTTTACTACCAATTTTACTACTAACAGGTAGTAATAACTTGCCTAATTCTGCTCTGATTTGCCACAATCTGTAATTTCAGAGCATATTACAATAACCTCGGAAACCCTTGCAAAACAGGGCATTCTGGGGCAAAACAAGGAGAAACAAAACAATGGTAAAAATATTATTCATCTGCCACGGCAGGGCTTTGGGTACAGCTATATGCGGCGATGAAGTGCGATAAAGCAGGGCAAATCGTGGTGGAGTAATAGGAAAGAGACTACGGTTTTTATACGGATAAGTAGAGAGAAAATATGAAATTATCTTGAAAAAATATGTTAATAGCAGGTGCGAAAGTGCCTGCTGATTTTATAGTAGAGCGTGGTGATTTGTATTGTAAATGTTCCACGCAAATGATATAATTTCATATCATAGGAGGAATTGTGTATGAATAAAACATATTCAATGAGTATTCGGGTGAGCGAAGAAGAGTTAGATAAATTAAAACAGGCTGCAAGATTAGAGACATATGCTTCGTATAGTGAATTTGTGAGACGAACTGCGTTGATAGAGGCAGAAAAAGTCCTTCAGAATAATAATGATGAAAGAAGGGAATTGAGTAATGGAAATTAAGGATATTGTTTCACTAATACAAAAATTAGGATATAAAGAAAAGTCAAAAGATATTTTCGAAAAGAAATATGCAAGAGATTATGTTATTTCTATAAATGCAAAAAAAGGAACAATAGATTATGGAAGCGAGATAAAAAGGGGTGATCTGACAACCTCTAATTTTGAACATGATGAAAATTTTGTTGTGTTGGAGTGTGTGAATAGACTATTGACTAAAGGTTATAGACCAGAAGACTTGCACCTTGAAAAGAGATGGAAAGTTGGTAGAGGTGTAAGTGGAGGAAAAGCTGATATTTGCATTTCAAAAGATATTGACGGAGAAAATAAGACATTTTTAATTGTTGAATGTAAAACATGGGGGGACGAGTATGAAAATGAAAAGAAGAAGACTGTAAGTAATGGAGGACAGGTTTTTTCTTATTTTCAGCAGGAAACTAGCACACAATATTTGTGTATTTATGCGTCTAGATTGAATGAACATGATGAAATTGAGTATGTAAATGCAATAATTAAAACGGTAGATGATGAAGAACTTATTGAGCAAGCAAAAGAAGATGAGCACGTTAAGTTGTTTTCAAAGGCGACAAATAATAAAGGTCTATATGAAGTTTGGAAGGAAAATAGTGCATGTTATTTTCATCCAAACGGAATATTTGATAAGGATGTACAAGCGTACGAAGTTGACTTGAAACCACTAAAAAAGAAAGATTTGGTTGAGTTTAAAGACGATAATTATGGATTTTTTCATAACCAGTTTGCAGAAATATTGCGACATAATAATATCAGTGATAAAGAAAATGCATTTAATAAGTTAATATCATTGTTTATTGCTAAAATGGTGGATGAGCAAAAAAGCGACGATGAAATATTAGATTTTCAATATAAAGAAGGAGTAGATGATTATTTTGCACTTCAGGATAGATTACAAAAATTGTACAAAGATGGTATGGAGTTGTATTTACGAGAAGATATATTTTATGTAGAAGAAGATTATGTTGATAAAACTTTTTCTAAGTATGATAATAAGCGCGATCGTTTAAGAATGGATTTAATTGAGACGATAAGAAAGTTAAAGTTTTATTCTAATAATGAATTTGCTTTTAAAGAAGTGTACAATGAAGAATTGTTTAATCAAAATGCAAAAGTGTTAGTTGAAGTGGTAAAGTTGCTACAACCGTTTCAGTTGTTGTACTCAAAAAAACATCATATGCTTGGAAATTTATTTGAATTGTTACTAAATGATGGTTTCAAGCAGAGTGAGGGACAGTACTTCACCCCGATTCCAATAGCAACATTTATATGGCATTCTTTACCTGTTGAAAAGATGATGGAAAATAAAAATAATAATATTCCTAGAGTTATTGATTACTCATGTGGTTCTGGTCATTTTTTAACGGAAGGTATTGATACAATTATACGAAGAAATGAGGAACTAAAATATAGCAATTATGATTCGGAAAATTATTGGGTAAAAGATGCGATATATGGTATTGAAAAAGATAATAGATTGGCAAGAGTAAGTAAGATAGCTCTTTTTCTAAATGGTGCAGGTAATGCAAATATCATATTTGGAGATGGCTTAGAGCATGACAAAGAGAGATTAGGTGAATATGAAACTTTTGACATTTTAGTAGCAAATCCGCCATATTCGGTAAAAGCCTTTAAGCAGTACTTGAAATTAAAATATAATACTTTCTCAATTATTGATACTATTTCTGATAGTAGTGGTGAAATTGAAACATTATTTATTGAGAGAATTAATCAACTTGTAAAACCTACAGGAGTTGCTGCAGTTATTTTGCCATCAACTTTTTTAACAAAAGCAGATAGTAAAGCGTATATTGCTGCAAGAGAAACTATAATAAGAAACTTTAATATAAAAGCAATTGTTGAATTGCCAGGAGGAACTTTCATTGCTACAGATTCTACAACAGTTGTTTTATTTTTAGAAAAGTTTGATAGACCGCCTAAGTTAGAAGATTTTTACATGGACACAGTAGATAATATTTTTGAAAAGAATATTATTGAGAGGGAGTGTGGAGATGATGAAAGATTTGGAGCGTATTTAAGTAAGATAGGTGTAGCAAAGGATGTGTATATAAGATTCTTAAATGGCGATGATTATAATGATTTTTCGGAAATACCTTATTTTGCAATGTATATTGAACAATTCAATTCTTTATCAAAGGTGAAAAATTTAATAAAAAGTCCGTCTTTTGTTCGATTGTCAGGAGAGTCAAAAAAACAAAAATTAAATCTTGAATTTTATAAATATGTGTTGCCTATTGAGAAAGAAAAAGTTTATTATTTTTCACTAATGTTTGGACAAATGACGCTCGTAATCAAAGGTCCAAAAGCTAAAAAAGAGGTAAAAGAATTTTTGGGATTTTACTGGTCAAAGAGAAAAGGAGATGAAGGATTAAAAAAACAAGGTGTTGGAAAGCTTGTTAATATGGAGGATATAAACGACAAAACTAAGTTGGCATATGCTGTTCACGAGGCTTTTAAAGGGCACTATGATGTTGATTCGGATCTAGAAAAGTATACTCAATATGTACAATTAGTAGATATGGTTGAATTTAAGAAAGTAGAATTTAATAAAATTATAAATACCAAATCTCAAAAGTATTTTCAGCAATATGAAAAAATATTTTTGAAGAATAAGCAACCCCAATTATTATTTAATAAAGTTGCAACGTTAGAGTATGGAAAATCATTGCCTGAAATTGAGCGAAGAAACGGAGACGTAATTGTAGTTGGTTCAAACGGAGATATAGGTAGGCATGATGAGGCATTAATTAGTGGTCCAGCTATTATAGTGGGAAGAAAAGGATCTGCCGGAAAGGTTAATTATATTGAGAAAGATTGTTACCCAATTGATACAACATATTACGTTAAACTTGTTGATGATAATGTAAGTTTAGAATATTTGTATTATTTACTAAAACAAATGAATCTCGAGGATTTAGCAGAAGGAATAGGTGCTCCAGGATTAAATAGAGAAATGGTATATTCAATAAAAATTCCAGTGCCAGATGAAACTGTACAAAAGGAAATAATCAAGGCATGTAAAGAAAACGACGATAATATTTTAAACTTGGAAAATGAGAATAATATATTATCAAAACAATTATTTGATTTAATGGAAAAAGAAATAGTTGGATATACAAAAGACAAAGAGCAGTTAGGTATTGCAGCGGATTTGGTTAGAGGGCCTTTTGGTGGTTCGTTGAAAAAATCAATGTTTGTTAGCAAAGGATATAAGGTTTATGAACAAAAAAATGCAATAAATGCTGATTTAACTTTGGGAGAATATTTCATTACAAAAGAAAAATATGAAGAAATGCAACGATTTGCGGTAAAGGAAGGAGATATACTTGTTAGTTGTTCAGGAACGATAGGAAAAACGGTGATTATTCCAAAAGACTATGAAGAAGGAATAATTAATCAAGCATTACTTAAGATAACTCCTTCTACTGAATTCAGAAGTGAATTTATTAGATATATTTTGATGTCTAGTATAATGGGAAATACTTATGAAGGACATGGAACTGGAATTAATAATATTGAAAAGAATGATCTATTGAAGGAAATAAGTATACCAAAACCTTCGCTCTCTGAACAGGACATTATTATTGCTAAACTCAAAGAAATAGAAGCAAAAATAGAAACAAACAAGAAAAAAATAGAACAAGGTAAAAAATCGATGTTAAAGGACTTTACAGAGAGATTGAAAGGATAGGGGCAGTTAAAATCTCTACCACCTTTCTCCCTAAAGACCGATGCCCCCTCTCACGCATATTTTCGCGAAATTGCACAGGGGGTATTGCGTTAACTTGGTTTTAGCAACTCGAATGGCTGAAATTAAGAGAAAATATTGAAATGCTGTGCGCGAAAAGTATTGCCGATTTGTGTAGAAGTAGGGCTGCCTTGAAATAGGGCAGCTCTTTCTCAAATATTGTGTTGACTAATTTGCCCGTTAGAGTGATATATGTACATACCAAAAAGAAAGGTGGTATGTGCAATGATTGAAGAAATTGATTTTAGGGTTAAAGTTGAGGAACGAAAGAAGCTGGCTTATGCCATAGGTGAATTACTTAAGGAAGCAGCAGAATATTTCAATATTGGAATCAAGAAAATGAGACGTTTAGCAGAGGATAACGAAGGCGAATTTGCTATTTATATGGGAAATAGATACCTTGTTATAATAGAACGTTTTGAACAGTACATTGTGAATTTGAGTCGTGGAGGGGAGGACGAAGAAGAATGAAAAATCAAAGTCCAGGAGTGAAGAATATAATTACACCGACAGAGGCAATTGATTATTTTGTGCTTAGTCGTAGGAAATTTTATGATTTACTGAAATCGGATGAACAGAAGAATTTCCTTGTGCTTTATAAGGAATGCAAGATGATTATTCGCACAGCGTTTGCAAGATATCTGGAAGCGCATCCAGATTTAAGGAGGCGATGTTAAATGGCAAAGACAGGAATTAGAAGAGACTCAAAACACCGAGTGTTACGCAGAGGGGAGTCAATTCGGTGGGATGGAAAATATCAATTTAAATATCATGTAAATGGCAAGGCGCATTTTGTATATAGCTGGCGCCTTGAACCAACAGATAAACTTCCAGCAGGAAAGAAACCATGCTTATCACTTAGAGAACTTGAAAAGCAAATAGGATATGATTTGGATTCTCAAATGCATCCAGAAGGAAGAAGTATGACAGTAGAGGAACTGGTGGAACGATATCTTTCTACTAGAATTGGCGTAAAGCCCAATACAAAAGCCAATTACAATTTTGTAAAGAACCTTATGAAGAAAGAAGATTTTTATTATAAGAAAATTGGCGATGTCAAAACCTCAGATGCAAAGCTGTTTCTGATAAAGCTGCAGCAGGATGGAAAAAGATATAGTACAGTGAAAACAGTCCGGGGCGTATTAAGGCCGGCTTTTCAAATGGCAGTGGATGACGATGTGCTCCATAAAAATCCATTTGGATTTGAACTTGCGGGAGTGGTTGTAAATGACAGTGTTACCAAGGAAGCGTTAACGCGAGATCAAATGCGAAAGTTTCTTAAATTTGTTCATGATGATAATGTATACTGCAAGTATTATGAAGTTGTGTATATACTTTTTCATACAGGTATGCGCATTTCGGAATTTTGTGGCCTTACAATTAAAGATGTTGATTTAGAAAATCGAATTGTAAATATCGATCACCAGCTTCAGAGATTATCCGATATGACGTTGGTTATTGAGCCAACAAAAACTTCCGCTGGAACAAGAAAACTTCCGGTAACAGAGGAGGTTGCAAAATGCTTTCAAGCCATCATCGAAGACCGGGAGAAACCAAAGGTAGAAAAAGTGGTAGATGGATATACCGGGTTCCTGTTTTTGGATGACAAAGGACTGCCGTTAGTGGCAATGCATTGGGAACATCGCTTTAACCACATGGTGAAGCGGTACAACGATATCTATCGGATGCAGATGCCGAATATCACTCCGCATGTTTGCCGGCACACGTATTGTAGCAATATGGCGAAATCCGGCATGAATCCTAAGACACTGCAGTACCTTATGGGGCATAGCGATATAGGAGTTACGCTTAACACCTATACGCATTTAGGCCTTGAGGATGCAGAGGATGAATTGAAGCGGCTGGAGGACTTGCAGAATGCCAGAAAAGAATTGGAACGGACGCAAGGAGAGAAGCCTGTGTCACAGAAGATGTTTAAAGCGATATAGGAGAATAGTTAGTTTGGAGGCGCTCTGGCGATAGCTGGGGCGTTTTTTGTTATGGAAATGAGAAGAAAATGACGATATAATATATGTGCTTAGTTTTATTGAAATGAGGTATTATATGTACGGCATAGAATTTTATGATGAATATTTGTTACATATGGGTAATTTAAAAAACAAGCCAGATTTAGCCACGCCATATAAAATAGAATACTTAAAAACGCTTATAAAAGATAACAAGGTTTACAAATTTATATCATTCCAAGAACATAGCGAGATCAAGTTAAAAACATTAATGGAAGAAAAGATATGGTTTTCGTTTTACAAGATGCTAAATGATGACACCGAGTTTCAAATTAATTACAAAATAAAGAAAGTTGTTAGCAAAACGGGTTGCAGTAAAGATTACATAAAGTTAATCACTAATTATCTTACAGAGATGTATGACGTTTTTTCTCTTACATATTCATATGAAGATTATATGTGGAGAGAGTATGCGGCGGGAGGCAATGGTGTTTGCGTAGAATATAATGTTGGAGATTATGACTTTTTGTATCCAGTTGAGTATTGTGATAAAAGCGCAATTGATTTTACGCAGATGATTATTGAGGCAATAAAAAATGAGGGGATGGCATTATCCATTATTCCTTGGGTTGTTAAAAATTCATATAATTTGAATGCTAGACTCGACTCGACTCGGGAGAAAGAGGTAAGAATATTATATTGTCCGTATGATCTTGCAGAGTTTAACGGAGGACGTGTTGAATACAATATAAAGGAGCGAAGGGGGTATAAAGGAATTGCCAAACCACTTACAGAGTTCGGGATGACAACATCAAGAATAATTATAGGCAATAAATGTAATCAATATATGAGCAGTGAAATAATACGGTATGCGGATAAAAAACATATTTATTATGATTTTCAGAAAGACTAATTTTCGGAGGAAAAATATGATATCAAAAATTAAATGGAAAAATCATTCTGTGTTGGGAAATCTTGAACTAGATTTTACAAAGGATAATGGGAAAATATATAATACAATAATTTTAGCAGGAGAAAATGGTACTGGAAAAACTACAATTTTAGATACAATAAGTGAGTTTTTGAATTTGGGAGCTGTTACCCCGTTTGATTATATTGAGTATAAAATTGAAGATGATGATTTCAGAATATATTACGGAGATCAAGATAACCATAAATTAGGTTTTCATCAAAGAGAGTCACTAAAAACAGGAGAGAAAAAGGGGATTTATTCTAATAAAAATAATTATAGAGAAACCATTAATAATGATTTAGAAGATATTAGGCATTATGGTATAGCATATTCAAAAGCACGTTCAGGTTTTAAGACAAATATAGTAAAGTCTTCTACAACAGAGCAAATTGATGATAATAAGTATAATGACGATGAAAAAGAAGATTTTACTAATATAAAACAGTTGCTTGTAGATTTGTCATCACAAGATAATGCTGAATGGATGAGAATAACAAAAAACGGCATTAATATGGATTTTGAAGAATTTAAGAAGCAGTCAAAGCTATATCGATTTGAATTAGCGTTTAATGATTTTTTTGATCGGATGAAATTTAAGGAAGTGGATGAGACAGATCCTAATGAAAAAAAGATAATTTTTGAGAAGCATGGTAAAAGTATACCTGTTGATTCTCTTAGTACTGGAGAAAAGCAAATTGTATTCAGAGGGACACAACTTTTGAGAAATATGAATTCGATAAAAGATGGTGTGGTATTGGTGGATGAACCGGAGCTAAGCATGCACCCAAGATGGCAGGAAAAAATATTAGATTACTACAATAAGCTTTTTATAAAAGATAATATACAATTGGCACAAATGATTTTTGCAACACATTCTGAATATGTAATAAAATCAGCGTTGCAAAATTCGCGGGATGCATTAATTATCGTATTAAAAGAAAAAGAAAATGTCATAACTCCTGTGAAAATAACTGCTCCGTCAGTTTTGCCTACAATTACATCAGCAGAAACAAATTACCTTGCATTTAATATAGTTTCAATAGATTATCATATTCAGTTATATGGATATCTTCAAGCAAAAACACAAAAACATAAAATCAAAGAATGCGATAATTATATTAAAAATCATCCATCGTATGATTCAAACAAATATGGTAAAATGTCTCAATATGGAAACACTCAGTATGAAACGCTATGTACGTACATTCGTAATGCAATAGATCATCCGGATTCAGGTAATACATATACTAAAGAAGAATTAAGAACTTCTATAGAATTTTTAATAGAATTATGTAAAGAAAATGATACTTAGTAACAAGTGATAAATGTAGAATAAAAGAAGAAGGCTTAATAAAAGCAGAAAATTGTAGTAATTGCTGGCGGGTTATGGAGGGAAAGATACATATTGGTTACAATGTATAGAAGGATACTGGTATGAAAATGTTAAGTAATATACTTATGAAGTAGTAATCTATCCACTTTTTACTACGTTTCTACTACGATTGCTGTACACATCTTGCAAAATTTTGCTAAGATTTGCATTTTATGTACAGAAATGACCAATACATAAAGAAAAATTAACACCGCGCAAAACGCTGCAAATGGCAGCAGAAAAGCGCCTTTTGAAAGGAGTTTATATGAGTATACGAGTGCTCTTCGTCTGCCACGGCAGTCTATAATAAATGTGGTAAAAGCTAGGAAAATTGGACTTTTGAACATTTTGCGATTAAGTTTTTACCTGCAATTTACTTATTTCGGTTATGTGAGTAAGTGAGAAAAAATTTAATAAAATAATTAAGAAGGAGTGTAAAAAATATGGATTACAGTTTGGAAACACTAAAAAGAGAATATATAGATATAGTTAGAAATAATTTCGTTATAATGACAACTAATGATTCATTTAATGAACAAGCCGCTAACAGATTGATTGATATTTTTAAAAAGATGAATATCAGTTCATTTTATAAGTTTAAATCTTTGGGAAGTAAATATACTATCCCAAATCTTAAAGATGATATATTTCATTTCAGCTTAATTTCTCAATTAAATGACCCTTATGAATATTCATATAAAATAGATACAGATGAAGAGCGAAAAAAGCGTATTGAAATATTAAGACATATAAAATTTATTGAAGAACCATCAAGGCAAGAAATAGATGACTGGGTTAATACAGATGCATATAAAATGATGAATGCCATTAGAGAATACACATTAGTTTATTCATTAACGACATCTTTTGATAATGCACCTATGTGGTATTCGTATGCAAATGACTATAATGGAATCTGTATTGAATATGATGCAATAGATATATTTGCAAAATATAATTGGAGATTGACACCAATTGAGTATGTAGATGAAATACCTAGAGCAGAGTATCAAATGGAACAGAATGAAATTTTGCAATTTATACATAGAACATGTGTTTCTAAAAGTAGAAAATGGGAAAACGAAGATGAATGGCGTATAACAAGTATACAGTATAATGATAAGAAAAAAGAAAGGAATGACATAATCAAACCTAAGAGCATAATTATGGGGAATAGGATATCAGGAGAAGATAGAAATAAGTTACTTCAATTATGCGATTGGAAGGGTATAAAATTATATGAGATAGAAGTAGATTCGGAATCATATCAATTAAGAAGAAAGCAGGTAAATTGAAAAGGTTTTGTAGGATAATAGATTTCCATGATTTTTAACCGGAATTGAAATTGCTGTTATAAAAAAAATATTTATAACGGAGGTTCGGTTACATGGAAAACAACATTGTAAATGTATATGGCTACATAAGGGTGTCAACAGAAGGGCAGGTCAAACAGGGATATTCCTTAGCGGAGCAACGTGCGGAAATTGAAAAATATTGCAGTTCCAAAAGTTACAACTTGATAGAGATTTTTAAGGACGAGGGTATCAGCGGAGCGAAAGCTAATGAGGACGAAATGAGTATTGAGCGTGACGGTCTGCTTGATATGCTTGCTTCACTGAAAGAAAATAAAATTCAATATATTGTTGTACTGTCAACAAATCGTCTGTGGCGGTCAGACTTGGTGAAAGTTTTGTTACATAGGGAACTTAAAAAGAACAATGTGGATATCAGAGCAATCGACAGACCGAATTATTCTATCTACACGCAAAATCCCAATGAGATTTTTGTAAATGGTATGTTTGAACTGTTGGACGTGTATGAGCGGTTGGAGATAGCATTGAAATTAAAACGTGGACGATTGCAGAAAGCAAAGGACGGTGGTTATGCAGGCGGTGGCGCTCCATTTGGTTATGAGTGTCTGCGTGGTGGCAAAAAATTGTATGTAAATGCAACAGAGGCAAAAGCGGTACAAAGGGTGTTCCAGTTAAAACAGCTTATGCCCGATATGACATTAAAAAATATATCGGAGTTTATGAAAGCAGAAGGGTACAAGGGCAGGAAGGGAGCGGACTTTAATGTTATGCTTGTAAAACGTATTCTTGATAAAGAAAATTTTTACAAGGGGTGCTACAACTATGGAGGGATAGAGAGCGTAGGAGAGTATGAGCCGATACTTTCATAGGAAAAAGAGTGGTGCATTGCAACACTATCATTTTGAACGAATGTGCATATTATTCGGTAAATTATAGGAAAATGAAAAAATAGGGGAATAACTGTTACGAAATAGTTACATCAACGACAAAAATGTCAGAAAGGCAGTTGGCATAGGTAAGACAGCATTCTGAATGGCATGGTTGGTATTACATTGTAGTTAAAAGTTTTATAAAAAATATAAGTAGGAAAGGACGTGTAGAAAGTATGGAAACATTGGAAAAGGTATTGGTCGAATATGATGAGATGTTTTGTGATGAAATATCAATTAAATTACTGTATCAGCATAAGAATAAAATCGAAGGTTTTGTGGATGAAAATAACAACCAAGTTAGCAAAAGTGCAGTAGCAGACTGGATTATGGAGAACTATTACAATGACAGAAAGTTTATGAAGTACTGCAAAGAGGGGAAAGGAAAAATACCCGAAACAGCAGAGCAACTGTATCAATGTAACGAGGAATACAGAAAGAGCGTAGACGAGGAAAGAATATATCTGCTGCTTTTAATTGGTGTGCCGGTTACAAAAGTTGCAAATATCTTTGGGGTAAGTCGGCAGACAGTATATAGCAGAATTAAAAACTTTGAAGAAAACAGATTGCAGGAATTTTTACAGGATGGCAGAGTGGCTTGACACTCTGTCATTTTTAAATTTGCCAGTCAGTTTGAAAAATAATGTGGGCGATGTTCCCCTGCTATATTTACAATATATAATGGGTTCAGATGAATACACCCCGATTTTGAAATTGACAAAATAAATATGCAAATACATTTGAAAGGATGATTGACGAAAGCAGACCACAGCGTTACAATTCCCAAACATTAAGAAGAATTGGAGGATTGCTTATGGAAGAAAAATTGGAACGCAGGATGTGTATGGATGCTCTTGAAAGTGTGGCATTGCGATTGGGACAGCTAAACAATATGATAAAAAGTCTTAGCATTGGGATGCAACAGGAGAACATAGAGCAACAGGCAGTTGACTGTATGGAATGTATTGCATACTGTGTAAATGATATTCGAGCAATGGCACTTGATGAATTGCAACAGATACGAGATGAACAGAACAATATGGATAAAATATAAAAGAGCATGGGTAATTGAGTTTACTCATGCTTCATTGTTTTAATAAGTGTTTGTAACGCTTGTATCTGCTCGGGTGTTAAGCCGTCAACATCAAGCACAACAGGTGGTTTATCATTTGATTTTCCTAAAAGGTAATCGGTACTACATTTATAAAGGTAGGAGAGAGCAAGCAGATTTTCAGTACTAGGCGTTCTCTCGGAAGTTTCATAACCGCTAACGATGGAGGGAGAAATACCCAGTTTTTTAGCAACATCAGCTTGTGATAGATTTTGTGACATTCTTAATTCTTTCAATTTGGTTGATAGACCTTTAATCATAGTGTTGACCTCCTACGCATTAAGTGTATAGCCATAACCAACACATTAGGAGTTAAAGAAAAGCACTAAAAGAGTTGAAATAAAACACTATAAGCAATATAATGATACAAGTAGAGTGGTTTATTCATACAAGGAGAAGGAGATTAAGCACATGGAGAATATAACAGCGGAGCAGTTAGAGATTTTATTGTTAACAAAGGCTATGTCAGACAACATTGGTCGTGTGGAGCGTTGGGCTTGTTTGGATGATGTGGTGGACGAGCTTCTAATTGATGGTGCGATTGACAGAGAGGAATATTTAACATCAATAATGAAACTGACACAATTAGGCTTGATTTTAAGTGACATTGAGAGTGAAGAGGATATTGAAATGTCAGAGGCGGTCGGCTTTGAGATTGCAGGAGTAACAAAAGAGGGACTTGCATACATAGATAGCTTATATGCGGATACAACAGTTAAGGGAAAAGTGACAGCGTTCTTTGATAAGTTCAACGAGGTGTGCAACAAGATTAATGAGAATGGGACGGTTAAATTGTTGGGAACAACAGTAGTTCCAGTATTGTCACTACTTACACAATTATGAGAATAGCAATGGAAAGAACTGGAAACAGCATTTATGATTTATCTGTTTATAAAGAAATCAAGATAAGGAGCAAGGTATGAAAAGAAAAGTGCTTTTGACAATGCTATGTTTAGCAATTTCTGTTTCCATAGTAGCTTGTGGAACAGAAAATACAGCAGAGCAACAGGAAGTAATTGCAACAGAGCAGACAACGGAGACAGAAACAGTAGAGGAACAAGAAACGGAAACAGAAATAGAACTGTCAGAACTGGAACAACAGATTGAAGAGTTTAAGAATACTACTTCGTCTGAAATAACAGTAACACAGGATGTGCTTAGGGGGCAATGGAGAGTTGGAGATATGCTGACTTTAAAAGGAGATGCATATTATGGAGAGCCATTCAGATTGGGAAATCTTAGGGTAGATTATGATACAAGTTCAAAAAAATCTAATGTTATATTTACAAACAATGAGTTTGTTGCATCATATGATGATGCACGTGTTTACATTGCGACAGATGAAAATAAAAATATGCAATGTACTCTTGTCGTGTCAGGGTTGTATCGTGTAATTAATCAAGGGGAAATTGATGAAGAAAATGATTGCTTTAGTTCGGAAATTGAATTGTTGATTACGGATGTAACTTCACAAAGTGATGCGATAGATACAGATGTGTGCAATGAATTAAACTCGGTAATAGGAACAACAATACAGAAAAAAGTTGAGTTGTCAGAGGCATATATGGATTTGTCATATATTACAGAGGAACAGCTTGCTGAATATGATATGGAAATACATGATTCTATAACATTAGAAGTTACTGGTACATTCGGATATAGGCAAGATGGAAGTTATGGGATGGTTAATTATGATACTCCGATTATTAGTCAAGACAACCCAGTGACATTTGCATGGATAGGGAGAGAAAATAATAATGAGTTATTTGCAAACACTGTGCGTATGAAAATGAAGAACACTGTGGATGCTGATTATGGAGATGTAGAGCCGGGTGTTTTCTTGTATGATGTAATACATCCTAATGAAGATACAATAACGGAGTAAGTATAAGATAGGGAAAGGCAAGCAACACAATGTGTTTATGCAAGGGAAACAGTATGAAGAGAAAACAATTAATAGCAGTCAGCATATTGAGTATTTGTTTATTTGCTTCTGCGTGTGGAAGTAACACAACTGATACAGAAACTATTGCAGTTGTGCAAAATACAGAAACACAGCAAGCAGAGATAGAGACAGAAAATGAAGTTACAGAAAGTAAAAGTGATGAAGTCAAGGGAGATACAGAAACAACAGAGGGTGGTACATCAGAAGCCACCAACTCTGAAGGGTTAACAGTTGATGAAGCATCTCAGGCAGATTATGAATACATGGAAGAAGAGATATATAAATATTATGAAGGCGATATAGATACACAAATGGCTGCAGTAAAAAAAGACTACGGTATAGATAGCCTTTGTGGTGCATGGTTCATCTATTACTATGGTTCAGCAGCTGGAGACCAACGTTCCTATGCAATTAACCAACGCACAGGCGAAAAAATAGTTGCAGGTCCAAATTCATACTTCTATGGAACTAGTTTAGATGATGATGGAGCAACACCATTTTATGGTACAGACAAAACCTATCCAGGTGACACATTCCCAGAATTTGAAGAAAACTTGACTCTAGCAATAGAAGGAAAACCAGCTCATACAAACGGTCAATAGTAAAATGATAAGAAATGCACTTCCCCAATGGGAAGTGCATTTCCCATTTAAAACAACCAAACAAAAAATTTTTCGTTAAAATTACAAAAGCAAACTAACATTAAATTTGAAAATATCCAATTTTTAAACCCTATTTTCAAAAGAATATGTATTTGTAATTTGAAAATGGAGGGCAAGCAATTATGGGAATAACTTTTAAAAGTGGCAGGCAGAACAACATCATAGGTATGGATATGATTTATCCGGACGGACACCCACGGACAGTCCTAATGGCAGAGTTGCCTATGGATGGAGACTGGCGAGCAGATGTTGACTTCTATGATGAAGTTGAGCAAGCGTACAAAAAGCGTTTGCGCAGAGCATTAAACAGATAAGTCAATATTATCAGAGGAAAGGCATTACCATTGTGGTAGTGCTTTTCATTTGCCTATCACCACATAAAATAGCTACATTTTCTAGGACTAGTAAGAAGTTTTCGGAGAGCATTCATTTCAATTATTTTTGAAAATATGGTTTAAGATTTTGACACAACTAAGGCTGACTGTAAATAAATTGAATGAAATAAAAATGTGGAAATTTTGATAAAAGTGGGTAAAGAAATTATTGTTGAAAAATCTGATTAGGTGTATCAATATTTTAATTTTAGGTTTCAGAAAGCGTAATTTTTGTAGGGAAATGGTGCTTTGAAAGAAAAATATTGAAAAGGTCAGAAATGTGGATTTAGTAATTTAAAAAAATTAATGTGGGCGGATGATTTGCAAAATTATATAAATATGAAATCACTATCATGAACAACATGAAAACAAAAATTGTGTATTCATATTATAAATACCAAAAGAAAGAGAACGACTTACTTTGATTATGATTTTACAATAAGAAAATATGACAACGTATATATCATTTGAATATTGCTCTAAAAACTCCACAACCAAGCGATAAATTAAAAAATAAAATCCCTTGCATTCCGTCAATAGCCTTATTGGTGCGGTCGCGTTAGTATTTATTTGTAAGATAAATAAAAGTTAGTGCTGTGGCACGGAAAGCAGAGGTATTCAATATGTGTATGTATTTAACAAATGGGAACTATTTAGGTCAGCGTCTGGTGGGTTATGAATGCTTTGACAGTAAGAGCAAAGGTTTTATCGGTATGAGCGAAAAACAGATTATTGATAAGCTGAAACGAGGCGAGAGAGTTTATGGCTTTGTATTAGGCAACGTGGATGAAAAGGAAACATTGATGTTAGATGTTGACGGCTTTAACATGACAAATTTACAGTTAAAAAGTGGAGTGAACAATCTGTCATGGCTGAATGAAAATTCTGACTGTGATATGAATATTGCATTAGTTGTGGTATCTGTATCAGTTGAAAATGGTAAAAAGGTTTATGAAACAGTCAATGCCCGACACGCAAGAGTGGAATATGATGAAAGCAAACTGAAAATGATGATTGAACTCGGCATACCAGTTGCAGGTGTTAAATTGGATAAAAACCGGATTACAGTATGTGAGGGTGTTGAAGTTTTTGAGAAAGTGAAAGAGAGTGCATTGCAGAATAAGGCAGACATGGCTTAAGAAATTATATGAAAAGTAATAACGGATAAGGGTTTGTCGGAGCAGTATGACAAACTCTTATTTTGGCATTATCTGCATTTATTATAAAAAGCATTGCTGTCAGATGTATTAATGGGATTGAAAATGTTTATTTTAGACCGAATAATAGATGATTTTCAGCAACAGGGTATGTATAATGAAGAAAAGGTATATCACAGTCGGGAGGTATAAAACGTGTCGGTAAATTTGAGCAGAAACGAACCAAAGCTGAATACTATGTATCCGATTACAATAAAGGACGACACTAATAGTGTTAGCTGCCGAATAAATTTCAATATCATTGATTTTATATATTTAAGCTTGATTAGAAAAAATAATGCAAATAAAACAGATTACTACGACAAGTTATATGATTTTTTAGCAGTCAGAGAAAAATACTATGAGGCACTTAGGAACGGAAAGAAAATTGATAAAATTAAGCAGGACAGATGTTACAGATATGTAAAGGTTAATGAACTGATAAATGGCAGTATACGACTTGAAATAACTGGAGTTTCAACAAAGCAATGGAAACAGTATTTTTGGATATGCAAAAAATATACTGCATTGAGAAAAACTGGAGTTGATAAAAAATATATAAATAAAGCAAGGAAACAAAAGGAGCAGTTCCAAAATCTTATTTTCAGAAAAATTGATAACATGGAAATGAGCGAGGAGACCTGTTCTCTATATAGAAAAATGTCAGTATATTTATTTGAAGATGACTTGTCAAAACATTACCGAACAAAAGGGGAGGGATGGAATAAATTTATAAAAGAGATAAGCAAAAGTGAATTAGAGGGACTTTGGAAAACGGATAAAAGCAAGTTTAATGAAATATATAGACTATTGTATGGTTTACTTAAGCAGATGAAAGAAATCAAAGAGCGATAAGGATGTATAGAATGAGAGTGTGTCAATCGGCACACTCTTTTTCTATTATAAATATTCCGCAAAAAAAGTGACAATTCCGCAAATTCAGAAAGATATGCAAAGGGTAACCGAAATATTTTGTGCAAGGGCAAAAAACTTGTATAGTAACTAAGTTTTGTACGAAACGAAAAAAGCGATAGACAGCTGTCATGATGCGCAAGTGACAGCTATGCGGAGGAAAATAGATGGATGAAGAAGAAAAGAACAAAAGCCTGTCAGAGAGTGAAATAACAGGAACAACAGACGAAGCTGTTAATATTCTTGGCACACAAACATGGGTGTTAAGCAATGCCTTGAAGTTGATGGATGGGAAGTATGGTGGTGCATTTTATGTGCGGTACATCTGTGACACAGGCAGAGGCTGTGGATGGTTACAGTTGATAATCGAATACCCGACTGGAATGGTGCAGACACAACTGCTGTGTAAAAATGTCTGCAAGGTTAGCACTTATGAAGAGGACGGATTGGGAGAGGTCGAAGGCATTTCTTATCAACATAAGCCTAGTGGAGAAATGGCGGTTTACAAACCGCATATCACAGACAGTCTGCGCAGTGGCTTTTATGACCTCATGCGTGTTTATGAGCGTCCTAATATGCCAATTCCAATGCGTGTGCTGTGGCAACGGATTGTGGAGAATTACGCAGAGATACCTGTCATGGAGTTAACAGTTAAAAGTTCCTTGCAGGATGTTTACGAAGCACTAATAGAGTATGGAGAAGATATCATTCAGTGCGATGTTACAAGGATGGGAAAAGGATATGTATTGCTGACAAAAAGTGAAGTAGAGGAGACTGTTTCCAAACTGGGGTATTCTTTGCAGGAAGTGCGTACAGAATTTGCACTTCGTGGTTTGTGGGTGACCGACAAAAATTCTGGCGGTTACCAGAAGACAAAAAAAATTAACAATCAAAATCGCCGGTTTTATGCACTAAGAACCGAACTGCAAGGCGATAAAGTCAGCGAGTGCAAAACAATAAATAATGTTGCGTATGAAGAAACCATTCCTCGTACGCAAGAAAGTGCTGAAATTGAAGAGTTAAAATCTGAACTTGCAAAAATGAAGAAAGAAAGGGATGAAATGACACAAATTGTATGTGAAAGAGTCCCCGATTTGACACAGCAGGAAATAATGACAAAACTACTGTAATCTTAGTAAAAAGCAAATGGCAGTCCGATGCCCTGTGTGTTGGACTGCAAAAAATGAGGTGCAACATGATTCAGTAAAATCCGATAGAAAGGATTTTGAATCATTATGAAAACAGAAAAAGAATATTTAATGACAAGTGAGAAGTATAATCTCACAATCAAAGAGGCAGTTCAGTACTTCAACATTGGAGAGAAAAATCTTCGTAAACTGGTGGCGAACAATCCGACAGCAGATTACATACTTATGGTAGGAAATAAGATACTTATTAAACGTAAGTTATTCGAGCAGTTTATTGATGAGACAGGCTCTATATAAAAGCAAAAAATACCTTGCAAAATATATGTAGTTCCGATACAATCCCCATCCCAATGGTGGGGATTGTATTAGAGTTTGGAGGATAAACCATGAGTGAAAAAAGAAGAGACAATAAGAATCGTATATTACGAATGGGAGAGCAACAGCGAGCCGATGGGAGATATTTATTCAGTACAATAGATCCAATAACCAAAAAGAGAAAGTTTGTATACAGTTGGAAATTGGAAAGGCACGATAAAATGCCAGAGGGAAAAAAGCCAGACTTATCACTTCGGGAAAAGGAAAAATTACTGGAGCGTGACTTGGCAAATGGTATTTCTCTATTAGGTGGAGATATGACAGTATTAGAACTGGTAGAGAAATATTTGGAGCAAAAGCGCAATGTCAGACCTACCACAGCCGCTGGATATAAAACAGTGGTTAATGTATTAAAACGTGACAGCTTTGGAAGTCAGAAGATTAATCATATCAACACGATAGATGCAAAGGCTTGGTTAATAAAATTACAGTCGGAGGATGGAAAGAGCTATAGCAGTGTCCATACAATACGTGGAGTAGTAAGACCAGCTTTTCAGATGGCTTATGAGGCAGACCTAATCAGAAAAAATCCTTTTGATTTTGAACTGCATAATTTTCTAATTGATGATTCAGTAAAAAGAGATGCAGTAACATCAAAACAAGAAAAGGAGTTTTTAAGGTTTGTTCAACAGGATGAACATTTCAGTGAGTGCTACGATGGGATGTTTATATTATTTAGAACAGGCTTGAGAATAGGCGAGTTTTGCGGACTTACGTTAAAGGATATAGACTTGGAGAAAAGAACAATCAACGTGAATCATCAATTACAGTATGTTGGCAATAGGGGAAAGTACATAGAAAAAACAAAAACTGAAGCTGGGACACGAGTATTGCCAATGTCGGATGAAGTTTATGCAGCATTCAAGAGGGTAGTACAGAATAGAAAGAAACCTAAAGTCGAGGAAATGATAGATGGTTATACAGGTTTTCTGTTCTTGGATAAGCGTGGAAAACCAATGATGCCCTATCAATGGGAAAAACGCTTTCAGCATGTGGTTGAGAAGTACAATAGAATTTATCGAGTGCAACTTCCAAAGATAACACCACATGTGTGCCGTCATACATTTTGTACGAATGCGGCAAAGCGAGGAATATCTGTAGAAACATTGAAATATTTAATGGGACATACAGATATAAGTGTTACCTCAAATATGTATACACACCTTAAGTTGGAAGATGCACAGAGAGAAATGGAGCGACTTGAAAGAATAGAAAAAGAAATGAAAAAGTGTGCCAAGTAAGGAAATAAAGGGCATAGGGAAAAAGTACTGATGAGTACGAATCGGGTTTGTACCTAGATTTGTACTCATTTTACTTACCGAGATATGGTAAAATATGCGATTTTATGCTAGGATAGGTACATTAGGTTAGATGTTGTGAAAGTGCGATAAAACCTAGGAAAAATAAGGATATACAAGGAAAAACGAAGTTATGCAAGATAAAATAAAAGTGCTCTTCATCTGCCACGGCAACATCTGTCGTTCCCCCATGGCGGAATTCGTAATGAAAAAATTAGTATCCGATGCCAGACTCACCGCCCGCTTCCAGATCGCCTCTGCGGCCACCAGCACGGAGGAAATCTGGAACGGCATCGGGAATCCGGTGTATCCGCCGGCGAAGGCGGAACTTGCGAGGCATGGGATCTCCTGTGAGGGGAAGCGGGCCCGGCAGGTGACGAGAGCGGATTATGCGGAATATGATTATTTGATTGGTATGGATGGTGCGAATATCCGCAACATGCTGCGGATATTCGGGGGAGATCCGGAGGGGAAAGTAGCGAAGCTCTTGTCCTATGCCGGCTCGGAGCGGGACATTTCGGATCCGTGGTACACGGGAGAGTTTGGGACGACCTACAATGATGTCCTGGAAGGCTGTACCGCGTTCCTTCGATATTTACAACAAAACGGAAGAATCGACATGTAAGCTGACACTTCCAACATAGTGCACATGACAACAATGTCATGCCTGAAAAATTCACAGAATCACCACATTTTTCTCACAATTCCTTCGCAGATGACCTTTATCATAAGAGACAGATAAGGGGAAGTAAATATTCACAAGTTTTTTAAGGAATGAATGGAACAGGAGGAATGAGAAGATGAGAAGATGGAATTTACCCCAGGTGAACACAAAAGTAATGTGCGCAGTGTTGACTGCTGCCATGGTGATGACCGGATTTACAGCATGCGGAGGAACAACATCTGCGGGCACGGAGAGCGCAGCAAGTGAATCGGCAGAACAGGAGGAGACAATCGCGCCGGAGGGCACGACGGAACAGAGCACGGTGGAGCAAAGTACGGAAACAGAATCAGGTGAAGAAAAGGTGGAATCTTATCTTGGTCAGATTACAGCGATTGACGGCAATGTGATCTCCATCGCACTGGCAGAGAAGCCGGAAGCTCCGGAGGGTGAAGCACCTGTTGGTGAGGCACCCAGCGGAGAAAAGCCGGATGGCCAGGCTCCTGACGGCAACGGTGGCGCGCCCAATGGTGAAGCCCCTACCGGCGAAGCTCCCAGCGGAGAAAAGCCGAACGGCCAGACTTCTGATGGCAATGGCAGCGCGCCCAACGGAGAAGCACCGAACGGTCAGAAACCTGAGAAAGACATGCTGGATGAGATGACCTTAACTCTCAGCGGAGATACTATGACTATCACAGTCAATGACGATACGATCATTACGATTGACGGAGAAGATGCCACTCTGGATGAACTTCAGGTAGGTGATACCGTATCCTTCTTCCTGGATGGTGAGATCGTAACTTCTTTAAGCGTTGGTATGCCGGAGCCGACACAGCCTATGCAGGCCCCGGAGCAAAATTAAGCTGACGTAAGAGCATGGTTCCCAGAATCTCTGCCATTTCTTCTGGGGACTGGGGATCGGATTCTTTCAGCCAGGTCTCCACGACACCGACACAGCCGGTGATAATGAAGGAGCAGAGATATTCATAATTAGCATCGGATTGCGCACTTTCCAGAACCTGGAGAGTGCGCTTTTCAATCTGATCCTTCAGACGGTTGACGAAGGCCAGATCCCCATGAGGGCCGATCATGACCTTGGCCAGATCCCTGTTTCGGTCCAGAAAACGGAAGAATTCCAACAACGGCCCCTGAGAGGCCAGAGAATTGGTAACGACCGGTTTCTGCTCCATGATTTCATTAAATTCCTGGAACATTTCATCCTCGACTTTATGGAGCATATCGTAGATATCATCGTAATGCAGATAAAAGGTTCCACGGTTGATATCCACCAGTTCGGTCAGTTCCTTGATGGAGATATCCTGAATATCGTGGGTTTCCAACATTTTTACCAGACCCTGTAATAAGAGAGCCCGGGTCTTGCGCACACGGCGATCCATTTTTTCCATAGAATCCTACACCAGCCTTTCTGAGGAAAAATGAGAGGGAATCATTTCCTATATCTAATATAAATCTGAATTTTTTCTAAAATAATAGACGAACATCGCAAAAATGTCTAAAAATAAACAATCACAAAAAATCTGTAGCTTGCTTTTTCTTCCCCATTATTATATTTTGCATTTGGCAGAAAATCAACACAAGTTCATTAAATGACATTAATACAATTTCTCATCTTTGTAGTAAGTCTTTACAGATGTTCAAAAACATTTTAAACTAGAGGTGTATAAAATCAAATACATAAATAAGGGTACAAAGAGAGAAAAAGCAGGAGGGAACTATGGCAGACAACGCAGAAAAAGACAAAAAAGATAATTCCTTTATGATGAAACTTGCCACGCTCATTGTAGACAAACGAAAAGGATTTTATCTGATCTTTATTGTTTTATGCATATTTTGCGTATTATCCATGAACAGAGTCAAGGTTAATAACGATCTGACCACTTATTTGCCGGACACAACAGAGACCAGAAGGGGACTGGATCTGATGGATTCGGAATTTACCACGTATGGCTCCGCCCGGATCCTGATCTGTAACGTGACGTTTGACGAGGCACAGAAACTGGCAGATCAGGTGGAGGAGATGGACGGTGTCAGCATGTTGGATTTCGATGACACCGAGGATCATTATCATGACATGGAGGCTTTATTGTCTGTCACTTTTGATGAGGAAGCAGACACGGAAGCTACACAGCAGCATCTGGATGAGGTATTGGATGCATTGTCCGATTATGATGTTTACTATTCTTCCGATATCGGTCAGGAAGAGCGTGACGCGGATGACTTGAATAATGATATGATCGTCATTCTGTTGTTGGCAGCAGTGGTTATCGTAGCCGTATTGTTATTTACCTCTACGACTTATGCGGAAATCCCGGTTTATCTGACTACATTTATTGTGGCAGCTATTTTGAACAAAGGTACGAACTACTGGTTCGGAACCATCAGTTTTGTTACGAACTCCATCGCGGTGGTACTGCAGTTAGGTCTGGCGGTAGACTATGCCATCATTCTGGCCCACCGTTTTATGGAAGAACATGAGGACAAGGATGCCAGAGAGGCTGTGATTGTTGCTTTGAGTAAGGCAATCCCGGAGATTTCCTCCAGTTCCCTGACCACCATCTCCGGTATGGTAGCCATGATGTTCATGCAGTTTAGAATTGGTTATGATATGGGTATCATTCTGGCAAAATCCATTATTTTCAGTATGGTAGCCGTATTCTTCCTGATGCCCGGACTGTTGTTGACCTTTTCCAAGGCCATCGACAACACCCATCACAAGAGCTTCGTTCCGAAGATCACAGCAGTCGGTAAGTTTTGTGTGGCTACCCGCTACATTATACCGCCTATTCTGATCGTAGGTGTTATTATAGCATTTTTCCTGTCCAATAAGGCAAACTACGTGTACGATACCAACACTCTGGAATCCAGTACTATGAGTGATAATAAATTTTCCGTCAGCATGGTAAATAAGGAATTCGGTATGGTGAACCAGTTGGCGGTTATTGTGCCGAACGGTGATTATGAAAAAGAGGCACAGACACTGAAAGCTCTGGAAAAGCTGGATGTGGTGAAATCCTGTCAGGGACTTGGCAATATCGAGGCCATGGACGGCTATATGCTGACGGATAAGCTGACCCCCAGGCAGTTTGCGGAACTGATCGATCTGGATATTGAAGTGGCGGATATGTTGTATTCGGCATATGCACTGGATCAGAGCGATTATGGTGCGCTGGTCAGTGGCGTCAGTGAATACGAAGTTCCGTTTATTGATATGTTCCTGTTCATTTATGATCAGAAAGAAAGCGGCAACATCACACTGGACGATGATCTGGAAGAAACTCTGACGGATGCTTATTCCCAGATCTGTATTGCGAAAGATCAGCTGCTGGGCGAAGACAATTCCCGATTTGTTCTGGAATTGAATGTTCCTTATGAGGGAGAAGAGACCACAGCAGCACTGGATCAGATCCGTAATACCGTGGCAAAGTTCTATAATATAGATGACATTCTGCTAGTCGGTAACGCCACCAGTGATAAGGATCTGGGCGATTCCTTCGCAACGGATAATACGATCATCACGGTGCTGACAGCATTGTTCGTTATGATCATCCTGCTGTTCACCTTCCAGTCCGCCGGTCTGCCGGTACTGTTGGTTGTAACGATTCAGGGTAGTATCTGGATGAACTTCTCATTGCCGTATCTGTTGAATGAAAATGTATATTTCCTGGGATATCTGGTAGTATCTGCGATCCAGATGGGTGCAACGATCGACTACGCTATCGTTATCACCAGCCGTTACATGGATCTGAAGACCTATATGCCGATCAAGGAAGCCGCCATCGAAGCACTGAACCAGGCGTTCCCTACCATTGTTACCAGCGGATCCATGCTGGTATCTGCGGGATTTATTATCAGCTATGTATCTTCCAATGCAGCGGTAGCGGCCATCGGACTGGCTCTTGGTCGTGGTACTCTGACATCTATTTTGTTGGTACTGCTGGCATTGCCGCAGACACTGCTGATCGGAGATATCATTATTCAGAAGACAGCATTTACACTGAAACGGGATCTGGCAAAGCCCTTGCCCTCCGCCGGAAGAATCCGTATGAACGGTCACATCAAGGGTTATGTCAATGGTGTGTTGGAGGGTGATTTCATCGGTGTCATTGATGGTGAGATGGGTGCGGTGGTGCGTCCCAAGGATACCGTGACGATGGAGGAGCGGGACGATGCCCCGGAAGAAAACTATCCCAGACTGGAAGCCCAGGAGCTGCCGGAGGATGAGACAGCCGGACAGAAAGCAACCGGAGCAGATACAGAAGCTGCGGATAAGAAAGCTTCGGATAAAGAAAAAACAGCAGAAAGCGAGGGAACAGAAGATGAACAGTAAGAGATTATTATGTTTCCTGCTGGGAGCAGCATTGATCCTGCAGACACCGGCCACCGCCTATGCAGCAGAAACTTTGACCTATGAGCAGTACAGAGGCGGCAGCGGTTATAGCAGCACGATAAAGGAGCAGGATTATGCAGTCATAGAGATCAGCACGGAGGAGGATCTGCGGAAACTGGTGGAGAACTGTGTACTGGACAGTTGGTCCAGAGATAAAAAAGTAGTGCTGCAGAACGACATTGTTCTGAGCATGACAGGTGAACTCAGTATTCCTACGTTTGCAGGAATCTTTGACGGCAGCGGTTTTACTATTTCCAATGTGAAACTGACCGGAGACGGTTCGGCAGTGGGATTGTTCCGCTATGTGCAGGAGGGAGCAAAAGTCCGCAACCTTACGGTCACGGGGGAAGTATCTCCCTCTGGAAGTCAGGATCAGGTCGGCGGTATCGTCGGTGTGAACTATGGCAGCATTGAGAATTGTAAATTTACCGGAAATGTGGTCGGTGATACGGATGTCGGCGGTATTGCCGGAGTCAATGCCGAGAGCGGAGAGATCCGTCGGTGTGAATCCTCCGGAAATGTGATCGGCAATCATTCCGCAGGCGGTATTGTGGGCAACAACCACGGTATTCTGAATAACTGCAGCAACAATGGCAATATCAATACGTACAGCACGGAAGTGACTTATGATCTGGAAGATATCACCATGGACAATCTGGAGCAGATCAACAGTACCTCCAATGTGGCAGCTCATACGGACACCGGCGGTATCGCAGGTATTTCGGATGGTAAGATTTATTATTGCTCCAATTCCGGGGCCATCGGCTACCAGCACGTAGGCTACAATACCGGAGGTATCGTAGGCAGACTGCATCAGGGCTATCTGCAGAACTGCACCAACACCGGATATGTGCAGGGCAGAAAAGATGTGGGCGGTATCGTGGGTCAGATGGAGCCGTTCCTGGAAATCCAGTATCTCAGTGACAAGCTGAAGGAACTGGATACGGAGACAGACAAATTCCTGGATATGTTGGATGCCACCCAGAAAGATGTGAGCAGCTATAGCAAACAGGCATCCGGTATTGCCAAGAGTATCAGTTCGAACCTGAAGGATGCCAACAATGCGGGAAGTTCTCTGACCGGGACCGCTCATGATCTGTGGTATATTTACAATCAGGAGCTGAACGGCGTCAGCAACGATCTGAAAGTCCTGAATGACGATCTGAACAAGCAGGCGGATAATGACAAGAATAACGGCAACAGTCATGACGTTACCATCAGTGGAAATGATATTTGGAATGGTAACTGGGGTGGCGATGGCGATCATGACGTCAGTGGCGGAAACATTACCATCACCGTACCGGACGATACGGAGAGCTATAAATCGGCACTGAAAAAATTCGGTGAGAATGCCACCAAGCATCTGGATAACATGACGAATGCTTCCACGGATCGCAGTGGCGGTATCAAAGATAATCTGGATACACTGAATGACAGGCTCGACAAGGCTTTTGACCAGTTGGGTCAGTTGGGGGATGTACTGGAAGCCGGGACAGACAGCACCAGTGCCCACATGGATGAGCTGATGGATCAGGCCAGAGTTCTGCGGAATCTGGTCAGCGAAATCCGGGATGATCTCTTCCGGTATGAAGGAATTTCTGTAGAAGATACTTCGGATGAGTCAGCTAGCAAGGAAGAGGTGAACCCCGGAGATCCCGATGCGGAGGATGACACCGCAGAACCGGAAGGAACCGAAGAAGCGCGCTATGATACTTCCAGCTTCCAGAAGGGAAAGGTCACCTTATGTGTGAACCGCGGTACGGTGGAAGCCGATACGAATGTGGGCGGTATCGTTGGACAGGTGGCAACGGAATACGATTTTGACCCTGAGGACGATATCACTTTAACCGGAACGGAGAGTTTCGATGTGGAGCAGACGGTCAAGGCAGTCATCAGAGACAGCCGCAACCTTGGAGACGTGACCGGTAAAAAAGACTATGTCGGCGGTGTGGTCGGTAAAGCAGAATATGGCGCAGTCATTTCCTGTGAGTCTTATGCACCCGTAGAGAGTACCGGAGGCAGCTATGTGGGAGGAATTGCCGGATCTGCCAGCTATGCGATCCGCAGCTGTTACAGCATGGGCAGGATCACCGGTAAAAATAATATCGGAGGTATTGCCGGAGAAGGCTGTGATATTTTCTACAGCTATGCGTACAATGATCTGGATATGTCCGGCGAAGGCCAGGGCAGCATTGCCGGAAAAGTCAGTGATGATGGAACTCTGTATGGCAACTATTATGTGGAAGGCGGAGCCGGTGGCGTAGACGGCATTGGTTATCAGGGCGGTGCTACCCCGTTGTCCTACCAGGAATTCTGCAGCAAAGACGTTCCGGACGCTTTCTCACAGTTTACCATTACCTTCCAGGCGGATGGTGTAGAAGTGGCTTCCTATAAATGCGGTTACGGGGATTATCTGTCGGCAGACCAGATTCCGGAAGTACCGGAGAAGGATGGCTATTACGGTGTATGGCCGGATTATGATTTCAGTGATATTACCGGTAATAAAGTGCTGGAAGCAGAGTATGAGGAATGGACCGCATCCATTGCTTCCGCAGAGAAAAACGATAACAATAAGGCACTGGTTATGGCAGAAGGCAACTTCTATCCCAATGCAGCATTGCATCTGCAGGCAGAGGGAAATACTTATACAGTATCCATGACTAATTCCATGGAAGAGGATGCACCGGACTATACCGGAGAAGCAACCTTGCGTGTCTACTGTGAGGATGCGGATAACACTGTCATAGAGGTAGCACAGGATGGAGAGTACACGGAAGTGGAATCCACTGTGATCGGCAGCTATAGACAGTTTACCATGGAAGTGCCCGGAAGCTTCCGCACGGTAGAGGTCGAGGGCAGTCATACACTGCTGATCGTACTTTGCATCGTCGGTGGTGCAGTCGTGATCCTGTTGATCGTATTGTTAGGGAAAAAAGCGGCAAAACGCCGGAAGACGCGCAAGGCGGCAAAACGTGACCGGAAAGCCGGAAAAGCTGACGAGGACCAGAGCGGCAAAACAGACGCAGCAGAAGATGCCGGACAGACGGCTGACGCAGAGGAATAACAATGATTCAGGCAGTTTTATTTGACATGGACGGTACGCTGATCGATACCGAAAAATATTACCGTATTTTCTGGCCGAAGGCACTGGCAGCCTGTGGGTATACCATGACAGATGAGCAGGCACTTACGATGCGCAGCCTGGGACGCCCCTTTGCTCCCAGACAGCTCAAGGACTGGTACGGTGAAGATTTTGACTATTATGTGGTGCGTGACAAACGAAAAGAGATGATGGAAGAAACACTGGACCGGGATGGCATCAAATGCAAGCCCGGTGCCGTGGAGCTTCTGGAAGATCTGAAAAAAAGGCATATCACCGCAGCGGTTGCCACAGCGACGGATCTGGAGCGGACGGAAAAATATCTGGCGATGGCAGGACTTCGGCCGTATTTTGAGAAACTGATTTCGGCCACTATGGTAGCAGAAGGTAAGCCGTCCCCGGATATTTATCTCTATGCCTGCAAGCAGCTGGGACTGGCACCGGAAGAGTGCATGGCCGTGGAGGATTCTCCCAACGGAGTCATGAGTGCTTACCGCGCCGGCTGTAAGGTCGTGATGGTGCCGGATCAGACACAGCCGGATGAAAAATTAAAAAAATGTCTGTACGCCTGCGTACCGACCCTGGCAGATATCAGCCACCTCATTTAGAGGTGGCTATATTTGTCATAGTAGCTTGATTTTTGTATTCCAGTGTGTTATTATTTTAACGATTAGAGTGACTATTCGGAAGACAATGAAATCAAGCGGGACTGCTTTGTCATGCTTGCATGTAAAAAGCAGTTTTGCTTGATTTTAGGTGACTCGAATAGAGTCACCGCCACATATATGAGCAAAAATAGCTGCGCAGCAGCGAAAGCACGATTTATCGTGCGATTTTGCGAATAATGTGTGGAATGTATTCATACTTGGAGCCCACGAGGGGCGGAAAGGAATGGAAGAAAATGAATTTTGATGACATCGTAGCAAAAGTAAAAGAGTGTGGGAAGAAGACCGTCGCAGTCTCCGTTGCACAGGACAGTGCAGTACTGGAAGCTGTACATGAGGCCAAGAGACTGGGCATTGCAGATGCAATCCTGGTAGGTGATGAGGCAAAGATCCGTGAGATTGCAGCCGGACTGAATATGGACCTCTCCGATTATGAGATCATCAATGAGCCGGATATGATCGAAGCTTCCCTGAAAGCTGTAAAGCTGGCACATGACGGCCGTGCAGATATGTATATGAAGGGCCTGATCGACTCCAAGAACTTCTTAAAGAGCGTACTGAACAAAGAAGTAGGCCTTCGTACCGGTGGAACCCTGTCTCATGTATGTGTATTTGAGATTCCCGGCATTGACAGACTTCTGTTCCTGACCGATGTTGCATTCATGACCTATCCTACACTGGAGGAGAA
>ENA-ORLY01000726-ORLY01000726.1-human-gut-metagenome-genome-assembly--contig:-NODE-726-length-44062-cov-5.708719_pt1 | contig 44062 bp, 48 predicted proteins | sample MGYA00243071_ERZ508832 | MGnify/ENA primary metagenome ERZ508832 (study PRJEB26277, sample SAMN04329777) | human gut metagenome | biome: human-associated habitat | host: Homo sapiens | place: USA... | reverse complement strand
CGGGTAAGAATATTCAGAATGGTGTGCTTGCAGAAAAAGGTCTTGGTAAAGTCCACAAGATCGGGGATAATGCGGTTGTTCGCATCCGCCCAGAACGAAGTGAACTCAAAGCTATTGCTGGTTTTGGACTTCTTGGCTTTCTGCGCTTTGGCATCCTTGATATGGTTGAAACGGGTGGTATTGGAATAATACTTCGTATTTGTGCCGTTGGAGGTCACGAAGATCTGCACGAATTCATACAGTCCGCTGGATGCCCAGAAGCTATCCCGCTGATAGCGGTCGATCTGATTGAAGGCTTCCCGAATGGGAACGCCCCGGCGCTTCAGCTCGATATGGATCAGCGGCAGGCCGTTGACCAACACCGTCACATCATAGCGGTTATTGTGGGCAGCGCCTTCCTCGGCAGAGATGGCATACTGATTGATGACCTGCAGGCTGTTGTTGTGTATGCACTTCTTGTCAATAAGCTGAATATTTTTGCTTTCCCCGTTATCCCGGCGGAGCACCTGCACATAGTCCTCTTGGATCAGGCGGGTCTTTTCAAGAATGCCGGAGTTGGTGTTTGCCAGCACCTCGTCCCAGAACCGCTTCCATTCGCCGTCCGTAAAACGATAGTTATTCAGCTTTTCCAACTGCGTCCGAAGATTGGCAATCAGGTCAGCCTCTTTATGGATGGTCAGGCGCTCGTAGCCCAGTTCGCAGAGCAGACGAATAAACTCCTGCTCCAAATCCGCTTCGCTCTGGTATGCTTCCGAGCGCTTCGACTGCGGCTTGTATTCGGTGACGACGGTGCTTTCTGCACTTTGCGATACGATGTTGAAATACGGCACGGTCAGGCCCCCTTTCCGTTCAAATGTTGATCTCGTTGTCGTACCCAAAGAGGTTTGCCAAGCGATCGGATGTCGAAATTATGCGATAGTTAAAAGAAAAATGCTCTTTGTTTTTACGGTAATACAACAGAGCTGCTTCGCAAATGTCTTGACAGAGCGATACGATATCGATAGAGATCGCTTGTTGCTGTGGGGCACCATTTTCGCCAAGCTCGATGCAACGTTCTATCGGCACACGCGAACAGCTCGATGCCGGACGCCAGATCAGCGAAAAATGCGTGATGTTTTCCTCAGTTCCAACGACTGTCGGGTTCGATTCGTGCAGCATCGCACAACGCAGCTTGTAGACCACATTGCCGCTGACCAAAAACCTTTTTGAAGCATCTCCGGTCAGTTCACTTTTGGGAGCAAGAACGTGATCGTCGTACCAGCTGGTGTAGCGATTGCTAACGCTCGCTTGTGGATGGTACGCTTTTCCACAGATATCCGGTAATGTCAGTGCCATCGTTAGGGCCGCAATTTGGAGGTCGTTTTTCAGGCAGGTGTTGATTTCCTTTACCATGTGTTCTATCATATCTTTTCCTCAAATGACAATAGCTTGTCCCTGTAATATTCATATTGTTTCTGCCGTGCTTCGATTTCAGCGGGCAGGCCGGAGGAAAGGTCGGTGCAGATGGCATCAAAATTGTCGAGAACTTCAACAAGGCGATTTTGGACAGAAAGTGGAGGTACTTTAATTCTTATCTTTGCCAAGTCTGTTTTATTAAGTGCTGGTGTTCCCCCTTCATTTTTCAATACCAATATATCTGAAGAATGACTTACTAACCAGTGATAGATGTATTTATTGATGATAAACTCCTGCGTTTTGCTACGAATGGCATAACATAACGGCCCGAGGTAAAACGGTTTACTTTGATACCCAACATATCCGATTCCACCTTGCCCTCTCGAAGGAGTGGTGACGGTATCTCCCTCACAATTTGGTTGTTCTGTGTATCCTGAATTTCCCGTCCCTGCATTGATGTATTCATAGTCGGAGATTGTATCCAAAATCTCATTAGGCTTACTTCCTGTATATATGTCCGCAATATCTCCCAAATTGCACACTGCAACTTGCTCAGTACCCATTGTCAACAGCTTGTCTCTATAATACGCATACTGTTTCTTCCTTGCGGTAAGCTCTGCGGTAAGCTCTGCGGTAAGCTCTGTGAAATTGTCCAGTATACGGACAATTTCACGCTGCACCGGCAGCGGCGGGACGGGGATTTGCACTTTGTTCAAAACAGCTTGTGTAAGACTTGGCACACCACCAGCAGTATTGTATTGTTCGAGGTGCTCCCGTTGTAAGCAATAGAATAGATATTTGGGCTTTATCTGTGTGCTATCAATATCTGTGTAAAAAATAGTATCAACATTCCAGAACGGCGCTTCAACATAGTATAATTTGTCGATAGAACCTTTTCTCGGAATTAAAACAGATGGTTTATCATACGAAAATGTTTCTACATATGTCATAATTCCGCCTGATCCATAAACGGGAATATCTCCCTTACTAAGGTGTTTATAATCACTTCCGTTTTTAATTGTGAGGATTTCTTGCAGTTCTTTATACTCAACCCCATCAGGGCAAAGCTCCTGAATCAGTTCATCAAGTTTGGTCATCTTTTCACCTTCGTAAGACGCAAGCTGTTTTTCATTTCATCAAGCACTTTTTGGCGAATAACCTCGCCATCCAGATTTTCAAGCTTATCCCGCAATTCAAAAAGGCCAAGGCTTAATGCAGAACTGAGTGAACGATTCAGCGAGGCATTAAAGAGTCAGGAAGAACAATTACAAAAGAAGGAAACAGCTTACCAGCGCCTTCTTGAAGATGCAGAACGCGGACAACTCGATCTGAATGCCTTAGAGGAGGATTGCGTTCTTGTTGCAGATGCTTATTCTTGTATGGACAATCTGTTTACGCAAATGGAGAGCAAATCATGAGTTTTTGGAGTAAATTGGGACTTGCCGACACCGCTTCCGTTGAAGCGATGAAAGAGGAAATTCTTGCGCTGCGTCAAGAGAACAGCGCATTACATGATACCCAGGCCAAGCGCATGAAGCAGGTGCACGACAGTTGTCTTGGTTGCGTGCGTGAGGCGGCTGTGAGTGCTGAGAGTAAAGTCGCGGTGATAAGTGAGCAATTAAAAGCGCTTCAGCCGGAGCTGATCTCATGTCTGCGAGACAGCAAGCAGGAAATACTGTCTTCAGGTGACTCACACCGAGACCATGTGGTGCGCCAACTGACTGTTGTGTTGGATAATCAAGAATTTCTAAAGGAGAGTTTGTCTGCAGCAACGGCTTCGAGGGAACTGATTCTGGCTCAAATAGTGGAGCTCATAAATGAGATGAGATCTGCGCAAGAACAAGCAAGCAGAAATATAGTAGACCAGTATTCTGAATTGAGCAAAGCCTGTCAAATGATCTCCGACGGGCTGGTTTCGTTAAAAGAAAATGTAGACGCACAGAGTAGTGTCTCAAAGAAAATGGTTGATCAACTAGGCTCTGGTCATGATGAGTTGCAAAGAATCCTTACTGCAACCCAAGGTGTTGTAGAAGACATTTCGTCCCTAAATAAGTATACCGAGTCTCTTTGGGAAGCCATGAAGCTTGTGTGGATCAACGAATTAGTAGATGAAGCGACTGGACGATAAATTGTCGCAATCGTCATATTACTTTGATGGAAGAGCCGCACTGAGCGAGTGGATTCTTGTATCGAAAACAACCGTGGCGTTTCTGCGTGAATCGGAGGGGCCAAAGTGAACGATAAAGACATGAAAAAAAACGGGTCTAAAAAAAATGCAGTTCAAAAGTCAGCGTCCAATTTTGCTATAGCTGGAGCTCAGGACGAGGTTGTGCACCGTTATGGCGCAGCTGTGAAAGAACACTTGGTTTCATACAGCGGTGTTGATCATGAAACAGGGCAAATTCTAAAAAAGAGTCTTGATTCGATTTCTCGCGAAAAGATATCTGTTCTCTGTACTAGGTTCTCCGATAGAGTGGGATCTTCTGGGGGGACCATAATGAACCCACCCTCGGTCCAACGCCAAGGCGCATAAGCCCCTTGGCGGCAAGTTATTTAAGAAAAAGTGGTTTGTACTAGGATATGGTACAAACCACTTTTTCACTTTACCTCACAGTGTATAGGTTTGAGGTATGGCTGCCATTTGTGCGGTACCTGGGGTTCTTTAGCAGGAACCCTTTGCGCTCCAACTCGTTGATTGCTCTCTTCACAGTGCTGCGTGACAAGCCGAGATCAGAGGCGATTGTCTTAATGCCCGGCCAGCAGGATCCGGATGCATTGGCCCGATCACGAAGATATATGTAAACGGTCTTGCACCGATGAGGCAATTCAGTGTCCGCATAGATCGATTCAAAATAACCCACCTGGTTCACCTCCTATTATGTTCTCAGGCTTGAATCGTCGGAGGGCTGCACATGGTCATCCGCTTCCGTCATCCCCTGTCCGCCATTTTGCGGTGGTGCGCCATCTGCTTTTTTTGATTCCGCATTTTTCATTGAACGGCATAGGATACTATCCTCCAACTCCTTTCGCCCAGCGTAGTGGACCTGTGCGTTTTCCCGTGCAGGCACAGTGTATCCCTCTTTTTCGAAGGTAATGCCCCATTCCAGGAAGAGGCGAAGTCGAGTCTGCATCGGATGGCAGCCTGTTTTCATCACAACAAAGTGGCCTTTGGGAATGGACCTCAATTCGTCCGGAGTCATCAGGGGCCGCTCCACCATCTGCAGAGATTGACTGGGGTCATTCTTGCCCTGGCTCACAGAGCCGGACTGCACCGTGCGGGTGCCGAGGTTTTTGGACAACACTTCCGCAGTCTGGCTGCCAGGCGCAAAACCGCCGAAGATTGTGTCCTGGCAGTTATCTTGAATGATCTCGCTGCCCTCTTTGCCATAGTTTTTTTCAAGCTGAGCTAATGATTGGATGATCGGTACTAGAGTCAACCGTCTGGAGCGCCCAGCGGAGAATAGGGGCAAAATATCAAATGGCGGCATGGTTCCCAGCTCATCGCAAAACAGCACCACACGGTTTTTCAGTTTTCCGCCATTCTCATCAGCAACAGCAAACAGTTCTCGACTCAGGTTCTGGATCATCAGTCCGGCCATGAAGTTCTTGGTGGTGTCTTCTTCCGGCAGGATCAGAAAGATGGCGCATTTCTCGCTGGCAAAGGTTTCCGCGTCAATGGCGCTGTCAAAGCAGATGACCTGTTCCAACTCACTGTCAAGAAACGCATTCAGCCTGGACAGAACGGTGGACATGACAGAAGCCATCGCCTGGTCGGAGGTGTTGAGCGCCGCTCCCGCAAACCATTTTGCCTTATGATTTTCCGGAAGTTTTGCCATCAGTTGCTGGAAATAATTTTTTTGTCTTGGGCCGGGGGACTCCAGCAGATCCTGCACCAGTTTGAACACAGAAACAATGTGTCTTCTTTCCCAGGGGGCCTTATTCGTAGGGGGTAGATATTCCGCCAGCAGGAGAACGACAGCAGTGAGCAGGCCCTCAGCTGCATCGTAGAAAAACGCATTTTGCCCATATGAAGAAGCATCGCCATCTGGGTTCACGATTGTCTTCGCCAGGATTTTTGCATACTTCTCCGCCTTGGCTCTGGCTGCCAGGTTGTTGGAATCTTCCTGCGCCAAATCCATATAGCGGTTGATCAGTGTCAAAAGATTATTTCCGTCTGACCTGGTCGGATTGCGAAGGTCAATCACGGAAATCTTGTAACCGTAATACTTGCTGGCGATGGCACCGTAGTTCCTCGCCAGATCACCCTTGGTGTCCAGCGCTAGAAAACTCATTCCGCAGGCGCAGGAATATTCCAGATTGGGATACAGGAAAAACGCTGTCTTACCGACACCGGATGCACCAATCATCAGGAAGTGAACATCGTCACAGTCCACAAGAGCCTTGAATCCGCCGTGCCTGAAATGCTTTTTTGCCCTGACGGGAGCACGTCCAACGCAGCCCAAGACCAACCCCTGGGCTTGAGGGCGGTTTTCTCCTCGACGCCACTCATCCACCCGAAAAGGCACATGTTTATAGGTCTGCTGGATTTCCTTTGGTTTGGCCCACCGTGCAGTTCCATGCTGTCCGTCACCTACAGTTTTAGATTTGATACGGTTAAGGGAATAGCGTTGTGAGAATATAGAGGCAATGACCAGCACCAGCAGCATTCCACCGCACAGCGCGATCAGTCCCCATGCTTGTTCAGTCATTGCGTCACCCCATTTCCAGAAAAGGGACCTGTGTGTCCTCCAGAACACACAGGTCATCATTCCAGTCTTTGTTTTGGGGAGCCAGGCGATCCGAGGCGATTCCAAACTGTTCGGCAATCTGTTCAGCCATACGGAGGCTTGCTGCTTGACCTGCCGCGTCATTGTCCAGGCATAAGAATACCTCCTGTGCGTGGGGCATACGGGAAAGCATTGACATTACAGGGATCGTAGACGTTCCACAGCAGGATACATAGTTATGCGATTTCCAATCTTCAGGATACAGGGTGATGAAGGAGAGCATATCGATGGGGGCCTCGAACACATAGAGCTTTCCGTCAGTGCCAAGGTGATGAAAACTATATCTGGGATCGCTGCCCTCCACATTCTGCCGGAAGGACTTTCCAAAACTGTTGGCACTGCGTTTGTGAGCGTGGCGTGGAGTGCCCTGTTCATCCGTCCCAACAAAGACGCAGTTGTGATATTGGCTGTCCTCAAAGAGCGTCTTTGCTTTCGCAAAATAGGCAATCACATCGCGGTCAATGTGCCGCTGCTTCATCAGGTAGGCAAAGACGCGCCGCATATTGGTATTCGCTTCAGGAAGTTCAAAGGGTTTTTGTGGTGGTTTCTGCCGCTCAGCAGCAGATGGGTATATTGTACCCTGCTCACCGCCCAGAAGCGCATTGACGGCTTCTGGATAACTGTAATTATAAAACCACCGGACAAAGCTGATCGCATTTCCACCCTGTCGACTGTCATGATCGAACCATTCACAGCCACGAATGGTCACACTGTGATCTCTATCGAGCCTCTTATCCCGGCCAGAAGGAAGGAGTTTTTCTCCTCTCTGGCGGAGGAACTCTTCCAGATCCACTTCAGCTGCTCTCTGTTTCTGCTCATCGGTGAAATGAATATACTGAGCCATAGTACCTCCTTTCCCTTACATCGTTGGCCCATTTTGCCATCCCTGCTCCTCATGATCATCCGCTTTATGCCCAAGGGCTAGTCGCTTGGCCATCAGCTTTTTCCTGCGCTTGGAATCAATTCGAAGGTCTAGCGGACTAGTAGGTGCCATTGCATTGTCACGGAAAATTTGACCCATGTGATAGAGGAGACGAGTTACCGCAGCGATTACTGCCGGGTTGTGGTTGTTCACTGCCGGTGACTTAATTGGCTGTTGGGCACTATCCGTTTTCGGGGGTGTCTCGGTCGAATCAATTTCTCCTGATTCTTCGTTCGCATTTGGGTTGGTGGAGTCCATCTCTTCCTGTTCCAATTCCAGACGTAGACGATCAGCCTCGCGGATAATGGAGTTCTTGATTGCCTTGAATTCCTTTTGCTTTGAGAGAGGATTATGGACACGTGGTTTGTCCTTGTAGTACCCCTCCAATTTATCACGCAGATCATTCCAGACCTGATAGCACGCTGCCACATCTGGCTGCAGTGCCAGCTCATCAGTGATAGCATCCACTAGTTCTTTCACCTTTTTGGGCAGGTATCCATACTGCCTTTTCCCTTTGACACTGCCCAGGGCATTGGCTAGTTCCACCATCTTTCTGGCAATCGAATCATTATCCAGAGATGTGGATTCCATGTGAGCAATCAGTTCTGCCATAGCGGAGCGGGACTGTTTTACCAGGTCCTGATAAGCCAGATCCTTTTTGACATAGAGGTTGTGCATCTCATCCTGGAAGATGGTGTTGGTTAGCGCAGAGCGCATGGCTGTGATTCCGGTCTTGTTGAGGTACCCATGTTTCCCGTCTGCAGACCACACCATCATGTGTACATGTGGGTGGTACCCTTCATCATGGAAAGCTGCACACCAACGGAAGTCATCCACTGGGATCTTCATGGCCTGCGCCAAACGCGTCCGGTGCTGCAGGAGGAGAGTACGCCAGTTTTCAGCACTGTCGTAGCCAAGAGCAGACGCATCTTCTCGGCGCAGAGAAAGGATGACCGTCCAGACAGGGCCTTGATGCTCCGCGACCTCTGCCATCATATCCTGGAGCGATACATCCTGTGTGTCACTGAACAGGCCGTGGTCACCACGCTTTTCTACACGGGGACGGGTAGCGATGTACTTGAGGTATTCATCGCCAGCTTCCATGGTGTGAACATTAGCATCCAACGCCATGGTGATCAATTCAGAGGCGTTGCCAAAGGTGGGAGAAGCACAGTAGTCACTGTACTCGAACAATTCCTTGGTGTCTGGATAGTCCTTGAGCAATCTTTCGATGAGCTCTTTCTGAGGCTGTGTGACTGGACCCCGGCCATGAAGTTTCTCAACACCTTCTCTTGTGGCAATGTACCGCATGTACTTTGCCGCACTGCCAGTTCGGATGTACCCACACTTCTGCACCAGTTTTGGCATGGCTTACAACCTCTTTTGGAACCGGAAGATCTCCTTGAAGCTGATCATGCCATGGGTGCGCATCACATCCTGGACACATCGGCCGCGCAGCTGTTCCAACTCATTGAGCGTTGCATCTGTGTCGTGTGCCATGAGGTGCATCATCATGGACATCTCCACCGACATTTTGAACAGTAGCTTGCCGAGCCGATCTCCCAGCGCGCCTAGCGAGCCTTCTAATGTAGCTGACAGCGTGACTGGTAGATACGTTCCATCCTGCTCCGCTTCAAGGTAGCCGGTATAGAATTGAATGGCTTTTTCAATAAATTCGCTTTGACTCTGGGAGTTGTCAAGTTGGTAGGAGCGCTCCACCAGTTCTTTTGTTTTTGGTGTCAGCCAGAAAGCAAATTTTTTCTTTGTGTTACTCATGTCGTAGTTCACCTCACACTCTAATAAATCTCTGGCCAATACGAAACGCTTCCAGGTCATCGATGATGAACAGATCGCTGTGCCAATGGCCAGGACATACCGCAAAGAGTTTGCTGATACCCGACTTGGCGTGTACGTATCCATCGATCTTGTCACGATATGTGGCAAGCTGTTTGATCTCGCCAGTGGCAAACAACTCGATATAGCAGACTCGATTGCTGCCATAAGGAAAGCTGTCTGTCTCCTTTGCGTTTCTCATCTTTGGCACCTTCTTTCTAATCAAATTTGCGCTGGGTACGTCTTCGCCCCCGCAAGAAAGCCTGACACGGCGGGGCTTACGGGGATTTACGACCCCGTTGGCGGGATTTTTTTGCTTTTACGACCCCGGTGGAAAAAGCCTGAAACTGCCCGCACTGCGGGCAGAAGTGAGAGAGCCGGGGCGTTTACGACCCCGGCTCTTTCTGCCTGCCTTTTTTTCGTCCTCCGTCCCCTGGTGGAAAAAGCCCCCCAAACGGGGGCTAATCCCCTCGGTTGGGGTAGGTGGTCTACCCCAGCCCGCAGGAGGGCACACAGGGCCTCACAGCGGCCCACACGGGGCTTTTATCAGGTGCCCAGCATTCAACCCATCTGCATTCCGGTCAAGGCCTCATTTTTATGTTCCTGAGGGGGTTCCTGAGTCAGATCCTCCATGTCGGCAATCCACATGGACATACTGTCGAGCAGTGTTTCCAAGTGACCAGACACAACTTGGAAAGATTGCTCCAATGTTTTGCTTGAGGGGAACTCCTCTTGTTGTGTTTTGTGAATCACTTCCATCTGACGCTGCACGACAAACAGGATGTCCAATAGATCATAGGCAGAGGGAGTGTGGCAACCAACCGATTCCTGCAGCACAGGAGACTGTTCTGTTTTTTGGTAGATGCCATGACTCACTCGTGCATAGGGGAACGCAGGATCCTCAAGTTTTTTGCTGATAGGCAACACAAGGTTGTTCTGTTCAATGGTTCCTTCGTACTGCGTCCCTTTGGCTTGTTCACGTACATAGTCGATGATCTCACGGTACCGATGTGGCTCTCCGTCATCCAGAAGTTCACGGAAGCAGTTGAGCACGAATTCACTTTTGCTGTTACGATCAATCAACATCATTCACCTCATCTCACCATTACATGGTCTGGCCGTCCGTGAATGAGGAGGAGCACATTTCTTCGGCAAGATACTGTGCGCGATAATCATCCAGACTCATTCCCGCCTGTTCCATGCAGTAGTCATTCATTTTGGAGCGTAAGGTCGAGCGTTCCTCCTCGGTTAGGGGGTAGCGGTAGGTTTCTTCAGAACCATCTCCGCAGACCTGGATCACAGTGAGTGCGTCACACACTTCACCAACATCCAAATCAAAATCCGCATAGACATTGAGATAGTCATCATTGGCATCGGTAGCCACATTGGTTCCGAACACAGCGTCAGGATCAAATGTGACTGGCACATAGAAATTCAGCAGACTTCCACACTCGCTCATGTCACCCTGGAAAGTAATCTCGTTCATGCAAAGCCGCCTGGATCCGGTCAACACCATAGCATCTGAGTTTGGTGTGAGTTCCTTGCCATCGAGTTTGTCCAGCAGTCTATCCCATCTCTGATCTGTAGAGATGTTCTGTTTTCGGTAAGCGTGATAGGCTGCCACACTCACATCATGGATACGGTAGGTGTGCCAGCCGTCCATAGCATTGGCTGCGGAAAATGTATCTCTGTCAAAATCTATTTCGAATACGCCAGATACTTTTCCGGTATTTTGCAACCGTTGGTCCAGGAGTTGATCATACTCTGCCTGGGTGATTTCAGCGTGGTCTTTGAACACAGCTGCAAAGGAAACCGGCAGAGGATTATCCTCAGCAGTGAGATATGTACGCAAGCGCTTTGCAGCGACGAGCAGTGTATCTGCTTTAGATGTTTTGAAATAAAGATCCTCTCCACCGCCGGTGATATGGTAGGCTGCCCAGGTGGTGTTGGCCATTTGTTCCGCCACCGCCTCGGCATGTTCAGCGTCAATGCGCTCCCGGATGGCTTGCTGCTCCTCGAACGGAACGCACTCGGAATATAGATCGATCAGCATCTCCTGCATTGCTTTTTCAATGTCACGCCCGTCCTGGGCAAGCCGATTCTCCAACGCTTGGTATTTGTACTCATGAAGCCAGAGCACGATCTCAACGGAGCCGCTCATTGGGACACCCCCTATTCCGCCGCTTGGCAGGCTTTTGCTTGCTGTAGGTGCTGGGTGCTGGACAACGGATATCTTTGTGGTGGCGAAGACTTAACAGCCGATTGGACGAACGAAGATCCTGGTTCAAAAAATCACACTTTTTCATCATGTCTACCTCCCATGTCATAGCCGGCCGAAACATCTTGGCCGGGATTGTTCTGGTCATTGTTGCTATCCTGCGCTTGTACAGTACGTCCACCTCTTGTTGTTCGTCTGGGGCGTGGACGAACTGCAGGCTTATTCTTGCTGTCCAGATACTCTCGTGTATCCGCCGGCACATATTTTTCATAGAGTTCTTCCAGCATCCGCTGCAGTTCTTTCTCTGGTGTGCGCTTTTCCTTTGTGGACAAAAAATACCGGAGCGCATCCAAGCGCTCCGGCTCCATCGCCACTTTCAATTCAATTTTGTCCATTGTGACCTCCTTACATTGAGTAGAACTCAATCCGCAGGGCATCCTCTACCTCTCCAGGTTGGAAGGTTTCCGGCTTGGCGAACAATTCGCCAAAGCGCTGCAACTGATCTTGGGTAAGGGAACATAGGTCGCCGGAACGGGTATCGCCAGCCAGAAAGAATGTGCCGGCAATGATGTCGTTGCCTAAGCGCCGGTTTCCTTCCAGCCCCATCAATTTTCCATCCTCATTGCAGACCAAACAGACATCGTTCAGGGGGATCACTTCGATATAGCCACCCACCATTTTCTGCATGGCATCCAAAGTGTTTGGCATGGTTACCGTTTCTGGTGACTTACCAGGTTCCACCTTCAAGACAGTAATCTCGTTTTCCTTCATCACTGCACCTCCATAATCTTTCGTTTTGTTTAACCGCGGCTACTGCTTATCACATAGAAAACTCAGTGAACAGTTCTTGATTTGGGGCCTGATTCGGCTGGGAGCAATGGTCAAAATGAAATCCCATTTCCTCAAGTTCACTGTTTGAATACTTCAGTTCGCTGTGAAGTAATGAATACAGTTCCGCACTGTTATCATGTTCAACTAAGAAGGAAATGAATTTATCTGTCTGTTGCCTGAATTTTGCAAGCTCCCAAGCAAGAATTGATGGTTCACCCGGAGGTTGAACATCGCCGCATTTAATTACATCATCACGCTTTTCCAAAATGAATCTATACATATCTTGGAAATAGTCGCGTTGATCTGTTTCGTTCTGATCATTCCAGGAACCATATTCACCCTGTTGGACTTCATTCCATTGCCTCTCACATTCCTCAATGACATACTTCCAAAAAGGGCAACCGTTGTTGAATCCACTCGTGTCCTCATGACTTGTCGTGCAGTTTGGACTTTTATTTACTGTGCAATCAGAAACAGCAGGTTGTTCTGAATTATTTGACGATTGTATTTTTAACGTCATTGTCACCCTCCTGTAGGCAGATAGTATCGTGGATTTGTTCGCTCACCATTGATCCGAACTTCAAAATGCAAATGTGGACCAGTAGATCGTCCGGTAGAACCGGACAGCGACACGGTATCACCTGCCTCCACCGTATCGCCTACTTTGACCAACAGTTTCGAATTGTGAGCATATAGCGTTACCATTCCGTTGCCGTGGTCAATCATTACATAGTAGCCATAGCCACCAGCATTGTAGGTGGCAGTTGTAACGACTCCGGGCAGAGCCGCACGAACTGGTGTGCCTGTGGGCACGGCGATGTCGATACCGGTATGACCTTTTGTCTGGCCGGTAAAGGGATCGGATCTGTATCCAAACTCTGATGTGACTCTACTTTCCCAGCTGGAGCCCACAGGAGAACAAAATCCATCCGCACCGATAAACGGCACTTCGGCACCAGGTATCCAGCCCTCTGTTCCAGTAGCAGAGCCGTAACGGACCAAGTTGTAGATACTGTCTGCGTTGTTTCGTTGCTCCTCCGCAACTGTTTCTCCTAATGCCGTTTGAATGTTGGACCATATTGTTGCGATGTCTGTGATGGGAATTGCAACGGTGTAGGTTTCCTCCTCCGGTTCTCCGGCACTTTCGTCTTCGCTATCAGTTGAATCGAGCGGGCGGGTACGTTCCTCATAAGTGACAAAGCAATCAACAAATTGTTGGTGCGCTCGGCTGCTCGGTGACTCCGCGCCGAAATACAGAGCATAAAAAAATGCCTTGACACGTATAGCGTCAAGACTTTCTCCGTCCTCTGTCATGCTATTGATTTCCGCAATTCGCTCATCCAACAAAGCAAAACTTGCCTGCATGTCTTCGATGTAGGTTCGGTATTCTGCGGGGATATCTGCCGGTAGTGTGCCACCATAGAAACACAGGTCGAGGATGCTGCTGTTGTGATCAGCGGAACCGCCCAGGATAGAACAGAATGCAGCGATGAGGAGAATGATTGGGGATAGAATTGCTACCAGAACCCAGCCTGCAGCCTTGCGTGTCTTCTCATTTGAGAGAACGCCAATTGCTGCTTTGGCAATAGCAGCAGCGGGAATGGCCATAAACCTCACCTCCCATATTATGATTGCTTATCCTATCCCATAGATAAGTCATCCTGCTGCCGTTGTTCTGTAGCATCATCTATGCAATTGTGAAGCGTTACATCAAATGCGGCACATAATGCTGCGTCTTTCAAATGCTCCTCACTGAAGCAATCAATCCGGAGTGCTTTCTTTTCATCCAGTTCCTCCTGAGAAAAAATAGGCTTTCCTCGGTTTGATAACAGGATCATGCGATTGTAATTGGTATCCCCTTGCATAAGGTTCACTACATCTCCGACCCTCAAATGGCAACCACCCTCATCCACAAGTCCGGTATCATCGCCAATGAAGCCAGCCACTATGGAAAAGCACTCATTATCTTCGGCCATCAAATACTTCAATTCCATTGGCAGTTCCGCAATGGCATTGTATGCCTGCACCAATTCTCCCAACTGTTGGAGCGCCTGCCGCTGTTGCGGATCATCAAAATTGCCAAGCAGTATTTTCTCTTTCTGCAATAGAATTTCGTCTTTAAGACAACGAACCCTCTCCGAGTATTCCTTCATCTTGGAATCACCTCCTAATGATTTATCGGCCGCCAGCCGCACCAAAGAGTCTTGCCTTGTGGGATGGCGCGTGGACAGCCAGCAAGTGCCTATCATTACCACATTTATAGAGGCAGGTACCTCTCTGAGGGTAGCGAATTAGTTCATACTCAGCCTCTTCGAGCTGCAGATTGTCCATATAGAATCTCTTGTCAATGGCACCTGCATTGAAAATGAACTGATGTGTAGGGATCGCAAAGAGAGGGCGTGTCAGTTCGCGGACACCTGGTTGATCAAAGTCTTCCAGGTTTTGACTGGCAAGAAATAGGGATGATTCTTTCTTCCTTACCCGTTTCAGGCAGTTACGGATGTAGGTGACGGCTACCGGATTAGTAAGCCACAGGTACAACTCATCAATAGCTGCCACAGTATTGCCAGCGCTGAGGAGTTGGTCGGACATGTAAGAGAGAACACTGAATAGCAGGGTATCCCGGAGGTTTTGAGCAACACTGTCCAGTCCTTTAACGCAGAACACGAGGAAACGCGCAGACGAGATATTCGTATGCCCATTAAAGAATCGTGCATCTGCACCTTTGCACATAGAGTGGAGGCCCAGCAACAAATCCCGAAGCATCTCAGCAGAATAGAGTTTCAGATCTTCCTCATGTTCATAGTTCTGGTAGGCATCCTCGATAGTGTCATAGAGGTCTGATAAGATGGGGTAATCAGTAGGAAGCATACGTGAGAAGTCCGTCTTATCATTAATGCCCCATTTTCGGTAGAGCCGTTCTACCATCAATTCCAAAGTGTCAATGTGGGGGGTATCGAAGTCCTTATAGACACGGAAGATATCACGAAGGAATGAGATGTGTTGGGCTAGGAGCGTACCATGAAAGGCAGGGGGTGCGTCAGGGTCATCGGGTTCACTGCCATCATCCCATCGGCGCGGTTCCAATAAATTGATGCGGTGCCTGCCGTCCATGAAGTCCAGGAAACACCCTCCCAGATTTCTGCAGAGATCCTCCATTTCATGTTCCGAGTCCAGAGATATGGCAGACTTACCTGCCTCCAATACATTGCAAAGCAGGAGCCTGAGCAGATATGTTTTTCCTTGGCCACTGTTTCCGAGGATCAGTGCATTGGCGTTGGTTTTATCATCCGCTCTACGATCCAAATCCACGATTACATTGGAGCCATATTTGTCCCGGCCTACATAGAACCCCATAGGGTCTGTTTTGCCGGAGTAACTGATTGGGTAGAGGTTGGCAACACTGGATGCAGGAAGAACACGTTCTGAAAAGGCACCGAACATATTTTGACCAGCCGGATTGGAAGAAAGGAATCCGTCTTTCTGCCGAAGAAGCAGCGGGTCAGTGCTCAACTTGGATCGGATTAAAATAGCATTCACTTCATCGCGTAGAGAACGCAGTTCTTCCATGGTATTCGCAGACAATTCCAGGAAGCAGGAGCAATGGATCAGTGGTTCTGTCTGCCGCCGAGTGGTCTTAATAAGCGTTTCAACATCCTGAATCTTCTCCTCAGCAGTAACGCTTTGCTTCATATTACTGAAATTGCTGCGTTCCATCCGGTTTTTATTGGTGGCAGCATGAATGATGGCATCCTCCTCTGCTGTGGTCACCCGTCTGGCGGAAAGGCGCAGAGTGACGCCGGCCATTTCACCAAGCCTACGAAGTAGAGCCAGTTCCTCTGTTGTAGGAGGGTAACTTCGTAGCGCAACGACACTGCGATAAGTGCCGCCCAAGATGAAATGATCCGTATTAAACTTAACTGCAGCCGGCGCAATAAGATCCAGGAACTCCTTCGGCCGGGATACCGAAGGTTGTTTCGGAACCGTGTTTTTCTTCTTCTGCTTTTTCTTCTTAGCCATTTTCTATCACCGCCTTTTCTCCATCTATATCTTGAAAGAAGTCTGTGGTTACATCGTGCTGATAATAGACGGCCAACAAGCGTTTTACATCTTGCTCATCAGCCAACCGGACATGCAGACCGTGGTCGCAGATGCCTTTCTCCAATTGGCGCAAGGTACTCTCGCTCATGTCCGATTTTAGATCCCTCCGCAGAATTAAAACAAATTCTCGTGCAGATGCTGAGGATGACAGGATTTCGTCCAGATGACGCATATCCTCGGTCAGAAGTTTCCGAAGAGCAGGAGTGGTTTCCTCCTCCAACCTTGCCTGATAAAATTCCTTATTTCGCTGAAAGGATTCCCTGGAATCGACCACCAAGAGTTCAACTGCAGGCTCAGCCCGCAGCAGGTTTGCTAGTGCAGTTACTCTTGCCCGAATTCCCTCAGCAGAAAGGACGGATAGATTATCAGGTCTAACAAGGAAAAAGACCAGTTCTGAGTTGGGAGTGGTAACACCATGTGGCGCAATGTTCTGGATCCCCATGAGTTGCCGGGTGGACTGATGCTGCCGTATAGCCATTTTTTCTTTACGGTTCATGGGTCAAGCCTCCATTCATAGTATTGTTGCTGCAGGATCAAAAAACAGGCCGCTCTTCGTAGAAAGTCTAGGATACTGGATCCATCTACCCGAATAGTGAGAAAGGAAAACAGGACAGTGATAACAAGCGGAACCATCCCGACTCCTTGGCTAAGCGCCAGAACAGAAAGGAGAAATGCGATGCCGATAATGCCAATATCCCGCAGTTCCCAAAGCCAGAGCATGGGTTTTGCTCGCAAATTCTCAGGATAGATAAACATACTTTTGTCACCTCCTAGTTTGAGTGTTCAGGTTTATATTGGTTTTAATGAGATGGAACGTTCAGACGTCAAAACGGAAGTTCCATTTCAAGATCCCCTTGCTGTTTCACACTGTCATATGGCATTTCTGATAGGCGTTGTACCAACTCTGATAGTTCACCGCTACATAACGGCTCATTTTGTTGCTTGATGTAATCTGTGATATGGGTAGCACCCCAAATGATACCGATACTGTAAATTACTTCATCGCATTTTGTGATGATGCAGAGATGATAATTATCTGCCGGCACAAGTAGAGAGGAGAGCCGCTCCTGCAATCCGTCCAGATCGCAGTATTCCAGGTACTCAAGAATGTTTGGAGGAGCTCCTTCAAAGAGTCTATCAGGAACTTCAGTTCTGTGAAGTTGATAGGTTCCATCCAACATTCGGTGTACAGTCATGAGTCCGTCTCCCTCAGGTGCTTCCTGTGGTTTTTGTCCAGTCATCCTTTCCCAGATATGAGGGAACAAGGATGAATAATCAACTGGCAAACGGTTGCTGGGAATATCTTTGCGCTGGGGAATCTCTTCTCTGATATCCTTAATAACCTGCTCACTCAACTTGTGGTTATCCAGGTCATCATATAACCTGAATTTTCTCCTAAGGCCTAAAGAGGAGGGGTTCTTCTCATATGCGTCAACGGGGCAATACGTAAAACCCTCAAAGTTCATCTCTACCCCTGGGTGAGGATTTTGGGCCAAGGTATCAGGATCTCGCATGGCATCCATATAGACCTTTTTTCCCTGAGAAATCAGCCATGCACGAAAGTCAATAAAACCGTCATCAGATGCGTGTGCGCCCAAAGCAGTGCAGGCAGCCCAAAGATCATTTCGATATGCAGCGTTCAAGTATTCATGAAAAATGATGTACCAGTCCAAAATATCTTGCGGAGAGTGATGCAAAAGTTCTTCGCACATCTTTTCTTCAACCGCCTCTTGATTGCCATCGGGGACCAGGTGGTTGACTGACTCAATAGTTTGCCAAAACTCTTCCTTATTCATTGCAATCCTCCATCACCAAATCTCACAATGATTTGTCCAAAAGGACGCCCCGCCATTCACACGGCGGGGCGTTACCATATTTACTGCTGATTTTCCTGCTCAACATCATCTGCCAGTGCCCTCTGAATGCAGTCCAGGAAGAAGGCATTTTGTTTGATATTGTGCTTTTCCAGGTATGCTTTAAACTGTTCGAACAGGTCTGCCGGAACTTGGAAGGCCACCGTTCTTTTGTTGTCTGCCATACTTACATTTCCTCCTTTTTCGTACTCATAGAATTGTGTGATCAACCAAGCCATATACTGGCCAAGGGTTTTGCCGGATGCTTCCTGATGTTCCCGCACCTTTGCGTGCAGATCTGACGGGATTGGCGCGCAGAGATTCTTAATATCTTCCGCCATAACCTGACCTCCTTCTTCTGTAATTGCAAAGCAAGCATACCCAAAAGCAAAGCAAAAAGCCATTCACAAAAGGAACTAAAAGTAACCTTGAAAGCCAAGCATAAGGCACATAGCGATGCGCTGAATCAGGTATTGCACACATGGAATCGCAACGCTGTTGCCCAAAGCCTTATATCGATTGGAGTCCGACACATTTGGCATATTTGTCCAACCATCCGGGTACCCTTGAAGCCGTTCACATTCCATTGGTGTGAGTCTGCGAATGAGGTATACCATTCCCATCTTTTCAGGAAACTGTTGATAAATTAGATCTGTAGCATCCTTGTACTGGCGCGCACTTTGGGTCCCTGCCACTGTATCGCTCTGAAATAGATCGACACGCTGCCGGCGAAACACTGCATGATGATCTGTTGCGGTCAAAGTATAGGATAGATTCGGCTGATATCCAATTCCGTTCCCACCATTATGAGGCTGCCGGTCAATTGCATTCCCTGTAATACAATAGGTTTCCTCTGGTGCTGCAACCAAAGGCAAATTGTTTCCACCAGTTCCAGCCCTTGCAGAGAGAGTAGGTGACACAGCATGTGGACCAGTATAGCGGGCATCAATTCCGTGGTTCTCGTATAGGGCCGGTTCTTGGGGCGAATCAACTACCAAAGGATGATTCAGTAAACTTGCGGATAAGGTTGGTGAACATTCGACTGGTCCACGGTATCTGGTGTCCTGACCGTGGGCATCAAAAACCAAAGGTTCATGTCCGTGTGTCTGAGCGCGGAGCGTTCCTGTCATCTCTTTGGTTACATCCATTACACGGCCGCCCTGATCATTCAGGCAGAAAACAGTCGGCATACAATTTCCGCTGGCACTACCCTTGAGCGTAGGAGCAATTTCTTCATCGTAGCCAATGCTACCGGCAGTTGCACCAGCCCCTGCGGAGAATCCTGCGGCAAAAATGCATGGGTATCCCTGGCCCGCTTGACCTCCACCAGTGCTTAAAGTGGTGTGTTTTTCTTCTGTAATAAAGCAATCGCCATTTCCTTTTGTTATTAAACCCGATACATGAAGGCTTTCCGGGGGCAATAGGGAGAGTGTGTCATCTTTGCCACAAATCAATTTGGCCTCATCCTGTTGGTTGTTTGCAAAAGGAGTTGGATCCAGAGCACCATTTCGTTCCGTGGACATGCCGCAGTTGGTTCCAAGTGCGGCGGACGCATCACCTCTTAAATCACCGTCATAACCGTCACCCTCATCAAGTTCTCCATGCAGATTATTGTCCTCCGGTCTTTGTATCCCAGCCTGAAGCCTCAGTGCTGCCGCCAGCGCTGTCGGAAGATCTTTCCCCCTCTCCTCCGCTCGCCGCAGGATACCCATGCAAGCTGTCGGGGATAAATAATATTTGGATGGGACTGTATCCTGCAAAATCTGTGATAAGGAAGATTCGACGACGGCGCTGGGGCACTCCGAGGTATTGAGCGTCCCAAGTGACCCAAGCCACACAGGATCGTACTCCCAGCACGGCCCCAGCATATTCCCAGCGCCCGGTCTCAGGTCCAATAACATGAAGGTATGGTTCTTCAACTTGGAGGAACGATTGGAGGACGATTTTGAAGTCTTCTCCGTTTGCGCTGGAGAATGCTCCTGGGACATTTTCCCACACTCCATATCTTGGCCGAACAAGGAAATCTGGCCGTCCTCTTTGCTTGTCTGCATATCTCATCTCCTTAATGATGCGGATCTGTTCCAAAAAAAGGCCGGAACGTTCACCGGCTAACCCGGCACGCGCTCCAGCCACAGAAAGATCCTGACACGGAGAGCCTCCGCAGATGATATCCACCGGCGGCAACTCTGCTCCATTTAATTGTGTAATGTCTCCGACATGAACCATGTTGGGAAACCTTTTTTGTGTTACTGAGATGGGGAATGCCTCAATTTCGCTGGCCCACAGCGGTTCTATACCACTGCGCACAGCCGCCAAAGGAAATCCACCAATTCCATCAAAGAGGCTGCCCATCGTCAGGACACGGCCTGTGGGTGCTGTCATTTTGTTGCCGCCTGTACAAGCGTGCGGGTGGTGTTGACAGCTGCTTGAGCCGTGTACACCGCAGACATGATGTTGGCTCTGGTGGTGGTGTCCAGGCCAAATGTTCCTGCAATCCTGGGTACTTCGCCAGCAGAAAGCATCAGACCTAAGCCCAACAGAGCGTGTTCGTTAAATACCATCAGCCCTGCCACCAATATGGTGGCCTGCAGGAAAGCGGTAAGGCACAAGCCAATCACTTGCTTCATCCACTGCACAAACCCATCTGAGTACCCTCTGGGGATTGAAAACATATAGAGGCTTCCGACCGCAATCTGAATGAGAAGGATTCCGCCTCTTTTTAGGTTTGCGAAAAACACCTTGATCACAGCATAGGCCATCAAAATAATGCAGAATATCAGCATGAGTGGGTTGGTGCCGATTCCCCAGTGGCCTGCTGCCGCAATCTCTGTTAGGGAAGTAGACTCCATATTTTCCAAAATTGCCGCGCCAAGATCCCCAATGCCTGAACCGGCTCCGGTGATACCTTGTGCAAAGGTCCCTTGCAGCGCAACGGATAATGAATAAAGGCGAACCGGAACAACGGTAAACAGGTTAACTGCCAGAAAACCCTTGATGGCGTTTAATGCGGCCTGTTGGATATTGCCACGGCCAGAAATGTATTCTATTCCACACTCAAATCCAGAAACGACCAGACTGACGCCATACAGAGCCCAACCGAGTTGGGAGAAGAATAGGACAACTGCTTGTACCCATTCCAATTCAAAGAGTTCCGCGCCCATATTGCCCATCTGGGCAAAAAATGCGCCGAGAAAGCCAACGATCTGACTGTAAAACCAGTCCATAAGGGCATCCATAATGGGATTGGCTACAAAATCCCAAATAAACATCAGGCACTAACACCTCCTCCCACAAAAGTTAACCGCACCCCCTTCCCAATTAGGAGGGGGTGCGGCCTTTGATTCTTAGATACCGATGATGCCCCAAATGTAATTGGGGGCCAGCAGTACGAAGATAAGGCAAACAAAGAGAATTGCCGGAGCGGTCCACTCGAACTGGCCCCGCTGACGGTATGCGAAGTACGACATACCCAGGTTCACAAAGAACGCAATAGCAAGGATCATACTCAGGGCAGGAAAAACCACATTGTCCACGACTGTTTTGATTTGTGTTGCGGCATCATCCCAGGTCTGCTCCACTGCACCGGCCACATCACCGCCAGCTGCAAACGCGGGGACGGTGAGTAAGATCACCATAAGGGAAATCACACAAAAGGCACATAAGTATTTTTTCAACTTCATGTTAATCACCCTTCTTTCTTAAAAATATCGAGCTGGAACCGGTGTGCCTTTCCTCCGAGCTGAAACCAGCTGAAAGGCCTTTGAACCTTTTGTTCTCCTCTGTTCATAGATAGTTCCTCCTCAAAGTGGGAGGGCCGCCCAATTGGGCGACCCTCCTGGATGTAATGGAATTGGATCAATATCCCGTTCTGGGAAGGGGCTCGGAAGGCTTATAAACCTTGGTTACCCAACGGCTGGTTGCCATGATCCACTGTCCGTCATAGACACCGCCCACATCTGCCTGGTTAACGAACTGGGTGCCACCAGTGAGCCAAGAGACTACATTGCAATAGACTCTCGGTGCCTCCACCTGTCGGAAATTGGCGGGCACCACGCCGAAGGACACCATAAACTGGGTCACATACTCGTTGGAAGCCAAACCAAGTGCTGCAGGCGAGGCATCCAGCGTATAGTTCTGCATGGTGCTCAGGTTGTCGTACATGGTGCGCCATGTACCGCCGCTCAGGTTGGTCTGGTAGACCACCTTGTAATTTCCAGGCACATTGTAGGTGCCGGTGATGATCTTATCCAGCCGTACCGCCTGGGTAGGCAGGGTATCCCTCCAGTAGAAGGAGGTGAGGCTGGTGGTGGAGTTGTTGCCGATGCCAGAAAAGTCATAGCGAATCTGCTGCCCAGGCATGACCTCCACATATCCGGTCTTTTTAATGCTGACGTTGGTATAGAGGCTCTTATTTGTCATGGCCGTCTTAACGATCTGACCGGCAAATTCGATCTCCACCTCAATGGGAGTCTTGTCCAGGCCATAGAACTCGGCTGCCTGGGCTTCCACAACTTTGTACCGGCCCAGGGGCAGCGGCTTAGAGACTGCCACGCCATTTTTGTCCGTCTTGATGGTATCCACCAGCTTGCCGGTCCGATAGTTGTAGATCTCGAAGACGGTGTTGGGAATGGGGGTTCCGGCAGGCCAGCCGTTCATCGAGTTATAATCTGCCGAAGTTTTGGTAATCTGGATCTGTCCGGTAATGGGAGTGTTTTCCCACTCAACCTCGGTGGTCTCTCCAGACTTCACATAGACGGTTTTCTTCTGGGTGTCCGGGACATACCCCTCATTTTCCAACTCGCGCAGGGAGTAACGGCCTGCCTCCAGATCTTCGATGTAGACATAGCCCCGGTCATCACTGGTGTACTGACCGATGGGGGTGTTGCTGCTGTCATAGAGGAGGAAGGTCACCCCGTAGATCCCTTCGCCGGTAGTGCTGTCCGTCTTATGGATCAGGATACCGGACACGGCCTTATTGGTAATCTTGAGGGGTTCTGTCTTTCCGTTCTCCACCTCAAAGTAGTAGGGGGTGCTGTCCAGCTTGAAGCCATCCGCTGCCTCGACCTCCACCGCATAATAGGCACCGTCTTCCAGGGAAACGAAGACTCGACCGTTTTTGTCCGTGGTGACGGTATCGATCAGTTCGTCATCTACCTTACGGATCTCGAATGTGGTGCCAGGAATGCGCTCGGTCTGATCAGCTTCGTTGACCTTGATAATCTCAACCCCTCCGATGGGATCGTTATAAAAAGTCAAGGTCTGCGTATCTGCCGGGTTTACCACCACGGTCTGGGACTGAGTGGCCGGATCAATGGTGTAGCCATCAATAGTTTTCGTTTCCTTTACCACGATCGTGCCGGTCACACCACTGATTCGAATCTCACCATTGGCATCTGTGGTATAAAGGCCCTTGCTGGACAGGTGGCCGCTGTCAGCGTCCACATAGCCACCATCGGCGTAGGTCAACTCAAATTCCACACCAGCCAGAGGCTTTTTAGTCACGGAATCGAGTTTTCGAATGACCAGAGTGCCCTTCGCCGCATTATAGAAGCGCAAGGTCTGTACCTCACCGGCCTTAATCTCAATGGACTTGGGAGAAGTGTCCAGCACATAGCCCTCCACTGTTTTGACCTCTCTGGCGGTCACCGTGGTGCCGGGCTCCAAGCCGTCAATAACAATGCGGCCATTCTCATCGGTAATGTACTCTCCATTGCTGGAGCCAACGACCGCGCCGGAACTATCTGTGACCAAGAACGTCACGCCCGCCAGCGGCGTTGTGGTACCCTCGATATACTTTTCGATGACCAATGTGGTACTGGGCGTGTTGGTGAAGTAGAGCGTTTGCGTATCATTGGGGTTGACCTGGACGGTCTGTGTCTGCTTTGCGGGATCAATGCTGTATCCCGGAATGGTTGCGGTTTCGGTCACTACCAGGGTGCCCACTACACCGTCAATCTGGATTTTTCCATCTTTATCGGTAAAGTAAAGACCGTTGCTGGAGATGTAGCCGTTCTCGTCCGGCACGTACTCACCGGTAGATGTGGTCACCTTAAATGTGACTCCCTCGAGCGGTTTGCCAGTGAGCGAGTCCCGCTTGTCGATGACAAGGGTACCGGCTTTGGAATTGGGCACGACCACCGTCTGGGTATCCCCGTTGGGGCCAATTACCACATTGGTGGAGGGCTGGTCTATGACGTATCCCTGGGGCGCCTTAATTTCGGTCAGTACATAGGCGCCGGGGGCCAAGTTGGAGATACGAATCTCCCCCGCCGAGTCGGTGGTAAAGATGCCGTTCTGAGTCAGTGTGCTGTCACCGATCACACCATCCAGGCCGACCTCACACCCAGCGGCCGTCGTTACTCTGAACTGAGCACCAGCCAGGGGCTGCCCAGTGGCACTGTCCCGCTTCTGGATAATGATGGAACCCTTGGGCTGGTTCTTGAAGGTAAGCGAAACGGTTCGCCCCTCCTTGATCTGGATGGTCTGGGACTGGGTGTCAATCAGGAAACCGGCCGGAGCCTTTGTTTCAGTGACGATCACGCTCTTGCCGGGAGCCAAGCCCTCGATGCGGATCTCGCCGTTTTCGTCCGTGCGGTAGATTCCATTATTGTCCCCGATCAAAGTGCCATCCGCATACATGACCTTAAACTCGGCATCCTGAAGAGTCACACTGGGATTGACAGAACAAACCTTACGAATCAGCAGATTTCCATCCGGCATATTCTTAAACCGGACGGTGATAACCGACTGTTCTCCGCTGTCGGCCAGATAGACGGTTTCCGAAGACTGGATAATGCTGTAGCCGTCCGCAGGGTCCACTTCCTCCAGAATATAGGTGCCAGGTTTGAGGCTGGTCCAAATAGCGGTGCCATTTTTGCCGGTCACCTTCTGGCCAATAATCGTTCCACCGGTGCCAGATGTCCCGCCAAGGTAACGCAGCTGGAACGTGCAGCCCGGAAGGGCCTCACCAGTGACGCTGTCGTATTTCTCGACGATGATGGCGTTAAGGGGAGTATTCTGGAAGGTAACGGTTTTCTTTTCTCCGCCATGGAGAATGATCTTCTGAGTTGTGGGCTCTACCATCTGGAACCCAGGAGCAGGCTCTACCTCAGTGATGGTGTATTCGCCGGGATACAGCCGCTTTCCCTGCTCGTGGAGCCGGATCTCGCCGTTAGAATCCGTCAGGAGCTCGCCAAAATCAATGGTGGCAGGTGCGTCAGCGGCCTCGCCATTGCTGGTATAGGTTACATGGAATCGCGCTCCCTCCACGGGGGCACCAGCAACGCTATCCTCCTTGTAGATGGTGAGTTCAGGGCTTTTGCTGTTTTTGAATACAAGTTTTTTGTCATCCCCTGCATTCAGAGAGATCGTCTGTACCCGATCTGCATCCTTGTCAGGCAGGAAGTAGGGGGCCGGTACGGACAATTCAGTGACACGATAAGTGCCAGGGGCCACACGGAGGGCAACTGTACCATCCTGACCGGTGGTAACATCATGCTGATAGTCACCGTCAATGGCTTCAATCCGGAAGACAGTGCCGGGAATAGGGGTAGTCGAGTCCGCAGCATCTACTTTGGCAATGGTGAGCTGAGGCTGCTTCAAGTTGTCAAAGATCAGCTGCTTCTCATCCCCAGGACCCAGCCAGATCGTCTGAGTAGGTTCCGCTGCCACCACATAGGGGTCAGGCACAGAAATTTCAGTTACCTCATAACTGTCTACGGGAAGGCCAGTCAGAGTGGCTGTGCCATCTTCACCGGTAGTAACATCCGTATGGTAACCGTGATGGATGCCCTTTACCTCGAAAACAGCACCTGGAACAACATCTCCTGTCTGGCCATCACGCTTAAGGATCGTCAAGGTAGGAAGTTCTTCATCAACTGCGGAAACCGAAATCGTGCCGCCGCCATCCACATCTTCCTGATCCACATGAACGATAACCGGTTCCTCAAGGCGCGCATAAGGAGCTGGCACATAGACTTCAACGAAAGCATAAAGACCTTCGGTGATGTTGGGAACGGTAATAATTCCAGTAGCATCGGTTTTCTCTGTGGCAATGATCTGCCCATCTTTCAGAACATTGAATACTGCGCCTTCGATGGGCTGGTCGGAGTCGTTTACTTTCAAAAGTTCGAGTTTTACTTTCGCGTCATTTTCGAACACAAGGTCAACGTTGCTCTTGCCGTCCCAATAGAACTCCTGCCGTACCTTGTCAGGATCTTTGCTGATCGTATACCCATTCGGAGGGGTGACTTCAGTGGCTACATAAGAGCCGATGGGCATCGTATCCCAGGGCACATCCTGCAGATATCCACCAACGCCGGTGGTATAAGTGCCGGTAAAGCTGTTATCAACACCCTCGATCTTAATTACAGCACCAGCCAGCCCCTTGGTGGGATCATCCGAGTCAACTTTACGAATGGAACCCTCAGTGGTGATGATAGGAGTATCAGTAAAGGTAACCGTGACGGTGGTACCGCTCTCGTTGGGCAGAACAACATACTGAGGCCCCGCATTATCGATTTCGTAGCCCTCCGGCGGATCCAGTTCAGTTACGGAATAAGTGCCTGCATCCAGAGGAGACAACGTATAGGTGCCATCACTTCCGGTGACAACCTCTTTGGAATAGGTACCATTGGCAGACTGGATCAGGAACCGAGCGCCGGACAATCCCTTGTTGGGATTCGTCGAATCAACCTTCCGAATTGTCAGTTCATACTGCTCTCGGGTGATAGTCAACTCGCCAATCATGATCGCCTGGACATCATTGGCAGGATGATAATTAGAGCCGGGACCTGCGTAGGTATATTCATAAACTGCGCAATCTCCCCAAACTCCCTGTTCACCTAAGTCCAGAATATACTGGGCGCGATCAAGGAAAGAGATGCCATCCAGCAAATCATCAATGCCAGTATAGTCGGCGTTGTAAAGATTGTTATATACGCAGAGCAGTTCTTCTGCACATGCGACTGCAGGGTCACCGAGAGATCCGTCTTTGTATCTCCAGATAATAGCCTGAACCCAGGCATTCATAACCCAAGTGTACTCGCTTCCCCAAACACCGTCTTCACCCATCGCATGAGCCTGATCAGTAAAGATGCCGCGGGAATGTGCGTAGTAGTAGGCCATCATCGTCTGAACAGTGGGATCTGTGATTGGCTTGGGATTATCCCAGGTGTGGCCTTCCAGAGACCAGCCCATTCCTTTGCCATGCTCTGCACAGAATCCGATGATGTTGTCGCCATTGAAGTCAAACTTCATCTGATGCAGGTAGCAGGTACCAAGGGCCGGAGACTCGTAATAAACGCCGTTATGTGTACAATCCTCCATTTTAATGGTGGAAGGACCGGCGGCAAGCGCACTGGCAGGGAACAGGCCCACAATACACAGGACAGCGAGCAGCAAGGACATCATGCGAATATATACGGAATGCGTTTTCATCTTCATTTTTTGTCCTTTCCTCGAAAAAAGAAAGGGCCGCAGGGATGGAGCATTCCAGTCAAAACAGGCTGTCGGGTCCTGTATCCCTACGGCCTGTTGCTTTTCTCGATATTATTTTTTGTGGTTATTCTTCTTGAACTTGGAAAATAGGCAGATATGCTATTGCTTTACATCATTTTACTCACCTTCTTTCTTGTATAGGCACAAAAAAACGACCCCTCCAGTTTTGGAGGGGCCACATTCTACATGGATTTATCCGTAGGGATTATTGGTATTAGGTTTTCCGAGAAACAGGTAGCAGTACGTAACGCCATTGTCCTTGGTTACACCTACACCAAGACTTGTTGCGTCTGGATCCGTCATGGTTTGGAAGTGCCCAGGGGACTTTTCCCAGTTATCCACTGCCCGCTGAGCAATGTCTGCTATCGCTGCACCGGTGAATACGGTTAGATTTGAGCCGAAGCCATAGGGATATCCGGATTCCGCCACCGCTTCACACTCTTCTTTCGTGTGATGCCAGGTAAACTTTTGATCGCTGCAGTTCTGCGCTGCTGCCATCAGGCGCTGATCGATAGTCAGTTCCTGGAGACCATTCTCGCGTCGTACCTCGTTCACGAGGACGGCGATCTCTTCTCGCACCTCCTCAAGTGTGGAGGAGGCTTCCGGTGCTTTTCCAGTGTAAGGAGCATCACTGTCCATGTACACCGCTCCGTCCCAATACACATTGAACCCGACCATCTTGCCCACATCTGCAAGTTTGACATAGTTGTTGCCGTTGATGATATATGCTTCCATCTGAACTTTTTCCCCATCCAGGAAGAACTGGTGGGAGCTGCGAACTGCAGTGAATAGTTCTTCAGCGGCGTGTGCTGTGGGGAATGCCAGAAACGCACCGATTACAATACCTGCCGCTACCAGTGCCAGATTCTTTTTTGCCTTCATATTCATTCCTCCTTTGCATTATGTGGATCTTTGCAAGCACACAATATCCAAGAAGGAGAAAGAAGTCAAGCAGAATCTTCTGCGCGGACAGAGAACAAATATCAGCGGCGCAGATCAGGTTACACAGCAGTTGCCTGGACGCACCAGCGGTATGCGCTTTGATTCATCACGCAGGTGTATAACACAATCCGATCCTCACCGGTAGGTGTCATGGCGCTGCGGTCCGTTTCGCTGACCTTACTGACGGAGGTAACTTTATAGGTGCGGGTACCCAGTTTGGTGGTCAGGGTGATTTTATCCCCGATCTCCAGGGTATGGATCTTGCCGAAATGATTGTTGACACCTCGATTGTGGCCGGCCAGGGCAACGGTGCCGTCCCAGATGCTCGTGTCTGTGAAGTGGCCTGCTCCCTTGGCCAGGGTGCTGCTCCCGGTGCCCTGGTAGATCTTCACACTGAGGCCAATGGCGGAGATTTTCAGAGTTCCCAGATATCCACCAGAATAGTAGAGATCATCGGTCACATAGGTATAACCGCCAGAGGTACTGGATCCTCCAGAACTGCCAGAGCTGGTATTGCCTGTGTTATCGCCAGACGTAGGCGGGAATACGATGGGCATATTACCGCCAGAGATAGTACCGACCGCCATGCCGCCGGGAGCCAAATTGGGGGTAAGATAGGTACCTGTTCCAAGGGCATCTGCGCTGGGGCTGCCAAAGGAAGGCGGGATAAGGGCTGCGTTTTTGCTTACATCCTCATTCTTCATTGCCCCACCATCTGCCGTGTGAACTACCTCAATAGAAGTAGGATCCCCGTAATCAGGATTTCCGGGGGCATCAATGCTGTAGTCCAAGGCGCTGGCAGGCAAGGCCAATGCCGCAGACAGGCAAAGCATCAGGCAAGTGGAAATTACTCTTTTCATTCGCTCTCCTCCTCCGTTGTCTCGTGGCGACGCTTCATAAACAAAGCAGCACCTGTTCCTGCACCGACTAGGGCTACGATACCGAAGGGGACTGCAATGGCCAACCAATTAAACTGGGCGGGGCCAGTGCTTTCATCCTCCGTTGGCACAATAGGCTCCAGCGGTGTTCCTTCAAAAATAGCCACATAGCGCACCTTATTCAGGGCAATGCGGCTGACCGTTCCGGTATAGTCCGCAGTCACGGTATATCCTTTTACATAGGAACTGGTCGCAGTTCCGGTATAGGTGGCGACAGCGGTAAAACGGTCGCCAACGGCATATCCATCCATGTTTGCGGTATTGTCTGTCTGCCAATTGACCGTTTGAAGTGTCAGAGTCCGGCCATCCTCTTCGATAGTCTTGGGGATGTACTGGGTATCCTGACCGGCCAAATTGGGGTAGGAGCGTGTGGCAGACACTTCCTTGGTGGAACTGCCATACCCGGCGACCTCCACCCGGACTGTGGACAGATCCAGACTCAGAATCCCGGTCAGGCCGTCATCCGTCACGAATTCCTTTTCAGCGGGCAGCAGAGCCAGCACAGATTCCATATCCTTATTTTTGCTGGGCAAGGAAACTGTTTCGGTATGCTGCCGGCTTTCGTTTTCGGGAAGTTCCTGCTTGAGCAGATCCGTCAGAGTATAGTGGAAGCCATCCTGCTCAAAATCAGAGCGGGGAATCCCTGCGGGGTCATCCTCCGGCCCCAGGTCATAGATTTTTTTCAGTTCTGTGCCGTCCTCGCTGCGGCTGATAGAAGTAGGGTAACATACCTGGGCCGCAGTAGCCGCACTCCCAAGATCCGCTGCCAGTGCTGCGGGGCAGAGCGCCATTGTCAGTGTCAGAACCAGGACGCAAAGGGTCATTACTCGTTTCATGAACATTTCCTCCTTACATTGCCATGGTGGGGCCGTTTTCCTCTTGCCCCTCTTTGGGGGCCGGGGACTTCTGAGCCTCCTGAACCTGCGACTGCTCATAGGCCTCCAGGACCTTCTGATCAAACTGCTGCTTGAAGTCTTTGGTGCAGGGGTAACAGATATCTCGATACTCCCCATTTACCTTCCTGCGGGGCATGGAAACGAAAAGTCCGTTTTTCCCTTCCATGATCCGTACATCCCGCACGGCAAAACAGCCGTTCAGCGTAACCGAAGCGGTTGCTGCCACGGGGCCGTCCCCTCGATAGGGAAAGATCCTCACATCCATCTCCATAGGGGACACTGTTGCTTTCATGTCGTTCTTCATGCCTTTATTCCTCCTGAATTTGATGAATTTTGGTTAAGCCGCTCTAAAGTGCGGCGGACCAACAGGTCATACTCCCAGGGCTCAACTTCCAGAGAAACAAAAGCGCCGCCCTCCGTCAGACCATCCGCCATAAACTTAAGAATCAGCGGATGCTTCGAAGCGCAGCGTTTCCATTCTCTCAAGGGGATCCATCCTGTACCGGCGCGATACGCCAGCGTAATGGCGGAATCCTTTGCCCGGTTTGCGTTCAGCCAGAGGTATTTATCCTTTAATTTTGAAGACAAGGAGTCACCTTTTGGAATTGGAACAATTGCGTCAGGCTGAAGGACGTACCTAAGCCGCAAGGTGGTAATGCATGCCTGTGTTGCTGTTTCGGCCTCCTCCACATCAGCCCAGAGCGGAAACTGCTTGTAGTCAGAGGCCAGAATGTCTTCGCCTTCTCTGTCATATTCAAAGAGCGGGACACATCGGGCGATCTCCAGACAATGTACCCCATCCGTCAGCCCAAGAGATTTTACTCCCGTGGCAGGCAGACTCACATAATGCGTCAACGCATCATCCAAAGACAGGAATTGGGACATCCGCCACCCGACCACGCCCTTAGGATCATGTCCCAAACGAAGATCATCCACCGTGTAATAACTCAGATTCATATTGCCTCCATTTCACTCCATCTTCATATCTGCCATGTTCTGATCAACATTCTGGCCTGTCAGTTCGTTCAGTTTTTCCTTAGCCCACTCCGGCAGAAGATTCTCCTGCAGGACTCCGATGAAGTCAGATCGGTTCCATCTGGTGTGTTCTCCATCGCCCAGGCAGGTGCAGCGGATGGAACGACCAATGGCGTGGGGACTACAGCCAAATCCATCATGGGCATACCAAAGCTGATTTTCCTGTGTCCAGCAGGATTCTCTCAGCGTGTCTGGACTCAGTACCAGCACTTTCCCTTCGTAATCCAGATCCTCCCATGAATTGGGTTCACAATGTTCTGGGCCGAAAAGGTTCAGTTTCTGGTAAGCCTCCCGGACTTGGGACACAAATCCATTCACCACCTCAGAGTGTGAATTAACAATAAACTCTACCTTGTGGCCCATGTCCTCAGGAATAAAGGTGCGCTGTGCCCAACTTCTGTTGTCGGGGCGGAATCGGCCATCGCCACTCTTTTCCTGGATGGTGTTTGCCAGTACCCAGTTCACCCGCTTAAACCCAAACTCTTCCAATACCTCTTTGGCGCAGTCCTCTTTGAGGTGCATACCATCAAAGCCTTGTCGGATACTGTCCTCAATCGCCTTTTTACAGGCGATGTTGGCCTGATGACTGGCACGCCATAGGGCAATCTGGCCGCTGCGTCTGGCTGCGTCCAGGCCGTCTGTATAGAGGTAGGTATCATTCCTCATCTACTTCATCCTCCACCGCCAGGAGCAGGCGCAGGCCATCCGGGTTGGCGCCTGCCCCCAGAAGATCATCCAGCACATCCTCATCCACGGTATCGAGGGGATCGGGGAGATCCAGGACATCGACGATTTCATTGCTGGCGTCCACCAACTGGAGAACCAAGGAGTCGATCACTTCATTGAGGTGGGTAATCGTGATGATGGCTTGCCGCGGCGTGATGTCCTCCCGGCTGATCAGGATGCTGCCTGCATCTGCCTGGATGGTCAGCTGCTCCGCGTCAGCCAATTCAGCCATCTGCATGGCGGGGAAAGGAATTTTCTGATTTCTGTTCTCGGGATTACGATGTAATACAAACTTCATTTCAAATTACCTCCTAGTCTGCTTTTAAGATTCTGCGAGGCCGGTGCAGGATGACAGGTTCCCACATGGCCTCAGTTGCCTGCCCAAAGATATCCAGTTGCTTATTCAGGTAGGGGCTGGGATCGTAGTTGGTGATGATCAACTCCCTGAAGGTGGAACCTTCGGTCTGTGACAGCGGATTGGTTCGTTTCAAGGAGATGATGAAAAAATCATCTTTGTACAGATCAATGATCCGGTCATCATAGCCGTAGGAGATGATCACATACCCCTTACATGAACTTGCCCTGTCGTGAAGGATGATGTGGTGTTCCGGAAGGAATCGCACATCATAGACCTTTTCTGTCAGCATATAGGGTGGATCTGCATAGATGATTCCGTCTGGACGGTCCTCCTTGGGGATCAGCACAAGGGCGTCCTGATGCTCCAGAAAAACACTGTCCAGCCGTCTTGAAACCTGAGGCAGCTTATCCACGATTGCCTGCGGGTCCACAGTTTTAATGCCAACAGAATTTCCTGTCCCACTGAAACTGCCGTAAGTGGTGAACAGAAAAGCCGCTGCCCGCCGTACATCAAAAAGTTTTGCGTTGCCATCCAGGATCGTGAGCAGTTCGCGGATCTCTTCTTCGGTAAAACAAGTGGACTCCGCTACAACTCGTTTCTCCTCCTCAATATGCCGATAGAAGTCCGGCTCATGAGCGGCCATATCGCGGTAGAAGGCGAAGGGTGTCCTGCCATGCACCGGCAGAAACTTCAGTTCTTTGGCCAGCGAGAACGATTTTTCTTTGACGCAGCAAAACACATTGAACAAGTCGTCGTTCAGATCGTTATAAATGTCCAACCGGCCCTTCTTCGGCTGCAGACCTAAGATGACGGCACCGCTTCCACCGAACACCTCCGTAAACTGTTTCACATGGGGCGGTATCAGCTGGTGGATGTAGGGAACAAGTTTCTCTTTGTTCCCCATCCATGGAAAGAAGGGCTTAGCCATTGCGATCCACCTTCTTTTCCCTGTAACTGCCAAGGCATCCTCTCATACTGCGGATGTCCTCCGTCAGGCCGTCTACCATACTCTGGAGAAAATCCATGCTGTCGCAGAGTTCTTCAGCAGTGGCGGCATAGTAATAGCCGTACTGGTCACTGGCGATGGGGTTCTTTTTCTTTCGCAGTCGTTTTACCAACTTTTGAAGATCCTTAACATTGATCCCCAGTGTCCGAGCCAACTCCCTGCCGCTTTTCCGGTTTTCACGGCCATGACAGGAAATTTTCAAATAGTCCAACAGCTTGTCATCTCTCATAAATGCCTCCTTTTCCGGACACGTTTTACCGAAAAAGGGCGCAAAAAAAGAAGGGGCCGTTTTGTCCCTTTCGGAAAAACGGCCCCTAATTTGGTTTGAGATTGTTACATGGTCATCTCCGGTTCATGTTCTGGCTGGCTGTATTCGTAGATGACCTCTTGCCCATTCCTGGCTGCATAGCCATGGTCTGTTGTGGACAGGCCATATTTTGCCATATGATGCTGGGCGTAGGCTACAGAGTCAAAGCACTGGTTGAGCAGCGGATCCTGGCCAAGTACACCCTCCTTTCGGGCCAAGTCCATGCCATACTGCGCAAGATCAACCCCGCGGGGAATAAATTCGTAGCAATGGAGGTTTTGGGCGAGATCCAGTGCCAAATCCAGGCGGTGACAGTCTTCCAACTCCATGACACACATCCATTTTTCCAACCAGTGGGGTTCTCCCTGCCCCTGTTCCGCCCAGACATAGCCGAAGTCAATGGCGTGGCGAACCAATTCTCCTGCGGAGTCATATTGGTTGAGGATGTCGGTAATCTGGGGCAGAGCGCAGTCCACATCCACTGCCATGCACTGATCCAGTGTTTCTGCTTGCAAGGCATCCAGCCCGAGAAGCAGTTCATCCGGATGGACTGCATCCATGTACTCGCCTGTGTCGGGGAATCCAATCCAGACACCCTCCATATTGTTTCGGCTGACCAATTTAATGCGAATAGCGTAATCGCCGACCACTGGAGCCTCTGTATCTGGTTCAATGTTCAGGAGGTTCGGGTTGCGCGCCATGCGCTCTACATAGTGATTCTCCACAAATCTTCCCGCACCTTTATCCCGATAGGCTGCCCCAACGATTTCAGGGTCAAGGTAGCCTCGAGCCGCAGGCGTCGGGGTGTGAATGTGTTCCATAACGAAGCGTCCCAGAGCGACATCATCATCGGCCCCATAGAGAAGTCGGTAATGATCCAAGCCCTGCAGAATCTGGATGGTTGTCTGTACAGTTCTGGGATTCTCAATTTGCATGGCACCTTGAAACAGCAGTTCTTCCTTCGCTGTCATATTCTCAAATCGCTGTTCCAGCCAGTCGTGTTCCGATTTGCTCATTTCCATCCTCTCCAGAAGAGGGGAGAGCCGGTGTTTCATGTACTCATCACCTCCATCTGCGGTTCGCAGTGGGACTGTGAGTAACTCACATCCAGGTCGCTGTGCTGTACCACATAGCCCTCGGATGTGAAGACTCCGCCCTCCTCCATCCTGGCCTTGCGGCCTATAGCCTCATAGTCCAGGATTTCATACAGTTCCTCTGGAAGACCGGGGGGGATCACCGGAAAGTCATTGTCCACATAGAAGTGGCCCAATTGCTCATCATTCACAACTCCCGGTGCAACATGACAGCAATCCACACTGTTGGCAAGGTCGACCAACCGACACAGAGGCAGTTCCGTCATTCCTTTATCCAGATCCATGCGGACAAGACCCTCAAACGCCGCTTCCTGGGTGGAACTAAACTCTGCCAGTTTCCCCGCCAGAAGATTCAGTTCTTTCAGATCCATATCCTCCGGCATGTGATCTGCAAGGTATTCTCGGCCACAGTAGTCTGACACCTCTGTATAGAGCGGGAATCCCTTGTTCATTTCCAGAAGAAGTGTGTCCAGCCTATCCTGTGCGGCAGGAAGATCCACAAGATGGTATTCCGTGCTATCCATTTCCAGGGGAGTGACATATACAGTCAAGACTTTTTTCAATAGTATCCCTCCTCATTTCTTAATGTTGCCGGCAGGAGATTACTGCATGGTCATCCCATCGTCCTCTGCACAATTGGGCTCTTCATCATCGAAATCCTCGCCGCCGAACATCTCCTCCGCGGCTTTCATGTACGCATCGTAACACTGAGAGTATTCTGCGTAGTTTTCGCCGCCGATCTCCTCCAGGAATTCCTTCTTGAACCCCCAGAGAGGGTATTCACAGAAACCACTGCTCTTCCGCAGGCCGGTATCCACTGCGATTCCCTGATCGAGTAACTGCTGTGCGAACCGGCAGTTATTGGTATCAATATAGGCACTGTCCTTGAGACCGATGAATTCTCCAAAGGAAACTGTAAGGGTTGCGTACTGCTCCATCTCATCAGGTTCTCCCATGACCTCATCCAAGACAATGGCAAGGCCGGGCATTTCCTGCCCCATGAAATCCCGGACAGAGTAGAGTTCTACCCGCGGTTGAAGTTTTACGGGGTTCCCAAAGTAATCGGTAATTTCAAGGATCATATCCGTACACCTCCATTTCAGTATGCATTCAATGATTTAACCCAGAGTCATATCTTCGGGTTGCTGTGCCTGGTGTTCCTCGTACCACTTAGGGTCTGCGCCGGGCACATCCCAGCCGCACATACTACCGGTGAGCATGGCCTGTTCCTGGGCCGGTGTAATGCCCCGACGCTGGTTGTTGTAATCCGCTAGGTAACGGTTCTGAGCCCTATCTCCGGTACTCCAGTCACTGGGATAGTAGCCGCTTTCTCCTTTCTTGATGCAGATAAGGGTTCCTTCACCAGGAAGTACAGACCAGCACATATCCGGCAGGCGGGTGAGGGAATCGGGGGAGAACTTCTCTTCCTCTGTCTGGATTGTCCAGTTGCTGGAGTTCCAGAGACTCACATAAAGTTCCCCCTCTTCCAGATCGATGGCTCGTTGCTCAAATCCCTCGCCCCAACCATCTGACGCCTGGCCTGAAATGTAATCAGCCAGAGCCTCTTTTTCCTCCGGCAGAAGTTCTCCGATTACCTTGCATTCAGCCACGCACCACAACTGACCGTTACGGCTTTCTGCATCAAACACGATGGACTGAACTTTCTCATTTACTCCATCCTGTTTATCATACCAGTGCATAAGACCACGGCTTTTTTCTTCCGGCATCTGGTTTTCCAGAAGTGCCTCATGGATACATGACTGGTAGTCTTGCAGATCTCGACCATTCAAATCACTGCCATACTCCTCCAGATCCCCCCAGTCATCACGACCATAGAGTTGAGCGGTGAGAGGCATATAGAACTTCAGCGTTTGAGGTTCCGGAAGCTGGACCTGAAACCGATCCGCGCCAATAATGAGGGCGAGGCCGCTTCCGTTGTCCCACTTAACATGGACTTGACCTGCGTCATCAATACTTTCCAGGGTGCCCATGCTGCCGGGAGCGATGGGGTGGGGGTCATCCTTCATTTCAATGAGTCGAATGCGGCTTCCCTTGGGATACTGCTCCCGGAGAAAGTCCAACCATTCTTTTTGTACTTGCATCTTGCACCTCCTACATGGTCATGTCCTGCTCTTGGGACATATCCTTCAACTCCTGATGGAGTTGTTCTACTGCCTCGAAAATTGTTGGATCGTTCTTGAAACTCTCCAGTTTCTGGTAGTCCGCAAAGAAGGTTTGCTCTCCGTCCACCATGCGAACAATATCAACTGTGGCAAAGTCATCTTTAGTGACGCCAAGGCGTTTCTCCGGGTGATCGCTGCCTTGATATAGCCGGATCGCCTCATCCAGCGAAAGGCCCCGATGGAGTTGCTCCTGTGGAGTATTGCACTCTGTCATCACAAACCACGCATAGGTATGGGGGAGGGACGGGTCTGCCACATCTCGAAGGGCTTGCAAACCTTTCTCGGTCAAACCGTAGTTACAGGTTCGTCGAGGATTTTCTTCGCCTGCAAAATCCAACAGAATATCATCCACTGCTTTCTTAACCTCTGGATCTTCAGAAAGTGTTTCGTGCTTGAATCCGGTCGTATTGCGGAATGGAAGTTCCTCTTTGATGGTTTGGAGATACTGATGTGGGTCTGTGAACTCCTGAGCCGTCCCATCTGCATAGGTCACTCGCCCCACTATCTTGTCCTTTTGGGCCATTTCCTGCTGCCGCTTATCGTAGCAGTATAGATAGCCCTGATAATCTCCTGGAGTTGGAGTGCAGCGCAGACAGTAGCGGTAGTGGTCTGTTTCTGCCACATATCCAAAACTTCTGCTGTCCTCTGTGATGGCCCCGCCGTTTTTGTAACAGTAGTTGCTCATGGAGGCCAGATCTTTTAGCGGCCCGTTTGCTCGCAAGGTGTCAACGATAACTTGGAGTTCTTCCTTGAACTCCAAAGTGTTAAATCGATCTTCGTTGTGAGGCCACCAGGTATGCCAGAATTCCTTGCCACCAGAACCAAAGTCCATGCGGATGTGACCAACTGTGCCCAGCGCTTCGTCCTGTGCATCGTCCAGTCTTGAATAGAAAAGGCCCGCTTCCTCAATGGAAGCGGGCCTCAACTGAACACCGTGTTCACATTTTTTCGTAGGTTTCTGTTTCATAGTTTTTCACCTCCTTCGTTTGGTAAGTACACAACATACCACACTGTGACGAAATTATCTACTGCATATCCATCACCCCCTGCATCTGCTCCTGACTTTCTCCCATTAATTCCTCCAGGCTTTCCGTCCCGATGTAGGCAATATAGCCGCGGTCAGTGAACATCCCTGTTCCAGAATCCATATGTTGGCGGCCATATCTCTCATAGTCGTAGAACTCGTCCAGAGTGGGATCATAATTAAAGTGGCCGGATTGCTGGATCATAAATTTTCCGTACTCGGCAGGGGTATGAGCACCAGGTGCAAATTCAAACAGATCCAGATTTTCTGCTAAGCGGCAAATCTGGTTGGCATTCTCCGGCCGCGCCATACCAACCACAACCCCCAGTTTCATTCGGTCATCATTTGACAGTTTATCTACCGCTTTGGCCAGTTCATTGAGTGCATAGATATCCTCGCACTGAAAGTCCAATGCCACATCGATTTCTACAGGGAAGAGGCTATCACCCATTCGAAGAGATAAATCACCTGGATCAGTAATGCCTGCCCGCTTCATAGCCCGCTCAATCTGGCAGTTGGATGTAGGAAGGTAGACCCAAGTAATATTCTTGGTATCTCTCGGCTCCAGTCGTGAGGTCAATCCGACAGATATGCAATCATTCTCATGGTGGTAGCAGGGCAGGTTCTTGCCGTCGTAGAGCTGTGAAAGCTGCATACCGTTGTCGTAGACCACGCCATAGCGGGTAATGGTCCCTTCATTGTCCTCAATCAGCAGAATGGCGGTTTCCTCGCCATCCAAATTGTCCAGTTCCTCCGCAGAGGCACATCCACCGTGGGTATTCATGTACTGTGCTCGGCCAACGCTTTCCAAATCTGAAAAATCTGCGATGACAGTTGCCTGTTGGCAGGAGAAGGTCAGGTTGATCAGGTCTTTCATGTCCGTGAGTTTCAGCTTATCTGCCATAGCCTGAAACTGAGTAATCTCTACAGCGTCAAATCCATCCAGACGCTTTGCCAGGTAGTCCAACTCATCAATATTGACCTTGCAGCCTTCCAGACACCGGAGGGTAGGGTATGCCCTTGTAAATTCTGCGACTTGGCAGTCCTTTCTCAGAGCATCGCCAATCCCCAGTGAGGAAAGTAGATCCATGGAACGACCATATTCGGTTGTTTTGATGGGGAGAGGTATAGAGACCTCCCCGTACTCTGGATGTTCATTGTTTTTTAGAATCGCTACTATTCTCATTCTTTCACCCCCATCGATAGAGTCTTCTTGCAATGAGAATTATCGAGTTACAGTTCGCTGAGTTCCTGTCTGAAAAAGTCACGGGCATCTCCGCCGTTTTCCATGTGTGCAATCATATCTTGAATTCCTGAATCAGGTGTATTCTCCAAGTCGCGCATGAAATATCCGCTTTCGTACAATTCGGTCAAATACTCTACCGGACCGCCAATACTCAGGTATCTTCCTGCATTGACAATTTCTCTTGGATAGTGTACGGAATGAGCATTATAAAGAGTTTGTGCCACCTCTATTCCATATTTTTGTTTCGTTTCTCTGAGAGCAGATATGATTTCCTGGGCAGTGGTGTATGCTAAACGATCAACTTCCAAGTTTTCCGCAACTTTCTCCCAGTATTTATAGGTTCCTGGATTTCCGGCAAGGTATTTCTCCAACCCATAAAACAATTCTCCGCAGAGACTAATATTGGGATTATCGGGACAGGTTTTAGACTTTATCTTTCCTCCCATTGGCTTTCCTTCCTTTCATTGCATTTCCTGTTTGATGCCGTTGTCCATCTCTGGATCTGGAATTGAGGCAATAGGAAATACATCATAGTTTCCGTTTTCCCCAAGGACGTCCAGAATTTCCTGCTGTTTCTCCTTCGTGAGATCTGACCAGTAGATTTCAATCATGTGAAACACCTCCATTCGTATATACATTACAGTCCCAGTACACAACTACCATAATTGGCGAGGAGGAGCGCATTAATGATGAGAGAGAATGTACTGTCGGGGACGAATTCACTGCTGAGAAATTCCTGTGGGTTAATCTCAAAGTCCCCTTTAGTAAATTGTTTGGCGGTTTTGAAAATAGCGTACTTCTTAGCGTTTAAGGATCCATTACTCTCAAACCGCCAGGAAAGCTGTTTTGCGTGAGTGATAAGCGGGATAATATGTTTTGACATTAATTCATCCGAGGTTGACAGGTAGAGGATAGCCAGATCCGCACCGCAGACAGGTGTGTAAGTAATTCTTGCTATCTCATCACGGGTCTGTTCAAATAACTTACGATGAGAGGTACTCAGATATGAAAAATGGCGGTAAGTTCTGCAGTGTTTTCTCAAACGCGTAGAAAAAAGTCGGGGCTGATTTCCCTTGAAAAATTCCAAGATCAGTTTTTCGTAGTTGATTACCTTTGCAGTGATTCGCTCCGCTACATAAGGACAGACCCTCAGCTGGCACTCATCGTTCTTCTCATAGAAGCAATACTTGCATGAAACAACTTTTCGGCTGCGATATATATTTTTAGGCGGCATATTTACCCTCCTTAGTAATGGTTTTGGATAAGAAAAAAGCGCCGGAGTTCATACTAAAACTCCGGCGCTTCAATATTACATTGTCGGTTCCCGGTTGTAGGATTCGGCGTGCTGTTCCTGCTCTCTTATGTGCGCCAGCACATCGGGAACTGAAATAGCAATCTGGTCTTGAACACCACGGATGCATTTTTCCTGCTCGGCAGTCAGGTCGAAACCGGCGTCTAAGGTATCAGCACAGCATCGGTAGATTTCAATCAGTTGATCCTGATTGAAGACCTGGTGCTTAGGGGTGAGACCAGAGCGGATGGCGAAGTTTTGCTTGGCATCTGTGTAGTTGTCCTGAAAGTAATTGCCCCGGTTGAGAGCTGTGCGGTCAAAATTCCAATCCCAGGTGACGAAGTGAACACCATGCTTGGTCAGGTGCCCAGCCAGCACGGTTCCATTGAATTCGGCCAGTGTTCGGTAGTCGCCGGACAGCCCCTGCGCTTTCAGCAAAGGTGCTTGCTCCATCAGCGCCATATACTCCCGCACTGTGCAGGCCAGATCGGTGACTTGCTCACAGGCACGTTCCCGTTCCGAGGTTGCCACATCCTCCTGCCTATAGCGAACACCACCGCCCGCTGTGATCCGACAGAGCGGGAAACCGCCCCATTCTACGGGAAGGCATTCGCCCTGTTCAGGCTGTGAGGTGAAACCCTCACGGTGAAGGGCGATGCGAAGTTCCTGAAAAAACAGTTCCTGACTCATATTTTTGCCTCCTGTGTGTAACGTTCTATTGCTCTCCTTTTGACATTTCTGGCAACAAGAAAAGCCGTCATCTCCAAAGAGTGACGGCTAAGGCGATAAAAATAAAGTGGTTTGTACTGCAATTTGGTACAAACCACTTTATTCACAAAAATTTAACAAAATATATTCTGATGCCGATGCGAAAACACAGAAAAAAGAGGGGAAAATCTGGGGGAAAACGACTGGGTTTTAGTTCAAGTCCTCACCGTACGAGGAAGAGGCTGGAAAATATCTTTTTTTTGTGCAGTCAAAATTGGGGACGAAAAAACCCCGAAACCGTTGCGGCTTCGGGGTTTTTCGGTGCGATATCTTTTTTGGTCGCACAATGTGGTTGCGGAGGGAGGATTTGAACCTCCGACCTCCGGGTTATGAGCCCGACGAGCTACCGAGCTGCTCTACTCCGCGATATAAGGCACCTCTTCCGGGTGCCATATCATATTAGCACAGTTGAATGCCCCTGTCAAGGGGAATTTTCGCCGCAGCAGAAGATTACTCCTCCGGTGCGTCTTCGTGCTCTTCGCCGCCCAGGTATTCTACCAGGTCCTCATCATCCAGTTCCTCGGTGCAGGCGGTGTGGTGACGGCGCAGCAGCACCATTACAGCGGCGGCTGCTCCCAGCAGGGCCACCAGCATGGCAATTACAGTGCCCCAGCAGCATTTGCATTTTTTGTTTTTCATCCGTTGTTTGTCTCCTTTCCGCGGCAGCCTGCCGCATTCCGTCTATATTATAATCCTTTTTTCCGCAAATAGCAATGCGCCGCAAAAAATGTTTTGGCATTCTCTGCATTCTGTGGTATAATGCATTTATCTGTAGGATTTTAGCCGATCCTGCCGCGCTTTATTTCAGTCAAAGTCAAGGAGGCACTCCCATGAATCCCAATTCCTGCGAAGCCCTGCCCGGCAATTACCGCCAAACCCGCGAGATCGACTTTGTCAATCTTTCCCGGGAAAATATCATCGGTCTGCTGCTTACTCTCGTGCTGCTGGTCGGCCCGGTGCTGCTGGTTCTGCCCAGCCATCCCTTTACCCTGCTTTCTTCCGCCAAAAATACCGTCTTTTCCCTGATTTACTGCCTGGGCGCGTTCCTGCTTATGGTCGCTTCCATGCGCCTGCAGGCCAAGCTGCACGGCTTCTGCCTTTATAAAACATGTGGCTGCCCCGTTGAGTATGTTTCCATGGGATTTTATATCGTTGCCTGCACCGGCCGCATGTATGTCCGCCGCAACTCCTGGCTTACCGGCACCCTCATTCCCGCCGTTGTTTGGTGCGGATTGCTGCTGGCTGCCGCTTTTGCCGTTTCGGAGCAGTGGTTCTGGATCCCGTTCCTGATGTTCCTCGTTTCCCTTTCCGGCTGGGCCGGTAAATTTGTGGCCATTGCGGTGGTGCTGGGCCAGCCCGCCGGCAGCTACCTGCAGGATAACGGCGGCTCCATCAAGGTATATACCCCCGCGGAGGTTTGACCCATGGCATACTGGATGACACACCTGCGGGTAGCGGAAGCTCTGCTGCGCTGCCTGCCGGAGGGGATCTCCCTCCCCCATTATTACGCCGGTTCCATTGCGCCGGATTGCGGCCGCACCGAGTGGAATGAGGACGGTACACCGCGTTATCTCCCTGGCCGGGTGGTGACCCACTGGCTGAAGAAGGATGAAGCACTGGACCGCTGCCTCATTGATTTTGAGGGCTTCTACAATGCAATGATGCCCCAGGCGGCCGATGATGGGGCCCATGCCTTCTACTGGGGATATTATATTCACCTTATTACTGATGCCATGTGGCAGGAACGGGTGCTGCGTCCCCGCCGGGAATCCCTTGCGGAGCCTTCCAAGGAGAGCATTGCCGCCATGCGGGCCGATCTGAAGCTGGCCGATTTGGCCGATTATCGGGAAAATCCCCACTACCCTCCGCTGGAGATCCTGCGCAATACCCACTCCTTCCCCAACCGCTACCTCGACTACTACACCGAGGACGACATTGAAAACCAGGTGCATGGCATCCCCCAGCGCCTGGCAGAGGAAGCCGCCACTGCTGAGGAAAGTCTTTGGCTTTCCCCGGAGGAGCGCGATGAGTTTATTATGTTTGCCACCGCCAAGTGCATGCAGATGGTGCGTGCCCACCTGGCTTAATTTATCCACCCACCGAAAGACCGCCTGCGGGCGGTCTTTTTCTCTCTGCACTCCCGGCATTTGTTGACACCGTACTTTACCGCATGGTAGAATGAAAATAGGCAATTTCCCCGATTCCAGCTCAATTTTTTAGCGAATCGAAAAGGAGGCTATGACCGTGAACCACATCAAAAAATGCTTGCTTCTGCTGCTTGCTGTTCTGCTGCTGTGCTCCTGCGGCGTCCAGGATACCCCCGCGCCCGATCCGCAGCCCGCCCCGGCCGAAAGCTGCACCATCAGCGGCTCCTTTACCGCCACCGTCCGGGATGTGATCCCCGATTACTGCCTGGATGACACCACTCCGCTTGTCGCTGTCGTAACAGAGTTCCAGTCCCAGCCCTTTACTGTGTATGTAGGGGAGGAGCTTGGTAAAAAGCTGCTGGAGGAGCAGAACGGCCAGCCTCTCGTTTTTACCGTAACACCCCTTACCGTTGACCGCAGCAGGGAAGAAGTGCAGAAGCTTTCGACCGCCTCTCTCCTGCGGGAATTCAACCTGCAAATCACCGATTGCCGCCCCGCCGAAGATGGTGAACTCGGGTTGGAAAGTCTGCACCTTACCATCGAATAATTTTACCGATAATATCCGCACTGCAACACCGCCTGGCTGTGGCGGTGTTTTTTATGCCACGGGGATGGTTGCTTCGGGAAAGACCGTGCCGGGCCAGGGAAGGGGCGCAGCCCGGC
>ENA-ORLY01000723-ORLY01000723.1-human-gut-metagenome-genome-assembly--contig:-NODE-723-length-44233-cov-10.972484_pt1 | contig 44233 bp, 36 predicted proteins | sample MGYA00243071_ERZ508832 | MGnify/ENA primary metagenome ERZ508832 (study PRJEB26277, sample SAMN04329777) | human gut metagenome | biome: human-associated habitat | host: Homo sapiens | place: USA... | reverse complement strand
GACGGCAAGGTGCTCAGCGTGGAGGAAAAGCCCCAGCATCCCAAGTCCAACTACGCCATCACCGGCCTGTACTTCTATAACAAAGAGGTCGTGAAGATGGCAAAGCAGGTCAAGCCCTCTGCCCGCGGCGAGCTGGAGATCACCACCCTGAACGACATGTACCTGAAGAAGGACGAGCTGGATGTTCAGCTGCTGGGCCGCGGTTTTGCATGGCTGGACACCGGCACCATGGACAGTCTGGTGGAAGCAGCCGATTTTGTGCGCATGATCGAGAAGCGCCAGGGCATCAAGATCAGTGCGCCGGAAGAGATCGCCTTCAAGTACGGCTGGATCGACCGCGACACCCTGCTGGAAAGCGCTGAGCGCTACGGCAAGAGTCCTTACGGCCAGCACCTGAAGAACGTTGCAGACGGCAAGCTGCGCTATTAAGCAAAAGAGAGGCATACCCATATGAAAATCATTGTTACCGGCTGCAAGGGTCAGCTGGGCACCGAGATCCTCAAGCAGCTGCGCGAAGGCCGCAGCGAGATCGGCCCCATCCCCGAAAAGCTGCTCAATGCCACGGTGATCGCCGTGGACCTGCCGGATCTGGATATCTCCAACTACAAAATGGTGGACGAGTTCATCCGCCGCAACCGCCCGGATGTCATCATCAACTGCGCTGCCTACACCAATGTGGACGGCTGCGAAGTGAACCATGATGCCGCCTTCAAGGCAAACGCCCTCGGCCCCCGCAATCTGGCACAGGCAGCGGAAAAGACCGGTGCACGACTGGTACACGTCTCCACCGATTATGTGTTCTCCGGCCGTGAGAACGGCGGCGTTGCACAGGACGAAGCCACCATTCCCGGCCCCATCAGCGCCTACGGCTCCACCAAGCTCATGGGCGAAAAGTATGTGGAGCAGTTCTGCCACCGCCACTTCATCGTGCGCACGGCATGGCTGTACAGCTACTACGGCAAGAACTTTGTCAAGACCATCGTCAATGCCGGCAAGAAATTCGGCAAGCTGGAGGTGGTCAACGACCAGTGCGGCAACCCCACCAACGCGGTGGACCTGGCCCACGAGATCCTGCAGCTGTGCGTGACCCACGAGTACGGCCTGTATCACTGCACCGGCGAGGGCGTGTGCTCCTGGTATGACTTCGCGTCCGAGATCATCCGCCTGTCCGGTGTGGACGCCACCGTGGCTCCCTGCACCAGCGAGGAGTACAAGGCAAAGCACCCGGACAGCGCCGACCGCCCCAAGTGGAGCGCTCTGGACAACCGGATGCTGCGCTGCACCGTTGGCAACGACGTCCGTGACTGGAAGGATGCACTGGCCTGCTTCTTCACCCACTGGGACGGCGACAACGGAATGAAAGACTGAGATGAAACCCTCTCCGTCTGCTCAGTTCCCTCGCATCCACCTCTCCCGAAGGGCGAGGTTTTATGCATCTGGAGGGAACGCTGAAAAAAGCTCCCCTTTTCGGGGGAACTGGCATCGCGCAGCGATGACTGAGAGGGATTTACTACAACGAAACTTTGAGGAAATAAACTTATGAAAACCTATCTGATCACCGGCTGCGCCGGTTTTATTGGTTCCAACTTTGTGCATTATATGCTCAAGAAATACCCGGAGATCCTGCTGGTCAACCTGGATAAGCTGACCTACGCCGGCAACCTGGAAAACCTGAAGGACGTGGAGGGTGACCCCCGCCATGTGTTCGTGCAGGGCGACATCTGCGACAAGGAACTGGTGGAGAGCCTGTTCCAGAAGTACGATTTCGACTATGTCATCAACTTTGCCGCCGAGAGCCATGTGGACCGCTCCATCAAGAATCCGGAGATCTTTGTGCAGAGCAACGTGATGGGCACCGTCAACCTGCTGCAGCGCGCCAAGGAAGCCTGGTACGATGCCGACGCCAAGACCTGGAAAGAGGGCAAGAAGTACCTGCAGGTGTCCACCGATGAGGTGTACGGCGCCTTGGGTGCCGACGGCTACTTCATGGAGACCACCCCGCTGTGCCCCCACAGCCCCTATTCTTCCTCCAAGGCCAGCGCTGATATGTTCGTCATGGCATTCCATGACACCTACGGCATGCCGGTGAACATTACCCGCTGCTCCAACAACTACGGCCCCTATCAGTTCCCGGAGAAGCTGATCCCCCTGATGATCAACAACGTCAAGCACCACAAGCAGCTGCCCGTGTACGGCGACGGCATGCAGATCCGCGACTGGCTGTATGTGGAGGATCACTGCAAGGCCATCGACATGGTGGCCAATGGCGGCAAGATCGGCGAGGTGTACAACGTGGGCGGCCACAACGAGCGCCCCAACATCTTCATCGTCAAGACCATCATCAACCAGCTGCACGACCGTCTGCAGGACGAGGGCATCAGCGAGGAGCTCATCAAGCACGTCGCCGACCGTCTGGGTCACGACCGCCGCTACGGCATCGACCCCACCAAGATCAAGAATGATCTGGGCTGGTATCCCGAAACTCCCTTTGAGAAGGGCATCGTGCTGACCATTGACTGGTACCTGAACCACGAGGAGTGGATGAACCACGTCACCAGCGGCGACTACCAGAACTACTATCAGGATATGTACAAGAATAAGTAACAGCCTGTAAACCAAGCAAAACCAAAAGCCGGACAGCCCGTAAGCTGTCCGGCTTTGTTCTGTTCAAGAGGTGTTATTCTGTGCGGAGAAGGGGAGATCAGTTATACATGCAGCAGCTCCAGTACATCTGTCCGTCAATGGTCACAACGGCAATGCCGATGCTTGTGCAAACTTCATTATCAAAGGTATTAGAGCCTCTCAATGCTGCCAACAGCTCTGTCTTGCCCTCCGGGGTGTTGGCTGGAACCTTGGCAGACAGAAACCTGATTTCCTCGCCACTCTCACCTGTACTCAACTCCAAGCCGAAATCATCATAGTAAGACCAGCCCTCAGTCGCGCTGCCCCAATCATCAAGGGCTTCATCTGCTTCGCTTTTTGGCAGCACGGTCTTACCGGCGGCGCGGAAGTGCTCTATCAACTCCTGCTCGGCATCAGAGAGCTGTTTTACTTCCTTAAGCTGGTCAAGCTCAAGGCTTGCGCGGTAGCTGTTGATCTCGTCCAGCAGCCGCTGCTTTGCCTGCTGCTCGGTCTCAGCACCGCAGGCGGTCAGCACCAGCAGCAGTGCACCGGTGAGCAAAAGGGCGGTCAGTCTTGCCAGTTTTTTCATAAGGGTCAGCCTCCGTTCTTTTTACAGTGTGGTGTTAGGCTTGCGGGGAAAGGGGGTCAGTTTTTTGGTGCGTACAGCGTGCACGCCCAGTAAATTTTGCCGTTGATGGTCGCAACGCCGATGCCGACAGCGGTATAGCTGGTATCAGTGACGACTCTCCGAGCAGCGAACCGTTTCATCAGCGCGGCGGTGTCCAACGGATCGGTCGATTCAAGCGCAATGTACTCAGGGAAGGAACTACGATCCCATCCCAAATAAGAACCATTCTCCCATCCAGAGGGAATCATCTTCTGATATTCTTGATAGACAGAATTAAATTCGCTTGTCGGAACCTTGTAGTCCCCTGCTTTGCGGAACGTTTCTGCCCAGAACTGCTCCGCATTGGAAAGCTCCGAGATCTCTTTTACCGCATTTGCACCATTACTGATACGGTATTCGTTGAGGACAGCGAGAATCTGCTTTTTCGCCTGCTGCTCCGGCGTAAGCGGCGCAGCCCCGCAGGCGGCCAGCACCAGCAGCAGTGCACCGGTGAGCAAAAGGGCGGTCAGTCTTGCCAGTTTTTTCATAAGGGTCATCCTCCGTTCTTTGTTGTAGTGTGGCGTTGCTTTCTTCCATACCATAAGTATAGCAGACGCCGCCCGCCCCCTGCAAGCGCGATTCGATGCAAAACAACCCCCATTCACGCAGGGTGAGAGAAATATTTCCCGCCTTTTTGGGCAAAGTGCGCAAAGAAACCCTCTCCGCAGCGCCGCCCTCTCAGGCGCTCCCGCGCCAGCTCCCCCAAGGGGGGAGCCAAGCCGTTAAGCTCGTTGCTAAAGTTTTAAGTGTAATGAGAAAGTTTCTGGCAGTGCTCTTGGCTCTCCCTTTGGGAGAGCTGGCAAGCCCGACAGGGCTTGACTGAGAGGGCGCAGCAAGGCTAATGGGTGCTGCCCCTCATCCGGCGCTGACGCGCCACCTTCCCCCGGCGGGTGAAGGCTTCAGCGGCGGCAAAGTTTCCGGCAGCGCCCAAAGGCTCCCCCTTGGGGGAGCTGTCGCGCAGCGACTGAGGGGGTGACCCCTCCCGTGAAAATGGAATAGCGGAGCGTCCGCAGACGCTCCGCTATTCCGAAATTAAAAATAATCTTTCCGCTAAACATGGCTAGAGCGTAGCGGAAGCCATTTCAAATCGTCCCGCCTTGGGTGGTCTCCACCACAAAATCCGCGTTTTCGGCAATGCCATATTGCGCAAAGTACCCCTCCTCCAGCGGCACCCACCGGGCGGCAAAATCCGCGTAGCGTGCGCCCTCCCGCGCCTGTAAGCGCCGGGTCTGCTCGGCCTTGGTGCAGGTCACGAACACCCGCAGCGTCTCGTAGGGGCGCAGCAGCGGGTGGTGGCTGTAACTGCCCTCTAAGATCACCAGCGGCTGCGCGGGCAGCTGTGCCGGGGGCAGATAAGCCCCCTGCCGGCAGCTGTACGCCCGGTAGGCCACGGGCTGCCCCGCGTAGGCCGGGCGCAGGGCTTCGTCCCGCAGGCGGGTAAGGTCCATGTTGGCGCAGGGAGTGTGTGCCCAGTCCGGGCTGCGCCGGGCGGGCGGCAGGTAGAAGTCATCCGTGCGCAGCAGGGTGCAGCCGGGCAGCTGCGCCGCCAGTGCATTGGCAAGGGTGGTCTTGCCGCTGCCGCAGCGGCCGTCCAGCGCCAGCACCAGCGGGCGGGTGGGCTTTTGCGCCAGCGCGGCGCTCAGCAGCGCAGACAGGGTGGACGCGGTGATGGGCGTGGGCATGGGGGTGAACCTCCTTGGCAGGGGTGCGCCCCAAGGGGCAGACCCGAGAATACCCCGATTATACCATAACTGCCGCCGGAAGGGTAGCGCGAGTGTGGTTTGCCATAAATAACTTTTTTGCCGGAAGGGCTTGACACAGCCCGCTGCGTTGTGGTACACTACTGACGTTAGAAACAACTAACCATGCGAGACCCCACCGGCAGCGCCCGCAGACCGGGTGTGCTGCTTCTTTTTTGGGGTGATGGTTAGCTGCGTCTTACTTATAACCGTCCGGCATCCGGGGCACACTGACCCCGACACCGCCGCCAAAGGAGAACCGTCATGGAGCGTGATTTTGAGACCGTAATGATCGAACAATGTGCCCCGGTACTGGCGGGGCTGAAGCCTGCGGGGCTGTTCCGCTACGAAACGCGAAACCGTGCCGACCTTGCCCGGCGGGTGGCGGGCTGGAACGCCCAGCTGAACCCCAAGGGCTTGCAGGTGCGGGTGCTGCGGGGGTGCATCGCTACCCGGCAGTATCTGGTGTACGTCTACCGCGCTGCCAAGCTGCAAACGGTGCTGGCAGATGCCGCTGTGCGCGGCTTTTTAGCCCGGGAGGGCTACCGCCTGCCGGAAGATGCCACGGACTGCAACGCGCTGCTGGACCAGCTCAGCCTGCGGCTGTGCTGCGCGGCGGAGGCGGCGGATTTCCCCCACGAGATCGGGGTATTTCTGGGCTATCCGCTGGAGGATGTGGTGGGCTTTATCCAGCATCGGGGCAAGTGTTTTACCTGCTGCGGATGCTGGAAGTCCTACGGCGACCCCGCCGCCGCCCAGCAGCACTTTGACCAGCTGGCCAAGTGCACGGCGGTGTACCTGCGGCTGTTCCACAGCGGCACGCCCATTTTAAAGCTGGCAGTGGCCGCCTGAAAAATTGATATTCTCTTTTCAAATACTCTCTTTTATCCTGGCAACTCTCCTATGCTTCCGACACAGGAGAGCGTGATCCTCCTTTTTACGCATGACCGCCCGGTGCAGTTTTGACCCCTGCGCCGGGCGGTCGTGTGTTTGGGGGAATGCACTCCCGCGCGGGGTGGGACGATTTTGAATGCGCTCCGCGTTGCTCTGCGCATAAATAGCGGAAAGATTATTTTTATTTCGCAATTCTGGAAAATCTGCGGATTTTCCAGAATTGCCTTTTCACGGGAGGGGTCATTCTCCGTCACCCTGCCCTATAAAAGGGCAAAACGCCCCTTAAAAATGTAAACATTGGCTAACTTTAGCTCAAGAAATAGAGTTAGTCATTGATGATTTTGATAAAAATGTGGGCCGGTTCCGGCATAAAATTTGTTTGTTCATATAAACTAACTATGAGATATGAAAAAACTATTGACAAGCTTGGTTAGCAGCAGTAAACTATCTACGCTGATAGTTACGGCTGACTAACCACCGCAGCATCACATCATTTTTATGGAAGGGGAGCACAGCGATGATGCCTTTGACGATGACAAAAGCAGGCGAGACCGTCACCATCCGCAGAATCAGCGGCAAGGACGAGGTGCGGCTGCATCTGGCCGAGCTGGGGTTCGTGGTTGGCAGCGAGGTGACCGTGGTCAACGAGATCGCGGGCAACCTGATCGTGCAGGTCAAGCAGAGCCGGCTGGCACTGGATAAGACCATGGCAAGCCGCATCATGGTGTCCTGAGCAGCGCCTTCCCGGTGCTGCATGAAATAACGCAAGGGAGGAACGAGTACGATGAAAACACTGAAAGACGTAAAGGTGGGCGAGACCGCCACCGTGGCACGGCTGCACGGCGAAGGCCCGGTGAAGCGCCGCATCATGGATATGGGCATCACCAAGGGGGTGCAGATCTATGTGCGCAAGGTGGCGCCGCTGGGCGACCCCATGGAGCTGACCGTGCGCAACTACGAGCTGAGCGTGCGCAAGGCCGACGCTGAGATGATCGAAGTAGTCTGATAAGACCAAAGGGAGGAAAGGTATCCGCAATGAGCATTAAAATTGCACTGGCCGGCAACCCGAACTGCGGCAAAACGACCCTGTTCAACAACCTGACCGGCTCCAACCAGTACGTGGGCAACTGGCCCGGCGTGACCGTGGAAAAAAAGGAAGGCAAGCTGAAGGGCGACAAGGACGTTGTCATTCAGGATCTGCCCGGCATCTACTCGCTGTCCCCCTACACGCTGGAAGAGGTGGTCTCCCGTACTTACCTTGTGAAGGAGAAGCCCGACGCCATCCTGAACATCATCGACGGCACCAACATCGAGCGCAACCTCTACCTGACCACCCAGCTCATTGAGCTGGGCATCCCGGTGGTCATGGCTGTGAACATGATCGATCTGGTGCGCAAGAACGGCGACACCATCGACCTGAAGAAGCTGAGCGCAGAGCTGGGCTGTCAGGCGGTGGAGATCAGTGCGCTGAAGGGCGAGGGCACCGAGGCCGCCGCCAAGGCTGCGGTCGCCGCCGCCAAGGCCGGCAAGACCGGCGAGCTGCCCCATGTGTTCACCGGCAGTGTGGAGCACGCCATTGCCCACATCGAGGAGAGCATTCAGGGCAAGGTGGATGACCGTTTCCTGCGCTGGTACGCTGTCAAGCTGTTCGAGCGGGATGAGAAGGTGCAGGATGAGCTGAAGCTGGACAAGACCCTGATGAATCACATCGACGAGCACATTCAGGACTGCGAAAAAGAGATGGACGATGACGCCGAGAGCATCATCACCAACCAGCGCTACGCCTACATCAACACCGTGGTGGGCAAGGCTGTCAAGAAGAAGGCCCGCGTGGAGCACCTGACCGTTTCCGATAAGATCGACCGGATCGTCACCAACCGCGTGCTGGCACTGCCCATCTTTGCAGTGGTGATGTACCTGATGTACTCCCTGTCCATGGGTACCTCCATTGCGGACGGCGGCTGGGCCATCGGTACCTTTGCCACCGACTGGACCAACGATGTGCTGTTCGGCGAGATCGTGCCGAACGCGCTGGGCGGCTTTTTGGAGAGTATCGGCGTGGCGGGCTGGCTGTACGGCCTGATCATGGACGGCATCGTGGCCGGTGTGGGCGCGGTGCTGGGCTTTGTGCCCCAGATGCTGGTGCTGTTCTTCCTGCTGTCCATTCTGGAGGACGTGGGCTATATGTCCCGCGTGGCCTTTATCATGGACCGTATCTTCCGCAAGTTCGGCCTTTCCGGCAAGAGCTTCATCCCGGTGCTGGTGGGCACCGGCTGCGGCGTGCCGGGCGTTATGGCCAGCCGTACCATCGAGAACGAGCGTGACCGCCGCATGACCATCATGACCACCTGCTTCATCCCCTGCGGCGCAAAGATGCCCATCATCGGCCTGATCGCAGGTGCCATGTTCGGCGGCTCTCCGCTGGTGGCTGTTTCTGCTTACTTCATCGGCATGGCTGCCATCATCTGCTCCGGCATCATCCTGAAAAAGACCAAGATCTTCGCAGGCGACCCCGCTCCCTTCGTCATGGAGCTGCCTGCTTACCATGTGCCTGCATGGGGCAACGTGTTCCGTGCAACCTGGGAGCGCGGCTGGTCCTTCATCAAGCGTGCCGGTTCCGTCATTCTGCTGGCGACCGTCGTGCTGTGGTTCCTGCAGGGCTTCGGCTTCGAGAACGGTGTCTTCGGCATGGTCGAGGATCAGGACAACTCCGTCCTGGCAGCCATCGCCACCAAGATCGCATGGATCTTTGCTCCTCTGGGCTTCGGCAACTGGCGTGCAACCGTTGCTTCCGTGTCTGGCCTGATCGCCAAGGAGAACGTTGTTGGTACCTTCGGCGTTCTGTATCACTTCGGCGGCGAGCTGTCTGAGAACGGCGACGAGATCTGGGCCGCTGTGGCACAGGATTACACCGCACTGTCTGCTTACGCCTTCATGATCTTCAACCTGCTGTGCGCTCCCTGCTTCGCTGCTATGGGCGCCATCAAGCGCGAGATGAACAACGGCAAGTGGACCGCCATCGCCATTGGTTATATGTGTGCTCTGGCTTACTGCGCCGCTCTGGTGGTGTACCAGCTGGGCGGCCTGATCACCGGCGAGGTTGGCTTCAACTTCTTCACCATCGTGGCTGCTGTTGTTCTGGTGGCCTTCATCTACCTGATGGTGCGTCCCAACAAGTACGCGGGCAACAACGAAGTCAAAATCGACGTGACCAAGATCTGATCAAACTGCACGACATGTGAAAGGGTGTGTTTTGTATGATGGAATTCCTCGCTGCAAATTTTAATCTGCCCACGATCATTGTGGCAGTCATCGTGTTTGGCGGTGTGGGCTGGATCACATGGCACTCCCACAAGCATGGCGGCGGCTGCAGTGGGTGCAGCGGCTGCGGCGAAGGCGGCTGCAATGGCAGCTGCAGCGGTTGCAGCGGCTGTCACTGAGCATTGAAATGATCCGCAAAGGGCGCGGGCTGGAACATTCGGCTCGCGCCCTTTTTTCAGAAACAAAAAGTTAGCTTTGGATAACATCGGAAAATCTATCAGAAAAGAGAGTGATCGGCATGGAACTGACGTCGGCACATCTGCGCTATCTGCTGGCGATCTATGAGGTCTCGCGCACCCACCTGGACATCAGCTCCCGCAGCATTGCGGAAAAGCTGGGGGTGACCAAACCCTCGGTGGTGCGCATCATGAATCTGCTCATGGAGCGCGGCATGATCGTAAAGGAGCACTACGGCAAGATCTATATGACCGACCGGGGCATCTGGGTGGCCAAACAGGTGCATGCGGAGATGGAAAGCATTCTGGAGCATTTTCCGCCGGTGAGCCAACCCCTGACCGAGGAGGAAAAGATCGCTGCGGCCCTGGCCATGACCAGCGCCCTGCCGGACCGCATTTTTACCGGCGAATACGACCGTCTGTTCGGCGCTGACGCTGACCGGACAGAAAGGGAGAAGAATCCGTGATCAACAAAAAACTGCTCTCCTTTGACCGCGGGGCCCTGCGCTTTGTGGGGGCCAACGTGGCGTTCCAGTGGCTGGGTATGCTGTGCAACGTGATCTTTGTGCGGGCCATCGCCCGGCTGGTGGGGGCGGCCTTTGCGGGCATGCTCACCACCGGGGTGCTGTGGCAGAACCTTCTGCTGTGTCTGGGCACGGTGCCGTTCCGGTTTGTGTTCACCCTGCTGGCATCCGGCATGAGCGACCAGGCCTCCAAGAACGTCAAGCGCACTCTGCGCAGCAACATTTACGACAAGCTGACCCGTCTGGGCCCCAATTACACCGAGACGGCTGCCACCAGTGAGGTGGTCATGCTGGCCAGTGAAGGCGTGGAACAGATCGACACCTACTTTGCCAAGTACCTGCCCCAGCTGGTATACAGCCTGCTGGCCCCGGTCACCCTGTTCGTGCTACTGGTGGGAGTGCACGCACGGTCGGCCATCATCCTGCTGTGCTGTGTGCCGCTCATCCCCATGTCCATCGTGGTGGTGCAGAAATTTGCCAAAAAGCTGCTGGCAAAATACTGGGGCGAGTACACCACCCTGGGCGACAGCTTTCTGGAAAACATCCAGGGCCTGACCACCCTGAAGATCTATCAGGCCGATGGCTGGAAGCATGAGCAGATGAACGCCCAGGCCGAGCGCTTCCGCAAGATCACCATGAAGGTGCTGACCATGCAGCTGAATTCGGTGACCCTGATGGACCTGATGGCCTACGGCGGGGCCGGGCTGGGCATCATCAGTGCGGTGTCCGCCTTTGCCAAGGGTCAGCTGAGCCTGACGGCCACGTTGACCATCGTGCTGCTGGCGGCAGATTTCTTCCTGCCGCTGCGGCTGCTGGGCAGCTATTTCCACATTGCCATGAACGGTGCTGCCTCGGCAGAAAAAATCTTCAAACTGCTGGCAGCAGAGGAACCCGCCGATGGCGAACAGACCGTGCCGGAACAGGCTGCCCTGCAGCTGGAGCACGTTACCTTTGGGTATGAGAAGGACCGCACCATTCTGCAGGACGTGTCCCTGACCATCCCGCAGGGCAGTTTTGTCTCGCTGGTGGGTGAGTCCGGCTGCGGCAAGAGCACCATTGCGGCGCTGCTGTCCGGCAGCCGCACCGGTTACACCGGCAGCGTGACGCTGGGCGGTGTGCCGGTGGAACAGCTGCAGCGGGCCCAGCGCCTGCGTGCCCTGACGCTGGTGCCCCACAATGCCACCATTTTCAAGGGCACGGTGGAAGCAAACCTGCGCATGGCAAAGCTCGATGCCACCGAGGCCGAGCTTTGGGCCGCGCTGGAACAGGTGAACCTGGCCGACTTCTGCCGCAGCCAGGACGGCCTGCAGACGGCCCTGCATGAGGGCGGCAGCAACCTGTCCGGCGGCCAGCGGCAGCGCCTTGCCATGGCCCGCGCCCTGCTGCACGACACCCCCATTTATCTGTTTGACGAAGCCACTTCCAACGTGGACGCCGAGAGCGAAAACGACATCATGGCAGCCATCCGGAGCTTGGCGGGCCGCAAAACGGTGATCCTGATCTCCCACCGGCTGGCCAACGTGGTGGACAGCGACTGCATCTATGTGCTGGACAAGGGCCGCATCGCAGAGCGGGGCACCCACGCGGAACTTCTGAAAAAGCAGGGCGCCTACAGCCGTCTGTACACGGCCCAGAAGCAGCTGGAAACGCTGGAAACGGAGGATGCCTGATATGAACGAACCCAAGCATCGCAGCCCCTTTGTCCTTGTGGGCCGCCTCAGCGTGCTGGTCAAGCCCATGCTGCCCATCATGCTGGCGGCCATCGTTATGGGCGTGGCGGGGCACTTCTGCGCCACCTTCATCACCATTTTCGGCGGCTTTGGCATCCTGCGGGCGCTGGGGCTGGCCAGCCCGCTGCGCTCGGTGGGCGTTGCCTTTGCCTGCATTCTGGTATTTGCCCTGCTGCGCGGCATCCTGCGCTATGCAGAGCAGGCTTCCAACCACTATATCGCTTTCAAGCTGCTGGCCCTCATCCGGGATCAGGTGTTCGGCGCGCTGCGCCGCTTGACCCCGGCCAAGCTGGAGGGCCGTGACCGCGGCGACCTGATCTCCCTGATCACCGCCGACATCGAGGCACTGGAAGTGTTCTACGCCCACACCATCTCGCCCATCTGCATCGCCTGCATCTGTGTGATCGGCATGACCGGTTTTGTGGCCAGTTACCACATCCTGCCCGCACTGGTGCTGCTGGCCGGGTACCTGCTGGTGGGCGTGGCCCTGCCGGTGTGGAGCGCAAAGCGCGGCGACAAGGTGGCCCGGGAGTACCGGCAGGCCCTGGCCGACACCAACAGCTATGTGCTGGAGAGCCTGCGCGGCCTGCGTGATACGCTGCAATATCAGGACACCGCCGCCCGTGCGGCCGGCATCACGGCCCACAGCGAGACACTGGGCGAGAAGCAGAAGGCCCTGAAATACCGCGAGGGCCTGACCGTGGCCATCACCAACACCCTGATCCTGTTCACGGTCATCGCGGTGCTGGGAGTGAGCCTGCAGCTGTACCGGAACGGGCAGATGGGCGTGGAAGGGGTGCTCATCTGCACCCTGTCGGCTCTGAGCTCCTTTGGCCCGGTGGTGGCACTGGCCAACCTCGGTGCCAGCCTGACCCAGGTGTTTGCCAGCGCCGACCGTGTGCTGGACCTGCTGGACGAAGAGCCTGTGACCGCCGACGTGACCGACGGTGCCCACACGGCCTTTGCGGGGGCGCAGGCGGAGCATGTGAGCTTCTCCTATGCGGACGAAGAGGTGCTGCACGACCTGAGCCTGACCATCCCGGAAAAGAAGATCGTGGGCATCACCGGCCGTTCCGGCAGCGGCAAGTCCACCTTCCTGCGGCTGCTCATGCGCTTCTGGGATGTGAACACCGGTACCATCCGCTTTGGCGAGGAGGACATCCGCCGGGTGAACACGGCCACTTTGCGGGCACAGGAGAGCCTTGTGACCCAGGAGACGGAGCTGTTCAACGACACCATCGAGAACAACATCCGCATCGCCAAGCGGGATGCCACCCGCGAAGAAGTGGAAGCGGCCTGCAAAAAGGCTGCGCTGGACGGCTTTATCCGCAGCCTGCCCAAGGGGTATGACACCCCCGTGGGTGAGCTGGGCGGGGCCTTGTCCGGCGGCGAGCGGCAGCGCATCGGTGTGGCGCGGGCATTCCTGCACGATGCACCCTTCCTGCTGCTGGACGAGCCTACCTCCAACCTCGACAGCCTGAACGAGGGCGTGATCCTCAAGGCGGTGCGGGCCGAGTGCCGGGACAAGACGGTGCTGCTGGTTTCCCACCGAAAGTCCACCATGGCTGCCGCCGATGTGACCTACTCGGTAGAAAGCGGCCGACTGAGCTGAGAAAACAACTGCAACCCAACGAAAAGGGCCTGTCTCACAAGAGACAGGCCCTTTTTTGCTGCATGTTTATGGATCAGTAATTGACGGCTTTGAGGATCTGGCGGCCAATGTACTTGTGGCCGGAAACGGTGGGGTGGCCGTCGTTGGCGGTGCGGGTATAGGGGATGGGCACATAGGTCACATCATACTGGGCGGCCAGCTTGGCTGCGGCGGTGTTCAGCCGACGGAAGTGGCGGCTCCAGGAGGGCATCAGGGGCACCGGGTTATTGTAGCTCAGTATCATGATCTGGGCCTCCGGGTTCAGCTCACGCAGGTCCTTCATCACACGCTCCAGCTGGGTCACAGTATCGGCGTAGGTGGAGGTGCAGATCTGGTTCATGCCAGTGGTCAGCAGATGCATCACGGCACGGAACTCCGAGGGGGTCAGGGTCAGCTGCTTCAGGCAGTCCATAAAGTAGTCGATGTTGTCCGGGGTCAGGTTGCGGAACATTCCGGTGACCATGCTGTTGGCCAGCTTTTCACTTTTCCAGTTGGTAGCCTCACCCAGGGCCACGATGGTGCGGATCAGGGCGTCGTTGGCACCGATCTGCAAGGTGATGAGGTCCGCTTTCTGGATATATTCCTTCAGCTCCGGCACCGAGGTATACTGCACGCCGGAATAATGGTTCATGGCCGGCATGGCACCAGTCTCGATCAGGTCTGCCAGGTCGCGGGTCATCACGGCGGGCAGGCCCAGGTTGATGGCGTGGTCACGATCCAGGCCCAGCTGGTCGGCTACATAGCCCACAAAGCACTGGCCATCGTAGCCTTTGTAATTGCCGGACATATCGAAGCCGTTCTGGACCAGCTTGTACTGCAGGCCGCTCAGGCCCACGCCGGCAGTCACGCTGTCACCGATGGCGACATAGGTGTACTCTTTTTTGGCGGTGGGCTCTGCAACAGGCACCACAGCATCTTCTTCGGTAAGAGCTTCCGGCTCCACTTCCTGCACGGCGGTTTCCGGCTCAGCAGTCTCTTCGGTGGTGGGGTTCTCTGCAAAGGCAGGAACGGCCAGCGACAGCAGCAGCGCGGCCGACAGCAGCAGGCTTGCAATGCGTTTTGTTTTCATGGTCATCATTCCCTCTTTCCCCGCAACATCTCAAGGCTGCGGAACTGCTTCCATGATAAGGAAATGAAGGGGGAATGTCAATTGACAAAACGTGGAAAATCGCAGGAAAAAGTTGTCAAAATAGAAGCTTTTGAAGCCGAATGCCGGAAATAAACGCAGGAAAGCAAAAAGACCCTGCCGGACAGGCAGGGCCTTGAAAAAACGAAACGTTTACTTGCGGACGGCCTTCAGGATCTGGCGAGCGATGTACTTGTGACTGCACACCGTGGGGTGACCGTCGTTGGCAATGGAGGTATAGGGGATGGATACATAGTCTGCGCCGTACTGCTGGGCCAGGGCCTTGACGGAGCGGTTCAGCAGGCGGAAGTGTCTGCCGTAGGTGGGCAGGAAGGGCAGGGGGTTGTAGTAACCCACCAGAATGATCTGGGCGTCAGGGTTCAGGGTTCTCAGCTCCTGGAGGATCTGTTCCACATTGGCCACGGTCTGGCCCCGGGTCTGGTCACAGATCTCCTCCATGCCGGAATCCAGCAGCTTCAGGGCAGCCTTCAGCTCTTCCGGGGTCAGGTCCAGGTTTTCCAGGCCCTTTTTCAGGGTCTGGAGGGTCTGGAGATTCAGCTCCCGCATGGTGCCCGTCAGCAGGGGGATCAGCAGCTTGGTGGCCTTGCCGTTGGTGGCTCTGCCCATGGCCCCCATGAGCTGCAGCACAGTGTCGTTGGAGCCGATGAGCAGGGTGATCAGGTCGGCGTCTGCCAGTTCCTGCCGCAGGGTAGGCAGGTCGTAGTAGGCGACACCGGAGGCGGTGGAGCCGGTCCTGACCAGGTCCAGGATGTTGCTGCTCATGGCAGCAGGCATCCCGTAGTTCACGGCGTGGTCCCGGTCCAGGCCCAGGGCGTCGGCCACCCGGGCCACATAGCAGTCCTTGGAGTAATCATGGTAGTTTTCCTGCACGTCATAGCTCTTGGCAGTGGTGGAAAAGTGGGTGTCCTTCAGGCCTACGCCGGTGGTGATGCTGTCACCCAGGGCAACATAGGTATAGGAATCTTCCTCTGCTGCAAAGGCAGGCAGTACCGGCAGCACCAGCATGGCTACCGCCAGCAGCAGGCTGACAATACGTTTTTTCATAATGAACCTCCTTATATGGCAAACTCAGAAAAAATTACTTTTCCAGAGCCTTCAGGATCTGACATGCCAGATATTTGTGGCCGCAGGCGGTGGGGTGGGCGTCGTTGGCCACCAGGGTGTAGGCGGCAGAGGCAAAAGCCACGTCGTACTGCTGGGCCAGCTTCTGCACCGAGCGGTTCAGGGTGCGGAAGTGCTTGACAAAGGGGTTGGCAGGAGCCGGCAGCAGGGGAACGGGATTGTAGTAGCCCACCAGAACGATCTGGGCGTCGGGGTTCAGGGCCTTCAGCTCCTGGAGCAGGGCCTCAAGGTTGGCCAGGGTGGTGGCCTGGCTCTGGGCGCAAATGTCGGCAACGCCGCTGCTCAGCAGCTGCAGCAGGGCCTTGCGCTGCTGGGCGGTGATGTTCAAAGAGTCCAGGTTCTCTCGCAGGGCGGCAAAGGAGGAGGCGTCCATCTGGCGGAAGTCGCCCTCCAGCATAGGCAGCAGGGCCTCAAAGACCTGGGGGCCGCCCATGGCAGAGGAAATGCCGTACATGATAGGCACCAGTACGTCGTTGGCACCGATCTCCACCGTGATCACCTGAGCGTGCTTCAGCTCCTCTCGCAGGTCAGGCAGAGAGAAATTGATGCTGGCACTCTGGCAGGAGCCTGTCCGTACCAGCTCCAGCAGGTCGCCGCTCATCAGGGCAGGCATTCCGTAGTTGGCGGTCTGATCCCGGCTCAGGCCCAGGCCCTCGGCCACCCGGGCCACATAGCAATCCTTAGAGTAGCCCTGGTAGTTGCCGGACACATCGTAGTACCGGCCGTTCCGCTGGTAGACCGCATCCGGCAGGCCAATGCCGGCTACGATGCTGTCGCCCAGGGCAATGTAGGAATACTGGTGCTGGGCTGCTTCCGCAGTTTCCGTCTGGGTCTGCACCAGGGTGGGGTCTGGCTGGGCAGCCCCGGCAGAGACCACCGGCAGCACCAGCAGAGCCAGGGTCAGCAGCAGGCTGACAAGGCGTTTTTTCATAATGCTCCTCCTTTTTGACCAATGGGGTTTTCTTCTATCATAAAAAGAGAACCGGGCAATGTCAAGGCATGTTTTTCAAAAAATGTCGGATAAATCAAAAACGGCCGTGCACAGGGCACGACCGTAACAGGCAGAGCTTAATAATCTCGGGGGCTGATCTCTTCTTCCAGCTTGCGGTAATCGATCTTACCCACAGGGGTCAGGGGCATCTCACTGATAAACTTGTAGGCCACCGGCTGCACATACTCCGGCAGCTCTTCTTTGCAGATCTGCTGCAGCTCCCGCACGATCTGACGCTTTTTGTGGTCAGCAGCGGGGTCCAGCACGACATACACAAAGGGCAGGCGGCCCTGCACATGGTCCTTGTCGGTGCAGCCCACCACCGAGCACTGCTGCACGGCGGGGTGGCGGCTGATGACGTTCTCGATCATGGAGGGGAACACCTTGAAGCCATCGTGGCGGATGATCAGCCGCTTGATGCGGGAGTCCAGGAACACGAAGCCGTCCTCATCCATATAGCCGACGTCGCCGGTGTGTGCCCAGACGCGGCCATCCGAGTGGTGGCGCAGCAGGGCAGCCGTTTCGGCGGGCTTGCCGTAGTAGCCCTTCATGATGGCAGGGCCGGAGATGCAGAGCTCACCGCGCTCGCCGATGGGAAGCTCGGTGTCGGTACCGGGCTCAAACACCGACACAAGGGTGTTCACCAGCGGGATGCCCACACTGCCCACCTTGTTGGCAAGGCCGGAAGCAGCGGTGGCGGCAGAAGAAACCTCGGTCATGCCGTAGCCCTTGGCCAGGCCGTACTCCACGCCGTGAGCGGCCAGGAAGTCGTTCACGCTCTGCTCGGCACCCACCGTGATGGCGTCGCCGCCGGCAGCATAGTTGCGGATGAAGGACAGATCCTTGTTCTTCAGCAGCAGCGAAGAGGCCATCTGCTGGTAGTGGGCCGGCACGCCGAACATGTGCTCCGGCTTGTACTTCCAGATCAGGGCACCCAGCTTTGCAGGGTCCAGATTGGGGATGATGATCACGGTAAGGCCCAGCACCAGCGGCAGGTGCACGCCGCAGGCGTAGCCATAGGCAATGAACGGGGGCATGATGTTCATCAGCTTCTGGCCGCGGCGGAACAGCTTTTCGTAAGCACCGAACTGCTGTGCGATGGAGTTGAAGTCCACATCGGTCAGCATGACGCCCTTGGGCGAGCCGGTGGTGCCGCCGGTGTGCACCACCACGCAGGTGTGGTTCGGGTCGTAAGGCTCGGCACCGGTGTCTTTGCCCTCACCGGCGGCAATGAAATCCTTCCAGCGGATCACGTTGGAAGAATAGCGGTTCTTGTCGGGGGTGGACAGCTTGTAGCCCACGGCCAGATGCAGCGGCAGGGAGTCGGCGGGGGACACCACCAGCACCCGTTCCACGTTGGTGCGCTTGGCAGCCTGCTGGCAGCGGTCGTAGACCACGTTCAGGCAGATGAGCAGGTGGGAGTCCACCTCGGTGATGTACTCGTGGATGCCCTCAGCACTATAGCGCGGGTCCACCAGATTCAGGGAGGCACCGATCATGTCGGCAGCATAGAACGCATAGATGACCTCCGGGGTCATCACGCTGACCACGGTGGCAATGTCGCCTTTTTTCATGCCGATGGCACGGAAGGCCGCCGCCGTCTTTTTGACGTTGACGATGAGGTCGGCATAAGTGATCTTGCGGCCGTAATAGGTGATGGCGGTCTCGGTCAAGTGCGTTTTGTTCTGGCGGCAGACGTACTCGAAGGCGCTGCATTCGGGCGGCGTCTGATCGAAGAACTTGGGGTCATAGTATTTGAGCCAGGGTTTTGCGACGGATGCGTAGACGGGTTCGTGTGGTGCAGTCGTCATAGGATTCAGGACCTTTCTTTTTTTCTTCTTCTTTCATTTTCCCAGAAACGGCAGAAAAAGCATGTTCTGCCGGACACTTTTTGACAGGCAAAAGGCCAAAACGGCCCACCGCTATTGTAGTGGACGGCGGTCGGAATGTCAATGAATAAACTGTGAGAAATCAAAAAAGGACGAACCATCAACGGTTCATCTGGTAAAAACTGTGTAAATGGATTGGATCGCGACCCGAAGCAGCTCAGGCCTGCGGCAGCCACTGCGCGGCCTCGGCAGTGCTGCACAGCACCCAATGCTGGGGCCGCAGCTCCCGCCACTGGGGCGCTTCGGTGGAATAATCGTGCATGGCGGGGTCGTACACCAACAGCTTTTTATTGCGCTCCCGGCGGGGGTCCGGCATGGGGATGGCGGACAGCAGGCTGCGGGTGTAGGGATGGATGGCGTGGGCCACCAGCTCCTCCGCGTCGGCCAGTTCCACGATGCTGCCCTTGTGGATGACTGCGATGCGGTCCGAAATGTAGCGCATCACCGAGAGATCATGGGCGATGAACAGGTAGGTGATGCCACGTTCCTTCTGCAGGCGGCGCAGCAGGTTGAGCACCTGGGCGCGGATGGACATGTCCAGAGCGCTGATGGGCTCATCGGCCACGATGAATTCCGGCTCCACGATCAGGGCACGGGCAATGCCGATGCGCTGCCGCTGGCCGCCGGAAAATTCGTGGGGAAAGCGGGAAGCAAACTCCGGCAGCAGGCCCACGTCCAGCAAAGCCTGCCGCACTTTTTCTTCCCGCTGGGCGGCGGAGAGGTCGGGCCGCACGTTCTGCAGGCCCTCGCCCACGATGTAGCTCACCTTGGCGCGCTCGTTCAGCGAGGACTGCGGGTCCTGAAAGATCATCTGGATCTCACGGGTGATCTGCTTGTCCAGCGCACGCGGGATTTTGCCGTTGATCTTCTGGCCCTTGTACAGGATCTCACCGCCAGAGGTGGGCAGAATGCGCAGGATGGCCCGGCCGATGGTGGTCTTGCCGGAGCCGGACTCGCCCACCAGACCAAAGGTCTCGCCCTTGTAGATCTGGAAATTGGCGTTCTGTACGGCGGCAAAGGCCTTGCGGCCGGAGCCGTAGGTCACATTCAGGTCCTTCACTTCCAGAAGGACTTCTTTTTCCTCGGCCATCTTACAAGCCCTCCTTTTGCAGTTTTTTCACCGCAGCAGGCGGCTCGATGTGGGGTGCCCGGGGGTCCAGCAGCCAGGTCTTGGCCTTGTGGGTGGGCGAAACTTCAAAGTACGGCGGGCGCTTGACATAGTCGATCTTCAGTGCCTGCGGGTTGCGGGGCGCAAAGGCGTCGCCGCGGATCTCGGCAAAGAGGTTGGGCGGGGTGCCCACGATGTTGAACAGGTCCTCGCCTTTTATGCCCATCTGGGGCATGCTGGACAGCAGAGCCCAGGTGTAGGGGTGGCGGGGGTCATAGTAGATCTCGTCGGCGGTGCCGATCTCTACGATGTCGCCGGCGTACATCACGGCTACCCGGTCGGCAATGTTGGCCACGACGCCCAGGTCGTGGGTGATCATGACGATGGTCAGGTGGTACTTGGCCCGCAGCTCCTTGAGCAGCTGCAAAATCTGAGCCTGAATGGTCACATCCAGCGCGGTGGTGGGCTCGTCACAGATCAGGATCTTCGGGCGGCAGGCCACCGCAATGGCGATCACCACGCGCTGACGCATGCCGCCGGAGAACTCGTGGGGGTACTGCTTAAAACGCACTTCCGGGTCAGAGATGCCCACGTCCCGCAGGTATTCCAGCGTTTTGGCCCTGGCCTCGGTGCCCTTCAGGCCCTGATGCAGGGTCACGGCCTCCAAAATCTGGTCGCCGATGGTTTTCAGCGGGTTCAAGCTGGTCATGGGGTCCTGCATGATCATGGCAATTTCGCGGCCCCGGATGCGCAGCCAGTCCTTCCCGGTTTTCAGGCCGGACAGGCGCACCGGCTCTGCGCCGGGGGTAGGGTAGTAGTCGATGGTGCCGCCGGTGATGGAGCCATTGGTGTCCAACAGGCCCATGAAACTCTTGGTGAACACGCTCTTGCCGGAGCCGGACTCGCCCACGACGGCCAGCACTTCGCCCCGGTACAGGTCCAGGTCGATGCCGCGGATGGCGTGCAGCACCCGGCCGCGCAGGTTGAACCGGATATCCAGCCCCCGCACCGAGAGGATGCAGTTGTTTTCGTTCATCATGCATTCCTCCTTTACTGCAGGTGGTTCTTCGGGTCGGCGGCGTCCGAGAACGCATTGCCGATCAGATAGAACGCAATGGTGACAAAGCTCAGAATCAGGGTGGGGTAGAGCAGCTGGTAGCGCAGACCGGCCTGCATCATCACCTTGCGGCCGTCGTTGACCAGATTGCCCAGCGAGGGCGTTTCCACCGAGAGGCCCAGGCCGATGTAGGTGATGAACACCTCGTTGCCGATGGCTTCCGGAATGGTGAGGGCCATGCGCAGCATGATCACCGACACCAGATACGGCAGCAGGTTGCGCAGCACGATGCGCACCGTGGGGGTGCCGATGCAGCGGGAGGCAACGTTGTAGTCACGGTCACGGATGATGAGGATCTGGTTGCGGATGAACCGCGCCATCTCGATCCAGCCTTTGATGGACATGCCCAGGATCATGGTCCAGATGCTGGGGGAGGCCACATAGGAGATGAGGATCAGCACAATGGCGGTGGGAATGTTGTCAAAGATGTTGTACAGTTCCGTGAACAGAAAATCCAGCCCGCGCACATAGCCCCACAGCACACCGGCAGTGATGCCCACCACGGCTTCGATGAGAGCTACGAAAAAGGCAATGGTCAGGCTGGTGCGGGCACCGGCCCAGATGCGGGCCCACAGGTCCTGCCCGATGGAGTTGGAACCCCAGATAAAGCCGTCCTGCCCGGGAGCGATGTTGCGGTACTGGATGCCGGTGACGGGGTCCACGGCGCAGAGGTTGGGGTCTGCCTGCCCCGGCAGATAAGGCTGGAGAAAGGCAAAGGCCACCACGGCCACCAGCGCGATGAGCAGGGTCACGGCTGCCTTGTTCTTGAAGAAAGCACGGAAGGTGCTGCCCCAGTAGCTGTAGTTGGAGCTGGCCGTGGCCTCGGCCTGCTCAGCGTGGAACCCGGCGGGGGTGAACAGTTCGTCCTCCGGCAGGTCTGCCCAGGCAGCAGGGCCTTCCTTCTGCAGGGTGTTGAGCTGGTTTTCCAGCTTTTTGGATTTTTCCCGTTTCAGGAACGAAAGCATCAGCGGCCACCTTCTTTCTTGCCAAAGTTGATGCGGGGATCAATGAGCACCATGAGCACATCGCCCAGGATCAGGCCCACGATGCCCACGCAGGCGTACAGCAGCACGATGCCCTGCACCATGGTGTTGTCGTGGCGCTGCACGCAGGTCACCAGCAGTCCGCCCATACCGGGGATGCTGTACAGGCTCTCAATGTAAATGGAGCCCACCACCGTGTTGAGGAACGCCGAGGGAATGTACTGCACCAGCGGCACCATGGCGTTGCGGAACACATGATGCAGCGCGATATTGCTTTCGCTCACACCCTTGGCACGGGCCAGCTTGACGTAGTCCTTGTTGCTCTCGTCCACCATATAGCGGCGCAGCCACATGGCGTAGAAGGCCAGGTTTGCCAGGCTCATGCTGCACACCGGCAGCACCCAGTAGCGCCAGTTGGCGGCGTCGAACAGCAGGCCCACCCCCAGAACGGAGGTGCCGTACATCTGGATGTACAAAAAGTACACGGCAGCCGGCACGGCCTGGATGAGCACGATGAGGGCTGTGCCCAGTTTGTCGGGCCAGCGGTTCTTGCACCGGCCCATGACAAGCCCCAGCGGGATGCCCAGCACAAGGCTCAGCAGCATAGCCAGCACGCCCATCTGGATGGAGATGGGCAGCTTTTGGGCCAGGATCTCGGTCACCGGCACGTTGACCTTGTAGATGTGGCTCACGCCCAGGTCACCGTGCAGGGCGTCTTTCCAGAACCGGCCGATCTGCACCGGCAGCGGGTCCAGCAGGCCCATGGACTGCAGACCCGCCTGGATCTGGGCCGCGGTCATTTTTTCGTAGTTTGCAAAATAGCCTTCCACCGGCATGAGCCGCAGCAGGCAGAACACCAGCGTTACAATGATGAACAGCGTCAGCAGAGAACGCCCAATGCGCTTTGCGAGATATTGCACCATAGTGTGCACCTCTCTTTTTCTTTTGAAATACAGATAAGAATAGAATACCGCAATTTCTTAAGTTTGAAAAGTGATTTGAAGATTTTTTGAGAAAAAGCTGTTGAAAAGGCGGTGGGAACTCCCTCAGTCACGGCTGCGAAGCAGACTGAGGGAGTTCCCTCCCCGTGAAAAAGCAACTCGGAAAAATCCGCAGATTTTTCCGAGTTGCAAAGAAAAACATATTTCCGCTGAAAATATCCAGAGCGAAGCGGAGGATATTCAGAATGATTTACCGGGCGTCCCGGTTCTGGTCGTACTCGTCCATGGAGACGTAGTGGTCCAGGATGTGCACGCCCTTCAGGCGGTTGGACGAAAGGCCGGTGGGGGCGTACTGACCCTCCCACAGGTTCAGGCGGGTGGCAATGTACGGCGGCACGGGCAGGCCCAGCGGCACCACCAGGGCATTCTGGATCAGATAGGCCTCGGCATTGGCAAAGGCTTCATACCGGGCATCCAGATCCTCGGTGATGGCCTTGGCCTTTTCCACCATGTCCATGTAGGTCATGACGTACTCGGCCGTCTCACCGGTGATGATGCCGTCCTCCACGCCGGTGCGCAGGAACGCATAGCAGGTGCCGCGGTCGCCGGCTTCCTGATAGAAGGGGTACACCTCGGTCTCGGGATCGGAGTAGTCGGCACCCCAGTAGTAGGACATGAGCTCATAGGCACCCACACGGCGCACGGCGTTCAGGAAGTTGTCGGAGGGGCCCTGGGTGATGATGATGTTGATAAAGTCGAAGCCGTCGTTCAGAACGCCCTCCACCTGCTGCTTGAACACCTGACACTGCTTGTCCCAGTCCACCACGGCGGGGTTGTAGGGGTACTGCACCTTGATGGGGAAGGTGGCTCCGGCAGCAGTCAGCTCTTCCACAGCGGCGTCGCGGTATTCCTTGGCCTTTGCCTCGTCAAAGAAGTCGGACAGGTTGGCCAGATCGCCGCATTCGGTGTAGTCCACGCCCTGACTGTTGGCGCAGAAGGACGGCGGGGTGATGGTGTGCAGCTTGTAGTTGTCGTAGCCTTCCGGGGCAGTGACGGCCAGCGTGACCGACGGGTTGATGGCGTACAGGAAGGCTTTGCGGAAGTTGGTGCTGTTGACCGCCTTGGCCCAGTTGTCCGGCTCATACTGGGCGTCCACGCCGGTGACGTTCCAGTTGGAGAACTCGTGGGCGTAGGGCAGGAAGTTGAAGATGTAGAAGTAGCTCTTGCCGGTCTCCGGGCGCTCCATGGACACCATATCCTTGGTGGTGTCGTCGGACAGCCAGCTGTCGAGGATGTCGGAGCTGATGGTGGCCTGGTCGATCTCGCCGCGCCGGACCATTTCCGGGCCGCTGATGAGCTCTTCCTGGTTGTAGATGTAGCGGATGGTGTCGATGTAGACGTTGTCCTTGTCGTAGTTTTCGGGGTTTTTCTTCATCACCCAGCTTTCCAGCGGCACATACTCCGCCAGATAGAACGCGCCGCAGCTGCAGGCGGTCTCGGCGCTGGTGCAGAACTGGTCGCCCAGCTCTTCCAGCAGGGGGCCGTAGGCCGGCTCGTAGGGAGCGTAGCTCAGCAGGCTGACAAAACCGGGAAAGTCGAAGCACAGCGTATAGGTCAGGGTGTGCTCGTCCACGGCCTTGACGCCCACGGTATCAAAATCCACGGGAGCATAGCTCGTGGTGGTGCCATCGGCGGCTGCGGCGGTCACCGAGCCGTCGGCTTCCAGCGTGTAGGTGGTGCCGTCCTCGGCCACGGTGCCGTTCTCGGCGCTGGCTTTGTAGAACAGATAGTTGTAGTAATCCTCGGCACCGGCCACATAGGGGGTGACCAGGCTGGCCGTGGAGGATGCATAGGCCGGGGTGAGCACATACTGCAGCGCATCCACGAAGTCCTGTGCAGTGACCGGGCCCAGTACCTCACCGTTGCAGTCCACCCAGTTCTCGTCCCGCAGGTGGAAGGTCCAGGTCAGGGTATCCGCATCCCACTCCCAGGTGGTGGCCAGACCCTCGCGGATCTTGCCGCGGTTGTCGTACTCCACCAGCGTGTCCACGCACTGGGTGCCGTGGTACAGGTCCGGGTCTGCGGAGCAGATCAGATAGTTCAGGGTGGCGGGCTGACGGGAGTACAGCAGGGTGTAGGTGCTGCTGCCGGAGCCGCCGGTGGAGCTGCCGGAAGCGGACGAGCCGCCGCAGCTGCTCAGCAGGCCGGCTGCCGCTGTGGAAACAACAGCGGTACCGCCGACTTTCAGGAACTGGCGGCGGGTAATGGTATGACGCATAAAAAATCCCTCTTTCTTTCAGATTCGGGTCTGGATCGGATGAAATTGCCCCGCAGGCACAAACCGAAAAAAGAGGCAACGGAATCCATCCGTTACCTCTTTGTAACAGCGTACAGCTACCAACGGGTAACCAACGCAAGTATAACATTGAATCCGTGCGGCGTCAATCGGTTTTGGGCACAGCGGCGGCAGTTTCTGCACCGGCAGCAGCGGCAGCCTCATCGGTGAGCATGGCAGCCACGGACTGCGGTGCGGCGGGGGCAGCAGCCTCCACGGCAGGTTCTGCAGCCGGGGCAGCTGCCTGCTCTGCCGCCTTGGCGGCTTCCTCGGCGGCCTTTTTGGCCTCCCGCTCTTCCTTGAGCTTCTGTGCGCGGGCACGGGCTTCTTCCTGCCGCTGTTTGGTGCGCTCCTTGATGCGGCACACCGAGCACAGGCCCTCGGCGCTGTCCGGAGCAATGGGCTTGCCGCAGTTCTTGCACAGGGTCTTGGTGCACTTGTGCAGGCTCACCGGGCCAAGGGTGGTGAGCTGGCGCAGCTTCATGCCGTCCAGCCCCTTGTTGGAGCAGGCCGCCACGCACACGCCGCACTCACTGCACTTCCACGGGGTGACCACCATGCGGGTCTGGCCGTCCGGCAGATCCTCCTGCTTCAGGGCACCTGCACGGCAGGCTTTTTCGCACTTGCCGCAGGCAAAGCACTTGTCGGTGAAACTGGGCAGATAGCAGCCGTAGTGCAGGGGATTGTCCGGCATGGCGGCCTTGAGCTGCCTGGTGCGCTGGTGCAGCAGCAGGCGGAAGTCTGCACCGCCGTCCTCGTCGCTGCGGAGGCCGGGCAGCATGCGCAGCAGCTGTTTGGTGCCGCTCTTGGAGCCGTGGCCCACCTGCTCGAACATCTCGCGGCGGGTGAGCTCCTTGACGTGGTAGGGGGCTTCGTCCGGCTCATAGGCCAGCGTGAAGCGGGCCTCAAACATCGTTTCCCCGAAGAACTCCACCAGGCGGGTCAGCTCGGCCCGCAGCTGGTCGGCGCAGGTGTCGTTCTCGCACTCGCCGCAGGGGGTCAGGTCCAGCACGATCTTTTTGTTCAGGGCCAGATAGGCCAGCGCCTCCCAGGAAAGGGACGCGATGCAGGCGCGCACCATGGAGTTTTTGCGGGCCGACTTCTCACAGCCGATCCAGATGGTATCGTTGTCGGTGTCGGCGGCAGAGGTGTCGCGCTCCACCTGCTCCGGCGAGGGGGAGATGCAGCGGCTGCGGCATACGGAGACGCACAGACCGCAGTCGGTGCAGGGGTCCCAGTCCTTGACGAGGTTGGGACGGGTAAAGATCTGATCGCCGTAGGGGCAGATATCCTTGCAGGCCGTGCAGGATTTGCGGTGCGGGTGCAGGTTCCAGCACTGGCGGCGGTTGATCTCCGGATGGGTGGTTTTCATCAGTGCATCCATCGCAGCTCTTGTAAAAAAGCCCATACGATCACTCCTTTTCTACGATCGACGTGACAGCTGCATGGTCCAGCAGAAAGCGCTGGACCTTCTGGTTGGTAATGGCGGCGGCCACAGCATCACGGGCCAGAACCCGGCGGATCTCCTCCTCCGGGTTGCCGTGCAGCCGGGCCAGACGGGCGTATTCGGCGTCCACTTCCTCATTGCTCACAGTGATGTTCTCGGCCTGTGCAATGGCCGGCACGGCCAGCATCGCGCGCATGCGGCGTGCGGCGTCCTGGCGATAGCCGGCCCGCAGCTGTTCCGGCGTGGTGTTGTTGGCCTGGCAGTACAGCTCCAGCGAGAAGCGGCTCCGGGAAAGCTTATCCTTCAGCTGCTGCAGCGCGTGGTCGGCGTTCTGGTCCAGCACGGCAGCAGGCAGCTCCACGGTCAGGTTGGCCCCGGCCAGGTCCAGCAGGGCAGCCTCAGCCAGACGGTCAGCGTTGGCCTCGTGAGAAGCCGCTTTCTTGGCACGGATGCTCTCCCGCAGGGCGTCCAGCGTGGCAAAGCCCAGCCGCTGGGCCAGGGCATCGTCCACGGTGGGTTCCTGCTTCTGCTCCACCGTGTGCAGGCAGATCTCGAACTGCGCCGTTTTGCCGGAGAGCTCCGGCACGCGGAACTCGTCCGGGTAGGTGAAATCAAAGCGGAAGGTCTCTCCGGCGCAGTGACCGTACACGGCCTGCTCGGCGGCAGGCATGAGCTGGGCGGTGCCCAGTGTCACGGTCACCTGTTCCATGCGGCTGTCCGGGATGGGCGCGCCGTCCAGAAAGCCCTCAAAATCCAGCGTGACCCGCATCCCCCGGGCAGCGGGGGCGCTGGTGGCGCAGAAAGGCGCATGACGGCGGGCAAGGCTTTTCAGTTCAGAAGCAACGGCGGCTTCGGTCACCGGGCGCACCCGGCGGGTGACCGGCAGGCCCTTGTACTGCCCCAGCGTGACCGGCGGCAGAGCATTTGCGGTTTGTTCCATGGCAGGGAACCTCCATTCCAGTAAGCGCTTACAGCCCGCGGGCAGCAAGCCAGTTTTCGGCGACCTGAGAGAACATCTCAGGGTATTTGGCATCTTCTTCGGTAAAGGCACTGAGGTAATACTCCACCTCGGCGCGGGTGGGGGCTACAGTGCGCCGCCAGATGGTAAAGGTGGTGCCGTTGCCCATGTCAAAGGTCTCTTCCAGTGCGAAGTATTCGTCGCGCACGGCCAGGAACATGTCGTTCAGCTTGTGGGACATCTCGTTCTCAGGGTCATTTACATGAGTCAGCGGGAAAGGATCGGCGGTGAGAACGTATTTTGCCTCAAAGAACTGCATGGGGAAGTAGTGGGTGCCAGGCACCGAGAAGCCAAAGGCCAGCTTGTTGTTGATGGGGGTTGCGGGCAGCTGGCAGTTCTTGAAGTGGTCCGGGCAATACAGCGTGTCGTGGGGGATCATATAGGCAATCTCGCCATCGGCGCAGTGGGTGTCGATCCAGCTGGCAATGGCCTGGATCTGCGGCAGATCCTTGCGGTCATAGACCAGGTCATCAATGGCGGCAAAATCGCGGGCGCTCTCCTGCGGAGAAGCCGAGAGAAGAGTGCGGCCGATGAGAAAATCCGGCAGAGCCACGGTGGTCAGGGGGGAGCAGCGCACCGAGGTGGCAAAGGCGATGGTGAACAGCCAGAAGCCGATCTTTAGGTTCCGGCGGCGGTTCATGCCCTCTGCCAGGGCTGCGGCACCGATCAGGAACAGGAGGAACCAGCCGGGTAAAAACAGCAGCATATGTTGGGAACCGGTGGTCTGCACCCGGGTGAACAGCACCATGCTCAGCAGGATCTCCAGCCCGGCCAGACAGGGCAGAGCAGGCATCTTTCTGCGCTTGAAGCAGAACCACAGCCCCATGCCCATAAGCACCAGGTTCATCAGGCCCATGCGGGCGCATTGCAGGTAGGTTTCAGTGACCATGCCGCCGCCGTTGTAGTAGGAATAGTGGTCGGAGTAGTCGTAGCCCAGAATGTGGCTCACCAGGGGCCACAGCAGGATGACCATGGCCACCATGGACATCAGGCCGAACAGGATCAGGTTGCGCACCTGCAGCAGGGCCTCCTGTTTCCGGCCCACTTTGGCAATGCGGGCGCTGCTCACCAGCACCAGCACGGCGTAGGCAAAATAGTAGCCCACCACGAAGTACAGATACCACCGGCGGGACAGGATGATGGCTGCCGTGGACAGGAACAGCAGCCCGAACCGAGGGAAGTCCAGCTTTTCAAAGCGGAAATCCAACGTCAGCAGCAGGATGCTGAAGGCAAAGATCAGGCCGAACCAGTCCGGCTGGCTCAGCACGGCGCTCATGCGCAGCCACGGGTAAGTAAAAGTCCAGGACAGGCCAATGAGGAAAAACCAGAAGCGGTTCTTCACCTGCAGCATCTGCCCTACCTTGACCACCAGACCGGCCAGCAGAAGCAGCAGCATGGGCACGATGCTGAACACCTGGCAGATCGCAAAGCTGTCGCCGGTGCGGTCGGTCAGGCAGAACGGGAACTCGATGAACAGGGTGATGAAGTTGGTATAGTCCTCAGCCAGAGAGTCCAGAATGAAATGGAAGCCGACCGCCGGGCCCTGAAGAAAGGCGGCCTCGGCGTTGTACTGCTTGTTGATGTAGTTGACGTAGTCCCAGATGTACACGAAGCTGCGGCGGGTCTCGGCCCAGTAGAAGTAGAGCAGCGCCGCGGCCCAGAAGCCGATGATCACAGCCCAGTGGAACAGGTCGAACTTCACGTCCGCCAGCCGCAGCACCACCAGCACCAGCCCGAACAGGGCCAGGTTGCACCACAGGCTCACCAGCGGGAAAAATACGGCACTGCCGGGGGCGGCAAGGCCCAGCACCACCAGCGCCAGTGCGGACACGGCATAGGCCAGCAGGGCCCTGCCTACCCACGAGGTGCGCAGCTTGGAAAGAGTTGCTGACATGAGAAAAAATCCTCCTTATAAAAATGCGCGATGCACACAGCATAAATTCACAGCTTACAGTATAGCAAACCACAGGGGGCACTGTCCAGCCATAGCGGAGGCAAAACCAAAAATGCCCCGCTGCTTTCAAAGCACACGGGACATTTTGACACAAATATTACTTACTGGAATTCTTGGCGCGGGCGGTACGGCGCTTCTGGGCCATGGCCTTGTTGGCGCTGATGCGGGCGGCGTCCGGGTTGGGGGCCTCCGGGGTCAGGCGCAGCAGGAAGCTGCCCATGGCGGGCAGGTCCACGGTGAGGGTATAATCCCGGCCGTACACGCCGCCGTCGGTGGTGTGGAAGTGCAGCTTGCGGCGGCCCTTGTGGGCACCGCCCCACTCGGCAGCCTCGGTGTCCAGCACCAGCTCCGCAGAGCAGGGGAACTTGAGGTACAGCGGGAACTTTTTGTGGGCGTGGTCCTGGGTGTTCATGATGCACAGCAGGTTCTGGCCCCGGCCCTTGCGCAGCCAGGCGTAGACGCCCTCGGTGCAGCTCTCGCTGGCCACCCACTCAAAGCAGTCGGGGTTGTATTCGCCGTCAAACAGGGCGGGCTCGGTGGCGTATACCAGGCTCAGGCGGGCGAAATACTTCTGGAAAGCGTCATGGAAGGGATACTTGAGCAGGTCCCAGTCCAGCTCCCGTTTTTCGTCCCACTCGCGGAAGTGCCCCAGCTCGTTGCCCATGAAGTTGAGCTTTTTGCCCGGATGCATGTACATATAGAAATAGAGGGTGCGCAGCTGGGCGCACTTTTCGGCGTAGGTGCCCCACAGCTTGTCGATGATGGTCTTTTTGCCGTGCACCACCTCGTCGTGACTCAGGGCCAGCAGATACAGTTCGTTGTAAAAGTAGTGCATGCTGAACAGCAGCTTACCGTAGGCGTTCGGCCGCTCCCCGAAGGGGGTGGCAAAATAGTCCAGCGTGTCGTGCATCCAGCCCATGTCCCACTTGTAGTCGAAGCCCACACCGTCGTAGCGGGTGGGGGCGGTGACCTTGAGGAAGTTGGTGGAGTCCTCGGCCATGTAGATGCCGGTGGGCCAGCGCTTGTTCAGCCCGTGGTTCAGGCTGCGCAGGAAGTTCACGGCACCCTGGTTCACGCCGCGGTTGGGGTCACCCTGCCAGTACAGTGCCCGGGAGATGGCGTCCATGCGGATGCCGTCGCAGTGGTACACATCCATCCACAGCCCGGCGGCGCTGCTCAGGAAGCTGCATACCTCCCGGCGGTAGTAGTTGAAGTTGCAGGTGCCCCACTCGCTCTGTCCCACATCGCTGTCGTACTCGTACAGGTGGGTGCCGTCGAACTTGGCCAGTGCGTCGGCGTTGGCGGCAAAGTGCACCGGAACAAAGTCCATGATGACGCCGATGCCCATGCGGTGGCAGGCATTGACGAAGGCAGCGAACTGGGCCGGGGTGCCGTAGCGGCTGGTCACCGAGAAATACCCGGTGGTCTGGTAGCCCCAGCTGCCGTCAAAGGGATGCTCGGCCAGCGGCAGCAGCTCCACATGGGTAAAGTGATGGTCCAGCAGCCAGGGGATCAGCTCCTTGGCCAGCTCCTCGTAGTTGTACCAGCCGTCCGAGCCGTCGGGCTGGGTGCTGCCGGGTTTGTGCTTCCAGCTCCCGACGTGCAGCTCATAGATGTTCAGCGGGCGGTTGCGGCACTTGTCGCGCCGCTCCATCCAGGCATGGTCGTCAAAGGCAAAATCCAGCTTTGCCAGACGGCTGGCCGTGCCGGGGCGCAGCTCGGTGGAAAAGGCATAGGGGTCGCTGCGCATCACCACGCTGCCGTCGGCTCCGTGGACGCGGTACTTATAAAGATCACTCTCGGCCAGGCCCGGGATAAAGGCGCTCCACACGCCGGTCTCGGCGCGCTCCATGGGCACACCGGCTTCCCAGCCGTCAAAGCCGCCGCACACCTCCACGGCGGTGGCACCGGGGGCCCAGACCGCAAACCGCCAGCCCTCGGCACCGTCCGGGGCCGTGCAGGGATGTGCGCCCAGAATGCGGTAGGCGTCGAAGCAGTCTCCATTGAAAAATTCACGGGGAATGGCAGGGTAATTCATGCAAAGATCTCCTCCTGTGTATGATGGGCAGCACCGGCAGCTGCGGTGCTGCAATTGGGCAATTTATCCAAGGAAAATGGTTTATAACCGGCACTGTAGCCGGTATTCTTGGCGAATCTTGACAAAAATAGGCAAAAATTCACATATTTGTCAGATTTTGTGTTATACTAATCCTGCCGCTGACCGAACGGCGGCAGGAGATTATTTGCAAAGAGGGAGCGGTATTCAACAATGGCTTGGTATGACAATGCGGTATTCTATCACATCTATCCTCTGGGGCTGTGCGGCTGCGCGCACGAAAATGACGGCCAGCCCACCCCGGGTGCATTCCAAAAACTGAACGACTGGGCGGCCCATGCAGCAGACATCGGCTGCACCGCCATCTATATCGGCCCGCTGTTTGAGAGCGGCTCCCACGGCTACGATACCATCGACTACCGCCGGGTGGACCGCCGTCTGGGTACCAACGAAGAGTTCAAGGAGTTCGTGGCCAACTGCCACGCCCGCGGCCAGCATGTCATCGTGGATGGCGTGTTCAACCATGTGGGCCGCGACTTCTTCGCCTTCCAGGACCTGAAAGCCAACCGCGAGAACGCCCGCTATAAGGACTGGTTCTGCGATGTGAACTTCTGGGGCAACAACGAGTACAACGACGGCTTTTCCTACGGCAACTGGGGCGGATTCAACCTGCTGGTCAAGCTGAACCAGCGCAACCCGGAGGTGCAGAACTATCACTTCGACACCATCCGTTTTTGGGTAGACCAGTTTGACATCGACGGCATCCGTCTGGATGCAGCCGACGTGCTGGACTTTGACTTCATGCGCGGGCTGCGCCGTCTGGCCAACGAGATCAAACCGGAGTTCTGGCTCATGGGTGAGGTGATCCACGGGGACTACAGCCGCTGGGCAAACCCCGAAATGCTGCACTCTGTGACCAACTACGAGCTGCACAAGGGCCTGTGGAGCGGCCACAACGACCACAACTATTTCGAGATCGCCCACACCATGCGCCGTCTGCAGGGGCTGTGCCACGACACCCGGCTGTATCTTTTCTCGGACAACCACGATGTGGAGCGCCTGCCCAACAAGCTGCGCAACCGGGAACACATCCGTCACATTGCGATTCTAGTATATACCCTTTGGGGCATTCCGTCCATCTATTATGGTTCGGAGTTTGGCATCGAGGGCAAAAAAGAGTGGGGCAGCGACTGGCCCCTGCGCCCCTGCCTGGAATTGGAGGACTACAAGGATGCCCTGACCACCAACCCGGTCACCAGCGTATATGCGGCACTGGGCAAATTGAAGGCCGAGGAACCAGCCCTGACCTGGGGCGAGTTCAAGGAACTGCACCTCACCACCCAGTGTTACGCCTACGCCCGTGTGCTGGACGGCGAAGCCCTTGTGGCGGTGCTGAACAACGGCGACAGCCCGGCGCAGCTGGAATTCCAGCTGCCGGTGGAAGCCAGCGCTGCAGAAGATCTGCTGGCGGATACCGTGGGTGCCCAGCAGGTGATGACCAGTTTTGACTGGGGCCGCATGAAGGTGCAGCTGCCCTCCAACTACGCCACGATCCTGCGCCTGAAAAAGTAAGCTGCTTGCACATTGCGGCCGGTTTTGCTACAATAGGGGCAGCAACGTCGGAAAACGGAAGGGGAGCCTGACAAAAGATGAACGCAGCACAGCGCAGAGAATGCATCCTGACCCGGTTGAGCGGTGCCCAGAACCCGGTAAGTGCCAGTGCACTGGCCGCTGAGCTGGGGGTCTCCCGGCAGATCGTGGTGGGGGACGTGGCACTGCTGCGTGCAGGCGGGGCGCAGATCGACGCGACGCCGCGGGGCTACCAGCTGCACCCGGCAGAGAAAGGTTATACCGGCATCCTGGCCTGCGTGCACCGCACCGAGGACGAAATGCGCCGGGAACTGTACACCATTGTGGACCAGGGCGGTGTGGCCGTGGATGTGGCCGTGGAAAACAGCCTGTACGGCGAGATCCGTGCGAACTTGAATCTGGCCAGCCGCTACGATGTGGACACCTTTCTGGTGCAGGCGCGCAGTGCGCCGGAAAGCCTGCTGAGCCGGATGACCGGCGGCGTGCATCTGCACACTTTGCGCTGCCCGGACCGGGCCAGCTTTGAGCGCATCCGCGCAGAACTGGACCGGCAGGGCCTGCTGTACCGCCGGGAATGACCGTGCGGGGCAGACAGCTCCGGATAAAATCAGTATAAAAAACGCTGTGGGGCTTGTCTATCCGCAAAAGTGGAAAAACGTTGGATAGCCAACCCAAATGTAAAAGAGGTGGATTTTCTGGACATTCGCATTGAAAAAACGGAACGCGCCATCAAGCAGGCCTTTATGGAGCTGCGGGCCGAAAAACCGTTGGAAAAAATCCGGGTCAAGGAGCTGTGCGACCGGGCCTGCATCAACAAATCCACTTTTTATGCCCACTATCAGGACATCTACGCCCTGGCCAACGCCATGGAGGACGAGATGGTGGAGGCTGTGGTCGCAAGCCTGCCCAACCTGACCGCCCGGGATGTGAGCGAGCGTACCGAGTGGCTGGCCCGCGAGATGTTCCGGGCCTTTGTCCGGCACCAGAACGAGATTAACACTCTGTTTGCGGATTCCCGGCAGGGGCTGTTCATCAACCGGGTGGAGGCGGCGCTGCGCAAGTGCATTGCCGAGAGCGACCCCGCCTTTGAAAACGACGTAGTGCGCAAGGTGGTGCTGTCCTTCTGCGTGCAGGGGTGCTACTACACCTTTACCAGCTACTGCGGCCAGATGGACGAGACCCGTCTGGTGGCCCTGCTTGCCTCTATCGCAAGGGCAGCGCAGAAGATCCGGATGTGAATACAACAAAAAAGCCATGGCAGCTGCCATGGCTTTTTTGTTGCTGTGAAGAAAACGGATCACACACCGGAGGCACCGTAGTTTGCCAGCACGCGGGCGGAAGGGTCGTTGACGTTGCAGCCCGGCCATGCCTTGTTGGGCATCCAGAAATCCACGATGGTGCGGCTCTGGTCGTGGTAATACTTCTCGAAGATCTCCCGGTAGAACAGGCTCTCCTTGGTAAAGGGCATGCAGTGGGCCGAGTAGTTGGCCCGGCGCAGCTGGAACTCTTCGTCGGTGTACAGGCTGTTGGTGTACTCCTTGATGTCGTCCACCATGCTGTGGCCCACGGCATCCGAGAAAGCAGCCTTCTCACGCCACAGGATCTCCGGCGGCAGCCAGTCGCCCTCAAAGGCCTTGCGCAGCAGGTACTTGCCCTTGTTGTAACGGTTCAGCTTCATTTCCGGGTCGATGGCCATGACGTAGCGCACAAAATCCAGATCGCCGAAGGGCACACGGGCTTCGATGCTGTTGGCCGAGATGCAGCGGTCGGCGCGGAGCACGTCGTACATGTACAGCTCCCGGATGCGCTTCTGGCTCTCCTGCTGGAAGGCGTCGGCGGTGGGAGCGTAGTCGGTGTATTTGTAGCCGAACAGCTCGTCCGAGATCTCGCCGGTCAGCAGCACCCGCACGTCGGTCTGCTCGTGGATGGCCTTGCACAGCAGGTACATGCCCATGCTGGCGCGGATGGTGGTGATATCCCAGGTGCCCAGCAGCCGGATGACTTCTTCCAGGCTGTTGATGACCATGTCCCGGTTAATGATGATCTCATGGTGCTCGCTGCCCAGATACTCTGCGGTCTGGCGGGCATATTTCAGGTCGATGGCGTCGGTGTCCATGCCGATGGCAAATGTCCGGATGGGCTTGCCCAGCTTTTTGGCCGCAATGGAGCAGACCAGCGAGGAATCGAGGCCGCCGGAGAGCAGGAAGCCCACCGGGGCATCGGCGTCCAGCCGCTTCTCTACGCCCGCAATGAGCTTTTCGCGGATGTTTTTCAGGATGGTGGGCATGTCGTCCTCCATAGGGGCCGGCACATCGGCGATGTCCTCATACCGGACAAAACGGCCATCGCAGTAGTAGCTGCCAATGGGGAACGGGCGGATGTCGTCGCACCAGCCAATGAGGTTCTGCATCTCGGAGGCGAACGCGATCTGGTGGCTGGACTTGGAGTAGCCGTAGAACAGCGGCCGGATGCCGATGGGGTCGCGGGCCGCGATCAGACGATCCTTGCGGGAATCGTACAGAATCAGAGCAAACTCGGAGTCCATGTGGCGGAACATGTCGAGGCCATACTCATAATAGAGCGGCAGCAGGATCTCGCAGTCACAGTCGGAGGCGAATTTGTAGCCCCGGCGCTTCAGGATCTCTTTCTCGAACCGGAAGCCGTACAGCTCACCGTTGCAGACCACGCAGTCGGCCCCGCGGTAGAACGGCTGCATTCCCTCCGGCGTCAGGCCCATGATGGCAAGGCGGCCAAAGCCCATCAGGCCGAAAGGCCCTTCCACCACGCGCTGATCGTCCGGGCCGCGCGTCACGGTGCGCAGCAGGTATTCTTTGAATTTGGCGGCACTCAGGTCGTGCCCCGTGTAACCCATAACACAACACATACTTCTTACCCCTCTGAAACAAATCAAACCAAACAAAAAATACGGCAGCAATCATCCCATTTGCTAGGACGAATGCTGCCGTATCCGTGGTGCCACCTAAATTACCGGCGCACAGGGGCGCCAGTCACTTTTGTGCGCTCTCCCCGTTGAAAGCACTGCCGCGATAACGAGCGGCGCACGTCTGCCCCTACTACGCGCCCGAGGCGGGTTCAGGGGGAAGCTCACGGGGGTTCGTTCAGGTCCGGCTCTCTGCGCGGCTTGCACCTGCCCGCGCTCTCTGGAAGAGGGCCGCGTGGACCTTACTTTTCCCGGTCAACGCTTTTTCTTGACCGAATTGTATCACGGCTTTTCTGCCGTGTCAATCGGGGATTCACAATTTTTTTCGGTTTGTGCAGGGTGAACGGTTTCGGCTTCCTTTGCGGCGCAGCTGCGGCACAAACCGTACAAAACGCTGCCCTCGCACTGCAGGGTAAAGCCGTGCTCCGCCATCAGGTGGCTCCGCACTTCATCCATGAAATGGCAGTCCAGGTGGTAGATGCGGCCGCACCGCACGCACTTCAGGTGCAGGTGCTCCCGGCAGTGGCGGCCCTCGTCCACATACTGGAACACGGCTTTTTCGCCCTTGTCCGCCACGTATTTCATCACCCGCTGCTCCCCGGCCAGTTTATCCAGATAGCGGTAGACCGTGGTGGGGTTGGGGGCCGCGCCCTGCTCTTCCAGGTGGGCCAGAATGTTGGACGCGCTGACTGCGTGCTGGCGGTTATTGATGAGATAATCCAGGATGAGCTGGCGTGTTTTGGTGTTGTAGCCGTCGCTTCGTGCCATGCAAAAACCTTCTTTCTACCGGGTAGTGTACCACAATTTACACATGGATGCAAAACAAGAGCGCGAAACTGGTGACAAGCACAAAAACGTTTGTCAAAATACTCAAAACAGAGACAATATATCTGGTCAAAACGGAAAACGCACCAAAGTTTTGCGAAAAGTCTTGTAATAAATAACACCTTGTGTGATAATAAGAAGAACAGATTCGTTGGATTGTTTCAGGGATACAACCTGCCGTACCCAGAGCGCTGCTTCCTGTTGGAACGTTGTGGGTGGGCGGGGTATTTTTGCTTGAAAGATCCCCGGAGATATAGGAGAAGATGATGAAAGAGATGGAATCCCAGGCAAAGCTGAGCTTGAAACTTCAGGCGTACCAGTACCTGAAAACCAAAATCCTGAACTGCGAGTACCGTCCCAACGAGTTTCTCAACGAGCAGAAGCTCTGCGCCGAGATGGGCAACATCAGCCGCACTCCCATGCGGGACGCGCTGGGCCGGCTGGAGCAGGAGGGTCTCATCACCATCCTGCCCAAAAAGGGCCTGATGGTGTCCGGGATCACCGAAGAAGACGTGCACAGCATGTTTGAGATGCGTCTGCTGGTGGAGCCCTATGCCCTGCGTACTTATGGCAGCGAGATCCCGCAGGAGGAGCTGGCCGCGTTTACCGAGTTGATGCATAACCCGGACCGCATTGAGGATTTCTGCAAAGCGGACGATGATTTCCACGAGCTGCTGATGAGCACCCTGCCCAACAAGTATCTGCGCTCGGCCTACGACCGCATCACCGGCCTGAACACCCGTTTCCGCATCATGACCGGCAAGGTGAGCATGATCAACCGGGAGCAGACCTGTGAAGAGCATCTGGAAATTCTGGATGCCGCTACCAAGGGCGACTGGAACACCGCCGCCGATGCTTTGCAGAAGCACCTGGAGATCGCCCGTGACAAAGCCGAGGGCGTGATCAAGGTCATCCGGCTGTGGTAACTGGAAGCAAGCAAAAAAGGACGCCTGACGGCATAAGTCAGGCGTCCTTTTCGTATGGGGCAAAAATCTGGGGCAAAAATCAGAGCGCGTCCAGCTCTTGCTGCAGCTGGGCCAGCGAGGCGCGGATGGGCAGTTTCTGGGGGCAGACGCCCTCACACTTGCCGCAGCGCGCGCAGTGGCTGGCTTTTTCGGCGTCCGGGAAGCAGGCCGCCCACTGTTTTTTGATGGCGTCTTTCTGGCCGAACATGGAAAGTTTGTTCCAGATGCTGAAGTTGTCCGGGATGTCCACGCCCATGGGGCAGGGCATACAGTAGCGGCAGCCGGTGCAGCCGATCTTGATCCGGCTGTGCAGGATGGCAGCGGTCTTTTCCACGGCCTGCGTCTCTTCGGGGGAAAGCGGCTCAAAATGCTCAAACGTTTTGAGATTATCTTCCAGCTGGTCTTCCGCGCTCATGCCGGAAAGGATGACATGGACATTCTGGTGGCTGCCCACCCAGCGCAGAGCCCAGGAAGCGGCGCTGGCCTCCGGGCGCAGGGCCTTGAGGGGGGCTTCGGCGTCCGGGGGCAGGGTGGCCAGGGTGCCGCCCTTGATGGGCTCCATAATGATGAGGGGGACGCCCAGTTCCTCGGTCAGCTGGTAGCCGCGGTCACCGGAGATCTCCTCGGCACGGTCATCCGTGTCCAGATAGTTGTATTGCAGCTGGCAGAAATCCCAAGGCTGATCCCGCAGGATGTGCTCAAAGCCCGCCGAATGATCGTGGCAGGAGAAGCCCAGGCTGCGGATGGTGCCGGCGGCTTTCTGCTCCCAGAGCCAGTCCACGATGCCCAGGGCCTTGGCCTCGTCGTAGCGGGCCTTGTGCAGGGAGTGCATCAGGTAAAAATCAAAATAGTCCACGCCCAGCCGTTTTTGCTGGTCGGCAAAGATGCGCTTGGCCTCGTCCAGGTTCTTGCACTGCCACAGGGGCAGTTTGGTGGCCAGGTAAAAACTTTCCCGGGGCCATTTGGCAATGACCCGGCCTACAAAGGGCTCGCTCTCACCGCCGTGGTAGGGGTAGGCGGTGTCAAAGTAGTTGACGCCCGCGTCCCGGGCGGCGTTGAGCAGGGCTTCGGCCCGGGGCTCGTCGATCCTGCCCTCCGGTGTGGTGGGAAAGCGCATACACCCATAGCCCAGCAGCGAGGTGCGGACCGGGGCGTTTTTCCAGCTGCGATATTCCATAGCTCTCTTTTGCGGCGGGAATTTTTGGCACGGCCCGCCGCTCCTCCTGCAGCAAGTATACCATAAGGCAAAAAAATATGATACAATAGGATGCAGCGCAACCTGCAGCAAATCAATTTGAAATACGAGGAAGACAATGGAACCTTTGAAACTTGGCAATATCACGCTGCCCCACAAGGCAGTGTTCGGCCCCATGGCGGGCTTCACGGATGCCCCCTGCCGCCGCCTGATGGCAGAGCACGGCGCGGGCTTTACCGTCAGCGAGATGGTGTCCAGCCGGGCACTGGTGTACGGTGACCACAAAACGGTCAGCCTGCTCAAGGCGGAGCCCAACGGGGCCCCCTACGGCGTGCAGATCTTTGGCGAGGTGCCCGAGATCATGGGACAGGCCGCGGCGGCCATTGAGCAGTACCAATTCGATTTCCTGGACATCAACATGGGCTGTCCGGCCCCCAAGATCGTTTCCGGCGGCGCGGGCAGCAAACTGATGCTGGACCCGGACGTCTGCGGCAGGATCGTGGAACAGGTGGTGCAAAACACCTCCCGCCCCGTCACGGTCAAGATGCGCAAGGGCTGGGATGCCGACCACATCACGGCCGTGGAGTGCGCCAAAGCCTGCGAGCAGGCGGGGGCGGTGCTGGTGGCTGTCCATGCCCGGACCCGGGAGCAGATGTATACCCCGGGCATCGATCGGAGCATCATCCGGAAAGTGAAAGAGGCCGTCCATGTCCCGGTGCTGGGCAACGGCGACATCCACACGGCGGAAGACGCCCTGACCATGATGCGGGAGACCGGCTGCGACGGCGTGATGATCGCCCGGGCGGCGCTGGGCGACCCCTGGCTGTTTGAGCGGGTGAACGCGGCCATCGAGGGGCTGCCCGCCCCGAAAGAGCCAAATTTACAGGCCCGGATGAACGCCCTCCGCCGCCAGGTGGAAGAGATGGTGGAGCAGAAAGGTGAATTTGTCGCCATGCCCCAGGCCCGGGCCCAGACCATGCACTATATGAAAGGCCTGAAAGGTGCTTCGGCCCTGCGGCGGTACTGCTGTGAGCTGAGCCATCTGGAAGACATCGACACCCTCATCGAGGCCGTGTTTGACCAGCAGCGGAGAGCTGCGGATGCAGATGATAACCGGGAGATCCCGTTCCCGTAAAGAAAGAAGGCCCTTACCATGGATTCTCTCACTTCTCGCCGTCTCCGCCTGCCGGGGCGTCAGCGTGACCGCTTCTGGCTGACAGTGGGGCTGTGCGCCCTGACGGCGGCGCTGTTCTTCCTGCCGTTCTACATTCTGGACGGCGGCTTTTTCCACTATGCAGGCGATTTCAACAGCCAGCAGATCAGCTTTTACCGGTATATGAACGGCTTCGTCAAGGGGCTGGGCTACCCGGACAGCCCGTTGGCCGGGGCGGCGTCCAATACGTTCTCCTGGGCCACTGACCTGGGCAGCGGTGCCATGAACGCCTATTCGTTCTACCTGTACGGCTCGCCGTTTTTCTGGTTCTCGCTGATCTTCCCGCAGCAGTGGCTGCCCTACCTGATGGTGCCGCTGCTGGTGCTCAAGTTTGCCGTGGCGGGCGGCGGCGCGTACCGCTACCTGCGCCGCTATGTGCAGAATGCGAATTTTGCGGTGCTGGGTGCCTGCCTGTATACATTTTCCGGCTTTTCGGTCTACAACATCTTCTTCAACCACTTCATTGACGTGGTGGCCCTCTTCCCCTGGATGCTGGCCGCGCTGGACGAAGCAATGTATGAGCACCGCCACGGGCCCTTTGCGTTCTGGGTGGCGCTCAACCTGCTCAACAACTATTTCTTCTTTGTGGGGCAGGTGCTCTTCCTGGTCATCTACTTTGTCTGCAAAGTCAGCGCCGGGGATGTGAAGCTGACGCCGAAGCTCTTTGCGCGTCTGGCGTTTGAAAGCCTGCTGGGCGTGGCGCTGGGCTTTATCCTGCTCTGGCCGGCGGTGCTCTCGGTGCTGCAAAACCCCCGCACCATCGACCTTTCCTCCGGCTGGGGCTTTCTGACCTACAGCAAGGTGCAGCAGTACCTTGCAATTCTCGTCAGCTGGATCATGCCGCCGGATTCTCCCTACCTCACATCCATCTGGTCGGAGGGCGTGATCAAGTGGACCAGCATGTCGGCCTATCTGCCGCTGTGCAGTCTGGCCGGTGCCGTGGCCTACTGGAAAGCAAAGTGCGGCGACAGTAAAAAGCGCATCGTGGGCACCTGCGCCGTGTTCGCACTGGTGCCCATCCTGAACAGTGCGTTCTACGCCCTCAATTCCAGCTACTATGCGCGCTGGTACTATATGCCGGTGCTGGTGCTGGCCGCAATGACCGTGAACGCGCTGGAAGACCACAACACCGATCTGGACAGCCCGGCCCGCGGCATCAGCTGGCTGATGATCGCCACGGTGGCCTTTGCGGTGGTGCCGGTGCAGGACAGCGACACCGGCAGCTGGTCGTTCGGCGTGCTCAAGAACCCCGGTCAGTACTGTGCGGTGCTGGGCTTTGGCCTGCTGGGCCTGCTGCTGTACCGCTATCTCTGCCAGAAGTGGCGGGGCGACAGCCGCTTTGCCCAGCGCATGACGGCGGCGGTGCTGGCGTTTGCCTTCCTGTTCAGCGTGGTGCACATCGGCATTGGCAAGTTCGGCCAGTGGTATACCGACAGCGACCTTGTGAAGCAGGACACAAGCGCCCTGCTGTTGAAAAACGACCTGCCCGAAGGCGATTACCGCGTGGATACGTACAAGATCCACGACAACATCGGCATGTGGCTGGATAAGAGCTGCCTGCAGTATTTTGGCAGCACGGCAGCCCCCAGCATCCTCAGCTTCTACCCGGCGCTGGGGGTCAAGCGGGATGTGCGCAGTGAGCCGGAGCTTTCCAATTATGCACTGCGGGGCCTTTTGAGTGTGGAGTACCTTATCACCACGCCGGAAAAGCAGACCGACTTTGAAAACGAAGCCGACGACGGCTGGGAATATGCCTTTGCAAAGGACGGCTATGCGGTCTACCGCAACACGAACTACGTGCCCATGGGCTTTGCCTATGATTATTACCTCACCCAGACCGAGTACGAGGAGACAGCCAAGGCCACCCGCGCAAACCTCCTGATGCGTGCACTGGTGCTTACCGACGAGGATGCTGCAGTCTACGGCAAGTACCTCACCCATCTGCCGGAAGGCAGACGGGAGGAGCTGTACTATGAGTCCTACGTGCAGGACTGCCGCGAGCGCCGCGCCACGGCTGCCAGTGTGTTCCAGATGAACAATTCGGGCTTCCACGCCGAGATCACGCTGGAAAAAGAGAACCTCGTGTTCTTCTCCGTGCCTTACGATGACGGCTTTACGGCCTATGTCAACGGGCAGGAGGCCGACATTGTGGAGGTGGACGAGGGATTGATGGCTGTGCTGTGCCCGGCAGGTGAAAACAGCATCGATTTTGTCTACCAGCCCGACGGCATCCGGCTGAGCCGTGCGCTGACTTTGGGCGGCATTGTGGTATGGCTGGCGTACACGGCGTACTTCGTCTGGCGCAAGCGCCGCACAAAGCGGGCCTGATGCACGGAAGAATGACTTTGTGCTGTAGAAAAAAGAAATTTTTGAAATTTCCTCTTGACTTTATGCCAATAAAGTGTATAATGCAATCAAACCGATGAGGCGGAAGAGAACCTGCACAGCGCATCTTCAGTGAGCCCGGACAGTGAAAACGGGCGAGAGCGGGGCAGAGCTTCGTGGGCCGCCGAGGGCCGGGCAAATGGGCAGCAAGCCTTAGTAGCTTTGGACGGAAGTCTCCGTTACAGGACAGGGGAGTGTTGGCTCTCCGTGAGAGGCTCTGCAGTTTGCAAAGCAGGGCAAGCAAGGTGGCACCGCAGAATCGAACTTTACCGATCCTGTCCTTGTGGATAACACACAGGGACAGGGTCGTTTTTATTTGTAAGACCCGTCCCGCAAGGGAAGCGGGTCTTTTACTTTTGCCGCCCGCTCCGGGAAAGGAGTTTACTATTATGAAAAACGTTACCATGATCTCCCGCCGCAGCTTCCTCAAGGCCGCTATGGCTGCTTCCGCCGTTTCTGCACTGGCATTCACCGGCTGCGGCGGCTCCGCTTCCAGCACCGTGGCTGCATCTTCCACTGCTTCTTCCGCAGCAGCCGAGGGCGGCCAGACCTTCAAGGTGGGCATCGTCAACTATGTGGATCATGCTTCCCTCAACCAGATCGTGGAATCTGTGGAGAGCCGTCTGGATGAGCTGGGGGCAGAGAAGGGCGTTACCTTCGACTACGCCGACTACTACGCAAATGCACAGGCTGACCAGTCCAACCTGAACCAGATCGGTGCCGACCTCGTAGGTGACGGCGTGGATGTGATCGTGGCTGTGGCTACCCCCACCGCCGCAACCATGCTGGCCGCTGTGGAGGATACCGATATCCCCGTTGTCTACTCTGCTGTCACCGACCCCGCCGCTGCAGGCTTTGACGGCGAGGAGAACATCACCGGCACCTCCGACGCACTGAACACCGAGGCCATCATGAACCTGATCACCGCTGTCAACCCGGATATTGACACCATCGGCCTGCTGTACGACCTGAGTCAGGATGCCTCCACCCAGGCCATTGCCGATGCCAAGGCTTTCTGTGATGCCAACGGCATCAAGTACATTGAGAAGAACGGCACCACCACCGCTGAGGTGCAGATGGCGGCTGAGGCTCTGATCGCCGCCGGTGTCAAGGCCGTGTTCACCCCCACCGACAACACCGTGATGACCGCAGAGCTGTCCATCTACGAGACCTTCATCGAGGCGGGCGTCCAGCACTACACCGGTGCTGACAGCTTTGCACTGAACGGTGCGTTCGCAGGCTACGGCGTGGATTACGTCCAGCTGGGCGAAGCCACTGCCGATATGGTGGCAGAGCTGCTGTGCGAGGGCAAGACCACTGCAGACCTGCCCTACCAGACCTTTGATAACGGCATCGTCACCATCAACACCGAGACCTGCGAAGCGCTGGGCCTTGACCTCGACACCGTGAAGGAGGCCTTCAAGCCCTACTGCACCGAGATCGTGGAAGTGACCACCGCAGAGAACTTCTCTTAAAAAAGTACCCTCTCAGTCAAAACCTGACGGTTTTGCCAGCTCCCCCGAAAGGGGGAGCTTTTGGCGGCTTTAGGAAAAGTTTTCGATTCAATTGCAAAGTGTGCAGCTTTGCCAGAGGCTCTCCCTTTGGGAGAGCTGGCGCGTAAGCGCCTGAGAGGGCGAGGACGCCGCCCACAGCGCCGCGCTTTCGCAGAAAGCGGCGCTGCAAATGC
>ENA-ORLY01000717-ORLY01000717.1-human-gut-metagenome-genome-assembly--contig:-NODE-717-length-44590-cov-5.035742_pt1 | contig 44590 bp, 37 predicted proteins | sample MGYA00243071_ERZ508832 | MGnify/ENA primary metagenome ERZ508832 (study PRJEB26277, sample SAMN04329777) | human gut metagenome | biome: human-associated habitat | host: Homo sapiens | place: USA... | reverse complement strand
AAATATATTTTATTCTATATAATAAGAGACTACAAACTTTTGGTACTTATGCTAATTTATTATATGAATAAATTCTCTGTCCTATTATGCTCTTATAAAAATGACAATTTGACTATATTTCATTTTCCAATTTAGAACATAACTGCGACAGATAGGAAATCCGGGTCGTATCCTCCATAGAATGCCCGATCTGCCGCAATACTTCTTCTATCTCGGTGAGTGCCGCGCTCCGCCCTTCTTCTGATTCCGTCAGAATCTCCAGCTCCAGAAACTCCCCGAGCCCGGTCACCTGATCCACACAGGCCGTCAGCCGTCCCCGGTGAAAATAGTTCCGTACCTTTTCTACCGGAATCACTGGCGTAAAGCCAATCTGCTCCAGAATCGCCCGGACGGTCCCGCCATCGCCAACAGTTGTCTCCATTTCCCTCCTGGTCATGGAGGCGTCATCCAGCTTCGGCCCCTTGAAATTCAACTGCGCCGTCTTCTCCCCGGTCTCCAGATCTTCCGTCTCCCGCACTCGCAGAGCCTCGTCCCGCTCTGCAAAATCATGGTGCTTTGCGCGGAAGTACACGTCCGTCTCCCGCAGCAACCTGCCGGGGCGGAAGCCCAGCTCGGTCAGCTTCGCTGCCAGTGCCTGCCTGTCCCGGATTTTCAGTTTGATTTCTACTTCGATTGCCAATTTTTTATTTCCTTTTTCTAATATATATCTTTTATTATAACACTCATATCTTGCCTGGAAATACAATTTTAAATGCGAAATTTCGCATATTATACACTATTATCCGCAATATATCAGAGTACCGAAAAATGAAATTGTGAATTCCACTCCCGTTTGTTCTGCGACTTCTTTTTCGTACCAGGCGCGGGCTTCAGGGTCTTTTACTTGCAATAAAGTTCTATAATGTGACCACGAAAGTAAAGCGGCTGATTGTCTACACGCTGTGTCGACAATTTCAGGGAAGGTCTTATAAAATTTTAGGCTCATCTATATTACACTTTTCTTTATATCTCCGCCGATAATAATCTGTCATCCTATATTCTATTGCGTCTCCCATCTGTTCCACAAAAGCAGGATTTTTAATTATCACTCGCATTCCTTCCCGCAACATCAGATTTTCGTTGTCTTTTTTAAGCAAAAATTCCTTACTGTTTTTTCTTTTTTGTCTGAAGTAAACTGTCGCAGTGTAGCCTTCAGTCGGGAACGGAACAGCGGTTTTGCAATAAAAGCATCTATGCCTGCAGCCTTTGCTTCTTCTTCGATCTCGCTGAATTCATAAGATGTCAGTACAATAATGGTAATCTCTTTCCCTATCCGTTTCCGGATCTGTCTGGCTGTTTCAATTCCGTCCATATCCGGCATTTTCCAATCTAAAATAACAGCAAAGTAATCATTTTTTAGCTCATGACGTGCATAACAGCGCTCAACGGCTTCTCTGCCGGAGAGAACCCATTCGCCTGTAATCCCAATCTCCTTCAATGTGGCAACTGTACTTTCACAACATATCTTATCATCATCCACAACCAGAACAGGTAGATTCATCAGATTTCTGTCCTGTTCTTTTTCTTTTTCCTGAAGTTCCAGATAAATCGTTACCGTGATTCTGGTCCCCTTGTGTAAGGTGCTGTCCACTTTAATATTACCATTCATCAGGTTCACAATATTTCTGCTGATTGCCATTCCAAGACCGGTTCCCTGAACTCTGGTTGTCCGGTGGTCATCTGCACGGCTGAAAGGATCAAACATGATTTTCTGGAATTCCGGTGACATACCGATTCCATTATCCTCAATCGTAAATTCATAGCATCCGAGTTCTGAAAATCCATTGGGTTTTTCCTCTATCGAAAAAGTAATATTTCCACCATCCGGTGTATACTTGATCGCATTACTCATCAGATTCACAAATACCTGCTGAATCCTCAAGCTGTCACCACAGACAGCCTCATGTTCAATATGATTGATGTGTATATCAAAATTATGTTTATGTTCATCAAGCACCGGTTTCGTAAGTGTAATAAGATTATCTACCAGCTCTGACAGATTGAAATCTTCCTGTGCCAGTGTCATTTTTCCACTTTCAATACGTGCCATATCCAATACTTCATTGATCAGCCCCAGCAGATGGCGGCTTGATTCTGTGATCTTGCCGAGGCATTCAATGACTCTGTCCTGGCTCTCAACATTTGCTCCTGCGATTGCCGTCAGACCCACAATCGCATTCATTGGTGTCCGGATATCATGGGACATATTGGAAAGGAATTCTGTTTTCGCACGATTTGCATTTTCTGCGGACCGGTAAGCCTCTTTCAGTGCCTGACGGGATTCAATCTCTGCTTTCTTCTCCTGTGTCACATCCATGGATGCCAGCAATACCTTTTCCAGCTTTCCATTCTTCCATTCCAAGGGAATATAAGAAGCGATTTTATAAGTCTTTTCATCCAGGCTGCAATACTCAAACTTATAAATATCATTTTCACTTTTCAGTTTTTTCCGAATATTATCCGGGGCTATCAGGATATCTATAGCTTCCAATGGTTCCAGTGTCTTATATTTTTCAAGAACCTGCATCTGAAAATCATGATAAAATCCCAGAGGTTTATATATCATCTGTCCATTCAGATTGTAGAATTCATATCTGTCATTTTCCAGATCACAGACAACAAAACGGTCAACCAGACGCACAATACTCTGAATCAGCTGCTCCATGGAAGCATTATCCGCTGCCATCTGCAGATGCCGTGCGCTCTCTACCTTTGCCTCTGTGATATCACGCAGAAAGATCATGGCATATTCTGAATCCTCTATTTCGCCACGTATGACCACATTGCGGACCCATCGTTCTTCTCCATTCAGAGTGATACGGCACTCTAAAGCCAATTCGGTTTCCAGACCCTTCAGCCTTTCTGCAATATAACCACGGTCGTAAAAAGAGGATACCGCCTTCTTATCTGTCTCCACAACATAGGAATCCACAAAATGCCGGATCAGTTCATCCCATGTACGACTCTGTTCAAAGACGGTCATCAGGGACGGTTCAACCTTAAAGGTATCAAAAGTATTCGCTTCCAGATTCACATAATACTCGCACAAATCTGCTTTCGTAAAAGCCCGGTGGAAAGCAGCAGATTTTTGTGCCTGCATGATTTCTTTTTTCTCCCCATCAATGTTAATAAAAATCCCGGCAATCCTGCTGGCAGAACCATCCAGACGGCGTATTACTTCTGCCGATGCCCGAAACCACTGGTATTGATTATCCTTCATTCTCATACGATACTCTACCTGGTATTTTATCTGGTTCGTCTTATCCTTAATTGCCGCCTGAAGCTGCACCATTACTCTTTCTTTATCCTGTGGATGCAGAAGATCTGACCAGGATTCCAGTTTATTCGGAAAGTCCAGAGTGTCATGATAGCCAAGCATTTTTCGGAATTCATGACTCCAGTTTGCATTCACAATCTCACTGTTTTCGTCACAGTCAAAATACCAGAAGCCGGAATAGATAGCCTCATTGAGCAGTGCCAGATTTACATGATCCCAGTTGACCTGTACGGACATAACCCAGATCTGTCTGCCCGCCTCATCTGTCGCATCCTCTTTACAAAGCCGTACATTTTTCACTGTACCGTCTGCTGCAAGGATCTGTGCTTCCCCTGTTCCGTGAAGCTGCAAAAAACGGTCTCGCTCCAGTATATCTTCCTCGTCATAAAAGAAGTTTCTCAATGAGCCTTTTGTCTGTTCCATGAAAGTATCGAATGTATATCCTGTACTATGCAACAGCAGATTATTCACAGACAAAATAGACAGGTTTTGGTCATAAGATCCTGTCATTATACCTACCCCGCCATTATTTTCCAGTGTTTTCCGTACGGCCTGTGACATAGCCTGTGTCTGTCCCGTTACAGTCTCACCTAAAGAATATATGTTTTCTGCATAATTTTCTATTTTCATTTTATAAAAAAGCCTCTCTTCGTCCTTATGCCTGCTTCATCCTGCTTTTATCTGTATCTTCCAAATTAGATTCATTTATTGCCAAGCCCTCTCCATGTCCGTCTGGCTTTTTGTGGGAAAGCAGTACTACCGTCTCGACGTGCGCGGTACCCGGGAACATATCGACGGGGGTGACGGCCTCAATATTATAGTCCTCGGCGGTAAACTGCTTTAAATCGCGGGCGAGGGTGGCGGGGTCGCAGGAGACGTAGACGACGCGTGTGGGGCGCATGGCGGCGATGGTCGTGATAACGGCGGCATCGCAGCCCTTGCGCGGGGGGTCGATGACGATGACGTCGGGGCGCTCGCCGCGCTCGTAGAGGATGCGCGCGGCGTCTTTGGCGTCACCGCAAAGGAACTCGGCGTTCGTGACATGGTTGTGCGCGGCGTTTTTGCGGGCATTTTCAACAGCGGAGGGGATAATCTCCGCGCCGATGAGCTTCTTCGCGCGGCTCGCCATGGAAAGACCGATGGTGCCGGTGCCGCAGTAGAGGTCAAGCAGCGTTTCCGCACCTGTAAGCCCGGCGTACTCTGCGGCCTTGTTGTAAAGCGCCTCCGCCTGCGTGCGGTTCACCTGATAAAACGCGTGGGGCGAAATTTCAAACTCCAGTCTGCAGAGCGTATCGCGGATCGTGGGCTTGCCCCACAGCGTGCGCAGCTCGCGACCCAAAACGACATTTGTGCGCTCGCGGTTGATGTTTACCACAATGCCGGTAATTTCCGGCACAGCCTCGCGCAGCATTTTGACGAGCAAGTCTTCCCCGTGCAGCTTTGCGCCGTTCGCGACGATGCACACGAGCACCTCACCGCTCTTTTCGCCACAGCGCATGTAAAGGTGGCGCAAAACGCCGCTGTGCGCCGCTTCATCGTAGATGCTCTCCCCGCTCAGTTTTTGCCACGCGCGGAACGCTTCCGCCGCGCGATCAAACACCTCGGGCTGCAAAAGGCAAGTGTGCGTGTCGATGATACGGTGGGAATTCACGGCGTAAAAGCCCATCTGCATTTCGCCGTTTTTGGAAAGCCCGATGGGCAGCTGGCATTTGTTGCGGTAGCGCGTGCGGGACGGCGCGCCGAGGATCGGCTCCATGGGGATATTTTCAAAGCCGCCGATACGCTCCAAGGCGTCGCGGACACGCTGCGTTTTGATCTTCAGCTCCGCTTCATACGTGATGTGGCGGTAAACGCAGCCGCCGCACGGGCCTGCAATGGAGCAATCCGGTGTGGTGCGATCGGGCGACGGCGTAAGCAGCTCCTCGAGCCGCCCGAATGCGTACTTTTTGAGGACTTTTACGACGCGCACGACGCAGCGGTCGCCCACGGCGGTACCGGGCACGAACACGGCCATGCCATCTGCGCGGCAGATGCCGCTGCCCTCGGCGGTCATGGCGGTGATCTCCGCTTCAAACAAATCATTTTTCTTTATCATGGAAAAACCTCCGTCAAACACAAAATTCTCTTTTTCATGCATAAAGCAGAGAACATGCGGGTAATTTAAGGGTGAGATACGATTTCAAACAGCTTATGTGGAAAAACGCGGTCAATTTATATGTGCAAAATATACACAAATTTTTATTTTGATTTGTGCGACAATAGCAAAAGGGAGATTGTTGCAGAAACCGTTGACAATCGATATTTCAGTCGCTATAATAGAGACATAACAAATGACAACGAGCTCTGCGGTAAACGTTACCGCGACTTTTCAATACAACTCCTCCCCAAAAGAGAGCAAAAGGCGAGATTCATTTCTCGCCTTTTGCTCTTTTCTGCATTACTTTTTACAGAAGGCTTTTGAAGTCTCCGCAAAAAGCGAAAAGAGCGGTAAAATCACGAAACGACGTTCTGCGGCGTGCCGTTCCGGAACGCTTTCAGGTTCTCGGCGACAGTCTTAATGAGACGGGCGCGCGCATCTCGGGACGCCCACGCGATGTGCGGCGTGACAATACAGTTTTGGGCGGCGAGCAGCGGGTCATCCTTTTTCGGCGGCTCGTGCACAAGGACATCAAGCCCCGCTCCGGCGATGCGGCCACTATTCAGCGCCTCGGCAAGGGCAGCTTCGTCCACAACTGCACCGCGCACCGTATTGATAAGGAACGCAGTGGGCTTCATCAGGTTAAGGCGCTCCGCATTCACAAGCCCGCGGGTCTCGTCCGTGAGCGGGCAATGCAGCGAGACGACATCGGCATTTTTGAAAAGCGCGTCGAGCTCTGCCCACTGATAACGCTCGGGCAGCTCCCGTTTCGTGCGGCTGCATACGAGAATTTTCATGCCGAGCGCCGCGCCGAGCTTTGCGACGGTCTGCCCAATATGTCCGAAGCCGACGATGCCGAGCGTTTTGCCGTACAGCTCAAACAGCGGGTGCGTGCTGTGGCTCATCGTTTCGGCCTTATCCCAGTCGCCGCCGCGGGTGGCGGCGCTTATTTTTTCGGTGTGATTGCACAGCTCCAAAAGCAGCGCAAACGCCTGCTGCGCGACGGTCTCCACGCAATAAAGCGGCACATTGCACACGGTGATGCCCAGTTCTCCTGCGGCTTTGACATCGACAGTATTATACCCCGTTGCAAGAAGGCCGATAAAGCGCAGCTTCGGCAATTTCTGCATGATTTCGCGGCTTATAACATTGCGGTTCAAGATGACAGCTTCGGCGTCCTTTGCGCGCTCCACGATTTCTTCGGGCTTAGTGGAGTCATACACGGTGACGCTGCCGAGCGCCCTGAGCGGCGCCCATGAGACGTCGCCGGGGTTTGTAGAGCCGCCGTCCAAAATAACGATATGCATAGCGAGGTCCTTTCTGTTTTCATTTTTTATCCTACATGTAAAAACGTGTTATAGTTCTTTCTAACGGCCGTTTCTGACCGCCGTTTAAAAAACCCCTTGATAGGGCTTCTTACGGCTGAACAGTCCCCCGGACTGTTCAGGCTCGTCGTTTCTTTCGCTTGCTATTATACCGCATTTTGTTTTTTGTTTCAACGATTTTGCGCGCCGTTTGTCAAAGGATTTTGTCATCCTCTACACATATTTGCAGTTTTTAAAACTTAGAATTGCAATTTCACAAAAATCCGATTATAATAATTCTGTTAAGCGGGAAACGTTTTCACGGCGTTTGCCGCCTGTGTATTTTCGGCAGATAAACAGAACACAAACAGCAGAATACCGCGGTTTGCGGAGGAACGGGGGACTTCTATGAACTACGATCGAACACCATTTGAAACGGACAAGCCCGGCGAAGAATGCGGTGTTTTCGGCGCATACGATTTTGACGGACACGACATTTCTTCTTCCATTTATTACGGATTATTCGCCTTGCAGCACCGCGGACAGGAAAGCTGCGGCATCGCCGTCAGCGACACCGAGGGCCCCAAAGGCAAGGTGGATTACTACAAGGACATGGGCCTTGTAAACGAGGTATTCGACGAGGAGCGTCTCAATCGCCTGCACGGCAATATCGGCGTGGGCCATGTGCGCTACTCCACCGCCGGCGCGAGCAACCGCGAAAACGCGCAGCCGCTCATCATCCACTATATCAAGGGTACGCTGGCCGTAGCGCACAACGGCAACCTGACAAATGCCGTTGACCTCCGCGAAAAACTAAAGTACAGCGGCGCTATTTTCCAAACAACCATCGATTCCGAGACGATCGCCTACTACATCGCACGCGAGCGCGTACAGACGAAAAACGTGCAGGAGGCCGTCAGCCGCACGATGGACAAAATTGAGGGTGCCTATGCCCTCGCGGTCATGTCCCCCCGCAAACTGATCGGCGCGCGCGATCCCTATGGCTTCAAGCCCCTATGTATCGGCAAGCGCGACAACACGTATTTCCTCTCCAGCGAGACCTGTGCGCTTGACGCCGTGGGCGCGGAATTCGTCCGCGACGTAGAGCCGGGCGAGATTGTCACCATCACGCCGAACGGCATTCTCTCCGACAAATCGCACTGCCTCCCCGCCGAAAAGCAGGGGCGCTGCATTTTTGAGTACATTTATTTCGCCCGCCCGGACAGCCGCATTGACGGCATCAACGTGTATTCCGCACGTCTGCTTGCCGGCCGTTTCCTCGCGAAAGATTCCCCCGTGGATGCGGACATCGTCGTCGGCGTGCCGGAATCCGGCAACGCGGCAGCACAGGGCTACGCCATGGAATCCGGCATCCCCTACGGCACGGCATTCGTGAAAAACAACTACGTCGGCCGCACATTCATCAAGCCGAAGCAGAGCAGCCGTGAATCCAGCGTGCGCGTTAAATTAAATGTCCTGCGCGAGGTTGTCAAGGATAAGCGCGTCATCCTCATCGATGATTCCATCGTGCGTGGCACAACGAGCGACCAGATTGTGAACATGCTGAAAGACGCCGGCGCAAAAGAGGTGCACATGCGCATCAGCTCGCCCCCGTTCCTGTGGCCGTGTTACTTCGGCATCGATGTGCCGGAGCGCCACCAGCTTATCGCCTATAATCACACGGTCGACGAGATCTGCAAGGAGATCGGCGCAGATACGCTCGGTTATTTACGTTTAGAGCGTCTGCCGGAAATGGTGAACGGTCTCGGCATCTGCACGGGATGCTTTACGGGCGACTACCCCATTCCCGCCCCGGAAGAAGACATTCGCGGCGAATACGAAGCGTAACGCGTTTCTGTCGGCAAAAAGGCTCTGCTCATAAACGCGTGGTGGATTATCGTCATTCCCGGTGTGTTCCTCATCGCAACACTCCTTTGCATCACCAGCCTCGGCAGTACCCTGCAAACGGGTTCGAGCCGCCGCCACAGCAATTTGTAAAATCGAATTTACCTGTATACACAAAAACGCTCCCGGCATAAATGTAGATGTCCATAAAACAGCATCAGTCCCGGCAGTAATGTCTGCCGGGATTGTTCTTGCCGTACATTGAAGCCATATGATATGATTAAACAGACTGATAAACTTGAGTTTATTGGATTAAGGAGAATTGAAAATAATGTTGGAATTAAAAAGATTGTCAGTTGATGATGGCTTAGATATTTACACAATGCTGCAAGAGATCCCTGCTGAAGAAAATGGATTAATTAACAAAGCCAACGGATTAACATTTGATGAGTATAAAGAATGGCTGATTGTAAAACAGAGGGATTCTGAGCAAGAAGGGATTGTAGATGGTTGGAAAGTGCCTTCTACAACTTTTTGGCTATATGCTGATGGTATTCCGGTTGGATTTGGTTCTGTCAGACATTTTTTGACTGAGGCACTGAGAAAAGCAGGAGGAAATATCGGATACGGAATTGCACCAGCGTTTCGTGGAAAAGGATATGGAAAAGAACTGCTGAGATTATTGCTTAATGAAGCGAAAGAAATGGGAATAGATAAAGTGTTAGTAACCATTCTTTTAGATAACATAGCATCTCAAGCTGTGGCAATAGCAAATGGAGGTGTTGTTACTGAAAGAACTGACGAGAGAGTTTTCATTTGGATTGATACTAAGAAATAAAAAGGAAAATCAATTCCAATTTGTCAAACAGTAAGGGCGCACTTCTATACACCATTCGGTGTAGTGCGGTAATGTGCGATTTTGCACCGCATCCAAGCCTCCCGCGTCAGAGGGAGCCATGGATATTCCAGCCCTAACATAAAAAAAGAATCCGACCTTTGATTGCAGCCATAGGTCGGATTCACTTTTTTATGAGCAACCAGCTAAAAACCGGGAGCATTTTTCATTTCGTGTTTTAGCAGCAAAGGTGCCGCTTCAAAAACAGTCTACTGTATAAGGTTTTTATTCCGCCTTGGAAAGCAGTCCGTCGATGAACTGACGGGCGAGTCTCGCGGAGCGGTTGCCACGCTCCAGCGCAAAGCGCTCGGCGAGCAGCTCCAGTTCCTGCGTCGGCATATCGATGCCGTTTTCCTCCGCAAGGTGGCGCACGATGTGCAGGAACGTGTCCTTGTTCGGCTTGCTGAACGTCACGTGGATGCCGAAGCGCTCGGAAAGCGATGCAAGCTCCTGCATCGTATCGTTGCGGTGAATGTCATCACCCTCACGGTCGGAGAACTTCTCCTTGATGATATGGCGGCGATTACTCGTCGCGTAGATTGCCACGTTCTGCGACTTCGCCGTAACGGAGCCCTCCAGCACCGCCTTCAGCGCATTGAAGTTATCGTCGTCCTTGAGGAACGAAAGGTCGTCGATGAACAGAATAAACTTCAGCGGGTTCGCAGAAAGCTCATCGAGAATTTTCGGAATCGACTGTAACTGATCCTTGCGCACCTCGATGATACGCAAACCCTCGCGCCACAGCGCATTGACGACGGCTTTCACCGTAGACGATTTTCCCGTACCGGCGTCGCCCGTCAGCAAAATGTTCGCTGCGGGTTTACCTTCAAGCAGCGCCTTTGTGTTATCGATGATGATCTGACGCTCGCGGGCGTAATCCACAAGGTCGGAAAGCTCCGTCTTGTCCGGATTGCTGACCGGCACGATCTCGGCATTCTCGCCAAGGTAGAACATACGGTTTTTGGCGTAAATGCCGTAGCCGTACTTGCCGATGTTCTCGGTGCGCTCTGTGTAGCACGCTTTAATGTCCGGCGCTTCGCTGACAAAGCCGGGTAAAAAGCCCCTATACTCCATCGCGCTGCGCAGCGTTTCCGGCGTGAGCTCCGCTGTCATCTGCAGCGTTTTAAGCTCTTCCAAAACGGCCTCGCGCAGATAAGCGGGGATCTCTTCCTTTTTGCCCACGGCCTGCACGTAGACGTTCTCGCTGTTTTCGCAGATTTCGCGCACATACGCGCCGAGTATGCCGCCGTTTGCGCGGTACAGCGCAGAGACGAACGACGCATACAGCTCCGGGGACGGCTCTGCGAGATACTTACGCAAGTGATTTATAACCGCATCTTCCTGTAATTCTCTGAACACCGCCAGCGTGGAAAGGCGGATGCTCAACTCCTGTAAACTACCCATCAGTTCAAAATCGCCCCCGAAGCACCGCTGGAGACCAGCGCCGCATAGCGCTTCAGGTAGCCGGAAAGCTCTTTCTTCTTCGGCACAAAGTTCTTCATGCGTTCATTGAGGACAGCCTCGTCCACCTTCAGCTCAATTTTGTTCTCCGGAATATTGATGCTGATGATGTCGCCTTCCTCCACAACGCCGATGGGGCCGCCGGAAGCCGCTTCCGGGGAAACATGGCCGACGCACGCGCCGCGCGTTGCGCCGCTGAAACGGCCGTCCGTGATGAGCGCCACGCTGTTGCCGAGACCCATGCCCATGATAGCAGAGGTCGGGTTCAGCATCTCGCGCATACCGGGGCCGCCCTTCGGACCCTCATAGCGGATGACAACGACGTCGCCCGGTACGATCTTGCCCGCGTTGATGGCCGCCTGTGCGTCCTCCTCGCTCTCAAACACGCGTGCCGGGCCTTCATGCACAAGCATCTCCGGCAGAACGGCAGAGCGCTTTACAACGCTGCCCTCCGGCGCAAGATTACCGCGCAGCACGGCGATGCCGCCGGTCTGGCTGTACGGATTCTCGATGGGACGGATAACGTTGTGGTTCAGGTTTACGCAATTCTTGATGTTCTCGCCGACGGTCTTGCCGGACACGGTTATGCAGTCCGTGTGCAGCAGACCCTTTTTGCTCAGCTCGTTCATCACAGCGTACACGCCGCCCGCTTCGTCAAGCTCTTCAATGTACGTTCTGCCCGCCGGTGCCAGATGGCACAGGTTCGGGGTCTTTTCGCTGATCTGGTTTGCGATGTCGAGGTTGATCTCGATGCCGCACTCGTGCGCGATGGCCGGCAGATGCAGCATACTGTTCGTGGAGCAGCCGAGTGCCATATCGACCGTAAGAGCGTTCATAATGGCGTCCTTCGTCATGATGTCACGCGGGCGAATATTCTTTCTCAGCATATCCATGACCGCCATGCCTGCGTGCTTTGCAAGCTCGATACGTGCGGAATATACCGCCGGGATGGTGCCGTTGCCGCGCAGACCCATGCCGAGGGCTTCAGTCAGGCAGTTCATGGAGTTTGCGGTGTACATGCCGGAGCAGGAGCCGCATGTCGGACAGGTCTTGCACTCATATTCGCGCAGCTTTTCTTCGGTAATCTTACCGGCGTTGAATTCACCCACCGCCTCCGAAATGGAGGAGAAGCTCGTTTTTGCACCGTCTACGTGGCCCGCAAGCATCGGGCCGCCGCTGACAAACACCGTCGGCACGTTAAGGCGCGCCGCCGCCATCAAAAGGCCCGGCACGTTCTTGTCGCAGTTCGGAACCATGACGAGCGCATCAAAGCCGTGTGCCAATGCCATGGCTTCGGTGGAATCCGCAATGAGGTCGCGCGTGACGAGCGAATACTTCATGCCGGTATGGCCCATTGCAATGCCGTCGCATACCGCGATCGCCGGGAAGACAATCGGCGTGCCGCCTGCCATCGCAACGCCGATCTTTACGGCGTCCACAATCTTATCGATATTCATGTGGCCCGGGACGATCTCGTTATAGGAGCTGACGATGCCGACGAGCGGACGTTCGATCTCCTCCTCCGTGAGGCCCAGAGCATGGTACAGCGCACGGTGCGGCGCGTTCTGCGTACCGATTTTCAGAGAATCACTTTTCATTTTATTTCCTCGATCCGTGAAATTTTGGCTGTGGCGCGACGTCCCACATGGAAAAACGCGCCGTGTGTAAATAGGGTTTAAGCCATAGAGGAAAACTCCCCTATGGCTATCCCCTTAAAACAGATTCCGTTCAAATCAGTTGTTGATGAGCTTATCCTCGTCGCTCCAGCTGTACAGCTTGCGGATATCCGCGCCCACAGCCTCGCTCGGATGCTCGGAAGCCAGCTTGCGCATTGCGTTGAAGTGTACCTGGCCGCCTGCGGAAGACATGTCGAGCAGGAAGTCTTTTGCGAAGGTGCCGTCCTGAATGTCCTTCAGGATCTTCTTCATGGTCTTCTTCGTCTCCTCGGTGATGATCTTCGGGCCGGTGATGTAATCGCCGTACTCTGCCGTGTTGGAGATGGAGTATCTCATGCCGGCAAAGCCGCTCTGGTAGATGAGGTCAACGATGAGCTTCATCTCGTGGATGCACTCAAAGTACGCGTTTCTCGGGTCGTAGCCTGCCTCAACCAGCGTCTCGAAGCCAGCCTGCATCAGAGCGCAAACGCCGCCGCAGAGAACTGCCTGCTCGCCGAAGAGGTCGGTCTCGGTCTCGGTACGGAACGTGGTCTCCAAAACGCCTGCTCTTGCGCCGCCGATACCGAGTGCATATGCGAGGCCGATGTCCCAAGCGTCGCCCGTTGCATCCTGCTCAACCGCGATGAGGCACGGTACGCCCTTGCCTGCCTGATACTCGCTTCTGACCGTGTGACCCGGGCCCTTCGGCGCGATCATGATGACGTTGACGTTCTTCGGCGGCTTGATGCAGCCGAAGTGAATGTTAAAGCCGTGTGCAAATGCCAGGGTCTTGCCCTCGGTCAGGTTCGGCTCAATGCTCTCTTTGTACAGTGCAGCCTGCTTTTCATCGTTGATGAGAATCATGATGATGTCCGCAGCCTTTGCAGCCTCGGCGCTCGTCATGACCTTGAGGCCCTGTGCCTCGGCCTTTGCCCAGCTCTTGGAGCCTTCATACAGACCGACGATAACGTCAACGCCGCTATCCTTCAGGTTCAGTGCATGTGCGTGACCCTGCGAGCCGTAGCCGATGATGGCAACGGTCTTGCCTGCGAGCTTCTGCAGATCGCAATCCTGCTGATAAAAAATTCTTGCCATGATAAATTACCTCTTTCTGTGCATGAATTGGTATGTTAATTTAAATGGACAAACTAAATTAGAAATTGATGGCCTGACGGATCGTCGTGCTGCCCTTTTCAAGGGAAACATTGCCGGTGCGGCAGATCTCAAGGATCTCGTAGTCGCGCATCAAATCGACGAATTCATCGATTTTTCGCGATTCGGAGGTCAGGCAAAGCATCAGGGAATCCTTGGAGTAATCCATGGTCTTCGCGCCGAACGCGTCCGCCGCGGCAAGGATGTCACTGCGCGTTTTGGAATCGTTTTTCAGCTTAATGAGCATCAGCTCGCAGCTGACGGAGGTGTCCGGGGTAAACTCTTTAATGGAGCAAACGTCCGGCAGCTTATAAAGCTGGTTCACGAGCTGCTGCTTCTGCGTCTCGCCGCCCTCAAACGTGACGGTGATGCGGGAAAGCGCGTTCGATTCCGTTTCGCTGACGGTCAGAGAAATGATGTTGAACTGACGTCTTCTGAACATGCTCGTCACACGGTTCAGCACGCCGAACTGGTTATTGACCAGAACCGCTACGGTATATCGATTCATCTCATTCACCCACCTTCATGATAATATCATCCATGCTGCCGCCCGGCGGGAGCATGGGCAGGACGAATTCGTCCTTATCGATTCTGCAATCGATGACATACGGGCCGTCGCAGCTGAACGCGTGCTCAAACGCCTTGTCGAGCGCCGCCACGGTATCAACAGCCTCGCCGTCCGCGCCGAACGCGCGCGCAAGCGCCACAAAGTCGGTCTTGCGGTCGAGAATCGTGTTGGAATAGTGCTTATTAAAGAACAGCGTCTGCCACTGACGCACCATGCCGAGCACGCCGTTATTCATCAGAAGGATGACAACCGGCACGTTGTAGGTTACGGCAGTGGTGAGTTCGTTGAGACACATGCCGAAGCTGCCGTCGCCCGTGACGAGCACGCTGCGCTCGCCTGTGCCGACCGCCGCACCGATGGCCGCACCGAGGCCGAAGCCCATGGTGCCGAGGCCGCCGCTGGAAATGAAGCGGCGCGGCTTTTTAAAGTTCACGTTCTGCGCCGCCCACATCTGGTGCTGGCCGACGTCCGTTGCAACGGCGGTATTCTCGCCGAGATGCTTGTTCAGCGTCATGATCGCGTTGCGGGGCGTAAGGCCCGGGCGAATATCGAGATAATCGTTTTCGGTTTCTTTTAAGGCTTTTACAGCCTTTTCCCAGTCGGGCTTCTGCTCTGCGTTGACGAGCGGAATGAGCTTTTGCAGCGTCAGCTTCACGTCGCCGCGCAGACCGCAGGCAGAGTTCACGGTTTTCGAGAGCTCGGAGCCGTCCACGTCAATATGGATGATCTGCGCAAGCTTCGCAAACTTCTCGCGGTTGCCCGTCACGCGGTCGTTAAAGCGCACGCCGAGCGAAATGATGAGGTCGGCGTCGTGCATCGCCATGGAGGAAGCGTAGTGGCCGTGCATGCCCTGCATACCGAGGAAACGCGGGTGGTCGGTCGGAATGCCGGAAAGGCCCATCAAGGAGCAGCCGATCGGCGCGTCAATCTTCTCGGCGAGCGCCAGCATTTCTTCCTGTGCTTCCGATGTGATGAGACCGCCGCCGAAGTAAATGAACGGACGCTTCGAGGCATTGATGAGCGCCGCGGCTTCTTTGATGCGCACGTCCTTCGCCGCGTGGCGTTCTTCGGGCTGTACGGGTGCCTGCGGCTCGTAGTCGCAAACCGCTGTCTGCACGTCCTTCGGCACGTCGATGAGCACCGGGCCCGGTCTGCCGGACTGCGCAAGCGCAAACGCCTCGCGGATGGTGTCCGCCAGATTATCCACGGAGCCGACAAAGTAGTTGTGCTTCGTAATGGGCAGCGTCACACCCGTAATGTCGATCTCCTGGAAGCTGTCCGTGCCGATCTGTGTCGTCGGCACGTTGCCGCAAATCGCGACAAGCGGAATGGAATCGAGGTACGCCGTCGCAATGCCGGTCACAAGGTTCGTTGCGCCCGGGCCGGAGGTGGACATCACCACGCCCACCTTACCGATCGCTCTCGCGTAGCCGTCCGCCGCGTGGGCAGCGCCCTGCTCGTGCGCCGTCAGCATGTGGCGAATTTCATTCTGATATTTATAAAGACTGTCGTAAACGTTCAGGATCTGCCCGCCCGGATAACCGAAAACGGTGTCGCAGCCCTGTTCAATTAAAGTTCTGATGAGGATATCTGCACCTGTAAGCTGCATTCAATTACTCCTTCGTTAAGTATTCAAGGATGAGGTCGCCGCACTTTTTGCAGCCGACCTTCGTCATGCCGTCTTCCATAATGTCGGCAGTACGGTAACCCGCGTCAAGGTACTTGGAAACCGCATGCTCCACCGTATCGGCTTCCTTCGCCATATCGAAGCTGTAACGCAGCATCATGGCGGCGGAAAGAATGGTGCCGATCGGGTTTGCAAGGTCCTGACCCGCAATGTCCGGTGCAGAGCCGTGGATCGGCTCGTACAGGCCGCAGCTCGTTGCACCGAGGCTCGAGGACGGGATCATGCCGATGGAGCCGGTGATCATGGAAGCTTCGTCGGAAAGAATGTCACCGAACATGTTCTCCGTCACGATGACGTCGAACTGTGCCGGGTTCTTCACGATCTGCATCGCGCAGTTATCGACGAGCATATCGGTCAGCTCCACGTCGGTGTATTCTTCCGCCAAGCGGTGCATGACCTTCTTCCAAAGGCGGCTCGTGTCGAGCACATTGCTCTTTTCTACGGAGCACAAACGGTGATTGCGCTTTCTTGCCGTCTCAAATCCGATGCGGCCGATGCGCTCGATCTCCGCTTCACTGTACTTCATAATGTCCGTCGCGACCGGCTGGCCGTCTGCATCATCGGTCTTATGCTCGCCAAAATAGATGCCGCCGATGAGCTCGCGCACGATGATGAAATCGATGCCCTTTTCGACAATAGATTTTTTCAGCGGAGAAGCGTCAGAGAGCTGCGGCCAGATCTTCGCCGGACGGTTGTTGCTGTAAACACCCATACCCGCGCGCAGGCGCAGCAGACCCTTTTCCGGACGCTTCGGGCCCGGCACGTCGTTCCACTTGTCGCCGCCTACGGCGCCGAGCAGCACACTGTCGGAAGCTACGCACTTATCGAGCATTTCCTGCGGTAGCGGGTCGCCCCACTTATCGATGGCACAGCCGCCCATATCGACGTCTGTATAATGAAAGGTGTGTCCGTACAGCTCTGCAATTTTATCCAGCACGCGGAGCGCTTCGTTTACGATCTCCGGGCCGATGCCGTCGCCGCGGATCACCGCGATGTTCTTCGTCATTTGTTTTCCGCCTCCTTGAGGGACTTCAGCAAGCCGCCTGCTTTGATGATGTTCTGAATGAACGGCGGGAACGGCTGTGCCTTATACGTCTTGCCGGTCGTGATGTCGGTGATGACGCCGGTATCAAAATCGACCGAAACTTCGTCGTTTGCGTTGATCTCGTCTGCCGCTTCCTCGCACTCGAGAATCGGCAGGCCGATATTGATGGCGTTGCGGTAGAAAATACGCGCAAAGCTCTTTGCAATGACGCAACCCGTGCCGCAGGTTTTAATGACGAGCGGTGCGTGCTCACGGGAGGAGCCGCAGCCGAAGTTCCAGCCCGCCACAATGACGTCGCCCTTTTCGACCTTCTTTACGAACGCCTTGTCAATATCCTCCATGCAGTGGAGCGCAAGCTCCTGTGCGTTCGGGGTGTTGAGGTAACGTGCGGGAATGATAACATCCGTATCGACGTTATCGGGATATTTGAAAACCTTGCCCTGTGTGTTCATGCTTACGCCTCCTTATATTCGGTGATGTAGCCGGTCAGCGCGCTGGCTGCCGCCGTGTGCGGAGAAGCCAGGTACACTTCGCTGTCCACATGACCCATGCGGCCGACGAAGTTGCGGTTCGTTGTGGCGATGCAGCGTTCGCCCGCTGCCAGAATGCCCATATAGCCGCCGAGGCACGGACCGCATGTCGGGGTGGAAACAACAGCGCCCGCATCGATAAATGCCGTCACGTAGCCGCGCTCCACGCATTCGCGGTAGATCTGCATCGTACCCGGAATGATGATGCAGCGGATGCCGTCCGCAATCTTCTTGCCGTTCAAAATGCTGTACGCCGCTTCCATGTCTTCCATTCTGCCGTTCGTGCAGCTGCCGATGACGACCTGATCGACCTTAATATCGTGCAGCTCGCTTGCCGGGTGCGTGTTCTCCGGCAGATGCGGACAGGCGACGGTCGGCACAATCTTTGCGAGATCGATATCGATAACCTTTTCGTATTCCGCGTCGAGGTCTGCTTCGTATACAACCGGCTCGCGTTCGCTTCTGTCCTGTAAATAGGCAAGCGTAATATCGTCCACCGGGAAAATACCGTTTTTCGCACCGGCCTCAATCGCCATATTGCAGATGCACAGGCGGTCGTCCATGGAGAGGTTCTTCACGCCCTCGCCGGTGAACTCCATGCTCTTATACAGCGCGCCGTCCACGCCGATCATGCCGATGATTGTGAGGATAACGTCTTTGCCGCTGCAATTTTCCGGCAGCTTACCGGTCAGGTTAAATTTGATCGCGGACGGAACCTTAAACCATGCCATGCCCGTTGCCATGCCGGCTGCCATATCCGTAGAGCCAACGCCTGTGGAGAACGCGCCCAGCGCACCGTAGGTGCAGGTGTGGCTGTCCGCGCCGATGATGCAGTCGCCGGCGGTCACAATGCCCTGCTCCGGCAAAAGCGCATGCTCAATGCCCATCTTGCCCACGTCATAGAAGTGGCTCACGCAGTGGCTGCACGCAAACTCGCGGCACGTCTTGCTCTGCTCCGCTGCCTTAATATCCTTGTTCGGCACAAAGTGGTCGAGTACGATCGTCACTCTGTCCTTATCGAAAACGTCTGTAAAGCCCGCTTTCTTAAACTCATGAATTGCGACCGGCGTCGTGATGTCGTTGCCGAGCACGATATCCAGCTTTGCATTGATGAGCTGACCGGCGGTAACTTCACTGAGACCCGCGTGCGCCGCAAGGATCTTCTGCGTCATGGTCATTTTCATTTTAGTCTCCCCCTTTGATCATATTGTTGTAAGCGCTCAACAGCGCCTTTGTATTCGCCTTTACAACGTCGGTGTCGGTGCCTGCACCCCAGAACATCGAACCGTCTTCCTTTTCAAGGCCGATATACGAAGCCGCCACGCTCTGCGAGCCCTGTCCCTGCATACTGTGCTGGGTAAAGACCTGCAGGGTGTACTCTGCACCGGTGTACGCACGCAGCGCGTTGTTGATCGCGTTGAGGGAGCCGTTGCCCTCCGCTTCCATCTCGGTCTCTTCGCCGTCCTTCGCGAACGTGATGCCGATCTTCACGTTGTCCTTGTCGCGCATAAACTCAAAATCCGTCACGGTAACACCGTTCGTCAGATTGAGGTAGTTCTCTTCAAAGATATTTAGAACCTCATCCGGCTTCAGTTCCTTGTGCTCGTGGTCGGAAATATCCTTGCACAGATAGCTGAAGTGCTCGCGCATTTTTGGCGGCAGGTTATAGCCGTACGTCTGCTCCAGCAGATAACCGATGCCGCCCTTGCCGGACTGGGAGTTGACACGGATAACGTCTGCGTCGTACGTTCTGCCGATGTCCTTCGGGTCGATCGGAATATACGGTACGTTCCACTGATGCAGCTTATTTTTCGCTCTGTATTTCATGCCCTTTGCAATCGCATCCTGGTGGCTGCCGGAAAACGCCGCAAACACCAGTGCGCCCGCATACGGGGCTCTTTCGTACACATGCATACGCGTGCATTTTTCATATTCGTCCACAAGGTACGGCATGTCGGAGAAGTCAAGCTTCGGGTCAACACCGTGGGAGTACATGTTCATCGCAAGCGTAATGATATCCACGTTGCCGGTACGTTCACCGTTGCCGAACAGCGTACCCTCTACGCGGTCTGCGCCGGCAAGGAGCGCCAACTCGGTGTCCGCAACACCCGTGCCGCGGTCGTTGTGCGGGTGCAGAGACAAAGTCACGAATTCACGGTACTTGAGGTTCTCGCTCATGTACTCGACCTGCGAAGCATACACGTGCGGCATACTCATTTCCACCGTGACCGGCAGATTGATGATAACGTTGTTCGTCTCGCTCGGCTCCAGAACGTCGAGAACCGCATTGCAGACCTCCAGCGCGTATTCCGGCTCGGTGCCCGTAAAGGACTCCGGAGAATACTCAAAGCGGAAGTTGCCTTCGTATTCGGCCGCAAGCTTTTTGACGAGCTTCGCGCCGTCTACGGCGATCTTCTTGATCTCCTCCTTGGACTTCTTAAACACCTGCTCGCGCTGTGCAACGCTGACGGAGTTATAGAAGTGGATAATCGCGCTCGGTGCGCCCTTGCACGCGTCGAATGTCTTACGGATGATGTGCTCGCGGCACTGGGTGAGCACCTGCACGGTAACGTCCTCGGGAATCATGTTGTTGTCAATCAGCGTGCGGAGGAACTCATATTCCGTCTCGCTCGCCGCCGGGAAACCGACCTCGATCTCCTTAAAGCCGACCTGCAAAAGCACTTTGTAGTATTCAAGCTTTTCTTCAAGGCTCATCGGGATGACAAGGCTCTGGTTGCCGTCGCGCATATCCACGCTGCACCAGATCGGCGCCTTTTCAACGTGGTCTTTTTCCACCCACTTGTTATATTCTTTCGATACCGGGAAGTACCCGACCTTATATTTGCTTGCGTCCATCATTTTGCTTTCTCCTCTCAACCCTTGGTGGTTCTGAAGCCTGCTTCACGCAGGGCGTTTTTGATCGTTTTCACATGGTTGTTGTCGCGCGTCTCCATTTCGATGCGCAGGAAGCAGCCGTTAATGCTTTCGGTGTTGCCCTTTTCATAGTGCACGCCGGTCACGTTGCCGCCGCAGTCCGCGATGATCGAAGAGATCTCCTTGAGCTGACCGGGCTTGTCGATAAGCTCGATGAGGAGGCTCGCGGAACGGCCGGAGTTCATCAGGCCGCGGTCAATCACGCGGGAAAGGCTCGTCACGTCGATGTTGCCGCCGGAGACGATGCACACAACGCGCTTGCCCTTTAAATCAAATTTATTGAACATCACGGCGGCAACGGAAGCAGCGCCCGCGCCCTCCGCGATCATTTTCTGCTTTTCGATGAGTGCCAAGATTGCGCTCGAAACTTCGTCCTCGCTCACCAGCGCGATGTCATCCACATATTTTTTTACAATCTCAAACGTGTTGTCACCCGGGCGCTTTACGGCGATGCCGTCCGCCACGGTCTGCACGGTGTCGAGTGTCTCGATTTTGCCGTCGTGAATGGAGTTGTACATGCTCGGTGCGCCGGTCATCTGTACGCCGTACACCTTCACGCTCGGGCGGATGTGCTTTGCGGTGTACGCAATGCCGGAGATAAGTCCGCCGCCGCCCACCGGCACCACAATGGCATCGATGTTGTCAAGGTCATTCAGAACCTCCAGCGCGATGGTTCCTTGACCCGCGATAACGTCTTCGTCGTCAAACGGGTGCACGAACGTATAGCCCTCTTTTTCTTTCAATTCAATCGCCTTGTTATACGCGTCGTCGTAAACGCCCTCCACAAGGCAAACCTCTGCGCCGTAGCCCTTTGTGGCCTCCACCTTGGAGATCGGTGCGGAGTCCGGCAGACAGATGAGCGATTTGATGCCGTTTTTCGTTGCCGCCAGCGCCACGCCCTGTGCGTGGTTGCCCGCGGAACAGGCAATAACGCCTTTCGCTTTCTCTTCTGCGGAAAGCTGGGAGATCTTATACGCAGAGCCGCGCACCTTAAAAGAGCCGGTGATCTGCAAATTCTCGGGCTTTAGGTACAGGTCGCAATCCGGCGCGATGCCGTAGGTCTTCACGACGTTTGTTTCGCGGATGATGCTCTTTAGAACGGTTTGTGCATCAAATACTTTGTCTAATGATAACATGTTCTTCTGCCTTTCCTGCTGTGTTCGGTTTAAAGCCTTATGAATTTGAAAGTTTGTGCTTTCAAACTTGCAGCTTGTTGCCTTGTTCTTCCGCTTTGAAGTGTAAAAAAACCGCCTCAAAGCCGTTTATGCTTTGAGACGGGTGTAATAACTAAATTATGCACTCGCGGTACCACTCAAATTGCGGAGAACCTCCGCCACTCTTCGAAGTCCAATAACTTCTATGCACTGACGTAGCAATCACGGGATACCCTACTGAATTCGCTGTTCAGGCATCCGGCTCGGAAGGGAGAAATCTCTGCATCTCTGCACCGGTTTACACCTGCCACCGGCTCTCTGAAACAGCTCTGCACAGACAGTCTTCGTCATCGCTTTTTGTTATGAAATTGAATAGATTATAACACCCGTTTTTCTCGTTGTCAATGCTTTTCGACCGCCTTGTCAAAATTTTTCTTTTGTAAGTTTTGCAGGAAACACCTTTTCTCCCATCGTTTTTCCTTTTTTCTCAAATCGGGCGCTTTTTCCGCAATTCACGCAAAAAGTGTGGAAAACAACGTGCAAAATCCTCAGTTCTGCCATAGCCAAAATAAAAAAGGTATGATAAAATAAGAAGGTTAAAAAGAGACTATGTATTTTCGGGTGATTTTCGTGACAAAAAGTATGACAGAGGGTAAGCCCCTCAAGCTTATCCTGCAATTTGCGGTGCCGCTTTTGCTCGGCAACCTCTTGCAGCAAATGTATAATCTGGTTGATGCCGCCATCGTCGGCCGTGTGCTCGGCACCGGCGCACTCGCCGCCGTCGGCGCTACAAGCAGCGTGCAGTTTCTGGTACTTGGTTTCTGCATCGGCATCTGCATCGGCTTCGGTATCCCCATCGCCAAAAGCTTCGGCGCAGAGCGTCTTGATAAAATGCGTTCGTACATTTTCAACTCCGTGCTGCTTACCGCCTTATTCGCGGTGCTCATCACGGCGGTATGTTCACTGTGCTGCACGCTCATTTTACAAATGCTCTCCGTGCCGCAGGATGTTTTTGACGACGCCTACGCGTATCTCATCGTCATTTTCCTCGGCATCCCCTTTACCTTATTATACAATCTGCTCTCCAGCATCCTGCGCTCCGTCGGTGACAGCCGCACGCCGTTCCTGTTCCTCGCCATCTCGACCGTCCTGAATATCGGTCTTGACCTGCTCTGCATCATTGTCTTCAAGTGGGGCGTTGCGGGCGCGGCTATCGCCACCATCGCAGCGCAGGCGGTCAGCGGCATTTTGTGCCTCATCTATATCCGCTTCCGCGTGCCGCTCCTCACGCTTTCCCGCGCGGACTGCAAAGCGGATGCCGAATCCATCCGTGACCTCGTCGTCATGGGCATCCCCATGGGGCTTCAAACCTCCATCACGGCCATCGGCAGCATGGTCATGCAGGCGGCGAACAACGGCCTCGGCAGCGTGTACGTTTCGGGCTTCACGGCCGGCATGCGTCTAAAGCAGTTCTGCATGTGCCCGTTTGATGCCCTAGGTTCTGCTGTTTCCGTCTTCTGCGGTCAGAATCTCGGTGCAAAAAAGCCGGAGCGCATTCGGCAGGGCGTACGGCTCGGCGTCATCGTCGGCGTCGCCTACGGCTTCTGCATCGGCCTTGTCATGATCTTCTTCGGTCGCAGCATGTCCATGCTCTTTGTTGAATCGAGTGCAGGCGACGTGCTCGACGCTTCCGCAAAATATCTGCGCTGCATGGGCTACTTCTTCTGGAGTCTCGGCATTCTCAACATCTGCCGCATGGCGACACAGGGCATCGGCTTCTCCGGCCGCGCGGTATTCTCCGGCGTAACGGAAATGTTCGCGCGCTCCATCGTCAGCCTCGGCTTTGTCGGCGCGTTCGGCTATACGGCTATCTGTTTCTCGGATCAAACCGCGTGGATCGCCGCCGTGCTCTACATCACCCCCACCTGCCTGCACTGCATTAAGAAAGTCACAAAGCAGATCGAAGCGGAAAAAGCGAACGCCAATCTCTCCGAAAGCGTTGGTTAAAAGTTTTTGATCCAACTTTTTTCAAAAAGTCGGTCAGATTCCAAAGGTGAAACCTTTGGTCGTCGTCCGCAGACGACGAAACCCTTTTGCCAACCAAAAATCAGTTGAACCGCAAGGGACTCAATTAGGGATCCCTTGGAAGGCTTGCCCTGCAAGCCTTTCGAAAAAGCTCCCCCATCTCAACTATATAAAAGGAACCCATCTATGAACGAAACTATTGTAACACTCAAAAAAGGCGAAGGCCGCGCTTTCAAAGCGGGCGGTCTTTGGATCTATGACAACGAGATCGAAAGCATCCACGGCACGTTCAAAAACGGCGCCGTCGTCACCGTGCAGGAGCAAAACGGCTGCCCGCTCGGCCGCGGCTTCATCAACCAGAACTCCAAGATCCGCGTCCGCATGCTCACCCGCGACGCATCACAGGAGATTGACGACGCGTTCCTCGAGATGCGCGTGCGCAACGCCTGGGCATACCGCAAGCGCACGGTCGATACCTCCGCCTGCCGCGTCATTTTCGGCGAAGCGGATTTCCTACCCGGCCTTGTCATCGATAAATTCTCCGATGTCCTCGTCGTCGAGTCCCTCGCGCTCGGCATCGATAAAATGAAACTGCAGATCGTTGACATCATAAAGAGAGTCCTGCTCGAAGACGGCATCAAAATTCGCGGCGTGTACGAGCGCAGCGACGCCAAAGAGCGATTAAAAGAAGGCATGGACCGCAAAAAGGGCTTCATCGGCGACGAATTCGACACCGATGTCAAGATCGTCGAAAACGGCGTGCGCTACATCGTGGACGTTAAAGACGGCCAGAAGACCGGCTTTTTCCTCGACCAAAAATATAACCGTCTCGCCATGCAGCGCATCTGCAAGGATATGGATGTGCTCGATTGCTTCACACACACGGGCTCCTTCGCGCTGAACGCCGGCATCGCGGGCGCAAAGCACGTCCTTGGTGTAGACGCGTCCGAGCTCGCCGTCGCGCAGGCGCAGAAAAACGCCGCTCTAAATCATCTTTCCGATACGGTCGAGTTCAAGTGCGCCGACGTTTTTGACCTGCTCCCCGCGCTCGAAAACGAGGGCAAGCAGTTCGACGTCGTCATTCTCGATCCCCCGGCGTTCACAAAATCCAAAAACGCCATTAAAAACGCCGTCAAGGGCTACCGCGAGATTAACCTGCGCGGCATGAAGCTCGTCAAGGACGGCGGCTACCTTGCCACCTGCTCCTGCTCGCACTACATGAACGCCGAGCTCTTCGCCCAGACCATTGGGCAGGCCGCGCGCGCCGCGCACTGCCGCCTGCGTCAGGTGGAGTTCCGCACCCAGTCGCCGGATCATCCCATTTTGTGGAGTGCCGACGAATCCTATTACCTCAAGTTCTATATTTTTCAAGTCTGCCACGAGCACTGAGGAGGCGCTTTTCCTTGAAGTTCACAAACGACCTCGGGTCGGATAACATTAAAGGCCTCGTCTGGACCTTGGCCGTTCCCTCCATGCTCTCGCAGCTCGTCAGCGTACTGTACAGCATTGTAGACCGTATGTACATCGGCAATATTCCGAGCAACGGCACGCAGGCGCTCGCGGGCGTCGGCGTGTGCGGCCCCATCGTCACGCTCATCTCGTCGTTTGCGTTTCTCGTCGGCATCGGCGGCGCGCCGCTTGTCAGCATCAACCTTGGCGAAAAGAACATAGACGCCGCTAAAAAAGTCATCGCAAACTGCTTCGTGTACATTTTGGCCCTCGCTGTGCCCGTCACAGTACTGGCATATATCTTCCGCCGCCCCATTTTGCTCACGTTTGGCGCGACCGAGGCCGTTTACCCCTACGCCGAGACCTACTTTTCGCTCTACCTAATCGGCACGGTCTTCGCCCTCACCGCCACAGGCATGAACCAGTTTATCATCACACAGGGCCACAGCCGCAGCGGCATGCTCTCCGTTTTAATCGGCGCCATCATCAACATTGTGCTCGACCCCATTTTTATCTTCGCTCTCCATATGGGCGTCGCGGGCGCGGCCATCGCCACGGTCATTTCGCAGGTTGCAAGCTGTGCGTTCGTGCTGTGCGTCCTGTTCGGCAAACATATCGAAGTTCCCATCACATTTGGCGGATACGATTTAAAAGTCATCGGCCGTGTGACGAGCATCGGCATGAGCGCGTTCCTCATTATTCTTTTCGATAACGTCATGCTCATCTCGCTCAACATGATGCTTCAGCGCTACGGCGGCGACAACAGCGACATGCTCCTCACCTGCAACACCATCGTGCAAAGCTTCGAGCTGCTCATCACCATGCCGCTCGGCGGCCTCACCATGGGCACACAGACCATTTTAGGCTACAATTTAGGCGCACGCCGTCCGGAGAAAATCCTTCGCGCGCAGCGGTACATCTTCGTCATCGCGGTCAGCTTTTGCGCCCTCATGACGCTCGCCACGCAGACCATCCCGCATCTTTTTGCAGGCATTTTCACCAAAGAACCCGAATACATTGCCATGACGGCGCGACTCATCCGTATTTACACGCTCGGCACCGTGCTGCTTGGCATGCAGTACGAGATTGTGGACGGCTTTACGGGCATGGGCGTCGTCAAAATCGCGCTGCCGCTTTCGGTCTTTCGCAAGGTCGTCTTCTTTGCGTGCATTTTCATCCTGCCGCGCTTCCTGCCCATCGAGCAGATCTTCTTCTGCGAGCCCATCTCGGATATTTTCCCGCCGCTCGGCTCCATTTTAGTCTACGCACTCACCATCAAACGCGTTATTAACCGCGGTCCGCAAAAGCAGACCGCCTGACTTCTGTAAATCTTTTCCGAAAGGACTGTTTTAAATGGCATTTCGTTCCGTACCGTATGACTCCCTGTCTTTAAACCCGTTCACAAAAATCGGCAAAGAGTGGGCCCTGCTCACTGCCGGCGATGAAAACGGATTCAACACCATGACCGTCTCCTGGGGCGCCATGGGCTTCATGTGGGGCAAGCCGTCCGTCACCGTGTATATCCGCCCGCAGCGCTACACGAAAGAGTTTGTCGATACCCGCGATACTTTCACGCTCTCGTTCTACCCCGCAGAGAAAAAAGACGCACTCTCCTACCTCGGTAAAGTTTCCGGCCGCGATGAAAACAAGGTCAAAAAAGTCGGCTTCACCCCGGCGTTCACAAACGGCAATGCGTATTTTGAAGAAGCGGAGCTCGTGCTCGTCTGCCGCAAAATGAGCCGCACGCCGTTAAGACCCGAGCAGTTCCTCGACGAAACCGTAGACGGACGCTGGTACCCGGACAAGGACTACCACGAAATGTACATCGCAGAAGTCATCGATGTGCTCGTCAAAGAATCATAAAAAGCACAAAACCGCCGCATACCGGAAAAATTTCGGTATGCGGCGGTTTTCTCATATCTATCCTGTTTTTAAACGCATTCACCGAAGCAATCCTTAATCTCCGTCATGCGCGTCATCTGCTTTACGCCAAACGGACAGCGCTTCGGCCAGTATCGCGTTATCAAATAGTCTTTTTGCGCGTTTTCCTTGCGATTTTGCAGGGATTGTGCTACCATGTTTCCTATAAATTCAAAAAAGGAGGGACACCGTATGACGTTTGTCTCCACAAAAAAATTAGAAAAGCCCATCCCGGAGGGCATGTCCCCGCAGAAAGCACCGTGCGGGTCTGCCTTTACAAGATAAAAAATTCGGAGGTATTTCCCGTGTCTGATAAACTTCAAAAATCCCCGTTGGCGGTCGTTTTCAATATCGTGCTCGCCGTCGCGCTCGTGCTGTTCATTATCAGCGCCGCTGTCGTCTTCACGCTCAATTTCCGTCCGCTCTATTATTTTGACGTTGACCATTTAAACATCACCGCCATGTCCGGCCTGCCGCGCGAGGAAATTTTGCAGAACTACAACGTGCTCATCGATTACAACTCCATTTTCGGCACGAAGGTCCTGAATTTCCCCACGCTTGCCATGAGCGAGAGCGGCCGCATCCATTTTGAAGAAGTCAAAAACGTGTTCGGCGTCTTCGAGATCACGCTCATCATCAGCGGCATTTTGAGCCTTGCGGGCATCATCTACCGCCATTTTAAAAAGAACCCGGGGTATCTGCTGCTTTCCGGCATTTTAACGGTCGCCATTCCCGCAGCGCTCGGTGCACTCATCGCCTTAAACTGGGAAACGGTGTTCGTCCTATTCCATAAGATTGTCTTCCATAACAACTATTGGATCTTCGATGCCGCAACAGACCCCGTCATCACCATTTTGCCCGATACCTTTTTCATGCACTGCGCTTTGATGATCTTGGCGCTCGTGGTACTGGGCAGCATCATCTGCCTGCTCGCATACAGGCACGCAAAGCATAAAAAGACGCACACCGCCTAAAGCTTTGCTGAAGCTCCGCTTTTCACACTCAAACAAGGAGGGATCTGCTTTGCAGACCTATAACTGGCCATATAAAAATGAATTAGACATCACCGAAACGCTTTCCTGCGACGTTTTGGTGCTCGGCGGCGGCCTTGCCGGCTGCTATGCCGCCATCGCGGCGGCACGGCGCGGACAGTCCGTCATCTTAGTGGAAAAAGGTGCCACCGCCCGCAGCGGCAGCGCAGGCACCGGTTTCGACCATTGGGAATCCGCCTGTACGAACCCCTGCTCCACCGTCACGCCGAAGGAAATCGCTGAAGCGTACGTCGATGAGCAGTGCGGCTACTCTAACGGCATCGCGCACTACATCGAGTGCCGCGAGGGCTACGACCGTCTATTAGACCTTGAGTCGTTCGGCGGCAAAGTCCGCGACACCGACGATGAATTCAAGGGCGCAGAGTTCCGCGATGACGAAACGAAGCTGATGTTCGCCTACGATTATAAAAACAAATTCACTCTACGCGTCTGGGGCAGCACCTTTAAGCCCGCTCTTTTCAAGGAGCTTCTGCGCCTCGGCGTGAAAGTGCTTGACCGCACCGAAGCCACCGCATTGCTCACCACCGCCCGGAACGGCAAAAAGCATGGTGCGGGCGCCTGCGCCATGGACGTGCGCACCGGCAAGTTCTACATTCTCCGCGCCAAAGAGACCGTCCTCACCATGAGCCGCCCGGCGCGCGTCTGGCTTTTTAACCCGGATATGACCGGCCTATGCGAGTTCCGCCCCATGCAGAGCATCGGCAGTGGCCACGCCATGGGCTACAAGGCCGGCATCGAGTTCACCATGATGGAAAAATCCGTCAAGGGCGAGTTCTCCGCCGCCGGCCGCAGCTTTCCGCCCTACGGCGCAGGCAATAACCACAACACGTGGTATGCCGCGACGATGGTCGACGCCCGCGGCGTGGAAATCCCCTACGTCGACCGCGACGGCAATGAGCTTAAAACCGTCTCCGAGCGCTACTACCCCGCTCCCGGCCAGAAATTTTTCTTAAAGGGCGGCGTCATCGATAACCCGAAGTACGAGTACCGCGGCCCCGAAACGCTCGATTTTGAAGAGCTCATGCGCCGCGGCTACCAGCTGCCGTTCTACGCAGACCTCAGCCGTATGCCCGACGCGGAGCGCCGCGTCATCTGGGGCATGATGGTCGGCGAAGAGGGCAAAACAAAAATTCCGATCCTCAAAAATTACACGGAGCGTGGATTTGACCCCCAAAAGCACATGCTGCAAAGCTACGGCACAGGCTGGCAGTCCGCAAATTTCCTTGAGCAGGAACGGCAGCTGTTCGGCGCGCCGGGCGGCGTTTGGCACGATTGGGACCTCAAAACAAACATCGACGGCATCTACGCCGCCGGCGACCAGCTCTACGCTTCGGACTGCGCCGGTTTCGCCTGCGCCACGGGCTACTACGCCGGCCGCAAAGCCGCCGCAGCTGCCAAAACACTCGATACCCTGCCCGACTATAATGAAGCGGAAGCCGCAGCCGAGCGTGAACGCCTGCTCGCCCCCATCCGCCGCGAAGGCGGCATGGATTGGCGCGAACTCAACATGGCCATCTCCAAAGCCATGCAGAACTACTGCGGCGGCGTAAAATGCGATGTGCTTTTGCATGAGGGTCTCGACCTGCTCGAAAGCTTTGAAACCGAGGTCGTCCCGCAGATCAGCTGCAAAAACCCGCACGAGCTCATGCGCGCGCACGAGGTCTTTGACATTTTGACCGTCTCCAAGTTAATTTTGCACGCCTGCCTCTCCCGCAAAACGTCGTCCGAGCCGCTGTTTTTCAAGCGCACGGACAGCACCGAGACCGACCCCGAACGCGACCGCCGCTTCATCACCGTCCGACAAGAAAACGGCGAAGTCATCTACGGCAGCCATCCGCTCTACTATTTCGGCGACCTCGAGACCGAGTACGAAAAACGCAACGGGGATTACATCAGAACCGAGCAGAAGGGGGCGTATCGGAAATGAGCGAGCTTCAAAACAAAATTCTCACGGCAGAACCCGTGCCGTGCAGCACACACCCGATTCTTTACGATGAAACAAAATGCGTCGGCTGCAACGCCTGCGTCAACATCTGTCAGGTGGATATCCTCATCCCCTCGCCCGAAAAAGGCAAGCACCCCATCGTGCTCTACCCCGGCGAGTGCTACTACTGCGGCGCATGCGTCATGGCGTGCCCGCACGACGGTGCCATCCGCCTCGAGCATCCCCTCATGAACCGCGCAAAGTTTGTCCCCGTCCGCTACCCGGAAGAGAAATAACCAAAACATAAAAACGCAAAAATGCCCTGCCTGTGCCTAAAAAACACAAGCAGGGCATTTTCCATTTTCTACGATACCTAATCAAACGGTCGTGCAAAACGCCGTCTTGTTTCTCGAAAGACGTTTTAGAAGATCAGCTGTTGATGAGCTGCTTATACAAACGAATGTAATCGTTTGCGGAGCGGCCCCAGCTGTTGTCGCACGCCATTGCGCGCTCCACAAGCACCTTCCAGCCGTCCTTGCTCTCGTTATACGCGTAGATCGCGCGGTGCACGGAGTTCAGCATATCCTGCGTGTCATACGTCTGGAACGTGAAGCCGTTGCCCTTGCCGTCGCCGCTGTCCGTAATGGAGTCCTTCAGGCCGCCCGTTTCGCGTACGACCGGAATGGAACCGTAGCGCAGCGCCACCATCTGTGAAAGACCGCACGGCTCGCTCTTGCTCGGCATCAGGAAAATATCGGAGCCGCCGTAGATCTTGCGCGCAAGCTCCGGCACAAAGCCCTGGCACAGCACAAATCTGCCCGGATACTTTGCCTGCATCTCTTTAAAGAACTGCTCATACTCCCAGTCGCCGCTGCCAAGGACCACAAACTGCGCATTCGAGTACGTCATGATGTTGTCCACGCCGCCCTTTACAAGGTCAAGGCCCTTGTGGGAGACAAGGCGCGTTACCATACCGATGAGCGGCACATCCGGGTCAACGGCAAGGCCGAGGCGCCCCTGCAGCTTTGCCTTGTTGACGGCTTTGCCCTCCAGGTGCTTTGCGTCATACGTCTCATACAGGTTCTTGTCCGTCGCCGGGTCATAGCCCACCACGTCAATGCCGTTCAAAATGCCGGAAAGCTTCCAGGCACGCTCGCGCAAAATCGGGTCCAGCTTGTGGGCGAACCACGGATCAAGAATTTCCTTCGCGTACGTCGGGCTCACGGTAGAGACCCAGTTCGCGCTCTCAATCGCGCCCTTCATCAGGTTCACGCAGTCGTTGTATTCGAGTAAGCTCTGCTCGCTCTTCGGAATACCGAAAACGTCCTCCAGAATCTCAAAGCCGTACTGGCCCTGATACTGGATATTGTGAATGGTGAACAGCGTCTTAATGCCACTGTACCAGTCGTTGTTTGCATAGAACAAACGGTAGTAGATCGGCACCAGCGCCGTCTGCCAGTCGTTCGCGTGGATCACATCAGGCTTAAATTCAATATACGGCAACATCTCCAAAACGGCACGGGAGAAGAACGCAAAGCGCTCCGCGTCGTCAAAGTGACCGTAAAGTCCTTGGCGCTTAAAGTAGTACTGGTTATCGATGAGGTAGTAAATGACATTGCCTACCTTCGCCTCAAAAATACCGCAATACTGGCGACGCCAAGCCACCGGCACACTGATGCTTGTTAAAAACTTCATGTTGTCGCGTAATTCCTGCGGCACGCTTTCATACAGCGGCATCACCACGCGGCAGCCAATCAGACGTGCGCGCAGCGCCTGCGGCAAAGAACCCGCTACGTCTGCAAGGCCGCCCGTTGCGGCAAAAGGCAACGCTTCACTGGCACAAAACAAAACTTTCATATCAATTACACCGCTTTCCTTTCCTTCGTTTTTCGGGGCAGCTTAGACCTTGCTTTCCTTTGCAATGTACACCGGGTAGGTCTGATAGCCCATCAGCGTGCGGTTCTCTTCAATCTCCACGTTCTTGTCCGCCACAACATAATCGAGCCGACTGTTCGCGCCGATGACCGTGTCCTGCATGATAACGCAGTTGCGGACCTTCGCGCCTTTGCCAATCTTCACGCCGCGGAACAGCACACAGTTTTCCACTTCACCGTCTATCACGCAGCCGTCTGCAACAAGACAGTTGGTGGCATACGAATTCAAACCGTATTTCGCCGGCATATCATCGCGCACCTTCGTGTAGATCGGGCGGTTCGGATTGAACAGCTCTGCGCGCACGCGCGGATCCATCAAACGAGGAAATTTGATATGCAATGCCCTTAAATTCATAACCCATCACGCGCAGTTCGGGAATTACGCGCTGAACCATATCTTTATCAAAGTCATATTCGTTGCGGCTCATGCATCCTTCAACGAGCTGAAGCAGCAGTTCGCGGCTAAGGATATACATGCCGATGCCGTAATTTACACCGTGCTCGCTTCCGCGGTGCAGAAGCAGCTCGCGAATGCGGTTCTCAGGGTCTACCATATAGATGTTGTTGCGGTCTACGTCCGGCGAAGTGCCATGGCGGTAAATGACCGTAATGTCCGCGTTCTGGCGCACATGCTGCTCCAGTGCCTCGCGGTAATCGATATTGCAGACCATATCGCAATCGGAGAGAATCACATATTCCTCAAGGGAATTTTTCAGGAAGCGGCGAATGGAATCGAGCGATTCGATCTTGCCGTCGGTTCTCGAAGTCGATTTACCGAACGGCGGCAGCAGGTACAGACCCTCGCGCTTTCTCGAAAGGTCCCATGCCTTGCCGGAGCCGAGGTGGTCCATCAAGGACTGGTAGTTATCCTCCGTGATGATGCCGACCTTGTTGAGGCCGGAGTTCACCATGTTGGAGAGGGTGAAGTCAACCAAACGGTAACGGCCGCCGAACGGCACGGAAGCCATCACGCGCAGCTCCGTCAGGTCGCGTACTCTTTCTTCGTGTGCATAGGCAAAGATGATGCCCAAAACATTATTTCCAAACATTATGCCTGCGCCTCCTTATCGATCATTTCCTTCGGCGCCACAACGGTGCCCTCAGAGAGCTTGCAGTCCGGGCCTACGACCGCCACGCCCCAATCGTCTCTGTTTTCCATGTCCTCCGGGCGTTTACCGATGACGCAGTTCTTGCCGATGACGGCGTTCTCCGCCACGATTGCATACTGCACCTTCGCACCTTCTTCAATCACAGCGCCCGGCATCACGATGGAGTCCGTCACAGTCGCGGTCGGCGCCACATAAACGCCGTGGAACAATACGGAGAACTCAAGATCGCCGTATACGTTGCAGCCCTCTGCTACGAGTGAGTTCTGCACCTTTGCGCCCTTTGCAATGTAATGCGGCGGCATGACCGGGTTTCTGGAATAAATTTTCCAGTCTTCGCGGGAAAGGTCAAGACCGGCCTTCGGGTTCAAAAGGTCCATATTGGATTCCCACAGGCTGTCAATCGTGCCGACGTCCTTCCAGTAGCCCTCAAAGCGGTACGCAAACATACGCTCGCCTGCGTTCAGCATGGTGGGCAGCACATCCTTACCGAAGTCATTCGAGGAGTTCGGGTCCTTCTCGTCCGCTTCCAGATACGCGCGCAGCTTCTTCCAGGAGAAGACGTAAATGCCCATGGAAGCCTTGTTGCTCTTCGGCACAGCCGGCTTCTCGTCAAATTCGTAAATAGAGCCGTCCGGGTTCGTGTTCAGAATACCGAAGCGGGAAGCCTCCTCCATCGGCACTTCGTAAACGGCGATGGTGCAGGCCGCATCGTGCTCCTTGTGATACGCAATCATCTTGGAGTAATCCATCTTGTAGATGTGGTCGCCGCTCAGCACAACCACGTAATCCGGGTTATAGCGCTCAATAAACGGGATATTCTGGTAAATGGCATTTGCCGTGCCCTTGTACCAGTCAGAGCCGCTGCTCTGCTCGTACGGCTGCAAAATATGTACGCCGGCGTTCATACTGTCGAGATCCCACGGCTGGCCGGAACCGATGTATTCGTTCAGCTCGAGCGGCTGATACTGTGTCAGAACACCCACGGTCTCAATGCCGGAGTTCACACAGTTGGAAAGCGGAAAGTCGATAATACGGTACTTGCCTCCAAACGGAACAGCCGGCTTTGCGAGGTTCTTGGTAAGAACACCGAGACGGCTGCCACGGCCGCCTGCCAGCAGCATTGCAACTACTTCTTGCTTAGGTAACATGACTGATGATCCCCTCTCTGGTAGATTTCGAGCGTTCCGGCATTTTGCCGCCGCCCGTATATTGTTTCATGTAAAATGAATCAGGCTTTTTTCTTTGCGGCTTTTGTGCCGGCTGCCTTTTTGACCGCGGGCTTCTTTGCCGTCGTCTTTGTCGTCTTCGCGGCGGGCTTCTTTGCCGCCTTGCGCTTGCAGCGCAGGAAGAATACCGTGTTCTCCGGCAGCGTCAGCGAAATGCTCTGCTCAAAGCCGTGCATCGCTTCATCCACGGTGCGTATGTTGCTGCCGTTCGTAAAGCCCGTGCCGCCAAACTCCGCAGCGTCGGAGGTAAACACCTCTTCATAAACGCCCGCGTACGGCACGCCGATGCAGTAATTCTCGCGGCGGACCGGCAGGAAATTGCACACGGCAATCAGCTCGTTGCCCTCGCGGTCAAAGCGGCGGAACGCAATGACGCTCTGGCTGTCGTCGTCGTTCGAGATCCACGAGAAGCCCTCCCACGAGAAATCGATCTCCCACAGCTCGGAACGGCCGAGGTAGAACGCGTTGAGCTTTTTAAAGAACGTCTGCGCCATCTGGTGCTCAGGGTATTGCAGCAAATTCCACTCGAGTTCTTCGTTAAAGTTCCACTCGTCGTGCTGCGAGAACTCCGTGCCCATAAACTGCAATTTTTTGCCCGGGTGTGCCATCATGTAAGTCGCAAAGCAGCGTACGCCTGCAGCCTTTTCCTCCGGCGTGCCCGGCATCTTATTATAGAGAGAACCCTTGCCGTAAACGACCTCATCGTGCGAGATCGGCAAAATGAAATTCTCGGAGAACGCATAGAAGAACGAGAACGTCAGGCTGTTGTGGTTGCCCTTTCTAAACAGCGGATCCAAAGACATGTAACGCAACATGTCGTTCATCCAGCCCATGTTCCATTTATAATTGAATCCGAGACCGCCCATGTAAGTCGGCTTCGTCACCATCGGCCACGCGGTGCTTTCTTCGGCAATCATCATGACCTCCGGCACCTCGGCGAAAACCGCCTCGTTCAGTCTTTGTAAGAACGCAATGGCCTCCAGATTTTCCTTGCCGCCGTTCTTATTCGGGATCCACTCGCCGTCCTTGCGGTTGTAGTCAAGGTACAGCATTGAGGCTACAGCGTCCACGCGCAAGCCGTCAATGTGGTATTCCTTTACCCAGAACAGTGCGCTGCTCATCAAAAAACTGATGACTTCCGTGCGGCCGTAGTCAAACACCAGCGTGCCCCACTCCTTGTGCTCGCCCTTTCTCGGGTCTGCATATTCATAGCACGGCATGCCGTCAAATTTCGCAAGGCCGGCCTCGTCGCGCGGGAAGTGTCCCGGCACCCAGTCCATAATCACGCCGATGCCCGCTTGGTGGCAGCGGTCGATAAAGCGCATAAAGTCCTTCGGCGTGCCGTAGCGGGAGGTCGGCGCAAAGTAGCCCGTCACCTGATAGCCCCAGGAAGCGTCGAACGGGTATTCCGTCAACGGCATCAACTCAATGTGCGTAAAGCCCATTTCCTGCACATACGGGATCAGCTCGTCACCGAGCTTGTCGTAAGAGAACACGCTGCCGTCCGCATATTTGCGCCAGGAGCCTGCGTGCATCTCGTAGATGTTCACCGGCTGGTTATAATGCGGGTATTTTTTCTTGTGCTCAAACCAGCGGCCGTCGTTCCACTTGTACCCCGAAATGTCGTAGTAGCGGGAAGCCGTGCCCGGACGCGTCTCCGCGTGGAACGCATACGGGTCGGCCTTGTACGTCACCGTGCCGTCCTCCGCCGTAATGACGAGCTTATACGCGTCAAATTCCTTTAAGGGTTCGTCCGTATAGCCCTCCCAAACCGCGTCGTCGATCTTTGTAAGCGGATACTTTTCCGGATCCCATTCACAGAAATCACCGGTAATGGCAACTGCCTGCGCGTTCGGCGCCCATACGCGGCACACGGTGCATGCCTTCCCGTCCTTCACCGTGTTGTGCACACCCATGTATTCGTAGGAATGGCTGTTTTTGCCGCTGCGGAACAAATAAAGCGGAACATTGCCTTCCGGCGCCGTTTTGTTTATCATCTCACTCATACGTCCTGTCCTTTCCATTCGGAACATCCCGGCAAACGCCGGCGGTGCATGCCATTCTCATTTTTGCACCCGCAGTCCGTCCGAATTTTTTGCCGCACAGCGTCTTATTTTCCTATTTTCCGTGCCGTTCAATTTAATAAAAGACACTCTGCACCAATGTTTATACTAATAATACCACAACAAGAAAAAAGTTCAAGGGTTTTTAGCTAATTTCTAACAATAATCCATGAAAACTCACTTCGGTTTGTATAGTTTCAATAACTAACCACCGATAAAACCCACATAAAGGCAAGCTTCTCCGCCGCATTTCAGCCCACTTGCGGCGTTCCCCGTGCATTCTGTGTTTTCAGTATACTGCCCCCGCGTTAAATACAGTGTCGGAAAAAGGAAAGTTTACTGAAACTTTCTGTAAATCCCTCCGCAAAAATCACGTCATCCCCAAATTAGCGTTTGACAAATCCCACTTTCTGTGGTAGAATACATAATACAGTTGATATGGAAGCGTAGCTCAGCTGGTTAGAGTGCCTGCTTCACACGCAGGAGGTCCGCGGTTCGAGCCCGCGCGTTTCCACCAAACTTTGTTCTAATGTATGTGCATAGCCGAATAGCCGCTATGCACATCGATTAAAACAAAGTATTTCGTTTTAATAATCCTGATTTTAGCGACCCGTTCTCAAACGCCGTTCCTGAGGCAGATTAGGTTTGTCCAATCCTGTATACCAAGTATTTCCCATTGCAGAGGCGTGCAAATGCACACTGATTTGCGCCGGGTATTCTCGTCTGCGGGTTCATTTGGTTTTCAAGGTGCGAAATCAGAAATAAAAAAGGCTCTCCAGACAAGCATCTGAAAAGCCTTGAAATATCTTTTGGCTTGTGCTATAATCTAACTAAGTGTTAGACATGAAGCACCCCTCTTGTAAAAAACGTCCTATCGGCGTCTTTTCGCGAAGTTTTCAGATGGTGGTACATCTGGAATCGATAAACGATTTACCAGATCGTTTATCGACCGAGAAGCGTCCGTAGCGGACGTTTTCTTTATTTCTATTTAAAAGTATAGCACTTCTTTCCCCGCTCGTCAACGCAAAATAAAATTTTTCTGCATTTTTCAACAAGGTGTCGCGATTTTGCTCACCGCGTAACCCGTCTCCGCCTTTTCTCTCATCGAAAGCCGGCAACATTGCCGCTTTTTGCGCTTGACAAAACACCAAAAGCGTCTATAATTAGAAATAGAAAGAGTGCTGCCGATGAACGGTTAGCCCTCAGTTTGACTTAAAGAAATGAGCCGAAACCTTGGCAGGGGGCGGCTCACTTCTTTTTATGTTTACGATCACGAAACAGTTCGATCAACGCAATAACAACCAGTGCCAACTGGCACAAATCGCTAAAGTTCAGCTCGAGCTTCATAAGCGTCATCCCTCTCTCCGTGCCGGATTGAGGGATTTTTTCATATCCAGAAATGTTCCCTCACACGGTGCGGAAAATCCGCATCTGAGGGCCGAACCGTCCACCGTTATGGCAGCACCCGAACCACGTATTGCAGTTCGTTTTTATTCTACCAGAAATATCCTTTTCTGGCAAGATCTTTATTCACACAGAAAAAAACGGCAACATTGCCGGTTTTTCCGCATCAGTTCAATTCTTCAAAATGCAAGCAACAATTTATAATTTTCTCGAATAACATCACCCGTATCCCCGTTTGGTAAGATACTCCAAACCGTCTGTACCGTATACAACATCACATGTAGGCGAGACGTGTACGCTGCATATGCACACACTTCTGCACCGGCCAAATGGTCTTCTGTTTGCTTCTCGTCATAGGTCAAAAGTTCAGTCATATTGTATGTTTTTATCTCACCGCGTTTTATCCACTTTTCTTTTTCGGCCTCAAATTTTGATTTTGTCATAAAATTTCACTTCTCCTACAATAGCACTATAAATAGGCAGAGCTGTTTCTATATCGAAACAGCTCTCATTTTTTTATAAATTAGATATTGAACAGTACCATTCCAGAAGATGCTTTAAACTATATATGCTCACGAAAGATTCCCGTACTTATCACAAGTGATTTTCACCGTAAGCGTTCGGGAAGTCGCATTGACTTTAACAGTTCCCGTACCGGTCGCTGTTGCGCCGCTATATGTAGCACTTTTTGTTACATACGAAGCCGAACTATCGTAAACCGTAACAGATGTGCTGGCCCCGGTCGCTTTTGCACTCGAACCATAAGTATAGTTAAATTGCCCCGTCAGTGTTACGGCAAAATAGGCTTTATTGTTTGAACCATAATAAGTGCTGGTTTTTGAGCCGCTTTTGCCGGTGCGTGCAAATGGGTTATCGGTATTCACCGTTAACTCCGTCACCACATACGAACCGTCATCAAAATACTCAACATCACGAACGGTCTGTGCACTTACTTGAAATGTTAAGCACGAAAACAGAAGCACTACACAGAACAGACTGGCAATTATTTTTGTTGCTGATTTTTTCATAACTACTACCTCCAAAATATTCAGTACACCTTAGCATCTTCCGGTGGATTTGTAACTTCGCTTGGCACTTCTTCAATATTGTATACCGGCGTTTCAACCGCATATCCATCCGCAAATTTGCGTTCCTGGATAAACTCATAGCCAACATACCCGATTATTACTGCGCACATAACGACAAGAAAGATCGCAATTATTCTCTTTGCCGAAACTTTTTTCCTAACTTCCGTTACCTTCAAAAAGCCGTTTGCCGCTTCTTCCGGGGAGCCGAACTGTGCTTCAATTTCTTCTCGGCTCAATTCATGCCCATATTCTTCCTCCAAGCCGCAAATGTCATCAGAAAGCTGAGAGATCACTCTCTTCTTCACTTTTCTCGAACAGATCAATGCCTTATTCACAGCATCCAAATACCATTCAACACTCGTTTTTACCATCATTTCATTCACCTTTCGTTCGGGAAAGAATTGCATCAAACCCCTGAATAAACATTTTATGCTCGTGCATCAGCTCTTGCAGCCTCAATTCTCCCGGAGCTTCAAGGTGATATATGATACGTACACGGGCGGAACGTCGCACTGTTCCATCTCTCGAACTATCCACATGCGTTTCTTTGCAGGAAATGCACCCGGTGTCAACCAGTCTATATAAAATCGGATACAAAGAAGCTGTTTTAACCGTTAAAAGGCCATCACTCTTTTCTTCCATAAGCTGCGCAAGCTGATACCCGTGCGCATCTTGCTCCCGCAATAGCAGCAGCACAAGAAGCTCAACGGATCCAATTTTGAAAATATCCACAGCCATACTCTTCATCCTCTCTTAGCAAAACTATATCAAAACTTATTCCAAATTTCAATATTTAAAAATAAAATAATGTATTGACAAATAAACATATATGTGCTAACTTAATGTCAGATAGTTCGATATGCACCTATTTAGTTTTCTATACAATATAATTGTGTGCAATTTGTTGAATAGATTGACGTAATGAATTGCCGGCCGGTACATTCTTATGATAAAATTCTTTTAGGGGGAATATTTCATGATCAAAAAACGTATTGCCGCTGTCTTAGCTGTTACTGCAATGCTTGTGTCTGCTATTCCTTTCTCGGTTTCGGCTCACACAAACGATACTTACTTCGTAGTTAAAGTGTCCAGCACTACTTCTGTTTCTATCGACAGTACCGCTCAGAAAAAAGATAATACGACCAGTTCGTATATTCGTTATTCAGGAAAGGATGTCGATGGCCCTCGCCAATGGATTGCTACAATATGGGGCGCCAGCAGCAGTGATGCCAAGTCTTGGACAGACTGCACAACGTATTATGCTGGCACCAGCACAAAACGCTCCACTGCGTATATAACTAAAGGAACCAAAGGATACGTCAGGCAAGATGTGCGCGAAACATACGGTCGCTCTGCGTGGGCGCGTGTAGGTGGTAAAGGCTGCGGCTATGCTGCTACCAACGCAAAAGCTGTCTGGAGTCCTGACAGTGTTGCAGAAAGTGGTTGCATAGATTACAACGGTTGATAACTCTATGGGTAGTGCTCAGACGAATTTTCGGCTGGGCATTACTCTGTTATTAGGTACACAATTATGAAAGAGATTTTTACCCTGCTCCTGCTCCTATCACTCGTTTCTTCTCTTTCCGCCTGCAATTATAAAGCAATCGACGACGCACTGCACGATAAAGTGAATGAAACGGCGGAAAAGCTGCAAAACAACGAATCTGTGCCCAGCGGTATGGATGTGATAGAAGATTCCAGCACCGGCACAACGGCATATATTCCCTCCGACGCGACGAAAGACAAAATCGAAATAAAAGGTATCGGCGAAAGCTTCCCGTCCCGCATTCCGTATTTGGATGGCGTAGAGTACACATTAAAAGGCTATACCTACTACGAAAGCTTTGTAGATTCCGGCATTTCGCGTGAGGAACTGGCAGTCAGCGATGACGAGTATTATGACGACGTGCTCTCCCGCTGCGGCTTTTACCTCATCGACATGTCCGTAAGCTATAACGGTTCTGGAGAATATCCCGAAGAACTCGGCGATTACCCCATTTATTGCGACTTGATTCCAGCGGAAACGGATCACGAAGAATCCGTCAGCAATGCCTCTGCGGATGAATTGCTTCAAGACGGTTCCGGCTACGCAGAGAATGTTTACCAAAGCGCACACCCGCCGCTTGACGACCCGGAAACTGCAAGGCGTTATTGGTATCTGCCCGCTTTGGAATCGGGAGAAACCATGGAATTTCAAATCGGCATTCTGTGCACCAAAAACTACGTGCGAGATCACTGCATTTACCTGTGCGTCGGTAAAGACGATCTTGTAGAATATCCAACCGTGCAGTATTTTGCACTTTCTGAACAGGAGGGAGATTCGTGAAAAGACTGCTGCGGTTAGAGCTTAAAAAAGCGCTCAAAAATCGTTTCTTTGTGCTGTCTGTCTCCATCATGACGCTGTTTGCTGTCTTGAGCGCCGTGTACATGTACCAAAACAACAGCGCCGTTTTATACGGTATAGTCGGTGAACGCTTTGCAGAAAATGGAAAACTCATCGATAACCCCATGCTGTCTCTTTTGGGCTTTTACAACGCATGGGTCGGCGGCGAAAATTTATCCCTTGCGTACTCGGTGTTCTATACGCTCTTACCGGTCGCAGCAGCGCTGCCATACGCGTGGTCGTTTTTCTTAGAGCGCAAAACCGGATATTTAAAAAATGTCGCCACACGCGTACACAAGACACGGTATATCACCGCAAAAATGATTGCGACGTTCCTCTCCGGCACATTGACGGCACTGATCCCCCTCTTAGTCAACGTCCTGCTTGTCAGCGCAACGCTGCCGGTCTTTCAGCCGGAGGTCAATTACGTCGTTTATACGCACATCGGCTTCGGCGATCTTTGGGCTGACCTTTACTATACAACCCCTCTGCTGTACCTCACCCTGTTCGTACTTTTAACGGCGCTTTTCTGCGGCTTGTTTGCGCTGCTCAGTTTTGCTGTATCGTTTTATATTCACAACCGTGTGGCACTGCTGTTTACGCCGTTTCTGCTGTTTCTCGGCTTACAATACGTTGAAAACAGCATTGCAAGCCAGACCAGTGCTTGGTCGGTCGAAGCCGTCCCTATGAGTTTCCTGCACACGACCGCACCGCTGCTCTTAGCAGACGGCCGTGTGATCTTCGGCGAAGCTGCCATTTTCCTGCTGTTCTCTGTGGGAACGATCCTTTTGCGAGGTCGTTATGACGAAATTTATTAAATTTTTGCGTTACGATCTGAAAAACGGTATACTCTCCGTTTGGAAGCATTATCTACTGGCCTTGGCGTTTTTTCTGTGCATCGGTGTCGATTTTCTGTACCGCTGCGCCGTGTTTCAGCCAAAGCAGAATTTCACACTCGGTGATTTTGCCGCCTATGTTTTTGCCGGTATGCGAAAATACGTCCCCAGTATATATGATTCCTTCCGTTTTCCGGCGCTGTGGGTGCTCCTGTTCGCTCTGATCTTATACGGCACGCTGCGTTATACCGATGAAGACATGCGCGGCTTTGGACAGCACACCATGCTGCACTCTGCAAGCCGCAGCGCATGGTGGTTTTCAAAATGTGCTTGGAACGCGCTTTCCGTGCTCACCTTTTTCCTGCTTCTCTGGGTCGTCATGCTTCTGTTTGCACTCTGCGGCGACCTGCAATTTTCTTTTGAGATTTCGCCGTATATGGATTTGTTCTTAGATGCCGGAGAGGTACACATACCGTCTGTGGAATGGTCGCTGACACTCGAGCTTTTTATACTACCGCCCATGGTAGCAATCGCACTCAGCATGGCACAAATGACGCTTTCGTTATTCATGAAGCCCGTTTTCAGCTACATTTGCTCTCTCGTTTACTTGCTGGCTTCGGCGTATTATACGTCTCCTGCTTTACTAGGAAACTATGCCATGGTTCTGCGCAGCGAACAAGTCATGGAAAACGGCGTGTCGCCAACAGTTGGCGTTTTGTACGCCACCGTGCTCACTGTATTGAGCGCAGTGCTCGGTTATATGCTGTTTAGAAGGCACAATATACTCGGCAAGGAGGAAACATAATGGCAGAAATCGTACTTGACCATGTAACGAAAAAAATTCGCGGCAGCACCGTCGTCGATGATATATCCATATCTTTTGCTCCGGGCGTTGTATCCGGGCTGAAAGGTGTAAACGGCTCTGGCAAAACAATGCTGATGCGTCTCATAGCGGGCCTCATCTATCCCACAAGCGGAGAAGTGCGTATTGACGGCAAGGTGATCGGCCGTGAGATCACTTTCCCGGAAAGCATCGGTGTTTTGATCGAAAACCCGGCGTTTCTCGGCAATTATTCCGGCTATGAGAATCTTGAGATGCTTTCCTCCATTCGCGGTTTAGTCGATGTGGCACGCATCCGTGAGGTTCTGGAAACGGTCGGCCTATCCGAAAATGCCAATAAAAAATACAAAAAATACTCGCTCGGCATGAAGCAGCGGCTTGGCATCGCAGCCGCGATCATGGAAAAGCCGGATATTTTGGTGCTGGACGAACCGACCAATGCACTGGACGATTCCGGCGTAAAGCTTGTGCATGATATTATTTTAAGTGAAAAGGAACGCGGCGCAGCAGTAATCGTTTCCTGCCATGATTTTTCTCTGCTGCGAGCCGTTGCGGACGTCGTGTATTGCTTAGACAGCGGAAAACTGACAGCACAGTACACAACTAAGGAGCTTTCTGAAAAACTGAAGCAGGAGGAAAGCATATGAAAAAGTGGGTAAAAATCACAATTTCCGCATGCCTTGCCGCTGTTTTGCTTGCCGTCTGGGGCGTCTCCTTCGTAAACGCTAACAACGTGCCTTATAAACCCATAAACGAATACTACAAAACCGGCGACAATGTGGAGATCGGTCTCAACTTTTTCGACGTCGCCGCAGAAAATCCGGACGGCTATATCATCCGGGTAAACAACGCTACCGTGCGGGATTACCGCTCCTACTATGAATCGCTCGGTGGCACGGTAGATGAAGAATCTTTCACCTCCATCGGCGCTTCCGTGCCCAAATACGTGTACGACGTGGAAGTCACCTTGACGAACACTAATAACACAGACGGTCTCATTTATCTGAACCGCTACGAGCTGCAATGCGGCGCTATGACCATGCCAGTCGATTTTGAAATTTGGAATCTTCTGGCCCCACAGCTCGAAGGCAATGCCGTCTTCCGCTTGAAACCCGGCACAACAGAAGTCATTCACTTCCCGTTCGTAGAGCAGCTGATGAATAGCATGACCGACTCTGAAAAGACCAATAAAACAATCGAAACCGGCACGTTCTACCTCTGCGTTTCCTATTGCCCAACACGAAAACTCATCGAGCTCAATAACGTGAAATACGAATAAGCCTATGCAACAAATTTTCTTTGAGCAAAACCGGCAACATTGCCGGTTTTTGTTTTTCTTTCCTTTCGCTGATAAACTGAATTAACCCTAACGGGAATTTTTATCTAACAGGAGAGGTTTACAATGGAAAGAAAAGTCTGTACCATCGGAGAATGGCTGGATGTTTGGTATGAGGTATACGCCGTGCCGGAATATGCCCCGAAAACGCTCGAAATCTATCGGGATGCCCGAAAAAGACTATCGCGGAGGTTCCCGGAAATCGAAAGCACACTGCTCACAGAGCTGCTGCCGGTCACATTTCAAAAAGCCTTGAATGACCTATCAAAGAAATACGCAAAATCATCTTTACGGCATATCAAGTCGCTTTATAACTT